>Ga0187781_10001711_pt1 | contig 16696 bp, 13 predicted proteins | sample 0715_SJ02_MP02_2_FD_132447 | JGI IMG/M metagenome (GOLD analysis project Ga0187781, IMG submission 132447) | Tropical peat soil microbial communities from peatlands in Department of Meta, Colombia - 0715_SJ02_MP02_20_MG | ecosystem: Environmental > Terrestrial > Soil > Wetlands > Peat | place...
CAGCAAGGAGCGGTATGGTGTGGATGTGCTGAAGGTCGAGGTGCCGGTTAACATGAAGTGCGTCGAAGGCACGAAATCGTTCGGCGGCGAGAAGGCCTATACGAAGAAAGAAGCGATCGACCTGTTCCACAAGGCTGCCGCGGCAGCGAGCAAGCCTTTCATCTATTTGTCGGCGGGCGTGAGCAACGCGGAATTCAGCGAGACGCTAGAACTGGCGGGCGAGTCGGGCGTGAAGTTCAACGGCGTGCTGTGCGGGCGCGCCACGTGGAAGGACGGCATCCCGGTATACGCCAAGCATGGGGCGGCGGCGTTTCGCAAATGGCTGGAGAGCGAGGGCGTGAAGAACATCAGAAACGTGAATGACAAGCTGAAGGCCGCGACCTCGTGGCATTCGATCTATGGCGTGGAGCCGGCGCTGGCGCACCGCTAGGAGAAATTTCGAGGCCGCTCGCCGCAGGGCGTCGGCTTGTGGATTTACAATGGCGCCGTGCCGTCCGCCGCTAAAACTACTCTCATCACTGGCGCGTCGTTCGGCATTGGGCTGGAACTGGCGCGCATTTTCGCGCGCGAGGGCCACAACCTGGTGCTGGTTGCGCGCAGCGCCGACAAACTGCGGCAACTGGCTTCGGAACTGGAAAGAACCTACGGTACGCGCTCGCTGATTCTGGCTGCCGACCTGAGCGAACCGGGATCGCCAGCTTACGTGCTCGACCAGACGAGCCGCGCCAATATCCTGATCGACGTACTGGTCAACAACGCTGGATTTGGGCAGTACGGGCTATTCGTGGAAAACGATCTCGAGGAATGTCTTCGCCAGATTCAACTGAATGTGACAGCGCTGACGCACCTAACGCGCTTATACCTGCCGGCGATGATCGGGCGGCAGGAGGGCCGTATTCTGAATGTGGCGTCTACAGCGGCGTTTCAACCGGGACCGCTGATGGCGGTCTATTTTGCGACGAAAGCGTACGTGCTGCACTTTTCCGAGGCGCTTGCCAACGAACTTGCGGGAACGGGCGTGACGGTCACGTGTTTGTGTCCCGGAGCGACGAAAACCGAGTTCCACAAGCGCGCCAATGCCACGGAATTGAACTTGCTGAAATTCGGTGCGATGGACGCGCAAACTGTGGCCGAGGACGGGTATCGGGCGCTGATGACGGGAAAACCGATGGTGATTTCCGGCTTCAAGAATTGGCTGACAGCGCAGTCGGTGCGGTTTGCGCCCAGGCGCTTGGTGACAGCGATCGCGCGGAAGGCACAGGAATCGAAAGAAACTCGGTAGAACAGGACGCACTTGGGCGAACGAACCAGGGCAATCCATCCGCAGTGACTTCCCCGGCAGCTGAGGAGACTGCTCAAAAGCGGCGAGCGGAACCGTGACCGGGGCTGAAGCCCTGAATGATTGGGAGCGACTCGCGGACCTAAAGGTCCGCTCTTCCACCGCGGCGCCAACGTTTACGACTGCGCCGACACTTCCGACTTCTCGGAGCTAATCTGCCATGGACGTCGTAGGCTGGGGCTCCGTCCGGCCCTCAAGCGCAGCTTGAACCTTGCTGTGCTTGCGGCTGTAAGTGAAATACACCACCAAACCGATAAGAAGCCAACCGATCAGTCGCACCCAATTCCACTCTCCCAGCTTAACCATCATGTAGCCGTTGAAAAGAATTCCCATGATCGGAACAAAGGGTACCCATGGCGTACGAAACGGCCGTTCCTGTGCTGGATTCGTGTTGCGCAGCACCATGATCGCAATGCAGACAATCACGAAGGCCAGGAGAGTTCCGATATTTACCATCTTGCCAATGTTGTCGATCGGAGTGAGACTGCCGACAATGGCTGCCAGCAGACCGACCAGAATCGTGTTCTTCCAGGGCGTGCGAAACTTGGGATGCACATCCGCGAAGAATTTCTTCGGCAACAGCCCGTCATTGGCCATGGAATAGAGAACGCGCGTCTGCCCGAGCAGCATGACGAGCATGACGCTGGTGAGTCCGGCGAGCGCGCCCAACGTAATGATGTGCGATGCGCCGGTCAAGCCGCGATCGAGAAAGGCGCGAGCGACGGGCGCTTCGATGTTAATGTCGCGCCACGGCACCATTCCCGTGAGCACGGCTGAAACCGCTATATACAGAATCGTGCAGGCTAGCAGGGAGGCGATGATGCCGATGGGCAGATCGCGCTGCGGATTCTTCGCTTCCTGCGCGGTCGTGGAGACGGCATCGAACCCGATATAGGCGAAAAAGATATAGGCCGCGCCAGCGCCGATACCGGAGAAACCGTAGGGCGCGAAACTCGACCAGTCCGAACCCCAGTTACCCGCGTTGATGTAGCGGATCCCGAGGCCGATGACGAAAAGAACCACCGATACCTTGATGGCGACAATGGTTGAGTTGAAGCGAGCGCTTTCCTTGATGCCGATCACTAGAACCGTCGTGATGATGAGTGCGACCAGGAAGGCCGGCAGATTAAATCCGATCTCGTAACCAAAGAGGTGCGGAGCTCCAAGCAAATCGTGCGCCCTTTGCAGCAAGTCCGGCGATTGGGCGGCGAGAATTTCGGTTTTGCGCTGAAGGAAGGCTTGCGTTCCGATAGCCAGGTTCGGGTCCGATGCCAACGCCATCTGGCGTGCGACCACGTCCTTGGCAGTACGGAGCCCCGTCCAGTGGTCATAAGCAAGCCAGAGCGGCATGCGGATGTTAAAAATGTTCAGCAGTTCGATGAAGTGATTCGACCAGCCCGAGGAAACCGTGCTCGCGCCCATCGCATATTCCAGCGTAAGGTCCCATCCGATGATCCAGGCGAAGATTTCGCCGAGCGTGGCATAGGCATATGTGTAAGCGCTGCCGGCGAGCGGAATCATGGCCGCGAACTCGGCATAGCAAAGCGCGGCAAACGCGCAGCCCAGCCCGGAGATGACAAAAGAGAGCATAAGTCCGGGGCCGGCGTAATGGGCTCCGAGACCTGTAAATACAAAAATGCCAGCGCCAATCACGGCGCCAACCCCAAGCGCTGTCAACTGGAAGACGCCCAGCGTCCGCTTCAGGCTGTGAGAGCCGTGCTCCTCCGCTTCTCGAAACAAAAGCGCAAGCGGCTTTTTCGCTAACAGATCGGCCATGAGTCGTTTCTCTCCTCTATCGGTTGGAAGCAGTCGTCGCGCGTGACCACAAAAAATACACCGGGATGCCGAGCAGCACAATGATCAGTCCCGGCCACGTGTATTGCGGTTTGTAGCGTAGCAGGACCACGTCAATAAACAAAGCCATGATGATATAGATGGCCGGCAGTACGGGGTATCCAATGGCCTTGTACGGGCGTTCGGCTTCGGCATGCGTGCGGCGCAACACGAACAGGCCGAGGATGGTGAGGATGTAAAACACCAGCACGGCGAAAACGATGTAGTCGAGCAGTTGGCCGTAGCTGCCGGAAACACACAGGATCACAGTCCACACCATCTGGATCATCAGGGAAACTGCGGGTGTTTTATAAGTGGGATGCAGACTCGCCACCTTGCGAAAGAAGAGGCCGTCTTTCGCCATGGCGTAGTAAACGCGAGCACCCGCCAGAATCAGACCGTTGCAGCAGCCAAAAGTGGAAAACAAGATCGCCGCTGCCATCAGCAAGCCGCCGGTTGCGCTGAACATCTGGGTCATGACGGCAGTGCCGACACGATCTTCGCTGGCATATTGAATGCCGCGCGCAACGAGGGTGGAAGCGGCCGGACTTCCGGACAGCGGCAGCGCTCCCAGATAGATGAAGTTGCAGGCTATGTAGAGGGCAATGACCACGCCCGTGCCGAGCGCGAGAGACAGCGGAAGGTTGCGGCTGGGATTCTTCACTTCGCCCGCGGTGAAGGTGACGTTGTTCCAGGCGTCGGCGGAGAAAAGCGAGCCGACTTGCGCAATGGCGAGCACGGTCAAGGTGGAAACAAGCACGCCTCCGCCAACATCATGCAGAGCGGCCAGGCCGGAGTTGTTCCAGAAGTTCCCGCGGAAGTTGGCGGCGATGGCCTGCGCGTTGCGGCCGAGAAGAATTCCAAAAATGACCAGCCCCAGTAGAGCCGAAACCTTGGCGGTGGTGAAGACGTTCTGAATCGCGGCACCGGTCTTTACGCCGAAGATGTTGATGACCGAGAGCAGGATCACTACAAGGATCGCGACCAGGTTCTGCGTGTTCAGGCCGACGTCCATGCCGCCGAGCAGCATGGGCCCGAGGTTGAATTTCGGGACTTTCCAGAAATGCACGATCCAGTTGCTGGAAGAAATCGCCGGCCAGAAAATGCCGAGGAACTTGCCGAAGGCGACGCCCACAGCGGCGATCGTGCCGGTTTGGATGACCATGAACAGAGTCCAACCGTAGAGGAAACCCCACAAAGGACCAAGGGCCTCGCGCAGATAAACGTATTGTCCGCCCGCGCGCGGCATCATGGCGGCAAGTTCGCCATAGCAGAGCGCGCCCACGATGGTCATGAAGCCCGTAATCACCCAGGCGCCGATGAGCAGCGCCGGCGATTGGACTTCGCGGGAAATCTCAGCCGACACAATGAAGATGCCCGAGCCGATCATCGATCCCATCACCAGCATGGTGGCGCTGGTGAGACCGAGACCTTTAACGAGTTCCTGATCCTGGTGAGTATGGCGCTCCCAGTCGGTGGGGGGAGTCGTAGTTGGTTCGCGCTGGATGTCTGTGGTCACGAATCTCCTGGTGTGGAGGCGGGGCTTTGCCCCGACTGAGCAGGGAGAAGCCCGCTCCCACACTATTCCACTAGGTTAACCCTTGCAGCTGGCAAAGCCGCTGCAGCGAAAGAACAGTGCCGGGCATCGTTCAAACGGACAGCATGGTTCGCTGTCCCTACGCAAAACCTTATCGCAGAATGGCCAAAAATTCCTCTGCTGATTTGCGTGGGTCCAGTAACAAGTCGGATATCACCGCGACGGAATCGGCGCCAGCGTCGATGACCGAACGGGCATTGGCACGCGTGATTCCGCCGATGGCAATCAGCGGTTTGCGGGTCAATTCGCGGCCGCGGCGCACACCTTCGAGGCCGACGACGGGATCGGGATTCAGCTTGCTGGAAGTGGCAAACACGGGGCCGATGGCGAGATATTCGGCGGAGGTTTTATCGGCCAGCACGAGCTGCTCGGGATTGTGCGTGGAAACACCAAGCCAGCGGGCCTTGCCGTGAGATGTAGCGCCAATGATCCGCCGCGCAGATTCGGGAGATAGATCATCCTGGCCGACGTGCAGGCCGTCAAAATCGGCGGCCAGGCAGAGGTCGGCGCGGTCGTTCATGATGAGCCGGAGGCGATCGCCGACGCGGCGCTTAAGCTCCAGCGCGTGTTCGAGCATCTGGCGGGCATTGCCCGACTTGTTGCGGTATTGGAGGAGCGTGACACCAGCCGAGGCGAGTTCTTCGGCGGCGGTGAACATGGCGTCGGCGTTCGCAAAGCAGCCCGCATCGAGAATGGCATACAGACGAGGCAGCGGCATTTTGCTCTCAGCAATCATCTCCACTGATTGAGCAGTGGTGAGGTTCGAATTTGCCAGACACGAATCATCCACCCTACACGACGTTGGCCTCGGAGCGCCGCTTGCTCTGAGAAAAGCGAACCAAAGAAAAACTGGAAATGTCGATCTGCGGCGGGCGCCGTAGAATCAGGTCCGTGATCAGTTCCCCAACGATCGGTCCATGCATGAACCCGTGGCCGCTGAATCCAGTGGCCAGAAAAAATCCCGGCAGCTGCAGAGCCTCGCCCAGAATCGGATTCGCGTCCGGCGTAACCTCGTAGAGCCCCGCCCAGGCGCGACGGATCGAGGCATTGGCCAGCGGCGGAAACCGCCGCACTCCGATCTCGGTCACCCGGTCAAGAAACTCCCAATCGACCGCATCGCGAAATGAAGACGGCTCATCGGGATCGCTCATCCCCATCAACACGCCTTCCCCTTCGCGGTGAAAGTAAAAAGAAGTGTCGAAGTCGATCACGAAGAGGTGGTTGCGCGGGACCTCCGCAAACCCGTGCGTGATGAACACGTGCCTGCGGTAGGGCCGCACCGGCACTTCTAGGCCGGCCATCTCCCCGATGGCCGCCGACCACGGTCCGGCGGCGTTGACGACGACTGAAGTCGCAATCTCGCCGCTGCGCGTCAAAACTGCGGCAATTCGCGAACCTTCTCTTTTGATCGCGGTTACTTCGCTCTCCAATGCTATTTCGGCGCCCAGTTGCCGCGCTTTGCTCGCGTAGCCCTGAGTGACCCCGTTCGGATCGGCCACGCCATCCTCGCGGCAGTAGGAACCGGCAAGCACATCTTCCAGATTGACGTGCTCGATCAACTCGGCAATTTTTTCCGGCGGCAGAATCTCGGTGGGTACACCGAGCGCATTTTGCATCGCGGCGCTGGCGCGGAAGTGCTCCAGCGAGTTTGCCTCGGTGATAAGGAACAGATAACCGTCCTGATGCAGATCGATTTCGCAATCCAATTCGTCAGCGAAATTTTCAACTTGCGAATGCTGGCAATCGATAGTTGCACGTTGGCTGGGTTCGAGAACTGATGCCGCACGCCGCCGCTGCATCGTCCGGTCGCACCGGTCCCGAGCCGTGACTCGCGTTCGAGCAGGATGACGCCCACCTTGTGCCGGGCGAGGTGATACGCGATGCTACAGCCCATCACGCCTCCGCCCACCACTACGACGTCCGCCGATTTCATCGCGCTGTTACCGAAACCATCCTCTTATCCAGCCGCAAAAGACGCAGACAAAAGAGGCGGCTTTGCCATAAGGACTATCACTATATTTTGCATTAGTTAATAAATTTCTTCCCCGCCCTCAACGGCGCTTAGCGAGAAACCTCTCGATGAAGCCGGTGTCGGTCTTCCCTGCCCGGAATTCCTCATCGGCCAAAATGCGGCGGTGCAATGGGATGGTGGTATGCACGCCCTCGATGATGAACATCTCCAAGGCGCGGCCCATGCGGGAGATGACCTCATTGCGATCTTTTCCGCGCACGATCAGCTTGGCAATGAGCGAGTCGTAATAAGGTGGGATCGTGCCCTCGGCATAGGCGGCGGTGTCGATGCGCACGCCCGTTCCTCCCGGCGGATTAAATGCGGTGATCTTCCCTGCCGAAGGCGTGAACGTTTCCGGATGCTCGGCGTTGATGCGGCATTCGAGGGCATGGCCACGGTGCACGACCGGTCCTTGCAGTACATCCTCTAGTCTGGCGCCGGCGGCGATCATGACCTGGCTCTTCACCAGGTCCACATCGGTGACCATTTCGGTCACCGGATGCTCGACCTGAATACGCGTGTTCATCTCGATGAAGTGCAGCTTGCGATCCTGATCCATCAGGAACTCTATGGTGCCGGCATTGTGGTAGCCAACAGAGCTGAGGGTCTTGCTGAGAATCGAGCCGATTTCCGCGCGCAATTCTGGCGTCATCATGACCGAGGGCGATTCTTCGAGGAGCTTCTGATGGCGCCGCTGGATGGAGCATTCGCGCTCACCGAGGCTGACGACGTTGCCATGTTCGTCGCCGAGTACCTGAAATTCGATGTGGCGCGGGTTCTCGACGTACTTCTCCATGTAAAGGTCGCCGTTGCCAAACGCGCCCGCGGCTTCGGATTGGGCCTGCTGAAACAGTCCCGGCAGTTCCGCTTCGGCGCGAACGATGCGCATACCGCGCCCGCCGCCTCCGGCAGAAGCTTTGATGATGACGGGAAAGCCGACTTGCCGCGCCCACTCTAGCGCCTCATCGGCCGAGCCGAGTATGCCATCGCAACCGGGCAGAATCGGCACGCCATGCTGCTTCATGGCGGCGCGCGCCTTTTCCTTTTCGCCCATCAGCCGAATCACGTCCGGAGTTGGGCCAATAAACTTGATGTGGCAAGCGGCGCAAACTTCGGCAAAGCTGGCGTTTTCCGAGAGCAGGCCGTAGCCAGGATGAATGGCGTCGACATTCGCGATCTCGGCCGCGCTGATGACCGCCGGGACGTTGAGATAACTCTGCCCGACGGGCGGGGGGCCGATGCAGATGGCCTCGTCAGCAAAGCGGACGTGGAGGGAGTTGCGGTCGGCCTCGCTGTAGATGGCCACGGTGCGGACGCCGAGTTCCTTGCACGCGCAGATTATGCGCAGGGCAATCTCACCACGATTGGCGACGAGAATCTTCTTGAACATGAGGGCAGAGCGCTCAGGTGTCGGGTCTCAGGTGTCAGGTCTCAGGAAAAACCTAACTGCCGAGCGAGCCGAGTTGACTTCCTGAAACCTGACACCTGAGACCTGAGAGCTTATTTTGCTGCGCGAATCGCAAATAACTCCTGACCGTATTCTATGGGCTGGCCGTTCGTGACCAGCTTCTTCACCAGTTCGCCGGCTATGTCGCACTCGATCTCGTTCATCAGCTTCATGGCCTCGACAATACACAGAACCTGCCCGACTTCCAGTTGGTCGCCGACCTTGACGAACGGGGGCGCACCGGGCGAGGGCGCTTCGTAGAATGTGCCGACGATCGGCGAGTGCACGATGTGGAGACCCCGTTCCGCTTGCGTTTCCATCGGCGCGGCCGCGGGTTGGGCCGCTGCCGCGGGAGCAGACGCTATTGGCACCGGCGCCGGGACGGGCAGGGCGATGCCTGGCTGGACGTTGATGTAGCGGGTATCCGGGTAACCGACGGGAGAAGCTTCGGAGGCGCGCTTGATCTTGACTTTGACGTCGCCCCGCTCCAGCTCAAACTCGGCGATGCCTTTCTCGATGATGAACTCGATGAGTTCCTTCAGCTCTTTTTGATTCATGTATGAGGGAAGCTTTCTGCCACCTGTTACGGCCAATCGAAATTAGAACCAATCAAAGCACAATCAGGTCTTTGTCCATGGGCGCAAGCACTTCGTAGCCCGAGGGCGTTACTAAGACAACATCCTCGATTCGAACTCCCCATTTGCCGCGAACGTAAGCTCCGGGCTCGATGGTTACGACCATTCCGGGCTCGAGCGTCTGGCCTTGGCCGGCTGCAAGCCTGGGGGCTTCGTGGATCTCAATTCCCACTCCGTGGCCGGTAGAGTGGGTAAACCAGTGCGCCAATTTCCACTTTCGTAGCACGGAGCGGGCTGCCTCGTCCACTTCTCCGGTTGTCACGCCCGGGCCAACCGCCGCGATCGCGGCTTGCTGCGCTTCGAGCACAGCACGGTAGAATTCCCTGGCTTCGTGCGACGGCTTGCCAACATGCACGGTGCGTGTGCGGTCGGAGCAATAACCGGCGAGTATAACACCAAAGTCGCAGACCACGAACCCGCGGGAGGGAATGCGGGCCCGCGAAGCGCGGCCGTGAACGACGGCTGAGCGCGGTCCGGCGGCAATGATGGTGGGAAACGACATGCCATCCGCGCCGTTGCGGCGAGCTTCGAATTCCATGGCAGCGGCGACGTCGACTTCTCGAACGCCGGGACGAATGGTCTTGCAGGCGATGCTGAACAAGCTCGCGCCCAGCTTTACAGCGGCGCGAATGCGGCTGAGTTCCTCGGGATCTTTGACTGTGCGCATGCGCTCGACCAGAGCGGGCGCGGGGCGAAGTTTGGCTTTGCCCCGAAGTGCGGCCGACAGACGATCGCGAGCGCCGACGCTTAGGGATTCCGACTCGATGCCAAGAACGCGCCTGCGGGAACGCTGGCCGGCGAGCCATTCCGCCGCGGCGAGCGCTGGAGCCTTGCTGCCGATAACGACGCGGGCGTTTTTTACTTCCTCGCGAGCCTGGGTTCGATAACGGCCGTCGGTGAAGAGGAGGGTATTGCGCTCGCCGACGAGCAGGGCGGCTGAACTGCCGGTAAAGCCGCTTAGATAGAGGACGTTGGGCAGATGAGTAATGAGCAGGTAATCGAGCTTGCTATCAGGAAGGGCGTTTACCAGGTGCCGCAACCTCGCTTTGTAGTTCATCGTTCCCCGGTTCGCTCTCGCTTGGGCGCTTTGGAGCTCGAAGGGAGTGTAACAGGGGGCGACGATTAAAGCAGTCTCGCAGCTGTAACCGAGGTTTTGGTGACCTCAGCGGCCGAAGCCGGCGTGTTTTCCGCCTCTTTGCCGCCGCGCTAGAGCACCGCACCGCTTAGATGTGTGCCGCAAGCGTTGGTTGCGATAAGGTAACTGAATCGGTTCAGTGGTACACTAGCGCCACTCGGACCTATGAGGTTTTAGTATGTACTCGCGCGGCTTCGTCCTGTTTCTTGTGTTAGTTGCCTTCGCACCTTTTACTGTGGGTAAGACCGACAACTGGATCGAAGTTCGCAATCAACATTTCGTCATCCTGACAAACTCGGGAGAGAAACAGGCGCGGCGCACAGCCGAACAGTTTGAGCGCATGCGGGCGGTGTTTCACAAGCGGTTTCCCAATATCTCGGTCGATGCGGCCTCGCCGATCATAGTTATTGCGGTCAAGGATAAGAAGGATTTCCAAGGGCTGGAACCGGAGGCTTATCTGGCAAAAGGCCAACTGGATCTGGCGGGACTGTTTTTGCAAGGTCCAGACAAGAACTACGTACTCCTACGCCTGGACGCAGAAGAAAGACACCCGTATGCAGCGGTGTACCACGAATACACGCACTTTATCGTGCGTAAGGCAGCGAACTGGTTGCCGCTCTGGCTGAATGAAGGATGGGCGCAATTCTACGAAACCACGGAGATCCACGACAAGGAAGTCGGCTTGGGCGAGCCGAGCGAAGAGAATCTCATGCTCTTACGGCAAAACCGGCTGCTTCCGTTAACCACCTTGTTGGCGGTTGATCACAATTCACCCTACTATCACGAAGAGAACAAAGGCTCAATCTTTTATGCGGAATCCTGGGCCCTCACCCACTATCTGACCATCAGGGACAAGCAGGATAACACCGACAGGCTTTCAGATTACGCAAAACTAGTCCGCACAAACGTCGATCCGGTGACGGCGGCGGCGCGCGCCTTCGGCGACCTGACCGTATTAGAGAAAAACCTTAGCCAGTACGTTTCGCAGGGGCGATTCTATTACTTCAAGATGCCGGGAGCGATCGAGATCGATGAAAACGCGTTCCAGGTGGAAGAAGTAAGTGCAGCGAAAGCGGATGCGATCCGCGCGGATTTCCTAGCGTACAACGAGCGCGGGAAAGATGCGCGGACCTTGCTCGATCAAGTACTAAAAGCGGAACCAAACAGCGCGGCGGCCTGCGAAACCATGGGTTTGCTGGCATTTCGGGAGGGTAAACTCGACGAGGCCGGCCACTGGTACGAAGAAGCAGTCAAACTCGATTCCCAGAGCTTTCTTGCGCACTACTATTTCGCCGCGATCGCCATGGGTGAGGCGCCATCCGATGATCGAAACACACAGATTGAAGCCAGCCTGCGTACGGCGATCAATCTCAATCCATCGTTTGCTCCGGCCTTCGATCAGCTCGCAGTTTTCCTCGGAATGCAACATACGAAACTGGAAGAGGCGGCGATGCTGAATCTGAAGGCAGTCATTCTTGAGCCGGGCAATACCCGCTATTGGGTCAATCGGGCAAACCTGATGATGGAGATGGAGCGTCCCAAGGATGCGATTGCCGTGCTACAGAATGCGATTAAGTTAACGGACAAAGCGGAAGAGCGCAGCGCGCTCGAAAGCCAGTTGCAGTCAATCCAGCATTACCAGACGGCCATGGAAGCGCGAGCGCAAGAGTATCGGGAGGATGAAGAGAAAGCAGCTTCCGCCGAGGAATCTGGGGACCAGGAAAATCAAACTGCCGTAACGGAGAATCCTGAACCGAGATTACGCGGGCCGCGCCATACCGTGCGTGGCACGCTCAGAAACGTGCAATGTTCTTACCCCGCCAGTATTACCCTGAAGGTGGAAAGCGGCAGTAACCGCCTGGGTCTCCGCGCGGGCAATTACTACAAGGTTGCATACTCGGCCTCCAACTTTAAGCCCAGCGGCGACCTGAATCCGTGCAAAGACCTCGAGGGAATGACCGCCAAGGTGGAGTACTTCGAGGGAAGCGGCGAAGGAAAAGACGGGCAGATTATCTCGATCGAACTCTCAAAATAAATTGGGCGCGGGCGCGCAGGGATGGACGGGCGTCGCATTTGGTTGCGACGCTGATGGCCCACAAACAACAAGGGCCGGAAGCTAAGCTTCCGGCCCTTTTGAGTCAGCTTGGGTGCCGACTATGTCTGGACGATGCGCGGAGTAATGAAGAAGATCAGCTCCTGCGTCTGGGTCGAAACGGCCCGGTACTTGAACAGGTTGCCGAGGTAAGGGATGTTTCCCAGAACCGGCACCTGGCTAATATTCATTGAGTTGTTAGTCTGGATCACACCGCCGATGACAACGGTGCCACCGTCGGTGACCAGGACCTGCGTGGTTGCCTGTTGCGTGATGAGAGCGGGGTTGCCCAAGCTATCGCCTTCACCGAAGTCGGGGACCGTATTCTCGACGTCAACGTTCAGGAAGATGGTTCCTTCCGAAGTGATCTGCGGAGTGACGGTCAGACGCAGCATAGCATCGACGTAGGTGACCGTAGCCGGAGACAGAGCGGTCGCCTGCGATTCGATGGGCAAACGCACACCCTGCTTCACGACAGCCTGGATGTTGTTCTGGGTGACGATGCGCGGACGGGAAAGGATCTTAAGCAGACCGCGCGATTCGGCCATGGTCAGCAGGAAGTCGATACGAACGTTGTTGCTGGCCGTCGAGAAGCCGATACCGCTGGTCGGGCCGGTAGCGGGAAGGTTGGAGAACAGCGGAATCTGCGTGCCGGTGCTCGGCGTTCCGGTGACCTGATAAAACGGATTGGCGACCTGAGACCCGACGATAATGGGCGATGAGCCGACCGACTGCACGCCGCCGACGGTTGTAGTGCCGTTGCCCCAGCCGAAACCGAACTGGGTGCCGATATCGCGGGCAAAACTGCGGGTGGCGGCGACGACGCGGGCTTCGATTTCCACTTCCTGCGTCTTGCGGTCCATCTGCTGAATGATGCGGTCGATCTGCGGCAAGGTGGCCGGAATATCGGAGATGATGAGCGAGTTGGTGCGCTCGTCGGCGACGATATCGCCACGCTGGCTGAGGAACTTGCGGACTGTGATCAGCACGTCCTTAGCATGGGCGTAGCTGAGGAAACGGGTGATGGTGATCTTGTCGACGGCCAGAGCCTCAGCATCGACCTGGGCGCGGCGGTTCTCGGCCTCGTGCTTCAGGGTCTCGATGGTGGCGATGCGAAGCACGTTGCCGTCAAGCTGGCGAGAGAGATCGTTGTTCTTGAGAACGATGTCGAGAGCCTGATCCCACGGTACGTCGTCGAGCACGATGGTAAGCGTGCCGTGGATGTTGGGATCGAGCACAACGTTGAGGCCGCTGATCTCGTGGATCAGGCGGAAGAAGTCCTTCAGGTCCACATCTTTCAGGTTGACCGAGATGGGCTCACCGGTGTATTTCGCGCCGTTGGTGGCGGCGGGCCGCTGGGCCATTTGTTCCTTCTGCTCGGCAGCCATATTGACGGCGGGTTGAGCCGTCTTGGGCGCGTCGGACTTGCCGCTATCCTGCATGGCGGCGTTGCTGGTGAGGGCGACGAGCTCGGCAGCGGTCTTGTCGGCAAAGCGGCTGGCAGCTTCCTGAGCCTTGTCGGCGGGAGCCGGCGGGGCCGCGGGCTTCACCGAGTATTGGGGTTCGACAAATGCGACTTCCGTGGGCGTGGATACGCTTGGCGGAACCGCGGCGGACGCAGGAGCGGCAGCAGGCGACTCGGCCAGCGGCTTGGGCGGGGCAGCCTTGCGCGCAGACTGCGACGGCGGCGCTTGCTCCTGGATGCGGAGGGCGAGGCCGCCGCCAGAGCCGGCAACGATTTCGTGACGGCAGCTGGAGCTGAGGTCGATCACGACTCGAGTCTTGCCCTGGCCGTCGGCACCGATGCGAACATCCTTAACGCCGTCATGACCGACCGCAATGTGGGTCTGGGCGGTGGCCAGGGCGGTGTTGGGAAGATCGACGACGATCCGCGCCGGAGAATCGAGGGTCGCCACGTGGGGCGAGAGCGTGCCTTTCGCCTTGAATTGGACGAGCAGCCCATCCGGGCTGGGAGCTATCTCGAGCCGCTCCAGCTGGGCGCCGGCCAGCGCGCCTTTCCCCGTCATGTCGGCCGCCGAGGCCAAGAAGGCAAAGGCCAGAAGCGGAACCATCAGACTTAGCAGTTGCTTTCGCATTTCCCTATCTCCCCATACGAGGCTCGTTCGCCCCGATGTGTTTCTTCAAAAATCGACGCTCGCGGCATCAGACCGCCGGAGTCGTTATCTTCTTCACCACTTCCCGCGTAAAGCTCTTGCCCAGGCGATCCTGCAGGGTCTCCTGGAAAACGATCGAATCCTCGGTGATCTTCACCACGTAGCCGTTGAAGACGGGGTCGTTTTCGCGCAGGAAGTACGCTTTGTTCTGCCCGTTGCTTACGACGGCGACAAAACCGTTCTCGGAGTGCACAACGCCATGCAGACTGATGGTGCCGATCTCGAGGCATTTCTTGCCGGTGCTGCAACCCGAGGTGCCGTTATGGCTGACTACAGGGCTCAGGAATGGATCGCGCCGGTTGGTTGGGTTGTAAGCTCTCTCAGAGGCCACCGGATCTTCCGATTCCTGCGTGTCAGCTCCCGAGGTATTGGAGGCAGACGTACCGGGCACGGGAGCGGTGGTCTTGGGCTCGACCAGAGGCGGCTGGGAGCGCGCATCCTTGTGAATGGCGCCGGCGTGGGCCTTTCTCCAGGCTCTGGCCGGACGCGGGTCCATCGGGGACGGTGGCGTGGAAGCGGAACTCGCGGCACCAACCTTGGCAGGCGCGGTGGCATTGATGGCGCCGAGGGCAGCATTGGTCGCGGCGGCCTGGCTGTTGCTCACGGCATTCATGGTGTTGCGCGTGTTCTGGATGATGGTGGGACTCTGGGCCCAGCCCAGTCCCACACCCAGCACACAAACCAATATGGTTGTCGTCAGCTTCATTCTCTCCCCCTACTTCTTGGCCGGAGTGGCGCCCTTGGCAGCCGGAGCCGCCGGATCCAGATCATGGCTGAAATAAGTCGTGGTCAAGCAGGTCGCTACTACGCTTTCTCCTGGCGCATATTGGTAGTTATGCTTGGCATGGGCGTCGGAAGGCTTGCGCACCGATGCGACCGAAAGACCCGTGACGTTGACAATGCGCTCGACCTTCGTGAGGCGGTCGAAAAAGCCGAGCATGGAGTAATAGGAGCCGTCGAGTTCGACCTCGAACGGGACTTCGGTATAGAACTCCTTGGTGTTGTAAGGCCTCGAGGTGTAGCGGCGCATTTCGACACCGGCCTTGCGGGCCTCGCCGTTCACCATGCGCATGAAGTTATCGATTTCCTTTTCGTCGGGAACGATGCGGCGTTCCATTTCGAGTTGCTGCTGCAGGCTGGCGATCTGACGGTCGAGATCGGCCAGTCTGGGCTGATAGGCTTCCAGTTCGGCGTTCTTGCGCAGCAGATCATTGACTTTGGCCTGGGCCGCAGCGTTATCCTCGCGCTGCGACTTGAAAACTGTGAAATAGAGCGCGGCGGTGATGACGAGAGCGCCGAACACCAGACCGCCCACGAGCTTGATTCCGTTAAATTCGCCGAGATTCATCGTCGCTCCGCCTTTAAGACTTCGCTTTCTCGCAGGTCAGCGTGAACTGGAATGCCTGCATGTCCTTAACCGCTTCGTCCTGCACACTTTCCTTCATTTCGATGTTGCGGAAAAAACCGGTCTTCTGGAGATTGGTGATGAGGTTGGCGACGGCGTCGCTGGAAAGGGCGGTGCCATCGATAGCCACGCTGGTGCCCTGGTCCTGCATGCTGTTGAGCCAGACCGCTTCGGTGCCATTGACGGTATCGGCAACCATGGAAAGCAGACTGACGGGGCCAGCCTGATTGTTGCGGAGCTGCTCGATGACATCGACGCGGCGCTTGTAGGCATCCGCCTGTTTCTGGCGCTCCAGGTACTTGGTCTGGATGATCGCCAGCTGCGCATTCCGGGCCTGCGCGACCTGCATCGCCTGGGCAATCGATTTCTTTTCGCGGTCGAGCTTGTACCAGTAGGCGCCGTTGCCCAAGGCGACGACCGCGACCGCAATGGCAGCCAGCACCGCCGGTGAGGCGACGCTGAACTCCAAGCTCGGCATGGTAAGGGCGGGAACGCCCTTCTTCTTGCCTTTCGGTTTGGGAACACCCAGCAGGTTGATTCGGATCATAATTTTTCAAAGCTCCTCAGGGCGAGGCCCACGGCAACCGCCAATTGTCCGGCGTTCTGCTCGACCAGTTGCGCCGCCGGACCTTCGCTAGGAGCGACGATTTTCTGGAACGGGTTGAGCAGTTCGACGGGCATGGAGAATTCCTGGCGCAAAGCTTCGACCAAACCCGGAACGCGGGCGGATCCACCGGCCAGATAAATTTTTTCGATATGCTCGCCCGCAGCACTGGCGCGGAAGAAGTCGAAAGTCTTCTGGATTTCGAGCAGGATGATTTCGGTGACCTGCTGGAGAATGGGGGTCTTGGCGTCTTCGTGGACGGTGCCGACCTTCTTGCCGAGCTTGAGGGCTTCGGCATCGTCGAAACTGAGATCGAGTTCTTTCTGCAGCGAGTCGGTGTATTGATGCCCGCCTACCGAAACGTCGCGCGGGAACAGAGGGGTGGTGCCCTTGACGATGTTGATGTTCATCACGCTCGCGCCGA
>Ga0187781_10001712_pt1 | contig 16695 bp, 13 predicted proteins | sample 0715_SJ02_MP02_2_FD_132447 | JGI IMG/M metagenome (GOLD analysis project Ga0187781, IMG submission 132447) | Tropical peat soil microbial communities from peatlands in Department of Meta, Colombia - 0715_SJ02_MP02_20_MG | ecosystem: Environmental > Terrestrial > Soil > Wetlands > Peat | place...
GACGGAGGTGTCCATCAGGATCAACGGCAAGGAGTACAGAGGAGAGGTTGAACCAAGGACCCTGCTCGTCTACTTCCTCAGGGACGAACTGAATCTGACGGGGACCCACGTTGGATGTGATACCGGGCACTGCGGAGCCTGCACGGTCGTCGTGGACGGCAGGGCCGTGAAGTCCTGCATGGTGCTCGCCGTTCAGGCCATTGGCGCTGAAATTCTGACAGTCGAGGGCCTGGCGGAGGGTGAAAAGCTCCACCCAATCCAGGAGGCGTTTACAGAGAACCACGGCCTCCAATGCGGGTTCTGCACCCCTGGCCTTTTGATGTCCACCCTCGCCCTCCTGCGAGAGAATCCGCATCCGACAGAGGCGGACATCCGGAGAGGAATCGAGGGTAACCTCTGCAGGTGCACGGGCTATGTCAACGTGGTGAAGTCGGTAAGAGCTGCTGCCAGGGCATTGTCAGAAGCGAGGAAGGAGGGCAGCCCATAACTTGAGCACCATCATGGAGCTGAGTAAGAAAGAACCGGAGGGGAGGGTGGAGGACCCCCGGCTCCTTATGGGGAAGGGGAGGTACGTGGACGACCTGAAGTTCGAGGGCCAGGCCTACATGGGAATAGTTAGGAGCCCATTCGCGCACGCGAGAATCAGAGGAATCGACTTCTCAAAGGCCCAATCATCACCCGACTTCATCGCCGCTCTGACGGGGGAGGACCTGATCAAGGAGGGTGTGACTACCGTAATGCAGAACCAGTGGCCACCCCAAAAACCCGCGCGGAGGTATCACCTGGCTGTGGGGAAGGTAAGATTCACTGGAGAACCCGTGGCTGCGATTTTGGTGAGGCAGAAGAACTCGTTGGAAGACTTGCTAGAGTTGGTTGAGGTCGACTATGACCCGATTCCAGCGGTTACCTCCATCGAAGAGTCGAAGGCGGGGACCGTCCTCGTTTACGAAGAGTGGGGAAACAACCTGTCACAGAGCGGCGATGAGAAGTGGGGAAGCGCCGAGATGGCAATCGCTTCCGCGCCCCATGTCATCAGGGCGACGGAAGGAATCGCAAGACAGGAATCCGCACCAATCGAGCCGCATTCCGCCCTCGTAAGGTACAGGAAGGAAGAAGAAGTCTACGAAGTTTATGCGACCGTCCAATCAGTGCACGGCCTTCGCGAACGGCTCGCTTCAGAACTTGGCATGCCAGAGAAGAAATTTCATGTGAAGGTGATGGACATGGGGGGTGGGTTTGGAAGCAAGGGTGCCCAATCCTATCCCGAACCTCTTCTGGCTTGTATCTTCTCCCGGAGGACCGGGCTGCCAGTGAAGTGGACAGCCACGAGGACAGAGGAGTTCCTCGAGGCCGCGTCGGGGAGGGACGAGTATTGCGACATCACCTTGGCGTGCGACAAGGATGGGAAGATTATCGCAATCAGGGCGAACCTGGAGTGCGATGTGGGCGTTACGGGGACTCAGAACCACATGTCAATGCTGTCCATGTGGACGCTGCTGGGCCAATATCGAGTGCCTAACGTCGAGGTACACATGGCCGCGTATACGACGAACAAGATGCCACTTGGGCCCGTGAGGGGAGCGGGCGCCCCGGAAGGATGCTACTTCATTGAGCGAGCCATGGACATTATGGCGCGGAAGATGGGACTCGACCCTCTCGAACTGAGGAGGCGCAACCTGCTGGCGGAGAAGCCTGGGAAGGAGGACCACGTAGGTTTGATCAATGACCTCGTTGGCAGGGCCGGGTACGAGCAACTACTGAAGTGGAAGAGCGAGGTTAACTCCAGATACACGCTGCAAGGTCCTTCTCACTCCAATCTCGTGGCGGGACTGGGGGTGTCATATGGCGGAAGGAGCGGGTTCGGCGGCGATGAGACGCAAGACGAGGGTTGGGGGAGCGAGGAGTCCCCCGAAGGACGATCAGATGACTGGTCGTCACAGGGGGGTGCGGACCAGTGGCAAAAGAACAGCCAGGACTCTCGAGGATGGAACTCAGAGGAGAAGAGCGAGGGCGGCTCGCCTAGTTGGAGCGGATCAGACGGAGATGGCGGCGCTGAGCTTGATTTCGAGTCAGAGTACGCAAGAGTGACCCTGGACAGGAAAGGAAATGTGACGGTCTACACTGGCTCTTCACCCCATGGCCAAGGAATAGAGACCACATTCGCTCAGCTCGCTTCCGAGGAGCTCAACGTCCCACTTGACAGGGTGTCCGTGGTCTGGGGGGACTCGGTGCGGGTCCCGATGGGGATAGGCACTTTCGGGAGCAGGTCCGCTGTAACCGGAGGGAGCGCAGTTGTAGATGCCTCTCGCAAGCTCAAGGCTCGACTCGCCGATATAAGCAAGGGGGCCCTGGTCGACGCTTCTACCAATCGGTCTGGGTTACCAACCATTGCCGAAGCACTGGAAAAACAGGGTCTGGCCGAATTCTCCGCCGAATCAATCTACAAGGTCCGGTCAATGAACTACTCAAGCGGGATCCATCTCTGTGCCCTGACACTGGATGTCGAACTAGGAAAAGCCAAGATTGTCAAGTACGTCGTGGTCGAAGACTGTGGAAGGATAATCAACAAGAAGGTAGTCGAAGGGCAGCTTCACGGAGGAGTGGTTCACGCAATCGGAGGGGCGCTGCTTGAGAAGCTCGGATACGACGGCCAGGGAAACCTGCTGACCACCACTTTTATGGACTATTGCATCCCAACTTCTCTAGACAGCCCCGATATCGAAGTATACCACGAGATTACGCCTTCGACAGATGCCCTCAACGGAGCCAAGGGGGTCGGCGAGAGCGGAACTATTGTAGGATACGCAGCGGTGATGAATGCGCTAAACGATGCTTTATCGAATGTCCGTCCAGGGGCGCAGGTGAATCTGGTCCCGGCAACCCCGGATTCCATCTTAGCCGCGATAGCGGGCGAATGATGTCGGCAATTCCGTTGGGGCCGGCTAACCTCTCCCGCATGTCTTCATTGGACATGAGTACCGACTCACACAGAACACTTCAGATTCTCGACGGCGCGTAGAAAAAGGGGTTTAGAGACCCCAGTGTGGGCCTCTAAATCGCCAGAACCAAGCGGCTGGATGAGTTTGTTGCCCGCCAAGAGAAAAGTTCACGAGCCATTGGCTCGCCCCTGAAGTGATGTCGAATGCCACATGCCCAGACACGCTTCCGTTGGAGCCGATGCTCAGCCCGGTCAGACGGACAAGGAACGTGGCCCCTGAGCTCAAGGTCCCTTGGCCGGTGCCCGACATGCCACGGCCGCTGAGGACGAGGTTCCCACTGGAGACGGTGTATGTGGTGGTGCCGATTGTCACAGTCCCGGAAGTGATGGTGAGGGAATAGCCCCACTGGTAGACACCTGCCACGGTGAATGTGAAGCTGCCCGTCGCGTTGAGTCTATCGGTAGGGTTGGCCATTGGAGACGTTACTGCGATCCCTTTCAGGTTGGAGAATGTGATCGTGCACCCAACTGTTAGCTGTGGACCCGACTGGGAGGTGAAGTGAGCGTTGGAGGGGAAGGTCCATGTAGAGGTTGTCTGGGTTGTCGTGCTTGTCTGAGGCGTCGTACAGGTCGTTGAACTTGATGGAGCGAGGGTAGAGGTTGTGGTCGTGGCCGCAAAGACGGCACCCCCTCCTACGAGGAATGCCGCGACTACTATAGCCGCCAGTAACTTGGTCTTCATTTTCGGCTTCGGGGTATCGACACCTGGTTATCAAACCACGATTTTGAACGGGAGGGTAAAGCGATTTTGAACGGGGAAGACTCGAGGGAGGCTGGGGTGCCTGGGATGGAGAAGGTGAAGCTAAGGAAGGCAAACTTCGAGTAACAACAAATATCAAAAAACCCTAGTCTCAAGATGCGCGAGTGCGACACGGGAGTCCGGCGCCCCGGAAATCCAAACCTGGGACTCTTGAATCAAGGGCAACCAGTCTGCTCGCTGAAACAATCGTCGGGACGGAAGGACATAGAAGAGACGCTCTCGATGCGATTAGGGCGGCGCTGGAAGGTTCCGACCCCAGAAGACTTGTACGAAGGGCCCTCACATTCGATGGTGATGGGCTGTCTATCGGTGGTCGCAGGTACCCGCTTGACGACTACCGGAAGATAACTGTTGTTGGAGCAGGAAAGGCATCCGGTCTGATGGCAGCAGAGGTGGAGCTGATACTAGGAGAAAGAATCGATGGAGGAATCGTCATAGTTCCAGAGACCCAGGGCTCATTCATCAACCTGAAGAGGATAAGGGTGGAGAAATCGTCACATCCACTCCCAGCAAGGAAGGGGGTTCTCGCGGCCAGAAGGGCTCTCAAGACCCTCGACCGAGTTGGCAGAAGGGACCTCGTGATTTTCTTGTTCTCGGGAGGCGGCTCGTCTCTGATGCCTTTGCCCGCATCCGGTATCACTCTGGAGGAACTCAGGACCGTCACGACATTGCTGCTCAACTCAGGAGCAGACATAGACGAAATCAATTGCGTCAGGAAGCACATCTCCCGGATCGCAGGGGGGAGGCTGGTTGAAAGAACCTCGGGCGAAGCCATTTCCCTTATAGTCTCTGATGTCGTGGGAGACAATCCGGCCTCGGTGGCTTCAGGTCCGACGGTCCCAGACCCAACCACGTTCAGGATGGCAAGGGACGTGTTAGAAAGGCATGAGATATGGGGTTCCCTGCCACTCTCAGTCAAAACCGTGATTCAGTCAGGTGTCGATGGACGGATTAAGGAGACTCCTAAGCCCGGGGACCCCGCCTTCGCGAGGGTTCACAGTTTCGTGATCGGATCCAACTCAGATGCGTGCATGGCTGCACAAAAGGCGCTTGAGGATCTTGGCTACCAGGTGAAGTATCTCAAAGAACCTATCACAGGGGAAGCGAGGTTCGTTGGGAAGACACTAGCCGGTCTCTCAACCTCCAACACTTCTCATGGGAAATGGGCCGTGGTGGCAGGAGGTGAGACTACCGTGACGGTGAGGGGAAGGGGCAAGGGAGGGAGGAATCAAGAGCTCGCTCTGTCCGCTGCATTGACGCTGAAGGGTGAACGGGAAACTACGCTCGTTTCCTTCGCCACAGACGGAATCGATGGACCGACGGAAGCGGCAGGCGCCATCGCAGAAACCTCCACTTGCAAAAGGGCAGGAACTCTCGGACTAAACCCCTCGGAATCACTAAAGTCTAACGACTCCTACACGTTCTTCAGGACGCTCAGGGATCTCATCGTAACCGGTCCCACAGGAACCAACGTCAACGACCTGGTGATTGTGTTGGGTGGGGCGGCCGCTGATTCATAGCCCCAGAGCCTTCCAATTCCCGGGGGCCGTAATGTAAGGGAGAATCCATTTAAGCCATCACCGCGGAAATCTGGACCGAATTCATATGGCTGAATCTCTCCTGATGATTCCTGGCCCCACAAACATCTCCGAGAGAGTTAGGGATGTGATGTCACGGCCGCAGCAGGGCCATGGGTCTCCAGATTTCACAGAGAAGTTTGGGGAGATGCTGAAGTTAGCAAGGTTCGCTTTCAAGAACAACGATGGCAGCCAATTTGCCTTCACAGGCTCAGGGACATTGGCGATGGAGGCATCTGTTGTCAGCACAGTTCAACCCGGAGACAAGGTCCTCGTGCTGGACACCGGGTACTTCGGGCAGAGGATGGCGAGCATCAACGAGGTCCACGGCGCCAAAGTTGTCCAACTACAATACCCGATAGGCACTCATGCCGACCCTGATGACCTCGGAAGAAAACTCCGGGAAGACAGTTTCAGAGCCGTTTTCATAACGCACGTTGATACTTCGAGCGCCGTTCTCAATCCTATCAGAGAGTTGGTCGCGGAGTGCAAGAATGCTGGGGCGTTCGCAGTGGTTGATTCGGTGTGCGGTCTTGCCGGAGAAGAGCTCGATTTCGACAGGCTAGGTGCAGACATCGTCTTCACAGCGTCTCAGAAAGCGATTGCGGCGCCGCCGGGGGCTGTCCTAATCGCGGTTTCCAACGAGCTCCTCGGATACTTCCAAAAAAGGGTGAAACCAATAGAGGGTTGGTATCTCAATCTCCTCAGATGGAAGCCCATAATGGACGACCCGAAGATGTACCTGGCAACGCCCGCGGTTCAGATAATGCTGGCGCTCAGAGAAGCCTTGCTCGAATTGAAGGAGGAAGGCCTTGAAGAGAGGTGGAAGAGGCACAGAGTGCTCGCCGAGAAAATCCGGGAAGGCATTCGGCGTATGGACCTCAGATTCGTAGCGGAGGAGGGGCACAGGGCCAACACGCTGACCGGATTCATTGTGAAGGAAGGAGCGGCGCCACAGGTGCAGAAAGAGCTCAGGGACACCCACAAAATCGAAGTGGCAAGGGGGCTCGGCGATTATGGCGGAAGGATGATAAGAATCGGCCACATGGGAATACTCAATTCCGAGCAGGCGGACAGAACGATTAAGGCCGTGGGCGAGACCCTTGCCAAGTTCGGCCTAACAACACCCGGTCCAGCTCCAAGTGGCCGCCCGGGGAATCCAGGCTACTAGCGAGGTCCAATCCCTTCCTATCGGATGCACTCATTCGTACGTGAGTCCCGGAATGCTGATGTCTATGGTGAGCCCACCATCGGCAACCATTACGGCGCCAGTCATGTACCTTGCCAAGTCTGACGCCAAGAAGATCGCCGACCTAGCAATCTCTTCTGGAGGAGCAATATACCCGAGCGGGATCTTCTTATCGACTATAGTCCGTGACTTCAAGTCGAGCACTCCCGTCCCCATCGGCGTGTCAACCCAGCCCGGAGCGATTGCGTTCACCCTTATGCCGTAAGGTGCCAGCTCCAGGGCGATGCATCTCGTGAGCATTATTATTGCACCCTTGGAGGCGGAATATGCGAGCACTCCAGGTTCTGCTTCCAACCCGTCAACGGAAGTGACGTTGACGATTCTCCCGTCAGTCTTGGCCCTTGTCATTGCCATCGCTGCCGCTTTGGCGAAATTCCTATACCCGCCGAGGTTGACCTCCATTATTCTGTCCCAGTCTTCCTTCTTGAAATCGAGGATCGAACCTCCCTTGATCATCCCAGCATTATTTACGAGGATGTCAATCTTCCCGAACTGCTGGACACAGGTCGCCACCGCCTCCTCAGCCTTTGAATGATCTGACACGTCTGCCTGGAACTTGATCACCTTCCCCGTCCCGGACCACTTTGACCAGTCGTCCCTGAAAGTCCTGCCCACGGCCACTACGTTGGTTCCCAAGCTTGAAAGGAGCCTCGTTGTTTCTCTACCTATTCCGCTGGTGGCCCCTGTAACGACCGCAGATCTGCCCTCTAACCCCAGGAGTTCGCTTGCGATATTTGACATGCGCTGTCTTCCATCTGTCTGTTTCATGGCTCCTTATGTTTTTGCCTATGCCAATGTAGGGAACTCGGGATTAAGCTAGTTATTGACAACACGCGATTCGTATAAATGACTCCAAATGGGGAGAAGCAGACGATGGATTCGTTAGCCACGGACCCTGATGGTGACGCAATCAAGCACATGTTCTTGGACTTCATGCAGATGCAAGAATTCGCCAAGCATCCAATCATAATGAAGAAAGCCCAAGGAATCTGGTACGAGGACGTAAACGGTAAGAAGTACCTCGACGGCCTGTCGGGCGTCTTCGTAGTCAACGTGGGCCATGGCAACCGTCGAGTGATTGAAGCCATGAAGAAGCAACTGGATGAGTTGACCTTCGCCCCCCCTCTTCACTCAACAAACATGCGCGCAATCGAGCTCGTGAAGCTCATTGCCAGCATTACCCCAGGCGACCTCCACACCGTCAAGCTTCTCAGCGGGGGTTCAGAAGCCACCGAGGCAGCCATGAAGCTGGCAAGACAGTACCATAGGCAGACAGGAAACCCGCACAAGTACAAGGTGATTTCGAGGTACGAAGGGTACCACGGGGCTACGATCGGCGCTCTCGCTGCCTCAGGTGTAACTTCGCGGCGGACTACGTTCGAACCTCTTCCCGGTGGATACATCCATGTGTTCCCCCCGACCTGCTACAGGTGCCCCTACGGCCTCGAATATCCCGAATGCGCGGTTCTTTGTGCAAGTATTGTAGAAGACGTAATCAAACGCGAAGACCCCGCGACAGTATCCTCGATAATCGTCGAGCCGATAGGCAACACGGGGGGGATAATCACACCTCCGCAGGAATACTTCCAGATACTGCGTGAAATCTCAGACAAGTACAATGTGCTATTGATCTTCGATGAGATAATCACCGGGTTTGGGAGGACGGGCCAGATGTTCGCGGCACAGACCTTCAAGACGACACCTGACATAATCTGCATGGGGAAGGGTATGTCTAGCGGCTACTCCCCCGTGGGCGGACTGGCGTTCAGCGACAGAATAGCCGACGCGTTCTATGGGGACCAGTCGAAGGGGGTCCAGTTCAACCACGGCCACACCTTTGGGGGCAACCCTCTGTCGTCGGCCGCTGCGATTGCAAGCATCAGCGAAATCAGGGAAAGGAAGCTCGCCGATGCGGCCACCGAGATCGGGGCGCGCATTTGGAAGAGAATTGGGGAACTGGACAACCTCGGTGTAGTCGGGGACGTAAGAGGGAAGGGCTTGATTACGGGGGTGGAATTCGTGAAGGATAGAAAGACGAAAGAACCATTCCCGAGTGAAGTTGGCTTCGGCGTTCGGGTGGGAAAGAAAGCAATCGAGAAGGGGTTGATAATGAGGGCCGATCCAAACTGGGTCGCACTTGCTCCCCCTCTGATTATTTCTCCTGCAGAGGCCGACTCGATGATGGACATATTCTCACAATGCGTCACGGAAGTTATGAAGTCGGTTTAACACGACCCCTTGCTTTCGTTGTTTAGGCGCCAAAGCCTAACCTAAGTCAATCGGCCGACCACTAAACGAATATACACTGACGAGAGATGGGAGCCTTCGACTTGGAATCTGAACTGCTTCTGGACGTAAGATCAGAGCTTGGAGAGGGACCAAGCTGGGATAGCAAGAACGGAGTCCTCTATTGGGTAGACATATTCCGGGGCCTCGTCCACAGATACAGCCCAGACGGATCCAAGGACGAATCGTTTCAGGCGGGTCAGTATGTGAGCAGCGTCGTGCCAAGTAGCTCGGGAGGTGTCGTTGTCACCCTGCAGCATGGCTTCTATGCGTTGAACCTGGCAGGCAAGCCATCCCTCATAGCCGAGGTTGAGACAGGACTGACACAAAACAGATTCAACGATGGCAAGTGCGATCCAAGTGGAAGATTCTGGGCTGGAACCATGGACCTCGAGGAGAAGAGTCCGCTCGGTGCCCTCTACGTTCTCGAAAGGGGTGGTCGCGTCAGGAAGGCGCTGGAGAAGGTCACCGTCTCCAATGGGCTGGGATGGAGTCCTGACCATCGGACGATGTACTTCATCGATACTCCCACCAAGGTTGTCTCCGCGTATGACTACTCGGATTCGACGGGAGAAATAGAGAACCGGAGAACCGCGGTGGACATGTCGGACCAGCCGGGCTATCCCGACGGAATGGCTGTGGATGCAGAAGGTATGCTGTGGGTGGCGTACTGGGGAGGATGGAGAGTGACAAGATTCGACCCACAGACGGGGAAAGCGCTTGATTACGCAAACATACCCGCATCCCAGGTTACGTCTTGCTGCTTCGGAGGAAGAAGGCTAGAACAGCTGTATGTTACATCGGCCAGGGCCGGCGTCGGCCCGGAGGAGGCGGGGAAGGGGTCTCCAGCGGGCGGGCTCTTCAGGATCGAGGCAGGAGTGAGAGGACTTGACACCTTCGTTTTCGACGGTTGAGTACCTAGGTGTTGTCTCAAGTGGTGCTCTAGCACGATTCCAGCCGCCCCGAATTGCGGAAGATGATTGAATCATGACTAAAACGGACTTGACGAGCAAAGAGAGGTTCGCCGGCCCTTACAACACGGCCCATAGGGTTTTCCTCCGTTCAATTGGATTCACAGATGAAGACATCGCCAAGCCGCTTGTGGCTGTCGCAGTAGCCTGGAGCGAAGTGGGACCGTGTAACTACCACACATTAGGCCTGTCACACCTCGTGAAGGAAGGGGTCAGGGAAACTGGCGGATCGGCTCTAGCATTCCCCGCCATGGTAGTAATCGATAACATCACAATGGGAACGGAAGGGATGAGATACAGCCTGGTCAGCAGGGATCTTATTGCCGACATGGTCGAGTCTCAGGCTAGCGCCCATGCCTTTGACGGGCTGATAGGTATCGCGGGCTGCGACAAGACCGAGCCGGGCATCCTGATGGCAATGCTCAGGATGAACAAGCCCGCAGTCTTTCTCTACGGTGGGACCGCTGAGCCCGGCTGGTACAACGGAAAAGAGCTAACAATGGAGAGTGTGTATCAAGCCATGGGAGCCTACATAGCTGGCACCCTGTCAGAGAACGAACTCTACCAGATAGAGCAGCACGCGCATCCTACGGTCGGTACCTGCGCGGGGTTGTTCACCGCGAACACCATGTCGGCACTAGCGGAAAGTCTAGGAATCGCCCTTCCGGGGAGCGCCACCCCAACAGCAACATCGCCTCGGAGGATGCAGTACGCAAAGGAATCTGGTCGGACCTTGACAAGTTTGCTAGAGAACGGGATCAGACCCCGGGATATCATAACGTTCGAAGCGCTACAGAACGCCATCGTCCTTCTGATGGCCATGGGGGGGTCGACCAACGCGGTGATCCATCTACTCGCTCTGGCCCACGAAGCCAACATCAAGCTATCTCTCGACGACTTCGACGAGATGGCGAAGAAGGTACCGGTGATGGTCCGTCTCAGCCCAAGCGGCGACTACGCAATGGCAGACCTGGACGAAGTGGGTGGAGTACCGCTCGTATTGAAGAAACTACTGAGAGCCGGATTGTTGCACGGAGAAGCCCTTACGGTCACTGGCAAGAGGATGGAAGAGAATCTTGCGAGCTATTCATTTCCTGACGCGGACTACAGCCACATCGTTAAGGAGGCTAAGGCGCCCTACAGCCTAACCGGAGGGATAAGGGTGCTGAGAGGAACGCTTGCGCCAGATGGGGCCTTGATCAAAGTGTCGGCAACTTCTCTGAAACAATTCATCGGCAGAGCGAGGGTGTACGACAGCGAAAGTGAGGCGTTTGAAGCTCTGAAAACTAAGGGGGTTGGCGAGGGGCAGGTAGTGGTTGTAAGATACGAGGGCCCAAAGGGTGGACCTGGCATGCCTGAACTCCTCAAGGTCACAAGTGCCATAGCGGCCACCGGTCTCGAGAAGGTGGCCCTGGTTTCCGATGGCAGGTTCAGCGGCGCCACAAAGGGGCCCATGATTGGTCATGTTTGCCCCGAAGCGGCCGTCGGCGGGCCAATAGCCATTGTAGAGCCAGACGACAGGATTGCCATAGATGTCGCCAGGGAGAGGTTGGATCTGAAAGTAAGCAGTGAGGAAATCAGAAGGAGGCTCTCAAACTGGACGGCGCCGCAGCCAAGATATCGGACTGGTGTGCTTGCAAAATACGCGTCTCTGGTCTCACAGGCTTCGACTGGAGCTGTTACAGACCCGTAAAGGTTCGCATCATCAGTTCACCATACGCACGTCCAAGCTCCCCATTCGCACCCTGTCAGACGGGAGAGGGCTGGACTACTCCGCCTTTACTGGATTCCGAAGAGTTCCTATCCCTTGCACCGTAGCCTCAACGATATCCCCATCTTTCAGGTAAGGCATTCCTGAGAACACAGCAACTCCTGCTGGCGTCCCAGTTGAGATTAGATCTCCTGGCAGCAGGGTAATACCCGAAGACAGGTACTCAATCAGTTCGGCCACTGAGAATACCATATCCTCTGTGCTTGCGTTCTGCATTTCGACATTGTTGACTCTCAGCGAGAGCCGCAGCCGCTGAGGGTCGGGTATCCCGTCGGGGGTCACCAGGAATGGACCGAGCGGAAGGGCGGTGTCAAGCGACTTGCCCTTCACCCAATTCTGCCCCAAAGAGTTGAGCTTCTCAGGCCATCCTTCAGGGAACTGAAGGTCGCGGAAGCTGATGTCGTTGGCCACGGTGTAACCAGCCACGTGGGAAAGAGCCTCGTTCTTTCGGACGTACTTGCACCTCTTTCCAATCACGACCGCCAGTTCCGCCTCCCAGTCCACCCCTTTCGAGACTTTGGGAATGATGATGGGGTCGTTTTGTCCGATTATGCAGCTCCTGAATTTTGTGAAAAAATAAGGCTCGGTCGGAGGCGGATTCCCCTGTTCTTTGCCGTGCGCTCTGTAATTTATCGCGGCAAGGAGGATTTTGTCTGGTGCGACAATTGGGGGTTTTATCCTAATCTGACTCAGCTCCTCGGTTTCGGAGCCCACTTCCTTCCGTTGGACTTCGGCAAGCTTCCCCGACGAAATCAGTTCTTCGATGCTCGAAGCGGACTCGATTCGAGAAATCCTTCCGTCCTTCAGGAATCCGACTTTGGCGCTTCCGTCACTTTCATAGTTCACGAGCTTCATGACCGGTCGCCCGCAGCGGCCGCCACAATCGCATTAACTCTTTTGGATGGTCGAGGACTTCTCTCTGGCAGATCTGGCCGGATCAGGTACCGACTCTAGTAGCTGTTTGGTGTAGGGGTCTACAGGATGCCTCAACAACTCCTCGGTCGCCGCCACTTCGACCAACCTTCCTTTGTACATAACAGCGATTCGGTCGCAGAAGTACCTAGCCACTCCCAAATCATGGGTGATGAAGACGACCGTCAGGTCGAGCTCTCTCTTGAGTTCTTTGAGAAGATCTATTATGCCAATCCTAATAGAAACATCCAGCATGGAAACGGGCTCATCAGCCAATAGAAGCTCGGGGGTGACCGCGAGTGCCCTTGCAATGGAGGTGCGCTGCCTCTCGCCGCCGCTCAGTTCGTGAGGATACTTCTTGGAGACTGCTTCCGGGTTCAATCCCACCATCCTGATTAGGTTCAGCGTTCTATCCTGTCTGGACGAAGAATTCCCAGCCAGCCTATGAATGACGAGCGGCTCTTCGATGGCTTTCTCCACCGTGGCTCGGGGGTTGAGCGACTCGTAGGGGTCTTGGAAGATCATCTGGACCTGTCTTCGGTACTCCTTGGCTTCCTTCCCCCTCTGTTCGAAGATATTCCCCCCCTTGAAGAGGATCAACCCTGATTGAGGCTTGGTTAGCTTCACCACGGCTCTTGCCAGGGTCGTCTTCCCGCTCCCACTTTGTCCGACCAAGCCCAAGGTCTCGCCCTTCCTGACGGTCATTGATACCCCGTCAACCGCCGTTACCACCTGCTTCGAGAAGAGCCCTCTCCCGCCCGCGAATTTGACGGTCAGGTCTCGTACTTCGAGGAGCGGAGCGTCATTCTCCACCGTCTTTCTCCCTCCTATCGAAGAGATGGCAGGCGACACTGGAACCGTTGTCCATCCTCTGGAGCCGAGGCTCATCTTCACTGCATCTTTCGAAAGAGTAAGGGCAACGCGGATGGAACTTGCACCCTGACGGCAGGTTGAGAACGTTCGCGGGAACCCCTGGGATTGATTTGACCAAGGAGAGATCCCCACTCAAGGTAGGGATGGCGTGAATAAGGGCACGGCTGTATGGATGGTTGGGCGAAGCAAACAACGTCTCACTTGTGGAAATCTCGGCCAGCCTGCCTGCGTACATGACTGCCACCTTGGTTGCGATTTCCGAAAGGACTGACAGGTCGTGGGTCACGAAGAGAAACGATATTCCCAATTCTCTCCTGAGTCTGGCCAGGAGGCCAAGTACCTGCCTCTGCACAACCACGTCAAGGGCGGTGGTCGGTTCGTCGAGGATGACGAGCTTAGGGTTCAATGAGAGAGCCATCGCTATGGCAGCGCGCTGCTTCATCCCACCACTGAATTCGTGTGGATACCCTTTGGCCCTGCTTTCTGGTATTCCCACAAGAGAAAACAGCTCCCTGGTCCTCCGCCAAGCTACGTTCTTGTCGACATTACTGTGGATTCTGATTGACTCTACTATCTGAGAGCCGATTGTGATTACAGGATCGAATGCATTCATTGAACCCTGGGGAACCAGGGACACAACCTTCCAACGGTAGGCCCTGGCAGCCCTGTCATCCATCTGAACCACCTCGGTCCCGTCGACCAGTATCGATCCTGACACTCTGGTGGTGCGGGGAAGAATCTTCAGTATCGAGTGCGCTATGGTTGATTTCCCGCTCCCAGATTCCCCCGCCAACCCCAGCACTTCCCCTTCGTCGATCTGGAACGATACGCTGTCGACCGCCCTGAGGTAGCCATTCTGCAGTTTGTAGTCTATGCAAAGGCCCCTCACATCTAGCAGAGGCATTCCACTATCTACCTCTAAGGCGTGGGTTGAATATGTTCTCGATGCCGATGCTGATGAGGACGGCTCCCAGCCCTACCAGAGCTATGCAGAGCCCTGGAGCGAGAATCCACCACCAAGCTCCCCTGAGTATCGCGTTCAAGTTCTGGGACCAGTAGAGCATCGTCCCCCAGCTGACCACAGAAGGGTTGCCCAGCCCTATGAAATCCAGCCCCGCTTCTCCTACCACCGCTCCCGTAATGGCGAGAACAGCATTGGCCGCAATAAGGCTAAGCAGGTTTGGTATGATTACCCTGAACATTATGCGCCCGTTCCCGGCTCCTATTACCCTCTCTGCGTCGACGAAAGGTCTCTCCCTGAGAGAAAGGGTCTGCGACCTGACGACTCTCGCCACCAAAGGCCATCCCGTAATCGTGAGGACTTCGATGATCGTCTGCACGCTTGGCCCCAGGTAGGCCGCCAAGATGACCGCAAGCGGGAGGGAAGGAAGAATCAGAACCACGTCAGTGAGCCTCATCAGGGTTTCGTCGACGGCTCCCCTGTAGAACCCAGAAACGAGGCCGACGAGAGAACCTATCAGGGTGGCGGCAAGAGCCACCGAAAATCCAACTGTCAGGCTGATCCTTGCCCCGTAGATGACCTGGCTCATGATGTCCTCCCCAAGTTCGTCAGTTCCCATCCAATGTTGGAAGCTCGGAGGAGAGTAGGGAGGACCAGAGACTTGGTGTGGGCCGTAGGGCGTAAGCAAAGGAGCGAATACAGCTATGAAGGTGAAGAAGCCTAGTATCGAGATTCCCACGAGCACTCTGCGGTCCTTCGGGAGCCGGACTAGGTTGAATCTGTTCAGGAGTGAAGTCATTTTCCCATCTCACTTGATTCGGGGGTCGACCAGGGAGTAGACGACATCAGCTAGGAAGTTTGCGATTATGACGGCCACGGAGAGCACCAGGAAAAGGCCCTGGAGGAGGGGGTAGTCGTGAGAGAGGACGGCCTGATAGGTGAGCCATCCGACACCCGGATACGAGAACACCACCTCTACCAGTAGCGCTCCACTAACGACATATCCCAGGTTGAGCCCGATGAGGGTTATCATCGGAAGAAGGGCGTTACGCGCCGCGTGCCTGAATAGCACGGCCCTGTGTGACAGACCCTTCGCAGTGGCTACTGTCACGTAGTCCTGGCCGAGCTCCTCGACAATTGTGTTCCTCATGATTAGGCTGTATCCTGCGAACGCCGCCAGGGTCAGGGTGAGTGCCGGCAGGAATGCGTGTTCGGCAATGTTCGTCACCTGGTTCAGTATGGGCATGCCCGACAGATTCGTCGATGCCGCACCCCCGGCTGGGAAGACGTGCAGGTATATGCTGAAGAACCAGAGCAGGATGGCACCGAGCCAGAAGAAAGGCATGGTCCAGAAAAAGAGGGAGACGGATGTGACGACCGTGTCTGTCTTTGTTCCTTGCTTCGAGCCTATCCAGATTCCTACCAAGATTCCTATGACAGCCGTCACCACGGTGGCGGTTCCGACCAGGAGGAGGGTCCAGGGGAGGTAGTTCATTATGACCGACCACACCGGTGCCGGATAGAACGTGTAGGACACGCCGAGGTCCGGGGGCCATTGGAACACCCCCGTGATGTAGAGCAGGAATTGATCCCAGATTGGTTTGTCAAGCCCGAACCTCTGAGTAAGGAGGTGAGCCTCAATTGACGGGAGTATCTTCGGATTCGCGAAGTACTGTACCGGGCTACCAGGCATCAACCTGGGGATGAAGAAGTTCAGGACCAGGACTATGATGAAGGTCACGAAGGCGTAGAAGGCCCGGCGGACCAGGTATCCTCTATTCACGTCGTGTTCATTTGCTTGGAGGGCCTACGCCTGACGGCCACCAGCCCGACCACGACCACGAGGAGTACCACGACGGCAGCCGCGAGATAGTAGACTGTGTAGTCAGTGGAGGTGGAGCTAGTCGTAGTCGATTGGGTCGAGGTGGTGGAAGTGACGATGCTCAAACTGGCGGGACGGAGGTAGGCGAGGGCGGTGAGGTTCCAAACCAGACCGGGAAGTTCGAAAGAACTCGGCGCAGTTGGCCAGTCCGCTACCTTCTGGGAGTTGTACGCCCAGATGAAGTCGGGGTAGAAGAGCGGTATCGAAGGCAGGTAGTCAGCCACTATGCCCTCAATCTTCTGCTCGTAGGATAGGACCTGCTGGGGGCTGGTCGAGGCTTCCAGTGCAGCCACCGTTGAATTGTACTCGGCTGCGGTGCTCGGCTGGGCGAACGACTGCTGCCCCGGTTCTGGACCTGCGGACAGGAAGAACGAGTAGAAGCTCTGGTCTGTAAGCAACTCAGAGTTCGGATAGCCGAAATTCTGCTCCTCGAAGTACATGTTCTCCCCCTGGTA
>Ga0187781_10001713_pt1 | contig 16693 bp, 13 predicted proteins | sample 0715_SJ02_MP02_2_FD_132447 | JGI IMG/M metagenome (GOLD analysis project Ga0187781, IMG submission 132447) | Tropical peat soil microbial communities from peatlands in Department of Meta, Colombia - 0715_SJ02_MP02_20_MG | ecosystem: Environmental > Terrestrial > Soil > Wetlands > Peat | place...
ACGACCGACCTTGGCGCGGATTGCCGAAATGACGTCGAGCAGGAAGCGCGCTCGATTGGTCAGCGAGCCACCGTACTCGTCGGTCCGGTCATTGATTCCCGAACTCAAGAATTGCGTGAATAGATAGCCGTTGGCGGCGTGAAGTTCGACGCCATCGAGGCCGGCCTCTCGCGCGCGCCATGCGCCTTTGGCGAAAGCATCGATGGTGTATCGGATTTCCTCGAGCGACATTGCGCGGCATAGAAAGCCGTGCAGAGATTCCTTTTTGCTGGTCGCGGACAATGTCGGCCGCGCGTAATTGTGCACGCCGGGCACGTCCATTTGCCGGCCCGAGTGCGACAGCTGCATGATGAATTTACAGTCGAAGCTGTGTACCGCCTCGCCGAGCGTTCGCCAGTAAGGGATGAAGTCATCACGATGCACCGTCGCGTAGCCGGCGATGATGCGGCCTTCCATCAACACCGGCACATAAGACGAGATAATGGCGCCAATGCCGCCCTTGGCGAATTTGCACTCCCAATTGATCCGTGTCTGAGTAAGCGAGCCGTCTTCGTTGTCGAACCGGCCTGAAACGCTCGAGCGAAAAATACGGTTCTTGACCTTGAGATTGTTGAATTGCAGCGGCGTGAAAATGATGTCCTCGCAGCCGGCGCGCGTGGCGGGATTGGCGGCGTCTTCGGGGGCGTTTTCGGTCATGCAACGATGGGCTCCTGTAAGCTGCGGCGCCACACTGCCAAGAGAAGCTCGGTTACGAAGGCGCGCGCCGGACAGGCGCTCCAATGGCCGCGCATGAACACCATCTCTGCATCCGGCGCCCGTGGTCCGGCGGCCGCGAGCTGTAATACGATCACCGTTCCGGCGGACAGCGGATCGCTTACTAGCGGCGTCTCAAGTGACGCTTCGACAGTGCGCGGCACCTGTTTGGGCGGCGCCAGGCACTGCCACAGGACGGCGTCGTCGCTCGACGATTTCGCCATCGGCGATGCACGCAATTGGCGCATCCGCGTCAAGGCGTGGACGATCCCGTGCACGCCGATCGCGGTACCATGCATCGCCCAGCGATCGTCCTTGGCGCGCCCCACCAGCAGGTTGCGCGCGCGCCGAAGTTTTCCCGTGAGCTGCCAGCCGATTTGGACCGGTGAAAACCCGTCGCGAAACTGGTCGATCATTTGCGCGGCTTTCCACGTCGCCGCGTCGGCGCAGTACAGCGGGTCAAACAAGCGACCGACGATCTGCTGAGTCAAAATGGCGGCGGCATTGTCATCGCCACCGCCGCGGACATAGGCGGCTAGTGACTCGAGCTGGGCGTCGCTCCACAGCCTCGCGCCATTGGCTGGATTGAGGGAAGAGGCGAGCTGTTGCTGGCGCTGGGCGCGCACGTGATCGCCGCGCGGCAGCAGCGACGGCAAGAACTGGCCCATGATTTCGAACCAGCGCCGGATGCGGCCGACAATCAAACGATTGATCAACGGACCGCGCGGGATGAAGTTGCGGTCGATCTTGGCATGGTCGTTAAGCGCACGGATTTCGGCGGGGTCGGAGACCAGCACGACGTCGACAATTCCAGGCACGCGAATGTGCCGCGCCATGGTTCAATGCACCAATTTAGGCCAAGGGAAGAATGTATTGCGCAAGTCCGCCAGAATTGGGCCGAGTCTGGGCGCGTGGCGAAGCAACACCTCGCGGAATCCGTTTTGCTCCACCCAATCGATTCCGACCGGCGTATAGACTTCAGGCGTGTAGTCGTCGGTCAGGAAACGGTCGCTTTTGATCCGCCTGCCGGCCATAACAATAAAGATTCGGAACGCCGTGTCCGAAATGGCAAAACCGGGTGGCTTCGTCTCCGCCAACGTCCCCGTCAGCAAATCCACGCTTTCGACGTCGCCATAGATCTTTTCCAGCTCTCGCTGCCAGTTCTTGTTGTCGGTGAGCTCCTGGAATGTCTTCGGCGCAGGCATGCGCAGCAGGCGCCGGAACGCACAATAACGCGGCACGCCGCGTTCGCGGTCGCGTATGATGTCGGTTGCCGCAAGATCGGTCTTGATCAGGTCGATGTTTTCCGGCAGCCGCCGCAGATGATTAGGATAGTTGTGCAGCACCGGCGCTCCGGGAAAGCTCGTGCCGAGCGAATAGAGGACGTCCTCGAACGGAATGCCATGCTGAATCTTGGTCGTGCCGCCGGCAAGCAAGTCCTGAAAGGTGCAAGCGAGAAGTCCTTGGTCGTCGCAGTGCCGACGGAAGGAGAAATCATCCGGTATCAGCGAATGTAAGCGGTAAACTGCGGTGAACTCTTCGGTGATGGCGTATGGCGCGGCGTATTGTTCCGCGGCGGACGACGGGATGCCTGAGAGGAGCTCGTTGTGGGCCGGTCGTCCGAAAGCCCTGAAATAGGCATCGCCCAGTGCGCCCCACCAGCTGCCGCGCATGGCGTATTGCAGCGTTGGCGTCTGCAATAGGGCCGGCGTCCATTCGGTGGCGTGTATCTTCGCTATCATCGCGGCGTTGATCAGCCGTGCCTTCTGGAACAGCCACTCGCCGTTCTTGTCCGGATATTCGATTTGCAGGCGATCGACGATTGCGTTGTGCTCACGCGTGAACAGCGTGTGCATGGTCGAAAGTCCGATCCACCAATTACCGTTTACGGCCGCGAGCTCTTGCATGGGGTCGTGGTCCGAGGCGTTCGGGTCGATCGGCAGATGACCGGTCGCGTCCAGGTACAATTTGCCGTCGGGCAGTAGACGATTGCCGTCGTCGGCCAACTGTATTTTTCCGTCGCCCGACAAGATCTTTGGCGGCGTGCTGCGCACGCAATGCTGTGTCTTGAGATCGGAGCCGTACATTTGCGACCCGTCCCACCAATGCGTGACGATGTTGCGGTAAGTTGCCGGACGTCCGGCGTCCGCAGGTCCGCGTTGGTGATCCGGACAGCTACGCAGGATCGTCATTTCCCGTGCCGGCCAATCGTCGCCCTCGGGAACGGGAAAGCGCAGCGGCGGGCTTTGCGTATCGTTCACTCCGTGACTGAGCCAGTCGTGAACCATGAATTGCAGCCAAGCCGCTAAAAACAGATTGACGCTCGTCGCCGGCACGAACTCACGCCGCGCTAGCAGTTCGCGGCTGACCACGCGCGGATTAGGTTCGTATAGCCTTGGCGGTTGCTCGCCGAATGTCTGAGCCAGCGGGGCGTTGCGGCCAAAACGGGCATTTGCCATGCCCATCCAAGTCTTCGACAGGTCGTTGAATGTCCCGTCGGGCGTCCGGCATCGGCGAATGTCGAAATCTGCCGGAATCGGCGTGCTGGGCGGAGCGGTTTCGGTGTCGAACAGATTGCGCCATCGCAAATCGATCCGCAACGCGAGTAGATTGATGACTGCGAGCGGGAACGGCAGCTGATGCCAGACCCGCCAGCGATTGATGACGCGATAAATACCGGCGATGGTCGCTTCGAAAAAACTAGCCCCCATAAAGGTCCCCGCGCGAAGCAAATAGGAGCGCATTCGCCACGACTCGTGGCGGTGGAACTTTAAGGCCGCGACATCAACATACTATACCTGAGGTAGTGCGGGCAAGGCGTCAGCGGAACTCAATCTCAAAATATCATTTGGACAAGTTTCGACTAATTTGCAACGTCATTGTGACGATGAAACACTCTGTTCCAATGTCGCCGAACCGACGCAAGTTCGGCTCAACTTTGAATCTACAAGTTATGATTGAATCGGTGGCGAGTAACTTGCAGCGTTTCAGCCGAAAGTAGGGCGTGCGATGAACGTGGCAACGCGGCATTCCACGGCACCGTCGGCAGCTGCGCGCGGCAACATTACGTTGCACGTACTGTCGCGATTTTTCTATCACATTAGCGACGTTGCGGCACGGCCCGCAAAATCACGCGCCTGCGGCCGCCGTTAGCTCGGTGCCGCGCATTATGTCGGCGGCTCGCTCCGCGATCATCATCACCGGCGCATTGATCATTCCGCCAACGAGATCTGGCATGACCGACGCATCGATCACGCGCAGAGCATCAATACCATGAACACGCAGGTCCGCGCCTACCACGGCCGATGGGTCGGTCGCAGGCCCCATCTTGCAGGTGCCGAGCGGATGATGGGCGGTCAGGGCGGTCGCGAAGATGTGCGCATCGATATCCGCGTCGGATGTTTTATCTGGGCCGGGAGCAATTTCCGCCTCAACAAAAGACCGGAGCACACCTTGCCGTCCAAGTTCGCGGGTCACTCGCATGCCGGTACGCAAGGTCGCCAGATCATCGTCTGCGCTGAAGAAGTTCTGGTAGATGAGCGGGCCCGCGCGCGGGTCGCTCGAACTCAATCTTATTTCGCCCCGGCTCTTCGGTCGCAGCAAGATGGCGCGGCATCCAAAGCCATCCGCGAAAGCTTGTTTGAATGGCGGCAAGTATGGTCCGGCGCCAAGAGGTATTGCGCGAAAGATCAGCTGAATATTCGGGAGTTGTATATCCGGCCCGGACTTCAGGAAGGCGGTCCAGCCGCTCGGAAGATCGCACGCAAAGCCAGTGCCGAACAGTGCCGCTTTTGCCAGTTCGACACCGAGGCGATCAAGCCTCATGTTGCGACAAAACGGGCCGGAACCGCGCCGGCGGTATTCGACGCTGGCGCTGATGTGATCTTGCAGGTTCTTGCCGACGCCGGGGATCGGCGCTTTGACCTCAATGGAATGCGCCTTCAGTTCGGCCGGATCGCCGATGCCCGAAAGCATCAGGAGCTGCGGCGAGTTGATGACGCCGCCGGCGAGGAGCACTTCACGCTCTGCCCGCGCGACGTTGCGCTCGCCATTCTGCAGATATTCGATGCCGATCGCGCGGCGACCGTCAAAAACAATACGCGTCGCCAGCGCGTTGACCAGCACATCGAGATTGGCGCGAGCCAGCGCGGGCCGCAAATAAGCGGTCGCGGCGCTGCATCGCCGTCCGTCTCGAATGGTCATTTGCAGCCGGCCGAAGCCCTCCGGATTGGCGCCGTTATAGTCCTCGGTGATTGGATAGCCGGCTGCCCGGCCTGCCGCGAGATAGGCATCCACCAGCGGATCGTCGTAGCGCGATGGACGCGTTGCCAGCGGTCCGTCGCCGCCGCGGTAGGGGCTTGCGCCGCCCGACCAGGTTTCCTGGCGCCGAAAGTACGGCAGGACATCGGCGTAGGACCAGCCCGGCAAGCCGGACGCCGCCCAGCGATCGTAATCGTGCGGATGGCCGCGGCAATAAGCCATGGCGTTTGTCGTCGACGAACCGCCGACGATCTTGCCGCGTGCGCACTCTATCGGCCGGCGGTTCAAGCGTTGCTCGGGCTCGCTGAAATACATCCAGTCGTGGCGGCGGTGCTGAAGGATTTTGCCCCAGCCCAAAGGAATGTGGATCCACGGATCGCGATCCCATCCGCCGGCCTCTATGAGAAGTACGCGCACGCCCGGGTCCTCGGTAAGGCGGTTCGCCAGGGTGCAACCGGCGGAACCAGCACCGACAATGATGTAGTCGTAGGCGTTCATGCAGTTGGCCGCGTTCCGCTGTCGCGTTGGGGTCTGTATTTGCCGTGTTTCCGGTTTGGTTCACCGACGCGTATTATGACTTATCTATCCGCGCGAAGGCGCATGCTGCCGCTTGAGTATTGGCTTGACCTAAGAATAAAAGCCGGGCGCTTTCAGGTAGTCCGTAAAAGTCTGTGGGTCGTGTGAGCAAAAGATTTCCGCATCGTGCTGAACGGCCAAGTCTTTCAGACGTTGCATGGACTTGTAGCTTTCCACCGGATCGAGATGAAAACTGGAAATGATCATCCGATCCAAGTTCTGCTGCGAGTAGGCGGCGTCACCGGTGAACAACATCGGCCGCCGGCGCGACAGTTCCACCAGAAGGCTGTAATGGCCGGCGGCGTGACCCGGCGTCTCGAACAGGCGAACGCCTTTAGCGATCTCCTGATCACCCGCGATTGTCTGAAAGGTTGGCGTATAGATTTCGGCCCCCGAGGGCGACGGCAATGCCACGCCGCGGCGCGCGGCGATTTCCGGTGCGAACGAAACGTCGGAGTAGGACTGAATCTCGAACGGCTGCGGGCAGGCGCACGCCGCGATCGCCTTGGCATGACAGACGGTGCATGCCCGGCGCAAATGCTTGTTGCCGCCGCAATGATCGAAATGAAAATGCGAGTTTATGACGTAGTTGATGTCGTCGGGCCGCAAGCCTAGCAGAGAAAGCTGGCCCGGGATCGTCTGTGCTTTTGTCTGCATTGGCATGGTGAATGCCAACGCGCGCTGAACGTGATCGAGATCATAGCCGGTGTCGTAGATGTAATAGCCGTCCTGATGCTCGATCAGGACTGAGTAGACGGGAAATCTGATCTCGCCGCTCGGCCCGGCATTCCAGAAGGCATGGAGCCCGTCCATGACGAGGGTCCCGCCGTCGAGCAGATAGACCTTTGTTTCCGACATTTTTCTCGTCCCCTCGATCCGGCTGGACAGTCGCAAAATCCGCCGCTCCCAACCGGCTTGCGCCACTGTCCAACCCACTTGCGAACAATCAACCACTACGCTATTGGTTGTCAACCAATTAGAAGAAAGAGAGTGCCCGAGGGGGAAGGATTGGCTCTCGCGTCCGCCTATTCTGGTGGGGGTCTGGCTTATAGAAATCAAGGCAATATTCAGAAATATCGGCCATCAAGCGGATCGTTCGAATCTAGCAATCGCGGCGCGGAAAACGGCTCAACCAAAATCAACCAAAGTAACCAAGCGCAACCATGAATTCGACGCTCAGGCAGGTGAGGGACGAACAGGCGTTCAATCGGCTTGTCGACGTTTTGCGCGAGCGGTTCGCCGCCGAAGGCAGTCTCCCGGCTGAGCGAACAATGGCCAAGCAATTGAACGTCAAACGGCATCAATTGCGCGGCGCGCTCGAGGTGTTGCGTGCCAACGGCGAAATAGGCCCACCGACGTCGCGGCGGGGTGGCTCCGGATTGCGGCGCGTGGAAAGTCTGATCCGCACGACGAACCCGATTGAGGTTATTGAAATGCGGCTCGCCATTGAGCCGAGCCTGGCGCGGCTTGCGGCATTGCGTGCTTCCCCGCTCGAAATCGCCCGCATCTTGCGGGCGGCCACGACCTCCGGGGACGTCGATACCGGCGCCGCCGATCTGATCTTCCACAAGACGATCGCCGCCAGCACGCGCAATAGCCTCGCGGCGGCTCTGTACACGCTCTTGCGGCAAATCGGCACCGATGTTCGCGTGCGATTGGGCAATAGCGCGGGTGCCAATCTGCAGCGGCTCGCTCAACGGGACGCGGAACATCGCGCCGTCGCCGAAGCGATCGCCGCGCGCGATCCGGACGCCGCGGAGAGCGCGATGCGTACTCATCTTGCAGCGGTTCAGCGGAGAATAGTCGATCGTCTGGCGCCAGGGCTGTCGGTCGCCTGAGTTGCGCGCACGCAGCGCGAGCATTCGAAGTTGTCAGGCCGGCTCGCCAAGGCGGTATCAGCGGCGCGCAGGCCTTAAGATAAAGGAGACGGCACGATGAACATTCACGCCCAGCCGAATTCCGTTGCGCTTCCGCAGCACCGCGATCTTTTTTACGGCGGCAGCTGGCACGTGCCCGGCAAGAACAAGCGCATGAGCACCCTCAATCCTGCGACCGGCGAGCCGCTGGGGGAAGTGGGCTTGGCGGATGCAGAGGATGTCGATCATGCGGTGAAGGCGGCGTATCGCGGCTTTCAAACGTGGCGCGCCGTGAAGCCGCTGGAGCGTGCCAAGATTTTGCGCGAAGCGGCGGCATTGATCCGCAAGCACGGCCGCGAACTCGCCTTGATTGATTCCGCCAACTGCGGCAATCCGATTCGCGAAATGGTGCGCGATGCCGAATTCGGCGCCACTAGCATTGATTTCTTTGCCGGGCTGGCGACCGAGATCAAAGGCGACACCATTCCGATGGGCGGCGATGCGTTGAACTACACGTTGCGTGAGCCCCTCGGCGTCGTTGTTCGCGTCAACGCCTACAATCATCCGTTTCTTTTCGCGACGATGAAGATCGGGGCCCCGCTGATCGCCGGCAACAGCATCCTGATCAAACCGCCGGAACAGGCTCCGTTGTCGACACTTCGGCTTGCGGAGATTATCGGTCCGCTCTTTCCAGACGGCGTGTTCAACGTGATCTCCGGCGGAAGGGACTGCGGCGAAGCGCTCGTCGCGCATCCGCGGGTGGCAAAGGTCGCGCTCATCGGATCGGTGCCGACCGGCAAAGCGATTCTGAAGAGCGCCGCCGATACGATGAAGAAGGTGACGCTCGAACTCGGCGGCAAGAATGCCTTGATTGCGTATCCCGATGCCGATCCCGCCGAAGTCGCCGCGGCTGCCGTACGCGGCATGAACTTCACGTGGTGCGGCCAGTCCTGCGGCTCGACCTCGCGGGCGTTTCTCCACGAAAGCATTTACGATCGCGTTCTCGAGAGAATTGTCGCAGCCGTGAGAGCGATCAAGCCGGGACTGCCGACCGACGATGCGACGGAAATGGGCTGTCTGGTCAGCAGGGCTCAGTTCGAGAAAGTCATGGGCTATATCGCGGCCGGCAAGGCGGACGGCGCTCGGCTGGTTGCCGGCGGCAAAAAGCCCGACGATCCGAACCTCGCAAACGGATTTTACATCGAGCCCGCCATCTTTGCGGAGGTTTCGCCGCAGATGCGCATCGCCAGGGAAGAGATTTTCGGACCGGTGCTGTCGGTATTCAAGTGGCGTGAAGAGAACGAAATGTTTGAGGCAGTCAACGCCGTCGACTATGGCTTGACGGCGTCGATCTGGACCAAAGATCTCAAGACGGCGCACCGCGCCGCGGCTCGCGTCGAGGTCGGCTTTGTCTGGGTGAACACTGTCGGCGCGCATTTCCTCGGCGCGCCATTCGGCGGCTACAAGCAGTCCGGAATGGGGCGCGAGGAATCCGCGGACGAACTGCTTGAATACACCCAGATCAAGAACGTGAACGTGGCGCTGTAGCCATGTTTGCCCGACCTCTATTCGCGCAGCCCGCGCGCGGACGAGATGGCCGTCGGCAAGCGTGACGAGATCTGGTTATGTCGTCATGGGCCCCGTCACGAATAAAAATTGGCGCCCTTCTGGTAAGTGGCGAAGCTTTCGGCGTCGTGTGAAAAGAAAAGCTCGGCGTCGTGTTTTTCCGCAAGGTCCTTGAGGCGCTGCATTGATTTGAGATTCGCCACCGGGTCGAGGTGGAAGCTCGAGATGCACATCATGTCCAGGTTTTTCTTGCTGTAGCACGCATCAGCGGTGAACAGCATCGGCCTTCGCTGCGCGAGCTCGACCATCATGCTGTAGTGGCCGGCGGTATGGCCCGGCGTCTCGAACAGCCACACTCCCTTGGCGATCTCCTGATCGCCCTGCAGCGCCTGAAAGGTCGGCGTGTACATGTCGAGCGCCGGATCGGGCGGCAGTGCCTTGCCGCTTTTACGCGCGATTTCGGGGGCGAAGGAGAGATCCGAATAGCCAAGATGCTCGAACGGCTGCGGACAGCCGCACACCTCCAATTCCTTGGCATGGCAAATAGTGCAGGCCGTCTTGAAGTGCTTGTTGCCGCCGCAATGATCGAAATGATAGTGCGAGTTGATCACATAATTGATGTCCTGAGCTCTCAATCCCAGCAGCTTGAGCTGGCCAAGGGTCGTCTGCTCGGGGGCCTGCAGGGGCTTCTCGAATGGCAAGACGCGCATGACGTGGTCGTAGTCATAGCCGGTATCAAAGATGTAACGACCGTCCCGATGCTCGATGAGAACCGAGTAGCAGGGAAAGCGGACCTCGCCGGCGGGCCCGCGATTCCAGAACACATGAAAGCCGTCGATCACCAACGTTCCGCCATCGAGCAAATAAACCTTCGTATCAGTCATGAGTCCCTCCGACTTAAAAAGCGCCGCACTCCTCGTTTCGTCAGCGCTCTCCGCGAATATAGGGCAGGCCGAGCGCCGGCGGCAGCATGCTGTTCCGCCCGAAGATCACCAGCACCAGAATGACCATCGCGAAGGGCAGCATCTGCACGACGTCCGTCGGGATATCGACGCCGGCGACCTGGAGCGCCGTGGTGAGCGACAAGCTCACGCCGAAAAGCAGCGCGCCAAGCAATACCCACAGCGGCCGCCCGCGCGCCAACATCGCCAGCACGATCGCGATGAAGCCGGCGCCGTTGGTCATGTAGGGAACGAACAATCCGGCGCCGACCTCGGCCATGTATGCACCGCCGAGTCCGGCCAAGACGCCCGTCGTCAGGACCGCGCCTGTTCTCGTGGCGAGCACATCGATGCCGGCCGCATCGAGAGCCGCCGGCTTGTTGCCGGCGGCTTCGAGATTGAGACCGATATAGGTTTTGCGGAACAACCACGCGACGACGGCGACAAGAAGCACCGCGAGGTAGACGATCGCATTGTGCCGGAACAGTCCAGGGCCAATGACCGCAATATTGTCCAGCCCGGGAATGGCGAGTACCGGCGCCTTGGGCAGGCGAGGATAGGTGCGGCTGAATTGGAAAAAGTGCAACAGGGCGGTGAGGCCTTCGGCGCTGAGCGTGAGAGCGATACCGACGACGATTTGATTGAGCGAGAGACGGACGCAGAACAGCGCCATCAGCGACGCGACCGCCATTCCGGCCAGCCCCCCGGCAACAAAGCCGAACGCAAACGAATCCCATGCGTACGCGACGACAAATCCGGCATAGGAGCCGGCCAGCATCATGCCTTCAATGCCGATATTGAGAATCCCGGCCTTTTCCGAGATCTGCTCGCCGAGGCCGGCGAGCAACAACGGTATGCCCGCCGTGACCGCCCCGAAGATGAGCGTACTAAGGAAAACCTCGGTAAGAAGCGCGTTCACAGCGAGGCTCTCATCAGGCGGCGGCGATGATCGAGGTAGTCGACCAAGGCGAGGAACAAGAGCAGCATTCCGACCAGCAGCAGCACAAAATGTTGCGGGACACCGAGCCGCCGCGAGGCGCTCTCGCCGCCGATCATCAGCACGGCAAAGAACACCGTAAACCCGATGACGCCGAGTGCATGAAACCGAGCGAGGAAAACGAGCGGAACGACGAGCAGCCCATAAGCCGGATTCCAATCGGCGCGGACCGTGCCCTGCACGCCGAGGATCTCGACGGCACCTGCAAGGCCGGCGAGCCCGGCGCTAAGCGCGAAGGTCGCGAACGTCAGTTTCGCTACATTAAGCCCGGCATGAGCGGCGGCGCGCGGATTGGCGCCGACCATACGCAATTTGAGTCCGAAGGCAGTGCGCGTCATGACGACATGAACGAGCACAACGGCAGCGATCGCGATGAGGATGCCGCTGTGAACGGTCGTGCCGAACAGGCGCGGCAGTCGATCGGCGACCGGCAAGACCTGAGTTTGCGGTACATCCGTGCTTGGGTCGCGGAACGAAATCTTGACCAGCACATTGGCCAGACTGGTGCCGAGAAAGCTCATCATCAGCGAGGTGATGATTTCGTTGATGCCGTAGCTCGCCTTGAGGAAGGCCGGTATCAGCGACCAGGCCGCTCCCACGGCAAAAGCGACGATGAGCGACAGGATGATGGCGATGCTCCACGGCACAATGCCGACCAGAACCGGCGTCAGAGCGGCGGTAATAACGCCGGCGAGCAGGAACTGGCCGTCGGTTCCGAGATTCCAGATGCCGGCCTGAAATGAAACGACGAGACCCGCGGCGATCAGCAAAAGAGGCGCCATACGCGTGATGGTCGCTTGCAGGCCGCCCCAGGTAAGAAGGCCGCGGCTCAGCACGTCGCTGTAATAGGCGAGGGGATTCTTGCCGAGCGCCAGCAATACAAGACCGCTGACGCCGAGCGCGAGGAGAATGGGCACCACTACGCGCGCAACGGCGCGCACAGCTGGTGCGATCCTGGCCATTGCCGCTGTCGCCGCCGACGTCTTTGCGTGCGTCACGCGGCTGATATCGATTTGCGCGGTCAGGCTGCCGCCCCCGTCATGAGAAGGCCGATTCTGCGGTCCGCGTTCTCGTCGTTCGGTACAATGCCATTCAGCCGGCCCCGGAACATGACCGCAATGCGATCGCTGACCGCGGCCAACTCGTCGAGCTCGTTCGAAATGACGATCATCGCCACGCCCCGTGCGGCGCCATCGACGATGCGTTCGCGCGCGAGCTGCGTGTTCTGCAGGTCGAGACCGTAGGTCGGCTTGTTGAAGACGACAAGTGCCGGCCGTGCGGTCAGCTCTCGGGCAAGCAGTACCTTCTGGATGTTGCCGCCCGAGAGCTTGGCGATTGGCGTTCGCTCCGAAGGCGTGCGGATGTCGTGCCGTTGAATCTGCTCCCGCGCATGAAGGTGAATGCGATCCCAAAGGCTGATGCCGCGCCACCACAATGGCGGCTTGCCAATCTCCTTGGCCACCAGATTGGTTGCAACCGAGAAGGTGCCGACCGTTCCTTCGCCGTGGCGCTCATCGGTGATGTACGCGATGCCTTGCTGCCGTCGCGCCGCCACGCCGCCGCGCGTCACGTCCTCCTCGCGGAGCACAATCGAGCCTGAGATCGCGGCACGCTGCCCGGCAAGCACTTCCGCCAGGTGCTTCTGACCATTCCCATCGACTCCGGCAATCCCCAGTACTTCTCCGGGCCAAAGATCGAAGCTGATATCTTGCACGGCGCATTCGCCGGGTTGCGCCGCCGTTGTCACGCCGCGCAGCCGCAGCAACGGTGCCGCGCGCCGTTCGATGCGGCTTGGATTGCGCCGACCTGTCTGGCCTTCCGGCTCCAGGTGTCCACGATCCGTTTGTCCATTCTTACCGAACATGAGGTCGACAACCCTGTCCGTTACCTGTTGCTCGCTCATGGTCGCGAGCTCGTGTTTGTCGATGCTGCCGACGAGCCGGCCAAGACGCAGAACCGAGATCCGATCACCGAGCGCGCAGGCTTCCCGCATCTTGTGGGTGATGAAAATGATGGCAACGCCTTTATCGCGCAGCCGCTTCATGACTTCGCCCAGGTGATGGACGCCTTGCGGCGTCAACATCGAGGTCGGCTCGTCAAGAATGAGCACGCTCGCTCCGCGCCAAAGGGCGTGCATGATCTCGACCTGCTGTTGTTCGCCGAGCGCCAGCCGAGCGACCGGCGCGTGCGCATCGATCGAGACGCCGAGAAGAGCGGACAGCTCGCGGAATCGCCCGAGTGCGGGCCCTCGCTGCAGCGGCTGCCACGACGATTCGCCGAGCATGAGATTTTCCAGCACTGTTAGGCTCGGGACGAGCTGCATGTGCTGAAAAACGGTGCCGATGCCAAGATCGAGGCCTTCGCGCGGAGAGGCGATCCTGACCGGTCGTCCGTGCACACAAATGCTGCCCGCGTCGGGCTGCTGCAGGCCCGCAAGGATGCCGATCAGGGTCGACTTTCCTGCGCCATTCTCGCCGAGCAGGACATGAATTTCGCCGGCAAAGACGTCAAGCGCGATATCGTTGTTCGCGACGACCCCCGGAAACCGCTTGGTGATGCCGCGAAGTTCGATGGCCGCGCGGCCGTCGACGGATGTCGTCGACGGCGCGCCGCCTAACGGTACTGACGCTAGTTCGGTCATGGCCGCCATACGTTTAAGTCCGATGGCTTCGGTACAGCGGCGCCACAGTCTTATTTCTTGGCGTCGACCGACGTCATCAAAGCACGCACCTTCTGCGCGTCGTAAATCGGCTCGACCTTGATCTTGCCGTCGACGAGGTCTTTGCGGATTTCCATGATCTGGGCCCAGACCGCATCGGGAATGTGCTTGGTTTGCAGCAGTTGCAACGAATCGTCGGCGAGGCTGATCTTGTAAGGATGCGTGCCAAACCGATCCGCTTTCAAGTCCTCGACCATCGCGCTGTAGACAGGAACAAGGTTCCAGACGACTGAGGACAAGAGGGTGCCTTTATCGATCTTCGACTTGTCGCCAATGATGTCGATGAACCAGACCGTGTCCCCCTTGGCCGATTTCATGGTCTCGGTGGCCTGCAGCATGCCGAAGCTTGAACCGTCACCCTGACCGAAGATGACGTCCGCGCCGGCGCCGATAACGGTTTCGGTAACGCGGCGGCCGCCGGCCGCATCCGAATAAGCCGCCGGACCAATCACCGCGTAGAGGATCTTGGTGTCGGGCTTCTCCGCCTTGACGCCCTGGGCAAAGGCGGCGGATTGCGAATTGAACGGTATTGGCTCTGCCGAAACGACGATTCCGACCGTGCCGGTTTTCGTCATCTTGGCGGCAAGGCGGCCCGCCAGGTAAGCGCCCTCGTAGCCGCTGACTGTATAGTCGGCGACCATTCCGGGTTTGCTCGCCGCGGGTTTGTCGACGATTGCAACAGGCACCTTGGTTTCCGCGCCGATTTCCGCCGCCGCGGTGTTGTAGCCGCTGGCATGCGCGATCATCAGGCTCGCGCCGTCACTGGCCAGTTCGCGCAGCGTCGGCCGCACGTCGCCGTAGCCGAGGCCGCTCGCCGGCATGAACTGAAGATTGTATTTCGCGGCGATCGCCTTCGCCGCGTCGAACGCTTGTTGATTCCAGCCGTAGTCGGTCGGCTCTTCGGGGACAAGGATTGCGAGCTTTTTGACTTCGGCGGCGGCGGCGGGCGCCGCGGCGCCAACAACGATCGTACCAAGAACCAGTACCGATACCATTGACTGCCGAAGCAGGTGCGTCGATTTCATGGCGTAGCTCTCTCTCGCTCGGGATTGGAAACTTACTGTTCAGTGGGCGGCTTCTTTTCTTCGTCCGGAAATTCAGGGGACTGCGTGCAAACGACGCGCGGCTCGGCACGGCACCTGATTTGATATGTCGACGTCGCGCTGTCGCGGGCTTGGGCTAACGGCAGCTGATCGAAGCTGTTGCTCCAGTCCTGCTCCGTGCCGCAAACGATGTTTTCGATCATCATTGGCCGGCCGTCGAAGCGCGCAATGTGAAGCGCTCCCGGCTGAGGTCCGCGCGTCATTGCGACAGTGGCTGCTTTGCCCGATGCGATCGGGCCGAAATCGGTCGTTACCCAATGAGCGAAGACGACCATGCAGCGCAGCGGATGCGTATCGTCATTCTTGATCGATAACGTCACCGTCGATGCGGGCGCTGAGGCGGCGAAAAGTGGCAGAAGCAGGAAGCCGAGAAGCGCGCTTCGATAGTGACGCAAAGATTCGCTCATGAGGGCCGCCGCCGTCTTTCCGCTGGCAGAATGTTCGGCGACCGGCCGGTACGCATCTTTCTCTCCGACGTCACGCGCGACAGACCGCCGTCGCGTCGCTTCGCAACGCTAGACCGCGGCGGCGAGCGGGTTGAGCCGTTCGATTACGAGTTTCTGTACGGCCACGAGATGCAGCCGCATTGCCTGTTCCGCCGCGTCCGGATCGCGCTGCAGGATTGCTTGGGCGATGGCGCGATGTTCGGCGTCGCGCTGCTGCGTACGCTTGGGGCAGGCGGGCCGCGATGCGTTGAGCCGCACGCGCGCGTCGCTCGCCACCCGGCGCAGCAGATCGTACAGCGAAGCCGCAAGTTTGTTGCCTGAACTCGCCGCGATCAGCTTATGGAATTTCAAGTCGGCAGCGCCGCTGTCGACGCCGGCCGCCGTGGTTGCCGCGTCGTTGATCGCCGCCATCTCGAACGGCGAGGCGCGCAACGCGGCAAGCCGCGCGAGAAAAGGCTCGACCGCAATCCGCATCTCGATCACTTCCATCGGGTTTGTACTACGAACGAGATTTTCGCCATTGGGGCCGATAAGCGGCTTCCGCTTGGCTTCGGCCGGAGCGAGTTCACCGTTGGCGCGCATCGCCGAAAGCGCCCGGCGCAATTGATGCCGTTTGATCTTGAGCGCCTCGGCCATGGCGCGCTCGGAATCGAGTTTTTGCCGTGCCGCCATGGCGCGGACGGCAACGACGATTTCGTGCAATTCGGCCGGATAGGGGGCGAGCGTTGGGAGAGCGGTCACGGTCGCGTCGGTGGAACGGGGTGGGGACGATGCCATCACGGCCGCTGGCTCCGTTGCCTCTCAAAGATACGGGAAGGTTACCCCCAGGCGCGAGCGATTTGCAACCATTCTTTTGGTTGAACTTGGTAATATGAGCCCGTTCAGGTGATCGAAATAAGCGCAATATGACGCCTCCTTAGGCGATATTGTGAGAAATTCGTGGGCGCTACATTCCTGCATGGGGCTACGAGAAATGAAACCATCCATATTGGTTGATTTTGGTTGACGGCGCGAAGGGGCGTGTTAGCGTCTGCTATTCTCCCGGCCCAAAAAGGAGCGTGACCGATGTCAGGCAATGTCCACCGCCTGCCGAACCGCGACACCGCGTTGAAGGCGCTTTACGACGAGCTTTCCGGCAAACACATGTTTCCATTCTGGGCCACATCGGCCGACGTGGAACACGATGAGGTCAAACAGCTTCTGGCGACTGCCAAGGCCGTTCCGTATCTCTGGCGCTGCGCGGAAGACATCGAGCCGATCCTCAATCGCGCGGTGGAGCTCATCACCATGGATGATTCCGACCGCCGCTCGGTCATATTGGTGAATCCCGGCTTGGCGCCGCGGCGCGCGACGGTGAGCACCATGTACACCGCTTACCGCCTCAACGATGCCAACGAGATCATGCCGCCGCACAAGCATTCGCCGAGCGCGATCCGCTTCGGGCTGAAGGGCACGGGCAACTTCACCGGCGTCGAC
>Ga0187781_10001714_pt1 | contig 16688 bp, 12 predicted proteins | sample 0715_SJ02_MP02_2_FD_132447 | JGI IMG/M metagenome (GOLD analysis project Ga0187781, IMG submission 132447) | Tropical peat soil microbial communities from peatlands in Department of Meta, Colombia - 0715_SJ02_MP02_20_MG | ecosystem: Environmental > Terrestrial > Soil > Wetlands > Peat | place...
GGACCGTGATGTCTTTGAGTTACTACATCGGGCGCGGGCGGATCGCGTCACTCGGGAAGAAGACGATGATGCCGGTCCTCGATTCCGCGCAGATCAAGCCGACGGGCTCGCCCGCCGTCGCTGGCCGGCGTCGCCGAGAGGCTGCATAGAGCGACACTGTCCGCGATTTTACTTCGGGACTGGGGCCGTACTGGCGCCGGCTTCGCCTCGCAGCGCACGGTCGATTTCACGTCGCGCAGCAAAATAATAAACGGCTCCGACCACAGCGATTAGCATCGTGACGACGCGATAGGCGATCGCTGTCGCAACGCCTGCTGCCTCGGCGGCAGCTGCCTGCACCGGTGTTCCCGCCGCTTCGTTCGCCACCTGATAAGATCGCGCGACCAGGCCTTCAAACGCACCGAGTCCGGCTGGTACCGGAACGAAGACCGCTCCAACCTCGGCCCCGGGAATCAGCAAAAGATGTCCCCAATAGCCGGGGGCCGCAGCGCCCGCCCGCACCGCTTGCGAGCAAAAATAAAAACCCGACAGCATGCCGAAGTGACCGACGATGCTGATGATCACGCAAAAGACCAGCACACGGCCCCGAGATTGATAGAGCAACACGGCATTCACCAAGGCAGCAATCATCGGGCCAACTTTGGGCAGTCCCACCAGTCGTCGCATCAGGCCGGAGCGCGGCACTGCAGGTAGCAACAAGACCACGAGCCCGACCATGCCCCCGAGCGTGCCGATCCAAAGCACCGCCAGATAGGTCTTGACGACGGGGTGCGCCAGCAGCGCGGGGGGCTGAAAAAACATGCTGAACGCCCCGACCATGAAGAGCGCCAGCACTCCCAGGATCCGATCCAAGAGCACGGTCGCCGCAGCGATCCCCCTCCGCGACGTTTGCTCCGTGGCGATCAGACCTGCCTTGATCAAGTCGCCGCCCGCAGAGCCGGGCCCCACGAAATTGCACGCGTACCCGATGAAGCTCAGCCGCAACGCGTCCTTGACGGTGAACGGAAAGTCCTGCGCCCAGACGAGCAGATACCAGCGGTAGAAAGTGAGGGTGATCGACGCCGCGACCACTACCAAAGCCAGAGCTAAGGCCGTCCAGTCAGGCTTTTGAGCACGCAAGTTGGCGAGCGGAGCCCGGTATGCATAAAAGAGGTAACTGAGCAAAGACAGGGCGACGAGCCACTTCAACCAGTACCAGTTTCGCCCGACTGCCCGAATTGCCGACTTGAGAAAGTGCAACGCCGTCCCCGTCCGTTCGCGAGAGGAGGGCGAAACTCCCGCTATGCCATTCTCTTAAATGCATTGAGGTCAAGGCTCGGCAGGAGCCTCGCCCTCCTACCAATCGCCGCGTTTCTAGATGATCGCGAATGCCCCTGCAATCGAAAAGGCTTGCCGAATCCGCCGAATGGAGGGTATCTTTTCGATCCCGTCGGCTTGGATGCCGGCGTAGCGGCGCCCGTCAATTTTGGGCGGACGCTGCCATGAGTTTGCTGCTTTAGAGAACTCGAATCGAAAGGGCTCAAGGATGAGCCGTCTGACTGCTCTGTCGCGCACCTCTGCGCGTCCCCGATTCCGCGTTGTTCAACCGGACGGCGACGCCGTCATCCTTCGTTTCCCTGCCCGCGCCGAGTTGCGAATCTCGGCACGCTTAGACTCGCCGCGTGGGGACTCCTGTGTTTCCTTTTCTCGACACGAGCTGCCGGAAGGCCGTGAAGCGCTGCTTCAACGCGCCCGCGCTCTGCATCGCAATCGATGTTGCCCTAATTGCCGGCGCGGAGGCGTGATCCCTGTGGACCTGGGCGATGGGGATGACCGTCATGCGGCCATGCCGGTGCCGGGGACATCGACCCTCGTTGGTTTTTATTGCGACGCCTGCGGCGCCGAATGGCCGGTCTAGGCGCCAATACGCGGTATCCAACCGCCTTGTCGCGCGAGATTTCCACGCGACCGCAAACGCGTTGAGTGAATTTCTCAGCAGGTCAACGCAGGGCGCGCCGCGCATGAAATTGCTTTCCGGACGGAGCCCTTCCATACTGGCGGATCCGCCGGGTGTCGGGTCCGTGCGTCAGCGTTTTCTGGCTTAATGAGACGGACCTCGAGCGGCGGGCAATCCAAAGGCGAGAAACCTTTGTCCGAGGATGACGAACTCCCACCCGCTCCCAGCCTCCGGCGCAAAAAGAAAAAATCCCCGGAGCAGGAGGCAAAACCACCCCGCCCGATCTGGTATCGGTATGTGCTTTGGGGAGTAATGGCCTGCCTGGCGGTTGGCGCCCTCTTCGAACTGAGAGCCCAGTACTACTACAAGCACAACCTCCGCGTCGCTCAAGAATCACTGGATCGCATCGAGGGAAATCCCAAAAAGGTCTTTTACGACGAAATCAAGGATCGCTTCTGGGGGACGCCTGAATCGAGCACCGGCAAGGCCGACTTCGTCACCAATGTGATCTACACGTGGTCATGGCACGGTCTTCGCAAGTACGTCGTGAGAGTCTATGTCAGCCCGAAGGACGGGCAATTGCGCAAGGTCGAGTCGGAACCGTAACCAGTCCGCGCCAGCCGCGTAAGCGCTGCGACCGGCGTTCGGAGCCGCTTCGGCCCCGTGAGATCGCTAAGGGAATGCGATGCCAAACATCGTGGGCTTAGTGTTGGGGGGTGGCAAAGGGACTCGGCTCTTGCCGCTGACTCAGCACCGCTCGAAGCCAGCCGTTCCGCTGGCTGGCAAATATCGGATCATCGACATCCCGATCTCCAACTGCATCAACAGCGGCGTCAATCAGATTTACGTTCTCACACAATTCAATTCGGTGAGCCTGCACCGACACATTCGGCAGACGTACCAGTTCGACCACTTCGACAACGGATTTGTCGAGATTCTCGCCGCCCAGCAGACGAATGAAGGTGCCGCCTGGTATCAAGGAACGGCCGACGCAGTCCGCAAGCAGATTCGCTACATCGAACAGCCCGGGATCGACTACGTGCTGGTCCTCTCAGGCGACCAGCTATACCGGATGGATTACCGCGCGATGCTCGAGACTCATCGCCGCGAGAAAGCCGATGTCACCATCGCCGCTGTCCCAGTCACGCGCCAGGCGGCCCGCTCGTTCGGCATCATGCGGATCAGCGAAACGGGACGCGTCGTCGGCTTCCTCGAGAAGCCTCAAAGCGAAGAGGAATTTGCGCTGGTGCGCAGCGATCCGGCCTGGCTCGACGCTCACGGCATTTCCAGTCGCGGACGGGACGGGCTCGCCAGCATGGGCATCTACCTCTTCAACCGCCAGACGCTGGTCGAGCTGCTGGAGAAGTCCGATTACCAGGATTTCGGCAAGGAGGTCTTTCCGATGTCGATCCGGGCGCGGCGCGTGCAGGTGTATCCCTTCGACGGTTACTGGGAAGACATCGGCACGATTCGCTCGTTCTACGAAGCGAACCTTGCCCTGGCGAGGTTCCCGCCGCCGTTCGAGTTTGAGTCCCCCCTTGGCCCGATCTACACCCACGCGCGCTCGCTTCCGCCGGCCCGGGTCAACGGTGCCACGATCCGCGAGTCCCTTTTGGCAGATGGCTGCGTGGTGGAGGCTGGGGCCACCATCGAGCACAGCGTAATCGGACTCCGTTGTCGCATCGGCCGCAATGCCACCATCTGCAACTCAATTCTGATGGGGGCCGACTTCTATGCCTCCGACGACCAGCGGGATCCCGGCGCGGGGCCGCGCCTGGGAGTCGGCGAAGGGGCCGTCATCGCGGGTGCCATCATCGACAAGAACTGCCACATTGGCCGTAACGTGCGGATCGAAAGCCAAAATCGGCCCGACGCCGACTTTGAGAACTTCTCAATCCGGGACGCCATCATCGTGGCGCACAAGGGAGCATCGTTCCCAGATGGCTGGACGCTCCCGGGTTGAAAGACCGGCGCAAAAACAGAGGGCGATGCCCCTGCGCGCGGCCAGCTTTTGGCCTCCGGCTCGGCAGGAGCCTCGCCCACCAGATTTCCGATGCCGTCAACTTTGACGATCAGTCAGCAGGCGGTTCTGCGAAGGTCTTCGGGTCCGCCTTGTCCAACACTTTGATGTCGGTGATTTCGATGTCGAGGAACTTCTCGCCGTTGCGTTTGTTCTCGATCTTGGTCGCCCGCTTCACGCCATTGAAATCTTTGTACTTGCCATAGGTCGTTTCTTGGGTGAACTCGTCTCCCCCGAAGCCGTTCACGGTTGCAAGCATTTTGACCGGCAGGCCGGTTTCCTTGTCGAAAAACAGCTCGAAGTCCTTCTTGTCCGGACCGACGATCTTAAGGGCGACGGCCGGCTTGTTGTCGACCTTTTCTTCTTTAGTTGATTCAACTTTGAAGTCCTTGCCTTTCAGCGGCAGGATAACCGCAGGGACAAGCGACAGATAAACGGCCCGCTTTTGGTTGGCGAGTTGATCGTCCTCGAGCTTGCTGGTGTCACCGGCGAATTTCCGCCAGGCCTTGTCGCCGTCCATGACCGTGACGCCCTTGATCTCATTCCCGCCGAGATCGCCTTTGAAGTCCTGGCGGTACTTGCCGAGCCCCATGGTGATGGTCGTCGTGCTGATCTCGCCTTCGTTGCCGCCGAAGTTCACCTTTCCCTTGGCTTTCGTTTCCACGATCTTGCCTTCGAGGGCAGTGATCTTGGCCTCGCCCCCAAGGGCGTTAACGGCTTTATCGATGACTTCCTTCGCGTCCGGACCTGCCGCCAGGACGCTGCAACGAGCGCTCAATACGAGCGCCGCCGCCACAACCGCACCAAGGAACTTTGTCATAGGATGCACTGCCTTTGTACTGCTGATGATGGAAAAAACGCCTCGCCGCGGAAGAGAGCCCCGGCGCAGACCATCCGCGCCGCCGATCCAGCGCGCTAGAAAGTTAGCGGAACTGGAACCCCCGCCGTCTCGAAATCGTAGCCAGAACTCGTGCGAATTGCCACGAAAATCAAATTACGGAATGCGGCATCTCTTATGCATACGGATCAAGCTGCAAGCACGCAAGAAATTCTCCGGCGACCGCTTGCCGATCGAGCGCCACAAAGTGGTACTGCCCCGCCAGCCAGTCGTGGAACTGATCCTGATAATGCGGGCTGCCACAATGCCCCGACTGGCTCTGGGCGTCCACCATCCACAAGCCGGCTGGCGACTCGCCCAGGTCACAAATCATGCGAAAGCCCGCGCCGACAGCCGCTTCGAAATCGGGACCGCGCCCGGTGTTACAGACGGTTGTCGCGTCGCCTCGAACTCCTGCTCCTCCCTGATTGAGCAGCAGTCCCAGGTCGCCCCGCCCGGACAGAAAATGCTTAAGGTCGAGTCGATGCAGCCGGCCCCAGGTCCATTCGCCGATGTTCGGGCCGAAGCGTTGGGCGAGCCGCTCGAGCGTGCCACGAAACGTCTCGCGGACGATGTCGCCGAAATCTTTAGCGCGAAACCAGCCGTCGGCGTCGCAACCCGGCGGCTTGATCTGCAGCAGCCTGGCCGCCAGCCCTTCGATACCGCTTGCCATCAAGGGAACCGCGTCCTCAGGAAATCGCTCCGCGGCGACGCGCCGGCACCAATCGACGAAGAAGACGTTAAACAGCGTCGGAGCCACCAGCTCGGGTAGGCAGTCACCGTTCCAATCCCGAAGGAGGACACGGGCCTGTTGCACGCGCTCGAGGTGCTCATCCGCAAGCAGCGCGCACAGTCCCGGCAGACAGTCGACCGCGCGCAGCGAACGGGGGTCCTGTTGCAGGCGCCGATGATCGTCGTGCTGATGCGTGGCCCGCGATTCGATCACCTCCCGGATACGCCGCGCCCGATGCCCGCTTGTCCACGTTCCCGATAGGGGAAACGGGTAGCTGTCGTCGACGACTCGGTTATTGGCCGTGACGACGAAGCCTCTCGGCGGATTGACGGCGCTCGGCATTCCTTCGAAGGGAACCAGGCCGTCCCATTGGTCGTCCGGATCCCAGGCGGCGCGGTAGCCGCGCTTGGGTCGATGCCGCAGGGGAATGCGGCCGGTGGCCTGATATCCGATATTTCCCTCGACGTCGGCGAAGACAACCGAAAAGGTCGGGACATGCCAGGGCCTGAGCGATTCCCGGAAGTCCGCGCAGTTTTTCGCGCGGTTCATGCCCAGCAAGGCGGTCAACCATCCGCCGCTCTCCGCGCCCAGCCATCTCAGTGACACGGGCCCGGAGCGATTGGCGGGTTCGGGCAGGACTTCGTCGACAATCGGGCCGACGGGCGAGCTCACGATTCGGCGCGTGACGGTTCCTTGCCCACGGACCTCGATTGATTCGATGCGCTCCTCCGCGGGCGTCCACTGGCCTGCGTGAAGAAAGCAACCGGGGGGCTCTTGACTTGTTCGCTCGCGATACAGATCGCGCTGTGAGCAAATGTTGTTGGTAATCCCCCACGTCATGCGGCGGTTGCGGCCGATGATCACGGCGGGCATGCCGACGTAGGCGCAGCCGGCCACGTCGAACGACCCTCCCTGCAAGTGAACCTCGTACCAACAGGAGACGGCTTCCATCGCGATGTGCGGGTCGCTGGCCACTGCCGGCTTTCCACTGGCACTGCGGTTGCCGCCAACCACCCAATTGTTGCTGCCGATCGACGCATCGGGATCGGCGACGGTCCGACCGACGCTGTCGCTTGGATTCGCCCACACGGGATCCCGCTCCAAGATGCTTTCGTCGTCGGCCTCGGCACTGAGAAACGCGCGAAACAGCGGACCGTAGCCCAGGTACCGCTTTGCCAACTCGGGAATCGCAATGACGGGAAAGCGACCGGTCAAATACCAGCGAAATTCGCTCTCGATCAGGAGGCAATCAACGGACCGCCACGGTTCAGGGGAATAGTCGAGTAGATCGAACTCGATGGGCAGCGCTTCCGCGGCTTGTCCGATCGAAGCATTGATTCCCTGGGTGAAGGAATTGAGCAGGCGTTGAGTTTCGTGCGGCAATTGATCCCATTCGGCATGGGCAATCAGAGGTAGCCCCACGGTCCGCGCCAGGAGGTCTTGCGCGAGCCCTTCCGCACCCAGGATTTCGCTCAGACGTCCGGCCCCCTTGCGGCGGAGCCAATCGAGCTGAAAGAGCCGATCTTGCGCTACTGCAAATCCGAAACCGAAGAACAAATCGGCGTCGGACTCGGCGTAAATATGCGGCACGCCTTGCCGATTGCGGCAGATTTCGACCGGGCGAGTCACACCGACCCGTCGAACTCCCGATGGGCTCGGGACGCGCGATTCAGCCGTGCATTTCCAACGTTCGAGGAACTCGCTTCGCGTGATCCCTGCTGAACGACACACAGCGTCAATCGATGCGCCGCTGCCAAGTTGGGTGAGGACGAGTTTGGGCAAATACGCCATGGTCATCCAAACCGGAAAAACCTGAGCCGCCGGCTCGCGCCAGCGACCGTGCCGAAGCGTAAGCGGTCCTGGCGCGCCTGTCTACGAACGCGGAAGAAGCTGGGTGTGTGCGCCGGCTTTAGAGCGAGCTCGAGGCTTAATGCTTGTGACAGCCGCAGCCTTCGCCAAGGTTGCTGCGCAAGAGTTGTGCGAGGAGAACTGGGCTTCCTTGTGTGGCCACGACCTCGCCCGGTAGTGCTCCAGCCAGGAGTTCGACGAATTTGTCGTCTCTCGCGCCCGTCCGGACCTGCCGCGCGTAGAAGATTTTGGGCGTTCCATTCGTCAGGAAGTCCTTGTCGCGCACGAATACGAACTGCCCTCCAGGGCCGGACTGAACAGCCTCTTGGGGCACGACGATCGCATGCGGCTCGACGCGCAGGATGATACGGGCCGTGCCAAAACTCTTGTCGCGCAGGCTGGGTTCTGCGTTCGATAGCGCGACGAAAACCTTAAGAGCGCGGGTTCGCTCGTCGATAGCAGGGCTTACACGGCTGACGGTACCCCGTACGACTTGAGAACTGTCGTCAGTGCGAAATTCGACCGGTAAGCCCAGGGACACAGCGCGGGCGTCTTCTTCGCGAACGCTCAGTTGCAGCCAGAGGGCGCGGGGATCGGCGACCGTGAACAAGAGTTTCGTCGAATCGACGACTTCGCCCGCCACCACGTCGGACGACACGATGACGCCCGCATACGGCGTACGCACAGAAATGAGATTGGCAGTTTTTGTCCCGGCCGGAAGCCGGGCGACGTAGTTTTTAGGAATCCCCAAAAAACGAATCTCCTCAGCCAACTCCGACGCACGTTGCGTGTCCATTTTGTCAGGCAGCGCGAACCCCAGGTTGACCAGTGCTTGCCGCGCAGAAACAAAGGTGACTTCCGCCTCCTGCAGAGCGGCTTCCGCCTCGGTCAACGTCATCGCTGGAATGGCGCCGGCGTGATCTTTGAATCGCGCGTAGGTGGTTCGCCGTAGCTGCAGTTTGACGAGCGCATTGAGCAACTGGGCCTTGGTCTGTCCGACTTGAGCTGCATCAACCAGCGCCAGCACTTCGCCTGCGTCGACCGAGTCGTTTGTTGTTTTGAAGACGGCCGCGACGGTGCCGGCAACTCGCGGCGACAGATGCGCGACACGTGTCGGGTCGAAGAGCACCTCTCCGTTGGCGAAGACTGCGTCGCTCATCGGACGTTCTTCAACGGCGGCTACGGCAATGCCCGCCTTTTTTGCCGCATCGAGCGACGCCACCTGGACGCGGCGCGCGTGCTTCGTTTCATCGCGTTGATTTTCGGGACGCGCGAGCAGATTGAGGGCCTGAACGGTGTCGTACTGCGGCAGCCTCGGCTTTCCCGCGAGTTGGGCCAGCTCGGGATGATCGATCACGCACTGCTCGACGCCATGCTTGTCGCAGTATCCGAAGTCCTTCTGGGGCGGATAAATCTCTTCGTTGCATTCGACGCATTGCGATTCGGGAACGAAGTGCTCGGGGCACCAGTCATCGTCCTCGGCAGACGCACGATGAAACAGCTCGGAAGCGCGAGGAAGCGTCCAGCCAAGGTGGTGCCCGCCTATGAAAACGACGGCGAGCAGCGCGAAGACGAGAGCGTTCAACCCGCGGCGCAGCAATTGGGTGAGCAGTCTCCTGGGCTCGTCCGGGCCAGTCGCAGAATTCGGCGCTGCCGGAGACAGAAGTTCGGGCGTAGCTGCTTGATTGGTCATCCGTCAGGCCAGGTCAGGGCTGAGGATTAGGTCTCTACCACGGCTTCTAGCGGCACATTGGCGCGGCTGTCAATATGAGACGGGTTTCCCACGCCATCCGTTCCGTGAGGGACCCAGTGCAATTATCGGCCACGACGATCCGGGCGGCTAGAAGGGATATAATTTCGCTCGCAGCTTTGAGTTGCTTCGCGCGTCAAAAATAGTGCGTTTGCGGCGCGTGTAACTGCCTTGGCATTAACGGCGGAAACGAGAGACATGCGGATTGGGCTGTTTGCCGATGCTCATGATCACGTGGATAACGTCTGCCGGGCCGTCGCCGAGTTCAATCGCCTCGAGTGCAGCCTTGTGATCTTTGCCGGGGATTTCGTCTCCCCGATCATCGTGCCGCCGCTGCGCAAATTGCGCTGCCCGGTGCTGGCTTGCTTCGGAGATAACGACGGCAATCAGACTGGCCTGCAAGGAGGGATGCGGATCATCGGTCCGGTCGCTTACGCTCCTTTTGGTTTTCGCACACCCGACGGAGTGCGAATTCTGGTCGCGCACATCGCGGAGCAAGTGCGGGGCCTGGTCGCGGATTCCCAGGTTGTGATCTGCGCTCACACCCATAAACCGGCCGTAAAGACTGATGAAAACGGCGTCCTGTTCGTGAACCCCGGGGAAACCGGCGGCTGGACTTATCGCAAGCCGACGATTGGCGTTCTGGAAACCAGGCCTCTTTCGGCTCGCATCATTTCGCTGCCCGAAATGACCCCCGCTCCGCAAATGTGACGACGCGATGGGGCCCCCTTTCTCCTCCGCCCGCTCCTACTGTCCCCTCAGCCTGGGCGTCGGTATGATCCTGAGACGGCAAAGCGACCGACGCAAAGCGAGATCCCTTGGGGAGAGTCTTACGAGGAATCCCGTCCCAGGAAGGGAGCAAGGATGGCGAGCAAAAACGGAAGCATGAACGCGGCGCAAAAAAACGAATGCTGGATCGGCTTCGACCTGGGCGGCACCAAGATGATGGCCCTGGTCTACGACTGTTCGTTCCGGCCCATCGTCCGCAAGCGACGCAAGACCAAGGGGCACGAAGGGTCAGAGGCAGGCCTCGTCCGGATCGTCGAAACAATCGACGAAGCGCTCGCCGAAGCCAACCTCGATCGCTCGGCGGTGCGCGGTGTCGGCCTGGGGAGCGCCGGACCCCTCGACCTCGACGAAGGGATCATTCTCGACGCACCGAACCTCGGTTGGAAAGACGTCAGAATCAAATCGGCGCTCGAGAAAGAGTTCAGCTGCCCGGCGGTGGTTCTTAACGACGTCGATGCCGGCGTTTACGGAGAATACCGCTTTGGCGCCGGACGGTCTTCGCGCTGCCTGGTCGGCGTTTTCCCCGGCACCGGAATCGGCGGAGGCTGCGTTTACGATGGCAAGATCCTTCGCGGCCGCGCGAACTCGTGCATGGAAATCGGCCACATCCAAGTCATGCCCGACGGTCCCTTGTGCGGTTGCGGTCTGCATGGCTGCTTGGAGTCGGTCGCCAGCCGACTGGCAATCGCGGGTGCCGCTGCCCAAGCCGCGTACCGCGGACTGGCGCCGCACCTGTTAGAGATCGCCGGGACCGATCTCGACAATATTCGTAGCGGCGCCTTGGCGGAGGCCATTTCGGCCGGCGACACGGTCATCGAAACCATTGTCCGCACGGCGGCGGGGCACATCGGCACGGCCGTGGCTACGGTCGTTCATTTGCTTGCACCCGATTGCGTTGTGCTGGGAGGCGGATTGGTCGAAGCGATGCCCCGCTTGATCGTCAGCGAGGTCACCGCCTCCGCGCACAAGAAACTGCTCCCTTCGTTCGCCGACACTTTCGTGGTGGTCCCTGCCGAGTTGGGAGACGACTCGACCGCGATGGGCGCGGCAGCGTGGGTGCGCGAAGTCGGCTCCGAACCCGTGGTGGCCAAGGTTTAGCAGCGTTTGAGCCGGAACTACAATTGTGTGTCAATTCGGGAGTGTCGATTCACGGTGTCAATCGGAAGTCGTGGCAATCAACGTTGAGCACGCTGCTTAGGTTATGAGTACGCTGCCTCGCGAAAACACGAGCCTCGGGGCAACCGAGCCGATCCGCGTTGTCCGTCCCGGCGCGGTGATCGACATCGGCACCAGCTCGATCCGCATGGCCATCGCGGAAATCGATTCGGCCGGCGGTGTGCGCACGCTCGAAACCCTCTCGCAGGCGGTGAACCTCGGCAAGGACACGTTCACCAAGGGTTCAATCGAAAAGGCCACGATCGAAAAGTGCGTCGAGATTCTGAAAAGTTATCGGCAGCGGCTGCGCGAATACCAGATCTCGCGGGAAGACCAGATCCGCGTCGTCGCCACGAGCGCCGTCCGCGAAGCCGTGAACCGCCTGGCCTTCATCGACCGCGTGTATATCGCGACCGGAATTCAGGTCGAGCCAATCGACGAGGCTGAAGTCAACCGAATCACGTACCTCGGCGTCGCTCCATTTTTGAACGCCGAGCGTTCGCTCGCCCAAGCACACACCGTCGTCGTCGAAGTCGGAGGCGGCAGCACGGAGTTGCTCGTCGTGCGCGGCGGTGACGTCATTTTTTCCCATACGTACCGCTTGGGCTCGCTCCGACTGCGTCAAACGCTCGAATCGTACGGGGCTCCGGCCGGCAAGCTCCGCTCGATCATGCAGAACCAGATCGAGCGCACTGTCGATGAAGTTGTCGCCCAACTTCCGGACGAACTGCCCCGCGCTTTGATCGCCCTGGGTGGCGACATGCGCTACGCGGCCTCTCAGCTGCTTTCAAAGTGGAACGCCGACCGCTTGGGAAAACTGCGACTTTCGCTCCTGGAAGGATTCACCGACAAGGTCCTGAACATGTCGGTGGACAAGCTGGTCAAAACCCACCACCTGCCTTATCCCGAGGCAGAGACGCTCGGTCCTGCTCTTTTGGCCTACGTGACATTGGCCCGGTCGGCCAAGCTCGACCATGTCTACATCAGCAATGTCAATCTGCGCGACGGCTTGCTCCAGGAAATGGCCCATCGCGGACAATGGAACGAAGCCTTCGTCAATCAGATCATCCGCTCGGCCGTCGAGCTGGGGCGCCGGTTCGACTTCGACGAAGCACACTCGATGCAGGTCGCCCACTTGTGCCGGCAACTGTTCCGCGCCCTGCAGGATGACCACCATCTCGAGCCCAAGCACGAAGTCATCTTGTATATCGCCGCCGTGCTGCATGAAATCGGCCTGTTCATCGCCAGCGCCAGCCATCACAAGCATTCGCTTTATATCATCAATAACAGCGAGATCTTCGGGCTCAGCCGCAAAGACGTCCGGCTGGTGGCGCTCGTGGCTCGCTACCACCGCCGCGCCTCCCCGAAGCCGACGCATCCGGGATACGCACTTTTGGATCGCGAAAGCCGGGTCATCGTGTCGAAGCTAGCGGCCATCCTCCGCGTGGCCGACGCGCTGGAGCGGTCGCACAGTCAACGGATCAGCGAGATTCGCTGCAAGCGCGAGCCGGGGCGTCTGGTCATCACCGTCCCCAAAGTCGATGACCTGTCGCTGGAACAGTTGGCCCTCATGCAAAAAGGTTCGCTGTTCGAGGAGACGTTCGGCATGAAAGTGCTGTTGCGCAAGGGCCGCGGTTAGTTCGTTAACATCGCTCGCTCGAGCAAACTCCTTTGATTCTGCACCATGGCCGATACATCGTCGCGTTATCTCAATCGTGAACTGAGTTGGCTGGAGTTCAACCAGGGGGTCCTGGACGAGGCGCACGACGCGACCGTGCCCGTCCTGGAGCGATTGAAGTTCCTGGCGATCAGCGCTAGCAATCTGGACGAGTTTTTTATGGTCCGCGTCGGCGGTCTGAAGCTCGTCGAGCATCAAGAGAATCCACCTGCCGACCCGGCCGGAATGAGCGTCCGCGAGCAGCTCGACGCTATTGCCGCCCGCGTCCACCGAATGACGGGCGATCAATATCGCTGCTTCCTCGAGGAGATCGAACCGCAGCTTGCTCAAGCGGGCGTTCGCCGACTGAACGCCCCCGATCTCAACGAGCGTCAGAAGCAAGTCGTTGACCAGTTCTTCAACGACGAGGTCGCGTCGGTTCTGACACCGATGGCTATCGACCCAGCGTCGGAATTCCCGCTGCTGCCGCACCAGGTGCTGCACATGGCCGTCCGGCTCTTGCCCCCGGAAGGGGAGACGAAGCCGCGGTTTGCGATTATTCCGTTAGGGCGTTCGCTCGGGCGATTTGTAACGCTCCCCTCCGATCGCGGCTATTGCTACATCCTGCTGGAGGACATCGTTGCCGCAGAGGTTGAGCACTTTTTCCCCGGGGAAGGAGTCGTCCACTGCGCCCCCTTCCGGATCACGCGTAATGCCGACATCGCGGTTCGTGATGATCTGGTGCACGATCTGCTGCAGGAAATCGAAGAAGTCCTGGACGAGCGCAAGCTCGGCAATTGCGTCCGATTGGAGATTGCGACCTCGGCGGACGCGGAAACCGTGGCCTTTCTTCGCAAGACGCTCGGCGTCGACGAGGGCGAAACCTATGCCCTCGCCGGCCCGCTCGATCTCGCAGGGTTCATGCGACTCTCGGATCTGCAGGGGTTCGACAATCTGAAATATGAACCGTGGCCGCCTCGCATCTCACCAGACGTCGACCTCGGTGCTGGAATGTTCAACGTGATCGCGCGGCGCGACATCCTGCTCCTGCATCCCTACGACAGCTTCGAGCCCGTCGTGAGGCTGTTGGAAGAGGCGGCCGAAGACCCCGATGTTTTGGCGATCAAGCAGACGCTTTACCGCACCAGCCGCAACAGCCCGATCGTCGCCGCGCTCGAGCGGGCCGCCGAACGCGGAAAATACGTCACGGCGGTGATCGAGCTGCGTGCGCGCTTCGACGAAGCCCGCAACATCGAATGGGCCCGCAACCTGGAGCGCGCGGGCGTGCAGGTCATCTATGGCGTGAAGGGGCTTAAAACCCACGCGAAGATCTGCATTATCGTTCGTCGCGAGCCTTACGGGATCGTCCGCTACGTCCACTTCGGCACGGGGAATTACAACGAGATCACTGCCCGTCTTTACAGCGACGTCAGCCTCATGACTTGCAACGAGGAATTCGGTGCGGACGCGATTGCGTTTTTCAACGCGATCACCGGATTCTCACAGCCGCAGCGATTTCGCAAGATCGACGCCGCTCCGCTCGGGCTGCGCGAGCGAATCATTGAGATGATCGACGCGGAGACCGACCGCCAGAACCATGGCCAAAAGGCACGGATCATCGCCAAACTTAATTCGCTGGTTGACCCGGAGATCATCGAGGCTCTGTATCGCGCGTCCAATGCGGGAGTCGAGATCAAGCTCAATGTCCGGGGGGTCTGCTGCCTGCGTCCCGGCGTGCCCAAGCTCAGCGAACATATCTCCGTCGTCAGCATCATCGACCGGTTTCTCGAGCACTCGCGAATCCTCTATTTTCATCACGGCGGCGATCGGCGGATCTTCATCTCGAGCGCCGACTGGATGCCACGCAACCTCGATCGCCGCGTCGAGCTGTTGGTTCCCGTTGAAGACCATGCGCTCAAAGAGCGACTGCTGCAAACGCTCAAGGCCTACTTCAGGGACGATGTGAAAAGCCGCCGGCTGTTGCCCGACGGGCGCTACAAACGACTGACTCCCAGCGCCAAGCGGCCGCCCACCCGCGTTCAGGAAGTTTTGTACCGCCGAGTCTGTGACGCCGCCCTGATCGCCGAACAATCGCAGCGAACCGTTTTCGAGCCCCATCAGGCGCCCGACAACGCGCACTAAGACCAAGCTATTCGTTTACTTTGCGACCGCTGAGTCATGAAAACGCTGCTCTTGCTCCGCCACGCGAAGGCCAGCCGCGACGATCCGCACATCCCCGATCACGACCGGCCCCTGAAAGATCGCGGCAAGGAAGACGCGAAGCACCTTGGACGCAGGCTCTTAGCGGTGAATTTAGTGCCGACGCTCATCGTGAGCTCAACCGCGTTGCGCGCGCGCAAGACCGCGTCGAAAGTGGCCAAACAGATGGACTACCGGCGGGCAATTGAACTCACCGAGCGTCTCTACCTTTCCACCCCGCACGACCACCTCGAAGTTGTCCGCTCGCTTCCCGATTCGGACGACCCCGTGATGCTCGTTGGCCACAATCCGGGCCTCTCGCAATTCCTGAATGAGCTCGTCAACGCCCAAACTGAGCTTTCGACGTCCGAGCTCGCGCACGTCGAGGTGCCCATCGAACATTGGGCCGATCTGGCCAGGTCCGACGGGGCGAAGCTCGTCAAGCTGTGGCAGCCCAGAGAAGCGGATTAGGCCGCTCGTGCCGTGCCGCCGCTTGTCGGATCAATGACGCCTGGCGCAGCAGTCATGGCTGGACGTTGCGTCGGTGAGCAACATCCAAGCGATTTCACGTCTAATCGTCAGGCGCTATTTTCGGCGCGGTTGCTCACTCGGCGCTGCAGGCGCCGTCGGTTGGACGCGGCGGCATCGGACCTCAATTTTCGCGAGCGGAACTCGATTGAAATAAGTGAACCAGAAGTGACGGCTGATCACCTTGGCTGCCCAGCCGTGCGGCGTCATCACTTCATCTCCAACTGACGGAATAGGGATCGGCGTATCGGACTCGATCGTGTCGACCGATTCCCAGGTTTTCTCCGTCTTCTCTGCGACAATCTCCAGAATGTATTGCATTCCGATTCCTTTGCAGATCGGTGTCGTGCAATTCCTCGCGTGCCAGAATCGGGACTTTGGCAGTCATGGTACTCGATCCGCTGGCCTGCTTGAGCGCACCACAATCCTCTCTGGCGACGAAGTCGTAGGCAGCCTGCCATTTTTTTCGCGCGTCTCCGCGTTCGAGCCACCGGCAACGGTATCAGGGATCCCCCGATGCCAATATCAGTGAGCTCCCTAGTTGCTTAAACCTTCCTTAACAAATAGGGTCGTTTGTGCACTGTGTAAATGCATTGCCCAGTGTAAATCGGTGTCAAATTCTAAAGCAAATCCGCGTAGTCGTCCTTTTTTGGCCGTTCCAGTTCCTTAATTCGAGGAGTCCTAATGATGACACGACTTGCGTCTGAGCGTACCAGGCGCGCTGGCTTCACGCTCATCGAGCTGCTGGTGGTGATCGCGATTATCGCGACACTCATCGCCCTGCTGCTCCCGGCCGTCCAGGCAGCACGTGAAGCAGCCCGCCGCAGCCAATGCCGCAACAACCTGAAGCAGTTCGGCATTGCCATGCACAACTACCACGACGTCGCCCGGATGTTTCCGATGGGCTCGTCGGTGTACGGCAACAGTTGGGCCTCGCTCGGTCTTCCGCTGCCGGGCAATGTGTATTCCCACGCGATGGCGGACGCCTTCCTTCTGATGACGCCGTATGACGAGCAGACCGCCTTCGCCCACGCCTACCAGTGGAACCGCGCGGTCAACAGCCAAACGGTCTCAGCTTCCTCGAACGGGATTGGCCTCACGCCGAACGCGATTCTGTCGGCCTCGGCCAGCGGTCTGTATCGCTGCCCGTCCGACACCTTCCCGGCGACTTTCCCGGGACAGGGTGCGGCCAATCA
>Ga0187781_10001718_pt1 | contig 16678 bp, 14 predicted proteins | sample 0715_SJ02_MP02_2_FD_132447 | JGI IMG/M metagenome (GOLD analysis project Ga0187781, IMG submission 132447) | Tropical peat soil microbial communities from peatlands in Department of Meta, Colombia - 0715_SJ02_MP02_20_MG | ecosystem: Environmental > Terrestrial > Soil > Wetlands > Peat | place...
GATCGCGCGCCATACGCTCGCGCTTCTTGGCGGCCACCCCATCGAGCGTATTTGAATTGCCGGTCGGCGGGAGTATGCTTTTTAGTTGATTGATGTCAGTCGATGAAGGAATTGCCGCACAGGTTATGAGAGGGACGGTCCCGCAGAACGAATAACACTTTCGAGGGAGGACGCTCGCGATGCACATTCGCCACCTTGCCGGCGCGTTGCTTATATCCCTGTTCGTTGCTGGCAGTCTGCCGCTGCCGTCCTCTTATCAGCATTCGGCGGTCGGTGCGTTGGTCGCGCCGACGACGGAAGCCAAGAAGCTCCGCGAAAGGGCGCGAAGTCTGCTCGACCGCGTCATGGGAACGTCGATGCCGGAAGGCATCGTCAAGACCAACGGCCGCATCGAAGCGACGCAGGTCGATGTCGCCGCCAAATATCCGGGCCGCCTGGTCGACATCACCGTCGAGGAAGGCAGCGAAGTCAAAGCCGGCCAGGTGGTCGGCCGGGTTTCCTCGCCGGAATATGAAGCGCAGTTGCGCGCCGCCCAATCCAATGTCGACAAGGCCAAGCAAGCGCTCGCCGAGGCGGAATCGCTGATCACGCAGCGCAACGCGGTTTTGGCCGCGGCCAAATCCGACTTCGAGCGCGGAAAGGAACTTATCGGCAAGCAGATCATTACGCAGCAGACCTTCGATCAGCGCCAGCGCAACTACGAGGGCGCCGAGGCCAACGTTACCGGAGCGATTGCGCAGCGCGATCAGGCAGACGCCGCGATCAAGAGCGCTCAGGCCGAAGTGGAGCGCATCGAGTCGATACTGAGGGATCTCGTGCTCATCTCGCCGAGAACTGGCCGGGTGCAATACCAACTCGCGCGCAACGGCGAGGTCGTCTCCGCCGGTGGAAAAGTCCTGACCATTCTCGATCTTCAAGACGTGTACATGACGGCCTTTTTCCCGGCAGCCGTGGCCGGCAAACTTGAGATCGGCGGCGAGGCTCGCATCATTCTCGATCCGGTGCCGCAATACGTCGTTCCCGCTTCGGTCAGTTTTGTCGCAGCGGACGCGCAATTCACGCCCAAAACCGTCGAGACTTCCGAGGAGCGCGAAAAGCTGATGTTTCGCGTAAAGCTCCAGTTGGATGCGGATGTTCTCAAAGAGTACAGCCGGCGGGTGAAGACGGGCATACGCGGGCTTGGAATCGTGCGCACCAATAGCGCGACGCCCTGGCCGGAAGACCTGCAAGTCAAGCTGCCGCAATGAGTGGCGCGGTCGTCGCCCGGCTTAAGAACGTTTCGCACCGCTACGGAGCGACGGTCGCGCTCGACGACGTCACCATCGACGTTCCCGCGCGCAAGATGGTCGGCGTGATTGGGCCGGACGGCGTCGGCAAGTCGACCCTGCTGGCCCTCATATCGGGGGTGCGCACGATCCAGAGCGGCGAGGTCGTGGTATTCGATGGCGACTTGAAAAGCGCCGCCCACCTCAAGAGCTTGCGCGCGCGCGTCGCCTATATGCCGCAGGGCCTGGGCCGCAACCTCTATCCGACGCTCAGCGTGTTCGAGAATATCGATTTCTTCGGCCGGCTGTTCGGGCAATCGGCCTCCGAGCGCCGCGCCAAGATCACCGAGCTTCTGACCGCAACCGCGCTCGACCCGTTCGAGGCACGCCCGGCCGGCAAGCTGTCGGGCGGCATGAAGCAGAAGCTCAGCCTGTGCTGCGCGCTCATCAACGATCCGGACCTGCTCATTCTCGACGAGCCGACGACCGGCGTCGATCCGCTGTCGCGCGGCCAGTTCTGGGATCTGATCAACACGATCCGCGCGCGCCGGCCGCAGATGAGCGTCATGGTCGCCACGGCCTATATGGACGAAGCGCAGCGCTTCGATTGGCTCATGGCCATGGACGACGGCAAAGTCATCGCCAGCGGCACGCTGCAGGAATTGCTCGACAAGGCGGGTGAGCCTACGCTGGAAGAGGCCTTCATCGCGCTTCTGCCGGAACAGAAGCGCGCGCTCCATCAGAAGGTGATCGTGCGGCCGCGCGTCGCCGCGCCGGACGAAGTGCCGGCAATCGAAGCCGAAGGATTGACCCGGCGGTTCGGCGACTTTGTCGCCGTGGATCACGTCAACTTCCGCATCGCGCCCGGCGAAATCTTCGGCTTCCTCGGCTCGAACGGCTGCGGCAAGTCGACGACCATGAAGATGCTGACCGGATTTCTGCCGGCGACCGAAGGTTGGGCGAAGCTGTTCGGCAAGCCGATGGGCTCGAACGACATGGAGATGCGGCGCAATGTCGGCTACATGACGCAGGCCTTCTCGCTCTATGGCGAGCTCACCGTGCGGCAGAACCTCGAACTGCATGCGCAGCTCTATCATTTGCCATCGGACAAAATCGAAGGCCGCATCAAGGAGCTCTTAAAGCGCTACGACCTGGAACCGGTGGCCAACGCCAAGCCTGAGAGCTTGCCGCTCGGCATCAAACAACGGCTGCAGCTCGCCGTCGCCGTGCTGCACGAACCGGCCATTCTCATTCTCGACGAGCCGACCTCGGGCGTCGATCCGATCGCCCGCGATGCGTTCTGGCGCTCGATGATCGATCTCTCGCGCGACGATGGTGTCACGATCTTTCTCTCCACCCATTTCATGAACGAGGCCGAGCGCTGCGACCGCATCTCGCTGATGCATGCCGGCAAGGTGCTTGCGGTCGGCGCGCCGATGGATCTGGTCAAGGAGCGCGGCAGCGATTCGCTCGAGGACACGTTCGTCGGCTACCTCGCCGAGGCCGCCGGCATCGACCGCACCAAGAAGGTCGAGGCGCCGCCGCCGGACGCCGTGCCGAGCGAGGCGGAAGCGATTAAGCCGCCGCGACGTTTCGACGTCGGGCGCTTGTGGGCCTACGCGCGCCGAGAGACCGTCGAGTTGTTGCGCGATCCGATCCGGCTCGCCTTTGCGTTCTTCGGTCCGATCATTCTGATGCTGGCCTTCGGCTACGGCATTTCCTTCGACATCGAAAATCTGCAGATGGCGGCGTTCGATCAGGACAACACGCCGCAAAGCCGGCAATTGCTCGATGGGTTTTCCGGCTCCCGTTATTTCTCCGTTCAACCGCCGATCAAGTCGGCGGCCGAAGAGGAGCGGCGGCTGCGCAGCGGCAATACCCAAATCGTGGTCGAAGTTCCGGCGGGATTCGGCCGCGATCTGCTCAGGGGCGCGCGGCCTGAAGTCGACGCGTCGGTCGACGGCGCCATGACCTTCCGCGGCGAGACCGCCAGAAATTACGTTACCGGTGTGGTGCGCACGCAAGGCGATGACCTCGAGCGGCAGGCGCGCAAGGCGGGAAGTCCGAACGCGTGGAGCGACCAGGATATCCAGACGCGCTTTCGCTACAACCAGGCCTTTCTCAGCGTCAACGCCATGGTGCCGAGCGTATTCATGCTGATGCTGTGCCTGATCCCGGCGATCATGTCGGCGATCGCCGTGGTGCGCGAGAAGGAGACCGGCTCCATCGCCAACTTCCGTTCGACGCCGATCACCAAGTTCGAGTTTCTGCTCGGCAAGCAGGTTCCTTACGTCGCCGTCGCCATGGTGAATTTCGTTTTCCTGCTGCTGATGGCGATCCTCGTGTTCCGCGTTCCGCTCAAAGGGCCGTTCCTGACATTGCTGATCGGCACGATCGTTTATGTGATCTCGACCACCGGCTTCGGCCAGTTGATTTCGTCCTTCACCCGCACCCAGGTGGCTGCGGTGTTTGCCACCGCGATCCTTTCGATCGTGCCGGCGGTTAATTTCTCCGGACTGTTCGCGCCGGTGTCGTCGCTCTCCGGCACGGCGAAAATTCTCGGCCTGACGTTCCCCTCGGCCTGGTATCAGCCGATCACGGTCGGCGTGTTCGCCAAGGCGCTGGGGATGTCCGACCTTTGGTTCAATGTCGTGGCGATCTGCATCATTGCGGTCGCTTACCTGATCTTGTCGCTCCTATTCCTACGCAAACAGGAGGCGTGACATGGCCGCGCCCAACACGCAGCCGGTTCCGAGGTTGGCCGAAGCGCGGGCGATGACGCTGCGCGATCACATCGCCAATGTCTTTCGGCTGGTTATCAAGGAGCTGCGGAGCATCAGGTCGGATCCGACCATGCTCATTCTTGTCGTCTATGCGTTCACGATTTCCGTCAATACGGTTGCGACCGGCGCGGTCACTGAAGCCACCAACCTCTCGGTCGGCATCGCCGACGAGGACGGCTCGGAACTCTCGCGGCAGATCGCCGAAAGCCTCGTGCGCCCGACGTTCCAGCCGGCCGTGCAAATCAAGGCGTCGGATATCGATGCGAAGATGGACAAGGGGGAGCTGCTTTTTGTCGTCGAGATCCCTCCGAATTTCCAGGCCGATGTCCTCGCGCAGCGCAAGACCGAAGTGCAAATCAACGTCGACGCAACGGCCGTCGCCCAGGCCGGCAACGGCGCCAACTATCTGAAGACCGCGATCGCCAACGAGGTGCAGAGCTTCCTCAACGCGCGCGGCATTTCGGCCGGATCGCCGATCAACCTCGTCGTCCGCGCGGATTTCAATCCGAATTTGAAGACGCCGTGGTTCTCGGCGATGACCCAGGTCATCAATCAGATCACGCTGCTCACCGTGATCCTGACCGGCGCCGCACTGATCCGCGAGCGCGAGCAGGGCACCGTCGAGCACCTGCTGGTCATGCCGGTCGTGCCGCCGGAAATCATGCTGGCGAAGATGTTTGCCAACGGGCTGGTCATCCTGGTGGCGGCGATGCTGTCGCTGCAATTCGTGGTCCATTGGTGGATCGGCGCGCCGATCGCCGGCTCGATCTTTCTCTTCATGCTCGGCGCGGCGCTCTATGCCCTCGTGGTGGCGGCTCTGGGCATTCTGCTCGGCACGCTGTCGACAACGATGGGGCAGTTCGGACTGCTGGCGATGCCGGTTCTCATCGTCACCCAATTGCTCTCCGGCAGCAGCACGCCGATGGAGAGCATGCCGGTGTGGCTGCAATACGTAATGCGGATCATCAGTCCGACGCCGCATTTCGTTTCGTTCGCGCAGGCGGTGCTGTTTCGCGGAGCGGATCTGTCGCTGGTCTGGCGGCCGCTCGTCGCCATGCTCATCATCGGTTCGGTCTACTTCTTCGTCGCGCTCAGCCGCTTCCGGCGCGTCATTTTCGGGAGCTGAGCGCCATGTCCAAGACGCCCGCGGCAGCCAAGACGGGAACCGCCGAGAGCGGCGGCAAGATGAAGCGCAAGGTCTACGAGAAGGAGCTGCGCAAGCTGCAGGTCGAGCTTTGCCAGTTGCAGGACTGGGTGAAAGCCGAAGGCGGCCGCATCATCGTCGTGTTCGAAGGCCGCGATGCGGCCGGCAAGGGTGGCACGATCAAGGCGATCACCGAGCGCGTGAGCCCGCGCGTCTTTCGCGTGGTGGCATTGCCGGCGCCGTCCGACCGGGAAAAAACGCAGATGTTTGTCCAGCGCTACATCTCGCACTTTCCCGCTGCCGGCGAGATCGTCATCTTCGATCGCAGCTGGTACAACCGCGCCGGCGTGGAAAACGTCATGGGATTCATCAGCCCGCGGGAGGTGGAGCGATTTCTGCAGCTGTGCCCCGAGATCGAAAAATACATCGTCGACGCCGGTATCATTCTGATCAAGTTCTGGCTGGAGGTCGGCAAGGACGAGCAGGAAAAGCGCTTTCTTGCGCGTATCAACGATCCGGTTCGGCAGTGGAAGCTCAGTCCGATGGACTTGGAGTCGTTCCGGCGCTGGTACGACTATTCCCACGCCCGCGACATGATGTTAAAGGCCAGCGACACCGACTACGCGCCGTGGCACATCGTCCGGTCGGACGACAAAAAACGGGCGCGGCTCAATTGCATCGCGGCGCTGCTCGACTTCATTCCTTACAAGAAAGTTGCGCGGCCGAAAGTCAAATTGCCGAAGCGTTCGAATAAGAAACGCTACGACGATCAGGTCTCGTTGCGCGGCCGGAATTTCGTGGCCGAGAGATTCTGATGACGGCGCGCGAGCGTACGCCCGCGCGTGCAGGCGACCTTAATCCTAACCAGATTTTGCTGACAGGAACCAGGTCCGAAGTGTCGGCGTTTTTCCGACAAGTGGTATTGTTGTCGGCATCGGCAGCACGGGCTGCGGCATGTGTTAGCGCGTTCGCAAATGTCGAAAACCAGCTTGCCGCTCAAGAATTTGCGGGGCGTTTTGCTGCTGCTCATCGTGGCTTTCCATTCGGTCGCCGCCTATATCGTTACCCAGCCCGCGACACCGCCGGCCTTCGACCTGCCGCCCTTCGACTGGCGGGTTTTCCCGATTATCGATAATGAGCGTTGGCTCGGCTTCGATCTTTTTTGCGCATTTCAATTTCTCTATTTGATGCAATTCATGTTCTTTCTGTCGGGTCTGTTTGTCTGGCCGAGCCTGCGGCGCAAGGGCTGGAAAGGCTTTCTCGCCCACCGCCTTGTGCGGCTGGGCATACCGTTCCTGATCGGCGTTTATCTGGTGATGCCGATCGCGTTCTATCCGGTCTATCGCGTCACCGCCGTCGACCCGTCCTGGTCGTCGTTCTGGGCGCATTGGATGGCGCTGCCGATCACCCCGACCGGCCCGATGTGGTTCTTGTGGTTCTTGATCGCATTGGATTGTTGCGCGGCGGCGATTTACAAATTGACGTCGGAGAGCAGCAATTTCGTCGCCGGGCTGATCGCGAAAGTCGCAGCGCGACCCCGAACGCTGTTCGTCGTACTGATCTTGATTACCGCGGTCGCTTATCTCCCGCTCTCGGCGCTCTATTCGCCCTGGTATTGGGCGCAGATTGGGCCGTTCGAGGTTCAGGCCACCTTCGCTCCGCAATACGCGATCTACTTTCTCGTTGGGCTTGCGGTCGGCGCCTACGGCTTGGATCGCGGCATTTTCGATGCCGACGGCACGCTGGTGCGGCGCTGGCCGCGGTGGACGGCCGGCGCAATCGCAGCCTTCTTTCTCTGGATCATTCCCGCGGCGCTGATCGCCAAGGTGCCGGACGTGCCGGTCAAGACACTGAGCGTTATCGGCGATCTCGCCTTGGTGATCTTCGCGGCCGCCACCTGTTTCAGCATGACCGGGCTCTTTCAGCGTTTCGCGCGCGGCCGTTTGCCGATCATCGACGACATTTCCGAGCACGGCTACGGCTTATATTTCTTCCACTATCCGATCCTGCTGTGGCTGCAATACGCGCTGCTCGATCTGGCCGTGAATGCCGTGGCCAAGGGCATGATCGTGCTGACCGGCACGGTGTTCGCAAGCTGGGGGGCAAGCGTCGTCACCGACCGCGCGCTGACAGCCTGCCGGCCCTTGTTCACGCGCGGCGTGCTGTTGATTGAAGCTGAGCTTGGCGCCGACGGCCGCTTCAGCCTGAGCAAGCTCTTCGACTGAGATGACGGCGCGCAATACCGGGCAATTTTCCCGCTTGCATTGTCTACCAAAAGAATGGAATATTAAAAATAATTGTTGGAGGTCTTCCATGCCGCTGCATTCAAAGGGGTCGATCCTGCCGTTTCATCTTCAAGGAAAGGGACGGGGTGTTTTGCAAAACGTCGAAATCGCGGGCTCGGCACACACGATCCGGGCGGAAGGACATCCTGCATTCGGCGGCAAGGACTCCGCGCCCAGTCCGCTTGATTATGCGCTGGGGGCGCTGGCGTCCTGCAATCAGGTGACGACATTTATCGTCGCGCGCGATCTCGGAATTGGCGTGGGCAACTTCGCGATCGACCTCAAGGCGGAACTCGACAATTCGGTGCTGGTGTTCGCCGCCGAGGGCAATCCAAATTTTTCCGCGGTCACGCTCGACGTCACAGTCGAAACCGATGCGGACGATGAAGCCTTCGCGACGCTCGCGCGCGAAGTCGAGCGCCGCTGCCCCCTAACGCAACTCTACGCACGCAGCGGCGTCAGGGTTACCAACAATTGGCATAACCGGCAGCTTGTCGCTGCGGTCGGTTGATCGCGCGCCCGGTATCGCGCCGATGGATCATGCAGGCGTCGGCGCGACGCAAATCTTAGTTTAGCTGCATCTGCACAAACTTGCCGATGCGCTCGATGGCGTGGCGGCCTTCGGGGATGATGCGCGCATAATGGTGCCAGACATGCGGCATGCGCGGCCATTCCTCGAGCTCCACGTCGCCGCCGGCGGCGCGCAGCTTTTCGGCCATGCGCACGGCATCGTCGCGCAGGATCTCATCCGAGCCGACCTGGATAAGCACCGGCGGCAGCCCTGACGGATCGCCGTAAAGCGGCGACGCATAAGGATGGCGCGGATCGGCGCCGCCGAGATAGTGGGCCGCGAACGTCGGCAGGTTGCGCACGTCCATCATCGGATCGGCCTTGGCGTTGGTCTGCAGCGAGCGGCCGGTCAGCGCGAGATCGGTCCACGGTGAGATCGCGACCGCCGCGCGCGGCATGGCGTGGCCTTCGTCGCGCATTTTATGCAGCGTCGCAAAAACCAGCCCACCGCCGGCCGAATCGCCGATAAAGACGATGCGCGCGGGGTCCATGCGGCGCGCGAGCCAGCGATAGACCTTGCCGGCATCCTCGACCGCGGCCGGGAACGGGTGCTCGGGCGCCAGCCGATAGTCGAAATAAAGAACGCCGGCGCCGGTGGCGGCGCCGATCCGCCAGGTGAAGTCGCGCACCAGGGGCTCCGTGCCGAAGGCATAGCCGCCGCCGTGGAAATAGAGGACGCAGCGGTCCGTGCGGGCATGCCGCACCACCGTCTCGACCCCGTTGATCCCATCGATGTCGACGATCGTGGTCTTGGTCCCCGAGGGCGCCCGCGGCACCACCGGTTCCAAAAGCTTGAGCCGCCGCCGCATCTTTTCCGGCGGGATACTGCGCGGCTTGCGGGCCTTTTTTGCTGCTTTCAACGTTTTCAGCGACAAACGCAGAAGCTCGGCTTGCAAACTCATCAAGGACCTCGGCGCGGAATGTGAGATTCCGCTTTGGAATGGGGCGGCACCGGCCGTGCGGCGGACATTTTTCGGCGCCCGCATTCGTCCTTGCCGTCAAATCTTGGATTTATAAAGACAAAGTCTGACCCCGCATGGTTCCGTCCGTTAAAAGATGGCGCTTGCGGAACCTGCCCATCTACGGGCCTTGATGGCGGTTTCGATGGCGGTTTTGGCCGAGTTCACAACGGAAGTCGTCGACGACCGGCTGGCGAAGCACAATGCGCTGGTGCTCGCGGTGGCGCAGGCGCTCGCCGGCGCCAACACCAGCGTCATCGCGGCGACCGGCGGACGAGCGCAACAAGGTGCAGGCGGTCAACGACTTTCTGGTCTTCGGTTCGATGGCGATCGCCTCATTGTCCTCGGGCGCGCTGCTCGCGCGCCACGGCTGGACGGCGGTGACGGAGCTTGTCTTCCCGGTGGTCGTCGTCGCCGCGGCGCTCCTGGCGTGGGGTACGCTCGCGCGTCGCCCCGAGCCGGTGTGACATTGAAGCCAGGTTGAAAGGCGACGGTTGGCGTCCGCTAGCCCGCACCAGCCATGCGCAGCTTCTGCCGATGCTGCGCTTGCGCAGGTGGATGGCGGACCTATGAGGCATCTGGCCGTTTCGGTATGATGACCGCGCGGCGCACATCCCGCCGTACCTGAACAAGAAAGAAGACCGGCGATGATCAAACCCAGGCTCCATCATGTCACGCTGAAAACCAGCCGCCTCGACGAAATGATCGCCTGGTACGGGGCGGTGATCGGCGCGAAGGTACAATTCCGCGACCGGACCGCGGCCTGGACTACGAACGACGAAGCCAATCACCGCATCGCCTTTCTAGCGGTGCCGGGGCTCTCCGACGATAAGGAAAAGCCAGGCCACAACGGCATGCATCACTGCGCGTTCGAGTATGGCAGCTTCGAAGATCTGATGGCGTCGTTCGACCGGCTGCGCAAGGAAGGCATCGAACCGGCCTTCTGTCTGGATCATGGCATGACGATTTCGCTGTACTACCGGGACCCGGAAGGCAACTTCGTCGAGCTGCAAAGCGATATTTTCGGCGATTGGGCGAAATCGAGCGAATTCATGCGCACGTCTGCGGATTTCGCCGCCAATCCGATCGGTACCTTCTTCGATCCCGCGCGCGTCCATGACGAAATGAAAGCGGGCGCCGAGTTCAAAACGTTGCAAAAAGCCATCCGCGCTGGCGCGTATCAGCCGGACAGGCTTCCCGACATCGGTCTGCCGACGCCGTAATCTGCGGATTTCCTCTTGCTGATGCCGCAGGTTGAAAACCCGATCTGGCTGAAGGATGAAAACCCACATGGCTGACGCGGTCTCTTCGGCAGACTTGCAAATCCTCGGCGAGCTCGAGCGCAAGGTGCTGTGGCTTGCGAGCTGGACCATCCATCACGCGAATCATGTGCGCGAAAATGTCGACGGCCTGAAGGTTGGCGGCCACCAGGCGTCGTCTGCTTCGGTCGCAGCGATCATGACCGCGCTCTATTTCCGCACCTTGCGGCCGGCGGATCGCGTAGCCGTCAAGCCGCATGCGGCGCCGATCTATCACGCGATCCAGTATTTGCTGGGACGGCAGACCCGCGAGAAGCTGGAAAATTTCCGCGGCTACAAAGGCGCGCAATCCTATCCGTCGCGCACCAAGGATGCCGACGACATCGATTTCTCCACCGGCTCGGTCGGCCTCGGCGTAGCGCAGACGCTGTTCTCCTCGCTGGTGCAGGATTATGTGCGCGCGCATGGCTGGGGCCTTCATCGCCCGGAAGGCCGGATGATCGCGCTGCTCGGCGATGCCGAGCTCGACGAAGGCAATATCTTCGAGGCGCTGCTCGAAGGCTGGAAGCAGGGCGTGCGCAATTGCTGGTGGATCGTCGACTACAACCGGCAAAGCCTCGACGCGGTCGTGCGCGAGGGGCTGTGGGAGCGCTACGAAAATCTGTTCCGCAATTTCGGCTGGGACGTGGTGGTGCTCAAATACGGCTCGCTGCAGCAGGCCGCTTTCGCCGAGCCGGGTGGCGAGGATCTGCGCCGCTGGATCGATCGCTGCCCGAACCAGCTTTATTCGGCGCTGGTTTTTCAAGGCGGCGCGGCGTGGCGCAAGCGCCTGAACGACGAGATCGGTGACCAGGGACCCGTGTCGCGGCTCATTGATTCCCGCAGCGACGAGGAATTGGCGCGGCTGATGGGCAACCTCGGTGGCCACGATCTGCGCGCCATCATCGAGGCGTTCGACGCCGTCGACCACGATCGGCCGGTCTGCTTCATCGCCTACACCATCAAGGGGGCGGGCTTGCCGTTCGCCGGCCACAAGGACAATCACTCCGGGCTGATGACGCCGGCGCAGATGGAAACCTTTCGCGCGGCGATGAATATCCGCCCCGGCCACGAATGGGACGCGTTCGAAGGCTTGCGCGAGCCTCCCGAAAAGCTGCGCACCTTTCTCGACCGCGTTCCGTTCGCCGCCGGCGGCGAACGCCGCCTGCACGCCGCGCGTATCGACGTGCCCGACGAATTGCCAGTCACGATCCAACCGAAAATGTCGACGCAGATAGGCTTCGGCGCCTTGCTCAACGAGCTCGCGCGCGGTTCGAGCGAGCTTGCCGCCCGCGTCGTCACCGCGTCGCCGGACGTCACCGTCTCGACCAATCTCGGGCCCTGGGTCAATCGCCGCCGCTTGTATGCACGCGAAGCCATGGCGGATACGTTCAAGGGCGAGCGCATCCCATCGACCTTCACCTGGGAGTTTTCGCCCAGCGGCCAGCATATCGAGCTCGGCATTGCCGAGATGAATTTGTTCATTCTTCTGTCCGCGCTCGGGCTGTCGCACACCATCAACGGCGAACGGCTTCTGCCGATCGGCACGCTGTACGATCCATTCATTGCGCGTGGTCTCGATGCGCTCAATTATGCCTGTTATCAGGATGCGCGCTTCATCCTGGTGGCGACGCCGTCGGGTATCACGCTTTCGCCGGAAGGCGGTGCGCATCAGTCGATCGCGCAGCCGCTGATCGGACTGGCGCAGGACGGCCTCGCCGCCTTCGAGCCGGCTTTCGTGGATGAGCTCGCGGCCATTCTCGCCTTCGCGCTCGATTACATTCAGCGCGACGGAGAAGGGGAGGCGAGCGAGCGCAACTGGCTGCGCGATGAAACCGGCGGTTCGATCTATCTGCGGCTCTCAACGCGCCCGATTGAGCAGATTTCGCGCACGATGACGCCCACGCTGCGCCAGGCGATTGTCGACGGCGCCTATTGGCTGCGTGAGCCCGGGCCGAATTGTCAGGTGGTCGTCGCTTATACCGGCGCCGTTGCGCCCGAAGCGATCCATGCCATCGGCCTGATGGCTGAGGACCGGCGCGACGTGGGGCTGCTCGCGGTCACCTCGGCCGACCGGCTCAATGCAGGCTGGACCGCCGCCTGCCGCGCGCGCGAGCGCGGCCTTGTTCACGCGCGCTCGCATATTGAGCGGCTGATGGCCGGCCTGCCGCCCCATTGCGGCATTGTCAGCGTGCTCGACGGCCATCCGGCGACGCTCGCCTGGCTCGGCGCTGTTTACGGCCACAAGGTCCGCCCGCTCGGCGTCGAACATTTCGGCCAGACCGGCTCGATCCCGGACCTCTACCGGCATTACGGCATCGACGCCAATGCCATCATCGCCGCCGCGCAAGCGATCGCGCCCGGCGGTCCCATCCGTTATCTCGGTGTAGCGTAGCGCGGCGCCTTCACTTAGACTTCGCACGATCTTGCAGACGGAGAGTCATATGGACGACCGTACCGCGGATTTGGATTGCATCAGCAGCGAAACCGCGTTGCGCGGTTTGTACGCCGCGCGGATGGAGCTGGCGCTGCTCAAGCAGCTCGACCGGCTTGATCCGCACTGTCGAAACTTTTTGGCGCACTCGCCGTTCTGCGTCATCGCCTCGACCCGCCCGGGGAAGGGGACGGATGTGAGCCCGCGCGGCGATCCGCCCGGCTTCGCCCGCGCGCTTGACGATTACACCATCGCCATCCCGGACCGGCCCGGCAACAATCGGCTCGATACCATGTCCAACATCGTTGCCGACGCCGATGTCGGGCTTTTGTTCTTTATTCCCGGTATCGACGAGACGCTGCGCATCAACGGCACGGCGAAGCTTTCACACGACCCGGAGCTTCTGGCTGCGGCCGCCGTCAATGGCCGCGAGCCGCGGCTTGTCATTCTCGTGACGGTGAAGGAGGCCTTTCTCCATTGCGGCAAGGCGCTCAAGCGTTCCAAGCTCTGGCACGACGATTACCGCGTGGACAAGAAAGACTTCCCCTCGCTCGGCCGCATGATCATCGAGCAGACCAAGCCCGCCAATGTGACCGTCGAACAAGCGGACACGGTGGTCGAAGACGGCTACCGGAATGATCTCTATTAGCCCTCGAACGGCTCCGGCGGCCGTCTGACGGCGGAGAGGAACAGAATGACACGCTGTTCTCTGCTGCCCGTTTCGGCGGTCGCAATCTCGATAGTTGTTTGTTTCGGATCGAATGTGCTGGCGCGCGAGCGGCCGGTCTATTGCGATCCTCCGACCATCAGTGTGGTGGCGCGCGGCACGATTGTCGGGGGCAGGCTGTGCAATGGACCGTGGGGCTGCGCCTGCGCCCACTGGTTTTGTCAGCAATGCTCGACGCTGCCGAGCAACCCGGTCTCGTGTGAGTGGACGACCTGCGCGCCGCTGTCCCGGCCGCCGCCGCGGAGCCGCTGATTGGGGATGTGGCGCGCGCAAGCCGCCGGCCCCCAGCCGAGGAGTTGGCAACGATTTTGCAAGGCTGAACAGGCTGTGGCGGCCCGCTTGTGGCGGGTGCCGACACGATGCAAGCGGCGCCGCCGCAAGCGGTATCGAGTCATCGATACCGCACAGAAACCCAAAAAAGCGATGGGGGCACCAATGTTCAGCACGCTCGTTGCTGCGTTCGATCATGCGCGCGACCAATCCTGGTCGCGGGCCAAAAAAATCGTAACCGGTCTGGAGACGGCCAGCCGTCCGGACGTTGAATTTTGCGCGCGGCCCGCCGCCCGGCGGCGCGCGGCGGAAGGCCTATTGGCGGTTTCTTTGCTGCTGCAGAGCGGCGGGGCTTTCGCCCACTCCTGGTATCCCAAAAACTGCCGCCATGACGGGGATTGCCGTCCGGTTCCCTGCGACGAACTGGTGGAGACCAAGAACGGTATCATGTGGCGCGGCGTGGCGCTGTTCAACGACGCGCAGGTCAAGGCTTCGCAGGATCAGTTTTGTCATGTCTGCGCGAAGGAGCAGAAAGGCACGCTGCTGCCTTATCTGCCGCTGTGCGCGTTCATTCAGCCCTCGTCGTAAGAGGCGGGCTCTCGCCAAATTCCAGCGCTTGCGACTTTGCGATCTCCGACACCCGGACACTGAGCGCGGCGATCTGCCGGCCACTATCGTCATAAAAAAAGACGTTGGTCTCACCGAGCCCTGCGCCGACGATGTAGACTCGCCGCGTCGTCCGCGGGATGACCGTCACTGTCCCTGGGTCTGCGACCAGAATCTCCTTCATGTCCGCGGACAGGTCGATCGCCACCGCCTTCTTGAATCCAAGGTTCAGATGATTGGAATTCGCATCGCCGCTGACGAGGCGCATATCGGCAAGATGCCGGTCGATTTTCAGCACGCGCTCGGTTGTGAGGAGCTGCAGCGCGGCCATTGCTACCGCGGATATCGTGGCTTTCACCATCAGCACTTTCGCCTGAGAGGAGCTGCGCTCAACGCTCGCCCACCAGTTGCCGATGGTTGTGCCAATCTGCGATTCTAAACCATCGCGTGCAAATGCGTAGGTGATTCCGCCTACCGATCGCTCGCGAGTCCAAATACACATTTGCTTGGTCGGCGCATGCTTTTCAAACGCATGCCAGCGCCACGCGCCACTGCCCTGCGCTGCCGCCATCATCGCCGACGTCAGATTTTCTCCCGGGAAAGCTCCGTATGTATCTCGCCAAGCCCGGGAGAGATCGATGCGGTTTGCGCCGCATCCGACACCATCCGGGGCAGGGGCCCGCGTGGAACTCGGCACGCTCGCTGCGCGCAGGCTGGTCGGCGTTTCTCACGGCAAAAAGTCCTTAGAGTCTTGGTGGAAGCTCGCGTTTGGGCGCTCGCCGCCGTTGCACCGCCCGATCATTTTTGGCAATGTCCGCGCCGATTTGTGCGAGGCGCGCGCTTTTTAGCGCGTGGACGCGCGTCCTTTCCTTCCGGGCCGGATTAACCGCTGGCCCCCATAACCGGGGTTCCTTCATGACGACCTTGTGGCTCATCGTTCTCTGCGGCGTTTTGGCGATCATCTACGCCATCTGGGCCACAAGTTCGGTACTGAGCGCCGATGCCGGCAACGCCAAGATGCAGGAGATCGCCGCGGCGATCCGCGAGGGCGCGCAGGCCTATCTGCGGCGGCAATACACCACCATCGCCGTGGTCGGTGTGGTGATTTTCATCATCGTCGGCATTTTCCTCGGCTGGCTGGTGGCCGTGGGCTTTGCGGTCGGCGCAATCCTCTCGGGCGCGGCCGGCTTTATCGGCATGAACATATCGGTGCGCGCCAATGTTCGCACCGCCCAGGCCGCCACCAGTTCGCTCGCCGGCGGCCTCGAGCTTGCCTTCCGCTCCGGCGCGATCACCGGCCTTCTCGTGGCCGGGCTCGCGCTTCTCGGTGTGACGCTCTACTTCACCTTCCTCACCGGCGCGCTGCACTTTGCCGCAAATGACCGCACGGTGATCGATTCGATGGTGGCGCTTGGCTTCGGCGCCTCGCTGATTTCGATCTTCGCCCGCTTGGGCGGCGGCATCTTCACCAAGGGCGCCGACGTCGGCGGCGATCTCGTCGGCAAGGTCGAGGCCGGCATCCCCGAGGACGACCCGCGCAACCCCGCGACCATCGCCGACAATGTCGGCGACAATGTCGGCGACTGCGCCGGGATGGCCGCCGACCTGTTCGAGACCTACGCCGTGACCACGGTGGCGACCATGGTTCTCGCCGCCATCTTCTTCGGTGCATCGGCCGACGCCGTGACCAAGATGATGACCTTTCCGCTCGCCATCGGCGGCGTCTGCATCGTCGCTTCGATCATCGGCACCTTCTTCGTGCGCCTTGGCGCCAGCCAGTCGATCATGGGCGCGCTCTATAAGGGCATGATCGCGACCGCGGTGCTGTCGCTGATCGGCATTGCCGGCGTCACCAACTATCTGATCGGCTTCGGTCCGCTCGCCGGCGTCAACTTCACCGGCGCCGATCTGTTTTATTGCGGCATCGTCGGCCTCGTGGTGACCGGACTGATCATCTGGATCACCGAATATTATACCGGCACCAACTTCCGACCGGTGCATTCGATCGCGCTCGCCTCGGTCACCGGCCACGGCACCAACGTGATCCAGGGCCTCGCCATCTCGCTGGAAGCAACCGCGCTGCCGGCGATCGTCATCATTGCCGGCATCTTGATCACCTATAACCTCGCCGGCCTGTTCGGCATCGCTATCGCCGTGACCACGATGCTCGCGCTCGCCGGCATCGTCGTTGCGCTCGACGCTTTCGGTCCGGTCACCGACAATGCCGGCGGTATCGCCGAAATGGCGGGTCTGCCGAAGGAGGTGCGCAAATCGACCGACGCGCTCGATGCCGTCGGCAACACCACCAAGGCGGTGACCAAGGGCTATGCCATCGGC
>Ga0187781_10001719_pt1 | contig 16676 bp, 10 predicted proteins | sample 0715_SJ02_MP02_2_FD_132447 | JGI IMG/M metagenome (GOLD analysis project Ga0187781, IMG submission 132447) | Tropical peat soil microbial communities from peatlands in Department of Meta, Colombia - 0715_SJ02_MP02_20_MG | ecosystem: Environmental > Terrestrial > Soil > Wetlands > Peat | place...
AAGTAGCGAGCAAAATCTTCAACTGTATGAATGTAGGAACGTATGGTATCTTTCGAATAATTACGACGCTGGAGATCTTCCAGCATCATTTTTTTGAGATGGGTCACAGGGAATAGCCTCCTTGTGACCCAAACTTATCTCAGCCCTCAGGCAATCACCGCTCCACTACCTCACGCGAAGCGTCCGCCGCTCCGGCGACTACGTTCAAACGCGCTAACCGGAAAGGTTCATATTGGAACCAACCCGGCACGGTGGCGCAGTGTGGACCACACCCATGATCCGGATGTTAAAATTGAGTGGTAATGCTGTTCAGTGGAACAACCTAGGGCTGAGAAGGAACCCTTTCCTTTCGGAATGGGACAGTGAACTCAAAAGGAAGAGTTCGCAATTCGTACAGCCCGGGGAGCCAAATTCCGTCCTCTCTCAACTAATGACAGATTGACTAGAAGTTATCTCATAAACACTCTGAACAGACTGAGTGGTTGAAACTTATGGCCAATGGCGTAAATCGAGAACATGGACATAACCGACGCCCAGTGGGCGGTTCTCGAACCGTTGTTTCGTCCAAAGCGAAGGGCCGATGGACGGGGGAGGCCGTGGCAGGACACGCGTGCGGTTTTGAACGGAGTATTTTGGGTGTTACGCACCGGAGCTCCTTGGCACGATCTGCCGTCTCGCTATCCGCCCTATCAAACCTGTCATCGACGATTCCAATCCTGGCAGCGCAGTGGGCTGCTGACACGTTTGCTGCAAAAACTGGCCGAGGACTTACGAGACCGAGGGAAGCTCGATCTGAGCGAATCCTTCATCGACGCCAGCTTCAGCGGCGCGAAAAAGGGGGCTCTGGTGTCGGCCCTACAAAGCGCGGCAAAGGCAGCAAAATCATGGCAATCGCAGACGGCCATGGTCTTCCTTTCGCCGTGCACGTGGCCAGCGCTTCGCCTCATGAAACAAAACTCGTTGAACCTACCCTCCAACAACGCTTCCTCAGGGAAACCCCCGAGCGCATGATTGGTGACCGCGCTTACGACAGCGATCCTTTGGACCAGCGCATCCAGGAACGTTATGGTGTCCAACTCATCGCACCGCATCGATTCTTGCGCGTTGCCACCGCAACACAAGACGGCCGCCGCCTGCGTCGTTACCGCCGTCGTTGGAAGATCGAGCGCCTGTTCGCCTGGCTTCATAACTTTCGTCGCATTGTTATTCGCTGGGAATATTACCCAGAGAATTTCCTCGGGATGGTTCAGCTCGCTTGCGCTGTCATCCTCCTGAGGCATTTATGAGATGGCTTGTAGTTCTTTCGTGAATCGTTTTCACTACACTTTGCGTATCGGCCCCGGATATTTCGCGAGTTCGCGGTCGTTGGTGACAAGTGTGATTCCCTCGACTATCGCCTGGGCCAGCAAAATGCGATCAAAGGGATCCTTGTGTGTGTATGCCAATTGGTCCGTATAGATCGCATGTTCGCTGGTGATTGAGAGTTCCGCATAGCCATTGTCCAGCAGGCCACGGCGTAACAGCGTTCCGTTCACATGGAAATCCTGGCGTCCCAGGCTTTGTTTAATTGTGATTTCCCAGAGGCTCGCAGCACTGAAAACGAGTTCATTCTCGGAATCCTCGATCAGCGCACGCGCCGCCTTTGTTAACCGTTTTGGGTTATAGGCTGCCCACAGCAATAGGTGCGTATCCAGCAACAGTTTCATTTTTCGCCTTGGAAGATCCGCTCGATTTCAAAGCTACCCATCGTGTTGAAGTCATCGGGTATGGAAAACGGGCCGGAAAGAAAGCCGAGCCTCCGGACCTGTTTTCCAGTCGGTACGTCCAAGGCTGTGACCTTCACCATCGGCTTTCCCGCCTTAGCAATGATGAAGGGCTTTCCGCTTGCTGCCTCGTCCACCAAACGGGACAGCTGAGTTTTGGCTTTATGGATGTTGACGGTAATCATGGGGCCTCGCTTAAACTTAGTTTAATTAGTTTAGTTTATTTTGTTACGGCTGTCAAGAATCTGCGGACCAGCAATAAGTTGCAGGCCAGGCGACGATTCTCAGGAGCATTCTTAGTGGAACAGATGACGTGGCGTCGAACGGTTCATTTCTTCTTTTTCTTGAGCTTCTTGCGCTCCAGCACCAGCAGTTGGGCGTTGGCCGCCAACACTTCGCGGACGGCGTCTTGAAACTCCCGTCCCGCCTTGACCCGGCGCCGCACTTCCTCAACCCAATCCTTGGGGATGTGCTGGACACGTTTTTCCCCCTGCACCATAAAGGTCAACGACCAGACCGCATGGCCACGGTCCTCGGCGCAATGGCAGGTGGGCTTGCCGCAACGGAGATGCGTGAGGGCGAGGGAGCCCGGGAGGGCATCCTCGGGGATAGAGAAACGGCGCAGTTGTGTGCTGATCTGATGGGTGCAACATGGGTGCAGGATTTAGGGTATCTTTGCGCTCCTTCGTTCCCCAAATGACGCCAGAGAAACGAGCTGTTGGATTTCACTCCTTTTCCGGGAAACGCGCTATGCGTGATGTTCGACTGATCTTATAGGCCTGTCGCTTATCTTGGACGACGCAAGCAGACACCCAGTTCGTAGCAGTATGAACCAATATGATCGCTTTAGTTTGTGTGCGCTTAATCTCCCAAGGGCAGCTAGCCCTCCATCCCTCGCCAAGTGAAGTGTCGGCATGGAGAAATGCGGGCGACAGTGATGCGCGAATGGTTGTCGCTGCGGTGCAAGTGCTGTCACTCGTTGAGGTATAGTCCGTCCAAGTCGCGCTTCAACTTCCGATAGGTGTCATTCTGTTTGCCCCGCGGAAGCAAATCAGGACCGCGCTGTCTGAGCCATAAGAAAAAAATGAGGACATCATTCGCTGTCCGCTTCACAGGGCATCGGGCTACAAACAACTGTCGTACCCGCTTTTGACGCAGTACCTCGGGGTCATTTGCGAATCTCGGAGCGAACCACATGAGATCACATTCGTCCGGTAATCCTAATTCCGTTATGTGTGAGCTGCACTAGCCCGAAGGTACTAAAGTTTGTCGGATCGGCTCCCTGCAAAGCCCTGCAACGCTTTGTCTTTCTTTCGCTCGCGGATGGCCATCGTTTAGGCGCGTTTCGGGCGATGAACTTCTCTCTAGTCCCTGCCACCAGATCGGGACTATAGTGGCTCCATGTCAGCGACGGAGCTTGCAGTTCAAGTTCAGCCTGCTCAGGATAGCAACCTCAACTCCTCAACCACATTCCCCGGCCGCCTGCTTTGTCTCGACATCTATCGTGGTCTCATGGTGGCCGGCATGATCCTCGTCGACAATCCCGGCAGCGATGAACACGCCTACTGGCCCATCATGCACGCCAAATGGAACGGCTGGACTCCCGCCGATTTCATCTTCCCGTCATTCCTTTTCCTCGTAGGAATTTCTCTCGTCTATTCCTTCGACGCTCGTCGCCGTCGCGGTGAGACCAACAAAAAGATTCTCTGGCACGCCTTCAAGCGCTGCCTCATCCTCATCGCCATCGGCCTCCTCGTCAACGCCTCTCCCATCTACGGCCTAGACTTGCACACCTGGCGCTTCGAAGGCGTCACTCAGCGCATCGGCCTCTGCTATTTTTTTGCCACCATTATGGAACTCTCGACCGGACGTCGCGGCCAGCTCCTTGCCTTTTTCGCTTGCCTGCTCGGTTACTGGGCTATCTTACGTTTTGTGCCCGTGCCCGGCGCCGGCGTTCCCGGCCGCGACATCCCTTTCATGGATCAAGTCCAAAATCTCCCCGCCTGGCTCGACCGCAAACTCTTCATGGGCCATCTCTACGATGGCACCCGCGATCCTGAGGGTATCATCCACACCGTTCCCGCCATCGCCACTACGCTCATCGGCGTCTTCGCTGGCCACTGGCTCAAGTCCAAACGCAGCGCCAAGCAACTCATCGTCTCCATGATGCTATTCGGAATCTTAGGCATGCTCGGGGGTGAACTCTGGAACCGTTGGTTTCCCATCAACAAGAATTTGTGGACAAGTTCGTTCGTCCTCTTCAGCGGCGGCTTCTGCCTCCTCTTCCTCTCTCTCCTCTATTGGGTCACCGAAGTGAAGCAGTGGCGCGGCAAATGGACCATGCCTTTTCTCGTTTTCGGCATGAACGCCATCGCTGGATTTGTGACGGACTCGCTCATCTACGGTCCCGGCTACACCTTCACTGTCAGCGGCGCGAACGGCACCAAAATGAACTGGCACGAAGCCGCCCAAGTCTATCTTGAATCCACCGGACTCAGCGTCGCCAATGCGTCTCTGGTGTATTCCCTCGGCGCTGTCCTGATTTGCTGGATTATGCTCTGGTTCTTGTGGCGCAAAAAAATCTTCATAAAAGTGTAGCACCGCCCTATATCCCGATACTTAGTGAGCTCTTTTTCATGCTCGGTGGTTCACCGAGGGCGCATGAGCTCTTATCGCCCAAGTTGGCACTGATATGGAACGACCTGTCAACTTTCCTCTTTAGAAGGCCGCGGGTTACACGGAAAGCAGCCTAGGTGGTCCTTGTTCTCTTTCGCCCTTGCCGTTTCAGTTTTAACCTCGGCGTTGTGACCCGAGCGATGCACAGCAAGATCCGCCTATGGATTCTTCGCTTCTAGTCCCTTGGCAAGATCGAGACAGCATTCGCAAATTCTATGGTGATGCCCTCAGTGGCTGGATCATGAAAGCGGATCCGGCGGCTGTTTGGCCTGCTGCCGGTGGCTTATTCCGATGCAGTGTTTTCTTCAGTGGGTTCTATTCCAAACGATTGCAGCGCAAGGTAGCTCGGTCCGAATCGTTTAATGTTGTCATGTTGCTTTTCGTAAAGATCAAAATGTCTCTCTTCGTCATTTACCAGGCGCTCGAAAATTTGCTTCGAGGCTGAATCAGAATTACCTGAACAGGTCAGTGCTGCTTCGTTGTAGGTCTTGGCGCCATCCAGTTCCATTTCCATCGCTTTTTGCAAGGCAGCTTCCGGTTCCAGAATCTTCGCGACTGGACCAGCCGGGACCATCTCCACATCCCCCTTCAGAAAGAGGATGCGCTCGGCGAGTAGTTCGAGATGCCCCATCTCCTGGATTGCAATTCGCTTGAATAATTGCGCCAGTGGCTTGAACCCTTGGTCGTCGAGATGAAAATGAAAATACATGTACTGATGTACGGCCTGAAGCTCGTCGGCAACGCCCTTGTTCAGGAGACGAATACTATCCGCCCTTTTCATAGTCTGACCTCCAACCCTGTTTGTTGCATTTGATTGCCGCGTCGAGCGAATAGCGCGGCCTGACCGTCTCGAGGAGGTAAAGTCACTCGGTCAGCTCTTTCGCATTTGTACCTTGCCCTGTTCGCTCAATCTGTGACCGGAGTCACCTCAGCTGAGCCGATGGTCGTAATTCAGAAGCAGCTGAGCTTTAACTCTCATTTTCGGGGACAATCGTGCCCACTTTTGTGCCCACCCCAGATCAAAAAACGATAGCAATTGGTCGTGGTCAGCACAAAAGCGAATTGGACGTAAGCACTAGAAGAATCAACTTGATAGCAAATCGTCGTTCTCCGTCGCAGTTTGCGCGTCGCAACGGTTAACCGAAGGCTAGTTCGTTCGAATCTAGCCCGGGGAGCCAACCTAATCTTCAATCCCTCAATCAGTTAAGCGACTTTCTTCAACTTCGATTTTTGCTGCTTTGATGCTTCCGCCACTCAACATCTTCCTTCAACTGCTCTGCATACCTGTCGGTGACATCTTTATTGGCGTGGCCGAGCCACAGTTTTTGTAAATCCCACGGTACTCGGTTCTTTCGCAGGTGTGCAGCTCGGAAGCGCCGGAAGGAATGGAATGCCTTGCCGCCTTCCAACTTCATGTCCCTGCGTACCGGCGCACAAAAAAGTGTGATCCAACGAGTGAAAAAGATCGCCGGTGTCGTGCGCGTCAGGTCCGTCGGCAAGAACTGTTGCGCACTTCGCGCAACGTAGTCGCGAATGTGATCGATCGCCATCAACAACATGATGGCGCCGCGAAAAGCATCCACTGACTGGATGCGAGGCGCTCGTACAGCCCGAGTGGGAATCGCCGAAACAGCCATGACTTTGCAATTCTATTCGTTATATCAGCCAGCAGCCGAGGCCACTAGCCTGCCTTCGCCAGGGATGGCTTCACTGAGCTTGCGCTTTGCTCATGCTGAACGAGGTGCCGCCGACCGTCCAGCCACTCCGCGACAATCCATGCAGCTCCTACCGCCGTCAGGTTATAGGCGTTAGCGCCCCAGGACCCATGGGCGCGTGGATGAGAAAGGATCACAGGCACCAATGCCAGAGCACTGAAGACTAGCAGCATCAGTCCCAGGAGTCTCGCCGCCAGAACATCCAGCACTCCCGAGATGATGGCCAAACCTGCCAGCACGAAGGCGATCCCGGTGAGGACTGCCCAGAAGCTTGCGCCCAAGGGCATCCATTTGGGGATCATAGGAACCACCGTCTCGACGGCAGTGAGGTGTCCGAGACCGAAATCGACCGAGCAAAGCCCAAAAGTCCAGCAAGCGATCAGAGCCGCTCTTTGCGAGAGCGAATCTCGCTCTGACAGCGATTTCCAGATGACCACAGCCGCGACTAAAAGGATGATTTCCTGGCAGACGCAGCCCAGAACACCGATATAGACAGCAGCATGATATCCAAGGAAATGCGGCGCCGTGTAGAAGCGGGGCAAAGGAAACAGCACAAAGATCCCGTAGAGGAAGGCTAGGGATGCCGCGGCGATGCGCCTGCTCGTGCGCCATAGCAAGGCTGCGCCCGCAACTACGAGCCAAATGGCCGCAATGTAGGCAAAGATTTTCGCACCAGGAAGGTGGTCGCCCCAAGCCTGAAGGGGCTGATCGGAGGGATCGAACTCACCCCAAACGAGGTCCGTGATACCGTAAGCGACCGCGGCGATGCCATACACGTAGATGCCGATTTTCATGATCGATCACCTAGCGTTTCGGAAAGTAATGCTAGTGAGATGCCCTACTATGGTCAAGAGGTGTTTGTCATCAACTGTGCCAATAACTGGACCGTTGCTGTCCCTTGGAGCTGCTGCAAGCCTGACACGAGTTCTCCCAGAAAAGTTCTAAATTCGTCGCCTTGGGCGAGCCATTCTTCTGAGAACCGCACGGTTCTGAACTCTGACGCTTGCCAACATTTAGCGCGCGAGGGGCAGAGGAAGGATATTTGTCCTTTGGAGCGTGTGCTCGTCTGGCTCGACGGCGACGCCGTCGCGAAACAAGAGGAGTTTTCCTGAATTTGCAGGGACCCGCTCGCCAGGAACCACAATACCCACAAGGTTCAACGGATCCGCAGCTGCGATCATGGTGATTCCACCAGTTGGACCTTGCTTACGCTTGGCGCGCAAGGATTCCACGGCCACCGGCAAGGCAAATTGCTCGCCCAAGAAGCCGCTGACAAAACGGCCCCCGCGAATCTCGCCACGGTCTTCCAGACGGCGGAGGGTGATGAGCAGCTCACGCCATTTGGGGAGAATGGTTTCGCGCGTGAGCAGTTCGCGGAAGACGAGTCCGTAACGATGCAGCAGCATCCAACAAGTAGCCTCCAGAGCACGAGTGCGGTCGTGGGCATCGCCGGAGTAGAGGAGCGACCAGCGACCCGCGCTGTGACGAGGACGAGCAGTCCGTCCGCCTCCTCTGCCGGCTCGGCGCTTTGGATCGATCAGTGCTCGCAGATTGTCGAAGCCATCCGCGGTCAGAAGTCCCGCAGCGACGAGCTCCCAGAGAGCGGTTTCGACTTCGGATTTCAGTTTGCCGGTGCCACGCACGATGTCCGGGAAGAATGAGGCGCCGCGCTGTCGCAAGAAGCACAGAACCGCGGCGGCGTCCAGACTCAGGCCTGGCGGCTCCGCGTCTGAAGCTCCACGGCGGGGAATCATCCATTCGGAATCCTCGCGGGCAAAGAAGGTGATCGGTGCAACGCTGGTGGGGATGACGCGTCGCCTGCTGTCCGTGATCGCCTCGAGTGTTGCGGGATGCGGCGACAAGCGGCCCCACCCCACGGCGCCCGTCAGGCAGAGATGGTCGAGCACTTTCGGCTCATAATCTGCGATGCGGCGCCTGAGAATCTGCTGTTCCCACGAATTAGCCGGCGCTTCAAAACCTTGCATCTGACGGATGGCCTCAAGGGTCCCACGGTCTCCGAGGAGCTGCGAACCCGGCGCCACGTGCTGCCAAGAGAGCAACCAGTTCATGAATTGCGCGGGGGTTACGGGCTGAATTTCTTTGCGTAGCTGTCCGAGCGTGAGGCGGTGGATGCGCGCCAGAAGGCGGCGCTCGCACCATTCTGTGGCAGCGGAAGCGGACTCGACGGGGTGTACGCTGGAGAATTTGCCACGCAGAATGACCCCGCTGGACTCGAGGCGAAGCAACGCTTGTTCCATGTCCGAGGCAGGCAAAGCGAGCACGTTGCTCAGCTGATTCGTGGTGACGGGACCACTGTGGCTGATCCATCCGGTCGCGAGGGCCAGACAGGCGTCCTCCCTTGAGACGGCAGGCGACTCGACGTCCGGAAGGGACGCTTCGAAAGTGGCGGACGGAAAGATCTGCAGGAACGGACGGACGCGTTCGGCGGCCACCCAATACGACCCGTTGCCCGCGCGGGCCAGTCCGGCGCGCCGCTCCGCAACAAGCTGGTCGAAATGAGGTGCCCACTCAGGCAAAGCGTTCGCCAGCGTCGCACTCAGGCGGCTGTTTGCGCGCACGGATTCGGCGTTAACCGGAAACGCGATGAATGTGAGGAGTGTGTCATGCAGTTCTTCCGAATCGCGCACATCGGGCCAGGCTTCCTCGCAGACTTCGGTGATGGCGGCAGGATCGAGACGGCCGATTTCTTCGAGAACGGAATCCGGCAGGAAGCGGCGCATCTCGACGGCGCGAGCCCGGCGTTCTTCAAGAGGCGCGTCATCGAGATAAGCGTAGGGATTGGCGTTGAGAATCTCGTGCGCGAATTGCGAAGCGACCGGCGTGTCCACGGCAAGACACCGGATGCGCCCATCGGCAATGTTGCGCAGCACGCCCTCGAGGCCGTCCACATCGAGCGCTTCGGTAAGAACATCTTTCATTACCTCGCGAATCAGCGGGTGGTCGGGAATGTTGATGTCGCCACTGGGGAGGTTCTCCTGGCAGGCGAGAGCTTCAGGAAATACGGCGGAGAGAAGATCATCCGCGCGCATGCGTTGAATCTGGGGTGGGACCCTTTTTCCACTGCGGAAACGAAGCAATGCGAGTGCGCGGCCGGCATCCCAACGCCAGCGAGTTGTGAACAGGGGGGAAGTCAGTACCGCCTGCTCGAGAACGGGCCGGGCGGAATTTGCATGCAGGAAATGGAAGACGTCTGCGAGCGGAAAGCTATGCTGTTCGCTGAGCGAGATGTTGAGTCCATTGTCGGTGGCGGCAGCCTGCAGTTCGAAGTTGAACGAGCGGCAGAACCGCTTGCGCAGCGCGAGTCCCCAGGCTTTGTTGATGCGCCCGCCGAAGGGAGCGTGGATGACAAGCTGCATACCGCCGCTTTCATCGAAGAAGCGTTCGGCGATGACTGTTGTCCGGGTGGGGACCGCACTGAGGACCGCGCGGCCAGCCAACACGTATTCGACCGCCTGCTCAGCACCAGGATCGTCAAGAACGCATTCAGATTTGAGCCAGCTGACGGCGGCGCGCGCGTCTGTATTTAGCCTTCCGTTCGGATCGAAAGCGGCGCGTGGAACGAGCGCGCTGATTTTCTCTCGCAATTCGGCGACATGATTCGAGAGCTCAGTGGTCCGCGCCGGAGCTTCTCCTCGCCAGAAGGGAATGTTGGGCGGCGCTCCCTGCGCATCTTCCACCAGAACGCTACCCGATTGCACTCGGCGGATGCGCCAGGAGGTGTTCCCGAGCAGCATGATGTCCCCCGCCAGGCTTTCCACTGCGAAATCTTCGTCGACGGTTCCGACGATGGTGCCTTCGGGCTGGGCGACCACGGTGTAATGGGAGTTTTCGGGAATGGCGCCGCCGCTCGTGATCGCGACCAAACGGCTGCCACGACGGGCGCGGACCATGCCATTCACGCGGTCCCGATGAAGATAAGCTGCGTAGCGTCCCCGAGTGCTGGCTATGCCTTCGGAGAGCATTTCCAATATCTCGTCGAAGGTAGCGCGGGGAAGGTCGCGATAGGGATAGGCATGGTGCACGGTCTCGAAGAGTTCCGTCTCACTCCAATCTTCGGCGGCGCACATGGCCACGATTTGCTGCGCCAGAATGTCCAACGGGGCTTCGGGAACGGCGAGGCGATCGAGATCGCCCTCGCGAATCGCGCGCACCAGTGCCGCGCATTCGAGCAAGTCGTCGCGGGTGGTTGCGAAGAGACGGCCTTTGGGTATGGCTCCGCGCCAGTGACCGGCGCGCCCAATCCGCTGCAGGGCAACGGAAATGGACCGCGGTGAGCTGATTTGGCAAACCAAATCGACTGCACCGATATCGATTCCGAGTTCCAGGGAAGCCGTCGCCACGAGCGCACGGAGCTCCCCCGATTTCAGTTTTTTCTCGGCGGCCAGGCGCAACTTTCGGGCCAAGCTGCCGTGATGCGCGGCGACGGCCTCTTTTCCCAAGCGCTCGGCCAGGTGGTGCGCCATACGCTCCGCCAATCGGCGTGTGTTCACAAAGATAAGTGTGGAGCGGTGTTGTGTAGCCAGTGCGGCAAGCCGGTCATAGATTTCGTCCCACATTTCGTTGCAAGTTAGTGGACCGAGTTCGCTGGCGGGAACTTCAACGGCCAGGTCCATCTGGCGGCGATGACCGACTTGCACGACTTCCGGATCGGGGCGTCCGGCACCGGTCAGAAAGTGGGCCACAAGCTCGATGGGCTTTTGGGTGGCGGAGAGGCCGATGCGCGGAAGGTTTTTGCCCGTCAGATGATCGAGGCGCTCGAGCGAAAGCGTCAAATGGGCACCACGCTTGTCATCCGCCACGGCGTGGATCTCGTCCACAATAACCGCCTCGACGGTTTTCAGCACCTCGCGGCTCTTTGCGGCGGTGAGGAGGATGTAGAGGGATTCCGGGGTCGTCACCAGAATGTGCGGGGGACGGGTCAACATGGCACGGCGCTCGTGTGCGAGCGTGTCTCCGGTACGCACTGCGGTACGAATCTCCGGCATCAAGATTCCGCGTTCGCCGGCAAGCTGAAGGATTTCGCCGAGGGGGATTTCGAGGTTCTTTTGAATGTCGTTGCTCAGGGCCTTGAGCGGCGAGACATAAAGAACTTCTGTTCGATCCGTCAGTTCCCCACTGAGGCCTTTGCGGACCAGGCGATCGATGCAGATCAGGAATGCTGCCAGCGTCTTGCCCGAACCTGTCGGGGCGGAGATGAGGGTGTTCTTCCCGGCCAGGATGTGCGGCCAGCCCTGTTCTTGAGGCTCCGTGGGCGAGCCGAAGCGGTTGACAAACCAGTCGCGGACGAGCGGGTGCGCCCATTCCAGACCCGAGGCGAGCCGTGACTCAGACTCCTTGTGCATTTCCTTCCCGCTAAATTATAGCGCGATGGTCTGGAACTCTCCGACAGCGAATCTGCTAGGTAGCTCACCGTTTTGGCGAGAGCACCAAGACTTGCATGGAGCCATTCTCGCTGGTTGGGACGAAGAGATTGCCGGTCTTGGGATCGTAACCCATGGTTTTGGCACCGGGCTTGGTGCTGATTTCCTGAGCCACGGAATACTGGTCCGGCGAATCCTGGTGGAAGACGAAAACTCTTCCATCACCGGTGGAAAGATAGACGAGGCGGGTCGTGCTGTCGAAGGCGGCGGCATCAACACGGTCGCCTATAGGACCGGTGAAAACAATCTTGCCCGTGTCGGCATTGAGAACGGCGAAGTGACGGCTGCGGCAACCCACGAAGAGGCGCCGATTTTCCATGTCCATGGCGAGGCTGGTGGGAGTGGCGCAGGGAGAGAGTGGCCAACGATCCTTTACCTGCAGGGCGTTTACGTCAATATGCAAGGTCTCGTTTTGCTCTTCGAGGTTTACGAAAAGGCTCCCTTTTCCGTCGGAGACGGCAAATTCCGGTCCTCCACCGAGAGGGATGGTGCCGACCGGCTTTCCATCTGCTGCGTTGAGCACGGAAATGTTCTCGCTGTCACCATTCATGACGTAGATTCGCTTTGTGAAAGGCTCGTAGATAATGGCGTCCGGCTTCTTGCCAACTTTGATCTGTTCGATGGGTTTGAGGGTCTTCAGGTCAAAGGCAATGGCAGTGTCGGCTTTTCCAGCGGAGATATAACCGCGCCCTGCTTCAGGGGCAATGGCGACTCCGTGGACTCCCGGGGTATTCGGAATTGTGCCGATCAACGCGAAAGAATCGGCATCTAGGACATCGACCTGCGTTGAGTGGGAAAGATAGACGCGGCGGGCGGAATGATCCACCGTAACATAGTCCCAGCCGCCGTTACCGGGGACGGAGACCTTCCGCAAGAGTTGATAGTTGACAGCGGCGAAGGCAAGGAAAGAAGACAGCAGAACTGCACAACAAAGCAAGATCGAGGTTTTCCGCATACTTCCTCCTGACGCTACGCCCTGAAGCCTGGTCTCCTAGGAGCGGCCGGTGTACGCGGTCATCCAAGTGCACACCCGGCCGCAGGTGTGTGGCAGTTCCTTCGGTGCAGGTCGCTCCGGTTATTTCTCGTGAGTCGGCGACCAGCGCATGCCGAAAGCGAAGGTCGGTCCATAGTATTCGCGTTGAACCATGTACTGTTTCTGTCCGTTATAAAAACCGAATACTTCGTTGTTGAGATTGAGCCCGTAAGCCATGACGGTAAACCCATACTTGAGCCGGTAACTGCCTTGGGCATCGAGTTGGAAATGGGAGTAGAGATAGTTGTCGCCGAACGGACCGTAGAGTCCACCAGGGGTTGGCCCCGACCCGCCATTGGCTGGATTACTGCTGCCCGTACCATCTTGGTATTGGTATTGGTAGATACTGGCCTGGTTGTAAGTCATGCCGACACGGATCGATAGCCGGCCGCGGTCAAAAGTGGGGCTGATGTTGAAGACGTTTGGGGCTTGCCTGAGAAGCCTCGGACAATCAGAGCGTCCCGGCAAACCACAGGCTGCCGAGTTCGTCCAGCTATAGTTGGCGGTGAGTCCCAAACCGCCCAGAGCGCCAGGCAAGGAAGTGAATTGCTGAAGGTAAGCAACTTCCAAGCCGGCAAGCCAGCCGCTTCCTGCATTCACGGCCTGAGAGATCAGCCAATCTCCCGTTGGGTAGAGCGGGTTGCTGGGATCGGGATTGTAGTTCGTCTTATAAGTCTCTTGTGTGACGATTGGCAGATACAGCTGTTTGTAGAAAAAACCTCCTTCAATGATACCGAAAGGCTTCAGATAGTGTTCCATCAAGACGTCGTAATTGTTGGCCTTTTCTGCCTTCAGGTTGGCATTGCCGAGCGAGAGTGTGTTGGGGTTCTGGTTAATGGTGACGCTAAAAGCTTGCGCAATGTCCTCGGGATCAGGACGAGAAAGGGCCCTGCTGTAGACCACACGAATGTCCGTGTCGTGGCCCAGATCGTATCTCACGGAGGCACTGGGCAGGAAATTGACATAAGAGCCATTCAGCTTGAGTGACACGCTGCCCTGCTGAGTCGGTGTGTTCAAGCAGGTGGTATCGCACTCATAGGTGTATGTAGTCAGATTTGTTCCTTCGATGCGCAACCCTGCAACGAAGCGGAACTTGCCGATGTCGATGGTGTCCATGACGTACCCGGCAGATACCTGTTCCACCAAGTCGAAGTTCCCTGGGTTGGCGCCGACCGTGCCCGGTTGCAGCGTGAAAGCCGAAGGATTCGAATTCAGATAGTTGATGACCTTGGCCCACTGAGTGGTCGGTCCGAACGCCGGGTAGTTTCCAGAATAGTAGTTCTGGTTTGTAAAGGGACCAACGAATTGGGTCATGGGTACAGTTCCATTCGGGTCGTAGACAGGCGTATAGGAATCATCGAACTTGTGCGCGTTGCGGAATTTCCCGCCAATCTCGATAGTGGACAGGTACCGACCAAGGTGGTAGCGCTTGCCAACGGCACCTGTGAACTGGAGGTTGAGCTGCGCCGATTTTCCATATGAGGTCGTAATGTCCGATAGGCTGTAGTTCGAAGCGCTGTAGGCTTCCGTGAAACAATTCGGGCTCCATTGTGGAATATATTGCCTGGTGGTAAGAGCTGGGCTGAATTGGCAGGTGCTGTTTGTGCCGTTGAATCCAAAATCGGCGCCTTCATTTCCACCAGACTTCAGCATCCAAGAACGCGAAACAGACACATCCCAGGAAATCCAGGTTGTCGTCAAAACGTGCTTGCCACCAACGACTAGGCTGCCGATATTAAACACGGGGACGCGATTGGATTCGCTGAATGCGGGCACGCCGGTGCAGGGCCCAACGGTCACACCATTGTTTGTGGGGCAGCCATTCGCACTCAAGAGCGAGATTCCCTGAGTGTTGTCGGTAAGCGTGTAGACCCATTTGTCGCCATAATCCTGAAAACTCGAGAAAATGCCGCGAACATAAATATCCGACCCCTCTCCCAATTTGTAATCCGTGCTGCCCGTAAGTCCCCAACGGCTGCGTTTATATTGGTATTCGCGCATGTCCTGGGTATCGAAATAGCGGGTCGTCGACCCATTTGGGAGAGTCGCAACGTCCGGGACTGGCTCGATGTCGTTGATGCCGCGTCCGTTCCAGTCGTAAGAGCCTCCGATAAGGGCACCCCAGCGTTTGTCCGTGCCAAAACGCTGGCCAATAGTTCCACTGACAAGATAGAGATTGCGGTTCCCCATGATCGGAGTTGTTCCGCCATACCCGAAGAGGTCAATGGTCGGACGCTCACCAGCAGTCTTGGTGACGATATTCACCGAGCCACCGATGCCATCTCCATCCAGGTTGGCTTGCAAAGTCTTATTCACCTCAACGGATTCGACGAGGTCGGCCGGCATGGAGTCAAACTTGATTTCACGGACGCCGGGCTCGGGCGACGGGACGTTGACGCCGTCAATCGTGGCATTGGTAAGACGCGGTTCAAGGCTGCGAACCTGAATATATTTGCCTTCGCCTTCATCCCGCTCGAGAGAAACGCCGGGGAGCCGGCCAACCGCATCGGCAATGGTGGCGTTTGGAAGCGAAGTGATCACCTCACTGGTCATGACTTGAAGAACGTTGTCGGCAGTCTTTTCCCGGTTGACTGCCTCGGCTTCACCCGAGGCAGCCTCCGCCGTGACGATGATCTGGTCCTTCTGGGAAGAAACTTCTAATTTCACATCGAGGATAGTGTTCTGTCCGGAGCTGATTTGTACGGGTTTAGTGAAAACAGCGAATCCCAAGTAGCTTACACTGATCGTGTACGAGCCGGGAGTAATCCCATTAATGAAGTAACCTCCCTGTTGACCTGAGATAACGGTTATGTTTACAGGTTGCAATTCGATTTGGGCGCCTTGAAGAACGGCTCCCGAAGGGTCGGAAACATGGCCGGTCAAAGAACCTTTATCCGATTGGGCCAGCGCTCTCTGAGCAGCAAGAGACAGTACGAGCGCGAGAAGGATTGCAATAAGGCGGACACATCTCTTCATAGCGAAGCTACCTCCAGAATATTAAGGACACGCGAACCATCCTCGAAAAGTTTTCAACGTTCTTACTTGTTCGCTCGCCGTTCTGCCGTAGGGAGCGTCTACGTCTTTCGGGGTGAGAGCACCAAACCGGGCTGACCAAGCACCATGAGCCTGAATCTTCTTTCTTGAACCGCAAACGGGACCGGGGTGTCGCCGATGAAAGAGTGTTGCCAGAGACGCGCGACCTGTTTCAAGTACACCCACGGTGACCGCTGCTGGGGGGGATTAAACCCGAGGCCGCTTAAACACCAATGAACGCCGGTAGATAAGTCTTTAAAAAAGGGCTGAAAGTTCTTTCATCTGAAAAAACCTTCAGGAAACAGCGGCATGAGAATCAAGGAGTTGGCTGTTCTCTGACGCGGCCAAAGCACCAGCCAGTGGAAGTACGACGCGAAAATGAGAGCCGGCTCCCAGTTGGCTTTGCACTTCAATGCGGCCCTTGTGCGATTCTGCAATCCACTGCGCTATCGACAAACCGAGGCCCGAGCCAGGGACTTCACGAGAACGAGCCTGGTCTGCACGATAGAAACGGTCAAAGACACGCGTGAGATCCTCAGTGGCGATGCCCACACCCGTGTCCTCGACTTCAACAAAAATCTCTTCTGGAGCCACGAAGGAGCGGAGCCGTACAACACCTCCGTGGGGCGTGTACTTCACGGCATTGTCCAGAATCGCCAGAAGCAGGCTTTCCAAAGCGGCTGAATCGCCGTTCACAAATAAAGGTTCGGCCGAAAGAAGGGCGGAAAAGGAAAGGCCTTTGGCATGGGCCAAAAGAGAGGCCTGGTGACCGACTTTATGAAGGAGGGGAGTGAGATCCATCTCCGTGAAATGCAAATGCGCGGCCCCGGCGTCGGCGCGGGCAAGAGCCAAAAGCGATTCAACCAGTTGTGTGGTTTCTTCTGAGATTGTCAGAATGCGCGCAAGGGATTCCCGGTATTCGGTCTCCGAACGTGTACGGCGAAGGGCCAGTTCGGCGTGAGTTCGGATCAGCGAGAGAGGCGTGCGGAGATCATGGGAAGCATTCGCGGTGAAT
>Ga0187781_10001720_pt1 | contig 16675 bp, 14 predicted proteins | sample 0715_SJ02_MP02_2_FD_132447 | JGI IMG/M metagenome (GOLD analysis project Ga0187781, IMG submission 132447) | Tropical peat soil microbial communities from peatlands in Department of Meta, Colombia - 0715_SJ02_MP02_20_MG | ecosystem: Environmental > Terrestrial > Soil > Wetlands > Peat | place...
CTCGTCCGGCGTCTTACCTCGTTCGACCGTGAAACTTTAGCCGCGGCGAAGGCCCAGGTCAATCGGTTCGGGACCCCGACGGCTGCCGAGCTCAAGTCGAGCAACGACCTGTTCTTCCCACTCCTGGCCTTGCCCAGTGCGCAGGCGCGCCGTGCCAAGATCCGTGGTATCGGTTACGGCGTTCCGAGCGACTTCGAATTGAACTTCGGCCGGTACCTCCCTACGTTCGGGCAGGCGGACGACGACACGGATACACAGCTTGCGAAAGGCCAAGCCGGTTCACGTTAACGAGGAGATTCATTAGATGAGCGCCACCGCACCCGATGGCCTAAGAGGAGAACCATGGCCGATCTGAACTTTGAAAAAGAGAGCACCGGGCTTTTGATCATCGATCCCTACAACGATTTCATTTCCGAGGGTGGCAAACTATGGGATCGCATCAAAAGCGTCGCCGAGGCGAATGACTGCATCTCTCACATGCTGCAGTTGCTGACCGCAGCCCGAAAGGCAGGGGTGCGGGTCTTCTATGCGATGCATCATCGATACCGTCCCGGCGATTACGAGACCTGGAGGTATGCCGCCCCGATTCAGAAAGCAGCCTGGTCGCGAAAAACGTTTGAATATGGAACTTGGGGCGGGGATTTCCGCGCCGAGTTTGCTCCTCATCCAGGCGACATCGTGGCCCAAGAGCATTGGTGTTCCAGTGGCTTTGGCAACACCGACCTGGATTTGCAGCTGAAAAGACATGGCATCCAGAAGCTCATTGTCGTGGGTCTCATCGCGCACACCTGCGTCGAATCAACGGTGCGTTTTGCCGTTGAGCTCGGCTACGACGTCACGTTGGTGAAAGACGCAACCGCTGATTACTCAGAGGAGTTCATGCATGCCGCAATCGTCACCAATCTCCCGAACTACGCCAGTGCCATTGTGACCACAAACGAAGTCCTCGCGGCCTTCGTATTTCACGGTCGGCTGACGCAGAGCGCATAAAACGCCAAGACGAGAGATCGTCCTCACGAATGTGGAAAGAGATCACCCAAGTCCTGACTGACGCTTGAACTAATAATGCGATCACATGATCGTGGACAATTGCGCTCCGAGGGACTCTGAGGTCAGTGTAGTAAAAACGTAGTAGTTCTACGTTCAAAACAGCTCAAATCGGGTATGAACGGATCAACTCCCCCACGTTGTAACTGCTTGAGGAATATAGTAAAGTCCAAAATTTTCAGAACGGCTCAAAACAGCAGACTGGTTTGCTAAACCGTTGTACTGGCTAAAACCGGTACCGGGGGTTCGAATCCCCCCCTCTCCGCCATGTCAACTAAAATCTTCCAGTATTATTGGAAAATCTTGAATCATCAGAAGGTTAGCTGTTTTCGTTTCTTCCGCTACAGTCTCTCCAGTGTGCCTATTTCCCTCCAATCGCCACTTTTTTCGAGCTAAATTCGAGCTAAATGGCACTGCTAGATTAACGGTTGCTGTTGAGTCTCGGCAGCGCCTCGATCCGCTTCCATCCCTCGCCAGCGTCCACTCGCTCGACACTGATCTCATCGAAGTAGTTGTCAAGCACGGCGGAACGCTCTTCTGCCAAGGGCGGTGAGCAGTAATCTTCTTCCTCCCATACCGCAATTCCGTCCGGCTGGGTACGAGCTTCTTTTAACGAATGTGTAAGAGCCTTGCCGAACGGGCGCAGGCCGATAAAGGCACCTTCTTGTAATCGGTCTTGCAATTCGCTGAGGCGCTCCGGTTTGGGTTTCGCACGAACGAGATAGTAAGCCATAACGCATTGGATGCGCCCAGCACCCACACAGTCGTAGGCTGCTCAGCCCGATTCGTAACCGCTGCTCTAGTGCCAATGGCCTATTGCCCTATGTATGCCTGTATGGCACTATGTGACCATGAAACGGACAGCCCTCTTCTTGAAGGAAGAGCAACTCAAGAAGCTGCTGGCACTGTCCGAGAAAACGGGCGCTCCGGTCGCCGAACTCATCCGGCGTGCGATTGACAAATATCTGCGGGAGCGAGCCAAGGAATTGAAGTAAGCAGGACGCCGTTCGGTTGCACCCGAACGACGCCCCTGACCAAGCGACCTGTTAGGAGGCTGCATGGCTATTTGGAAGCTATCACTGCCCCTGTTCTCCGCAAAGCCCTCGGACTTGGGTTCTATTCCCAAACTCCATTTCATTGCTGCCGTGCGCCTGCGAACACATCAATATGCCGTGGTGTGCGAGAGTCAGCCACTTATGACCTTTTGGTGCTACGGACACCCCGCCCGTTGCCCTGCCTGCGGTGCCCCAAATCCAATCAAGGAGGAGAACGCGAATTCCGCTGACGTCAGGGAGTGAGTAGCTGAACAGGACGTTCCGGGCAGTTACGGTCACCAGAAAGGATCGGGCTTACCGCAGACCGGAGCGTCTCACTGAACGCCCCGCACAGGCTTTTTGAACGGGTTCTGCAGTCGGCTAGGTCACGAAAGGAGGCTTTGTGGGATTGCAAGTCGTCCGAAGCGATGATCGCGCTCCTCGGAAGCTGTCGGTGGCGGTCTATTCAAGAATTTCGACGGTGGGTCACGGGCAAGATTCCACCATGCAAACCCGCGAACTCATCGAGTACTGCGAGCGGCGGGGCTGGGAAATCTACGGCTGCTACACCGACGAAGGAGTCTCGGGAAAAAAAGATTCCCGCCCCCAACTCAATCGGCTTATGGCAGACGCCCACGCTCGGAGATTTGACGTGGTCGTCGTGTGGCGCTTCGACCGATTCTCACGGTCGGTGTCGCATCTCTGCCGGACATTAGAGACGTTCCGCGCTTTGAGGATCGACTTCGTGTCCATGATGGAACAGATCGACACCACTACTCCAGCAGGCACGTTTGTCTTCCATGTTCTCGCAGCAGTGGCGCAGAGCGAGCGCGAGACTACAGTGGAGCGCGTGCGGGCCGGGTTACGGAACGACAGAGCTAAGGGCAAGCGCCTCGGGCGTCCTACGAAACCTGTCGATGTTGCTCGAATTAACTCGCTCCGGGCGTCCGGGCAATCGTGGCGCTCAATAGCGAGCATGATGAAGCTGTCGGTCGGAACTGTCTACGCCGCCGCCCGGTCTCACAACGCTAATGCTCGATGCGCCTGACGTTTTTCTGATTGTGCTTCATGGCACCGACGGAAGAGCGTGCTGCGATGATCCGCTGGCTGAAGGAGATGCTGCTTATCAATCTACCGCTGATGCCGTAAGAAAGGAGACCCCATGGTGAAGTTTCTGTTGAAGTCATTCTTCATCCTAATCGCGCTAGTCGTCACCTCGGCGATCCTCCCGTTCGCGTCGATCTGGCTGTGCCGCGACCCCGTGGGCGGTCAGCTTTTCTTCTGGCTGGCACCTTGGACATGCGCCGTGTGGACGGTGCTCGTCTCGGTGCTTGTCGGCTCGCGCTTCTGGCTGGGTAGGGAGCACGTGCTCGCGTGGCGTGCCGGCCGAGGCGGCTATCTGATTTCGGGCCTCAAGTCCACCGCGCTGATGTTCCTCGCCTTGCTCGCGAGCTACCTTTTCGAGTTCGCTGTCATCCTCTTGCTGCTCATCCCCGGGCCGGACAGTCTGAGGACCACGATTCTCCTGTCGAATAGATAAGCGCAAAGAAAACAGAGACTTAGCCAGGAATTGGTTCGGAAGTGTTTCTGCGTTTAGATTACTGGATTATAATGGCGTAGCCATGGGAACTCTGGCTCAGGACATACGGTACGCGGTGCGAGTGCTGCGGAATTCACCGGGGTTCACGGCGATTGCCATCTTGACGTTGGCGCTGGGGATCGGCGCGAATACGGCGATATTTTCGGTGGTCAATGGGGTGTTGCTGAACCCGCTACCATATCCGAATGCCGACCGGCTCGTGGCCATCGTAGAAAAATTTCCTCCATTCCCGGAAGCGTCGATTGCGTATCCGAATTTTCTCGACTGGGTACGGATGAACCACACTTTTGAAGCGCTCGCGGCCTACCGCCACACCGACTTCAATCTGACCGGTATGGGCGAAGCGCAACGGTTGAACGCGATGCAGGTTTCAGCAAGCTTTTTCTCGATTCTTGGCGTGAGGCCTGTGATCGGTCGAAGCTTTTCGCCTCAAGATAACAAGCGCGGGGCGCCCGCCGTTGCCATGTTGAGCGGCAGCTTCTGGAAAGCCAAACTTGGTGCTTCTCCAGAGGTCCTTGGTAAGGCGCTTGAACTCGATGGAACGCCCTACACCGTCATTGGAGTGGTTCCGGAGAATTTCTATTTTTACGCGGTGAATTTCCACCTTGGGGACATTTATGTGCCCATCGGCTCGCAGGATGCGTCATGGCTGACACGGCGTGATTCGCATCCGGGGATCCGTGCGGTCGGGCGGCTGAAAACTGGCGTCACGGTGGAGCAAGCACGGTCGGACATGAATGAGATTGCGCTGAACCTCGCTCGTGCGTACCCGGATACGAACAAGAATTCGCGGGTCGCCCTGACCCGTTTGCGAGACCGCATGGTTCAAGGTATCCGTTCTACGCTACTCGTTTTGCTAGCAGCGGTCGGATTCGTGCTGCTGATCGCTTGCGCGAATGTGGCGAACCTGTTGCTGGCACGTGCGACCGGACGCGCACGGGAGTTCGCAATTCGATCGGTGCTGGGAGCGTCGCAGCAGCGCGTGATACGGCAATTGCTAACGGAAAGCTTGCTGCTCGCGATTGCTGGCGGCGCGTTGGGGTTGGTCCTTGCGTCGTGGGGAACGCAGGCGGGGCTGAAGGTGCTGCCAGAGGCGCTGCCGCGCTCGAACGACGTGGGTGTGGACCCGCGTGTTCTGCTTTTTGCGTTTGGCGTGTCGATCCTGGCAGGTGTGCTCTTCGGGCTGGCACCTGCTTGGAAGACGGCAAATCCAGACCTGCATGGAACGCTGAAAGAAGGAGGGCGCGGTGGGAGTGGAGTGCGGCACGGAGCGCAGGCAATTTTTGTTGCGGTGGAGTTGGCGCTTGCAGTCGTGCTCCTGATCGGCGCCGGGCTCACGTTGCGCAGCTTGGGGCGTCTCTGGAGCGTGAATCCGGGATTCGACCCGCATAACGTCTTGACGTTTGATTTGGCTCTTCCGCCTTCCGAGGCCAAGGAAACACCGGATCAAGTCCGTGCAATGGTTCACCAGCTTCCGGACACCGTCGCATCCATTCCCGGTGTCGAAGCCGCATCCCTGACCGATGCGGCCGAACCAATGCAGGACGATGACGAGGAGGCGTTTTGGATCGAAGGGAGACCAAAACCGCAAACGGAAAATGAAATGCCGGAGACGCTGTTCTATGTTGTCAGTCCGAATTATCTGCAAGTCATGGGGATTTCACTTTTGCGAGGCCGATTCTTTACATCAGGAGACAACGGGCACTCGACGCGTGTGGGCGTTATCGACGAAAACTTCGCAAAAGATTATTTCCGGAATCAGGATCCGATCGGGCAACGCATCCGCATGGGGTTCGATAACTCTTCGATCGAAATTGTGGGGGTGGTTGGGCACGTCAGGCAGTGGGGCCTGGACGAGGACGTCCGCGGGCCAGTGAAGATTCAGCTCTACACTCTGGCGGAGCAAACGCCTGATACGTACATCGTGTCCATGGCGAAGGGCAGCAGCTTCGTGGTGCGCAGGCAAACCGCAAACTATCCGAGCGCGGATGCCATACGCAGCGCGCTGCAGAAATTAAACAGCGATGTGGTCGCTTACAACTTCACGTCCATGGATCAAGTCATCTCCGATTCGCTGGCAGCGAGGCGGTTCGCAATGATCTTGCTGAGTGTGTTCGCGGGTCTGGCCCTCATCCTGGCGAGCATCGGGATTTATGGAGTGATGTCATATGTGGCGGGGCAGCGAACGCATGAGATCGGCGTTCGGATCGCACTGGGAGCGCAACGCAAGGATGTACTGAAGCTGGTGTTCGGTGAGGCAGCCAGGATGGTTTTCATCGGCGTGCCGATTGGTCTGATTGCTGCGGCGGCACTGAGCCAGCTAATTAAGACCATGCTGTTCGGCATCAGTGCGACGGACCCGTCGACGTTTGTGGGAGTGGCGATTGTGCTTAGCGCCGTTGCGTTTGCGGCGTGCTACTTGCCAGCGCGAAAGGCGATGGGTGTTGACCCGATAGTCGCGCTCCGGCACGAATAAGCCGGTATCCGCATTCACGCATTCACTACAAGTGTTCCAAAAGGCCTCGTTCCGGGTCGCTCGCAACCCGTTGATTCTGCTGGTCTGGACTGCGCAGCCGGAAGCGTCACACAAGGTACAGCTTCTGACCATGCCACTACTTTGTTCAAAGCGGACTATCGGTCCTTCTGCTCAAAAAGCCTTCCCTGTGAGTCCCTGTCAATAGTCTCTGATTCTTCTAATTGTTCTCCACCCGTGCCGGCGCAAATGTATGTCGCCAGAATCCTCGCATCCCGCCTGCCCGGACCGGGACGGCTTTCGCGCGCGCAACTCATTAACGTCTGCGCCTTGCGAGCTCCCCCGAGCGAATGAGGATGGAGCCATCCGTCTCGGTGTCTCCCGCGGCGTATTTCTGCCGCGCCCATTCTTCAATGGTCTTGCGATTTTCCCGGAACGCTTCGATTTCATCGTTGTTGTCGGCACCGAAATCGTCTTCCAGGGCTTCGCGACTGATGGCGCAGCGCACGCGAGTCTTTCCATCTTGCCCGAAGAAAGTTACTACTTGCCTGTCCAGATCGAATTCTTCCGCCTTCTCCGGAAATTGCAGTTCGTGCCGCCCAAGTGACCACCGGACGCGCTGTCCAACAAGCGCGGCGAACGGCTCAATGTCCGTGTCGATACTCGCCCTATCGAGCGCCGCCAAGTAGGATTTGCGATCCCTCAACCGAATCACCGTCCATGGATATCCTCCGGAGGCCAGCATGACGTTCATGAGGAAGCGCGCCATCCGGCCGTTGCCGTCCGGGTACGGGTGGATGTAGCCAAAGAGCCAGTGGCCGAGAACCGCGCGGACGCAAGCTTCCGGCTCTTTTTCGAGCAGGTCGAAGAACACAGGCATCGCGTCGCGTACCGCTTCCCATCGCGGCGGGATATAGCGCGACGTGCGCAGGTAGACGGGGCTGTTGCGGTATCCCGCGAGGTCCCCGGCCCTCACCACACCCGCGGCGACGGACGGCTGGAACAATTCGCGGTACCAGTCCATGTGTCCGTCGTGCACCGTCCTCCCGGCCGGAGCGCCGGCGATCACCGTCTTCACGGATTCCTTCACCAACTGAAAAGCTTGCCAATAACCGCGCGCGGCCAGCGCGTCGCGGCTCTTGCGGTCGGCCTCGTCCCTTTCAGGGTCCCAGTTCCACTCCCGCACTCGCTCGATCAGGTCCGGTGTCACCGAATAACCCTCAATCGACAGCGAATGGTATGCGTCGCTCTTGTAGATTTCGTCCACGTCGCGCATATAAGCGTCCCGGTCCTTCGGCAGTCCCGGTGATTTCGGGAACGCCGCGATCACCAGTTTGCGAGACTTCTCCCATAACATGCGCAAACGTCCTTCGATCGGCGCAGCCGCCGGGCGCAGTTTTTCGAAAACCTGGCCCGGTTCGAACGGATTTCGCTCGCGCACGTCGTAGCCGGCGCTCTTCATGGTTTTCAGGATTTCGTCCGCCATCTTCTCGCGGCCCGTGGCCCGCAGCGCCCCGGCGAGATAGCCGGCCGTCGAGGAATGGCCACCATCCAGCAGCAGGCGCAGGAGGTCTGATGCGTCGGTCAGGCTGGCGAGGACGACTTGCGTTTCCACCGGGCTGCGGGCGAAAAAACTCTCCGGGACTTCGACGAGTGATGCTGCTGGCGTAAACAGCCGCAGTCCGTCGCGCATCACGACGTTTTCCTTTGGCGGTATCGCGGGCACTTTGAGGTCGTACAGCGACGTCCCGAAGAGCAGTTTCAGCGTGTTGTTTGTTCCCCGCGGGCTGCACACCACCACTTGCTCCGGAATAACCGTCCTTTCGCCATGCAGGACGAGGGACTGTTCCTGCGAAAGATGCCACTCCTCGCCGAAACGTTCCGCGCCGTAGCGGGCGCAGAATTCCCAGAAGGACGCGTACCACGGCGTGCTGTCGCCCGTGCGGGCGCTCGGGCTCGACGAGATGAGCCAGCCCTTCATGACTTCCTGCATGAAGCCGTTTGCCACGAGGCGCTCGCGGTGGACGCGGCTGAAATCCTCCGACCTGAACACACGCCGGCCGCCCGCCTGAAGGTCCTTCAGTACACTGAGCGATTCAGCCAGTCTTTCGTTAGGTGCAGCCATGCGCTTCGCCTTGTCGTTCCACTACAAGTATATTCTGCTGTGCGAAAACAAGTATATTATGCCGTGTAAGTACAAGTCAATTATGCTGTTCTATCACAAGTATATCCTGCATTCACCGAGCTAATATATTGTAAAATAGCCTGTTAGTGGCCTTTTCCTAGAACTCGTGGCCGAACTCAGCGCCGTGTTGCTCTGCGCCGACCTCGAACCTAGCGACTTTTTGTCCATGTGGCTTGTCGGCGCTCAGCTCATTCCGCGTTCAGGGACCAACTTCTCTGATTACCGCGTTGACTGGGAATCGGTTCAGTACCGTGACCAGGACAGGCGAGCTTTAAACCCGACATCCTAAAGTTGATCGCGATATTGCTCCAGCGCCACGCGTACCAACTGGCTGCGTGTTCTTACGCCCGTTTTAGAGAACAGCTGCTGTAAAGATGCTTTGACTGCCGTCTCAGAAATTTGCAGACGGTCCGTGATCTGTTTGTTGGCAAAGCCTTCAAAGACAAACGAGAGGACCTGGCGCTCCCGCTCGGTGAGCTTCGCGCGAGTCGGAAATAGATAGAGGAACCCAATGGAAATGAACGGCTTCGTTTGCCAGTCGACAATGGCGATGGCGGCTATCAGAACTGTTGCAGCGATAAGAAATCGCCTCCGATTTCCCTCAGTGTAAAGAGACGAGAATTCCATTGTTGAGAATCCGTTAGGTCTTAATGCTTATTGGTTATTTCAAGTGTAGCGGATACGGAAGAACGATAGTCCATTGGCAGCCAAAAGATAGGTTGCAGACGGCCAAGAGATAGCTCAGCCAAGCTTGAAGATAGGGCTCTCAAAGACCTGTTTCTTCTCTATAAACAAAGCTGGCGGACCCCTACAGCCTCTTCGGAGGACGTTTGCTGTTCTGAGGTTACGGAAGAACACTGAATATGAGAGAGCGCATATCACGAAAAGAGGCGGTCGGTGTCGGAATTTCACTCCTTGCGCTTGCCGCGGTTATCGTACTTTTGCGTCCTGGATCTGGTGCAGGGGCTAACGCACAAACTTCGAAGAATACAAGCGCCACCGGGGCGGGCCAAGCTTCCGCGACTTTGGAGTTGACGCCGAGCCAGCTCGCTACCATCAAAATCGCCCCCGTGGGGACATCCGGGTTTCCCGTGGACAAGGAGACAGTTGGCAGTATCAGTTTCGCCGAGGATCTCTCCGTCCAGGTTTTCCCGAACTATCAAGGGAAACTGATTAAGTGCCTTGCGGAGCTTGGTGACCAAGTTAAGAAGGGCCAGCCGCTCTACACGATTGATTCTCCCGACTTGATCCAGGCCGAGTCCAACCTGATTGGTGCCGCAGCGGCTCTGGACCTTACTAGCAAAGAACTCGCTCGAGCCAAGGAACTGGACGGAAACAGCGGTGTTTCACAGCGCGAGTACGAACAAGCCATTTCGGACCAGCAGACCGCGGAAGGCGCTCTGAAAGCCGCCCGAGATGCAGTGCGCGTATTCGGCAAAACGGACGCGGAGATGGATCAAATGATTGCCTCGCGCAAGATTGATCCGGCTCTCCTAGTGCTCAGTCCAATTTCCGGGGAGGTCACGGCATTCGACGGACCTCCGGGACTTTTGGTGCAGCCAGGGAATCCACCCGCACCTTTTACGGTGACGACCGTTTCGCTCAAATGGATGTTGGCGAATGTAATCGAGAGCGATATTCCGCTGTTTCATCTCGAACAACCTATGGAGGTGAAGGTGATGGCCTACCCCAACCGCGTCTTCCACGGCAAGATTTCCAAGATCTATGCAAGCGTTGATCCCGACACGCACCGAGCCACGATCCGTTCGGAAATCAACGATCCTCACAATGAATTGCGTCCGGGAATGCTGGCGAATTTCATTATTGGGGTACACAAGCCCGAGCAAGCCACAGCCGTGCCAGCCAACGGAGTTGTCCGGGAGCCTGATGGCACGATGACCACCTGGGTCACGACGGACCGACGACACTTTTCACAGCGAGTCGTCAAGATTGGCCTACGCTCCGCCGATCAGGTCGAAATTCTCGCCGGCCTGCGGCCCGGAGAATTAGTAGTAACCGACGGCGCGGTATTCCTGAGCAACATGCTCGAGGCGCCACCAAGCGATTAAATCGAAAGGCATCCGCTAAGACGCCTCACCTATGTTCAAGTCTCTCGTCGCATTTTGTCTCAGTCGCCGCCCCATCGTGGTGGTCGGGGTCATTTTGTTTATCGGTGCCGGACTCATTGCCTTTAAGCTGCTCAACATTGAGGCCTACCCCAATCCCACTCCCGTAATTTTGGAAATTACTGCCCAGGCACCAGGACTCTCCGCTGAGGAGATGGAGCGCTACTACACGCTTCCCATGGAGATCGGTCTCTACACCACGCCAGGCATCGATGTGATTCGCTCCACGTCGTTTTATGGTTTGTCCTTTGTGCGCGTCAGTTTCAAATATGGCGTGGATTATCACTTTGCCTACGCACAGGCGTCGGTCGCGATGCAGCAGAACGTGAGCCTGCCCGCCGGGCAAATTCCGAACATCCAGGCGAACAGTTCGACCGGGGAAATCTATCGCTATCAGGTGGTTGGTCCCCCCCATTTCGGAATCGCGAATTTGCGCACGGTGCAGGACTGGATTGTCCTGCGCCGCTTGCTGACCATTCCCGGCATTGCGGCGGTCAATAGTTGGGGCGGACCTACCAAGGAGTTCGAGGTATCCGTCGATCCGCACAAACTGGAAGCCTACAGCGTGACCGTACCCCAGGTGTTGACAGCGCTGGGCAACGCAAACATCAACGTAGGCGGCCGTGAAATCCGTGTCGGGCAGCAATCCATCAATATTCGGGGTGTGGGCCTGATTGACGACGGCGGTGGCGACGACCTTACCAAGGGCTTCAGAGTTAGCGACATCGAAAATGTCGTTCTCAACCAAGTCAACGGCGTCCCGGTCTTGGTCAGAGATGTCGGTAAGGTCTCGGTCGGCTATCGGCCCCGCCTCGGTATTTTAGGTCGAGACCAGCACGATGATGTTGTTGGCGCCATCGTGGTCATGCGCCGGACCGAAAAGACTGGCGAGATGATTCCGAAGGTTGAAGAGGCCATTGAGAATTTGAATCAGGACGGCAGCCTGCCACCGGGAGTTAAGGTGGTTCCGTTTTATGACCGCTCCTCGCTGGTCGCTCTGACTACACACACTGTTCTTCACAACCTTATCTTCGGCTGCCTTCTGGTCTTTCTCATCCAATGGATCTTTTTGGGGAATCTTCGTAGCGCTCTGATCGTGGGTATCAACATTCCGTTTGCGCTGTTCTTTTCCACGATCGTGCTGGTGATTATGGGCGAAAGCGCCAACTTGCTCTCGGTCGGCGCGGTCGATTTCGGCATCATCGTCGATTCCGCGGTGATCCTCACCGAAAATATCTTTCGTAATTTTCAGCAAGATCCTGCGGAACGGCAGGGACTCCTGCAACGTCTGGCGAGTAATTACTGGGGCGCCGATCCGTCTGTAATCCCGGAACAGGCTGAGAGCGGGCACGGCTGGACTGATCGCTTGCGGCTGATTCTCGTCAGTGCGCTCCAGGTGGACAATGCCGTGCTTTTCTCCGCGCTTATTACAGTGGCCGGTTTCGTCCCTCTGTTTACCATGCAAGGAGTCGAGGGACAGATTTTCGGCCCGATGGCCCGGACTTACGGCTACGCGCTCGCTGGCGCTTTGATTGCCACCTTCACCGTTACGCCGGTCGTGGCGCACATGCTCCTTCCCGAGAAAGTACGAGAAGTCGACACATTAATTGTTCGGCTGTTGCACCGCGGATACACGCCCTTGCTGAAGTTTGCCCTGACTCACCGCATCCTCGTGGTCGGAATCGAGCTAGCGATTTCCCTCAGCACGTTCTTGCTGATTGCGCCGCGTCTCGGCAGCGAGTTTCTACCACATTTGGAAGAGGGCAATTTTTGGATCCGTGCTTCCATGCCAATCACGCTCTCTCTGGAGGATGGTGAAGCCGCCACGCGAAAGATGCGCGAGATCCTCAAGCGGCATCCAGAAGTGATTACCGTGGTTTCCCAGCACGGTCGGCCCGATGACGGCAGTGATGCCTCGCCGTTCTCCAACGTGGAACTATTCGCGCCTCTAAAGCCCACGGATGAATGGCCTCGTGGGCTGACCAAGGACAAGCTAACGGAGCAGATTCAATCGGAATTTCAAAATGAACTTCCCGGTGTGGTCTTCAATTTCTCCCAATACATCGAAGACAACATTGAAGAAGGAATTTCTGGCGTCAAAGGGGTCAACTCGGTAAAGATCGTCGGCCCTAATCTTCAGACCCTGACGCAATTAGCGGAGCAGGTTCGCAACGAAATGAGCCAAGTCCGCGGAGTGACCGACCTTGGAATTTTTCCCGTCCTCGGTCAGCCGAACCTGAATATCAAAGTAGATCGCGCCAAGTCTGCGCGCTATGGCCTCAATGCGGGCGATGTGAACGGAGTTGTTCAAGCGGCCATGGGAGGAGCCGTAGCAACCCAGGTGCTTGAGGGAGACCGGCAGTTCGACCTTGTGGTCCGCTACACACCGGAGTATCGCGATAGCATCGACACGATTCGTAACATCAAAGTTGGCTACACGACCGCCGCGGGCAACAACGCCTACATCCCCCTGAGTGAACTCGCAAACATCACTGTAGACACGGGGGCTGCGTGGATCTACCACGAAAAGGTGCAACGCTTCATCCCCGTGAAGTTTAGCGTGCGCGGCCGTGACCTTGGCGGCACCGTCGAAGAAGCGCAGCAACGCCTCGCGAAAAACGTAAAGCTGCCACCGGGATACCGATTCATCTGGGCTGGTGAATTCGGAGACCTGCAGGAAGCGAAGAAACGACTGGAAATTATCGTTCCGCTAAGTCTCGTCCTAATTGCCGGCCTGCTCTACACGCTCTTCAACAATTTGCGAGATTGTCTGCTTGCTCTCGCGGGCATCCCGGATGCCATTGTGGGCGGCATCCTTGCGCTCTATTTGTCCAGCCTGCATTTCAGCATCTCCGCGGCCATCGGCTTCGTTTCCCTCTTCGGTGTTTCCGTCATGGACGGCATCCTGATGATTACGTTTTACAACCAGGAACGATCGCATGGTTTTGCGCCCGGCGATGCCATGTTCCGAGCCGCATCGCATCGTATGCGCCCGCTGCTCATGACCGCACTTTCCGCCTGCATCGGCTTGCTTCCGGCAGCGATTTCCACGGGAATTGGCAGCCAGGTTCAGCGTCCGTTAGCCACGGTGATTGTCGGCGGCATGTTGGTCGGTCCTTTCATGTTGCTGTGCGCTGTTCCGGCATTGCGCATGATTTTCCTGGCGCCCCATGAACATCATCTCCAGGTAAGCGAGGAGCAGAAATGAAAGCCACGCTTCTTTTTCTGCTCCTTGGATGTGACGCCTTCATGGGGATAGCAGTTCGTGCAACAACATCCGATGACCACAAGCCTCAGCAGAAGGCGAGCCCATCAACTCCTGAAGCACACCGTTCCGTGACCGCCAATAAACATACGCACGCGTCAGTGCCTATTCCCAAACCAGCGAACCCGCGTCGAGCTGTTAACAATCCGAAGGCTCCCGCCACAGAAAAAGACAGGCGCGGCCAATCAACTTCTGGACAGCGAAATAGCTCGATAAATGCAGGTCCGGGCGCAACCCGCGACACCCTTAAGACTCCCGTGGTGAGGCAGTCAACGATTTCGCGTCCCGTGGAACTGGCGCCAAGCAATCCTCGTCATCACGGCGCGAATCCCGCAACCATTGGCGGTCCGAAAAAAGCAACCGCAGCGGCTTTAAGTGGCCGCACCGTGAGTCGTAAGCCATGAGGAAACTGGAAATGACTCACGCTCAGAATCTTCGAAGGACTCTCCTCACTCTTTCAGCGGTCCTTTTGTTGCTCGATGGTTGCGCCGTCGGTCCCCAATTCAAGAAACCGACCGCGCCCGCCAATGCTGGTTACACCACTGCACCGATAGCAACAACCAGCAGTACCCTGAAAGTCGTTGGAGGCGAAGCCCAACAGTTCTTCGACGGGCGCGACATTCCTGGTGAGTGGTGGACCTTGTTCCACTCCCAGCCGCTCAATGATCTGATTGAGGGCTCTCTGAAGGCCAATCCCGATATCAAAGCAGCGCAGGCCGCACTGCTAGTTGCGCGAGAGAATGTCGCGGCCCAGCGAGGATTTTACTACCCGAGTGTGAGCGCGGGATTCTCAGCAATTCATGCTAAATCTTCAGCGAGCCTTTCCCCCGTAACCTTCAGCAGCGCGTTGAACTACAGCTTGTACACCCCCCAAGTCAGTGTTTCGTTTGTGCCTGACGTTTTTGGATTGAACCGCAGAACCGTGGAATCTCTGAAGGCTCAACAGGAACAGGCGCGTTTCGCGGTGGCTGCAACAAATATCACCTTGAGCTCCAACGTGGTAGCAGCGGCCATTCAAGAGGCCTCCTTGCGCGGGCAGATTCAGGCGACGCATGAGCTCATCACCATCAACACAAACATGCTGGAGATCCTGCGAAAACAGTTTGAGAAAGGCTACGTGAGTCGCCTCGATGTCGCTGCCCAGGAAGCGCAGCTCGCGCAAGTGCAGGCCACGTTGCCTCCGTTGTTGAAACAGTTGGCGCAGCAGCGCGACCTACTTGCCGTGCTCGCGGGCGCGTTCCCGAACGAGAATATGCCTGAGAAGTTTGAGCTTGCTAGCCTGCAGTTGCCGCAAGAACTGCCACTGAGTCTGCCTTCGCAACTCGTCGAGCAACGTCCTGATGTTCGCCAGGCCGAAGAGAACCTGCATTCGGCGTGCGCTTTGATTGGAGTGGCGCGAGCCAATCGCCTACCTAGTTTCGTTCTCACCGCCAATGCCGGCAGCGCGGCGACCATACTCTCGCAGTTGTTCAGCCACAGTAACGGCTTTTGGGATGTGGCCGGAGGAGTTACGCAACCGGTGTTTGAGGGCGGTACCCTGCTGCACCGCGAACGAGCGGCGCGAGACGCCTACATGCAGGCCTCGGAACAATATCGCAGCACGGTGCTAACGGCGTTTCAAAACGTCGCGGACACTTTGCATGCGCTCGAACAAGATGCCGACGCCCTGAAGACAGCGGCGGCGGCAAAGGATGCAGCCGCGGTCACGCTGGATCTCGCCAAGAAGCAATACGAAGCTGGCTACGTCAACTATCTCGGATTACTGAGCGCGGAGCAGTCCTACCAGCAAGCCTTGATCAATCTGGTGCAGGCGCAGGCCAATCGTTATGCGGATACCGCCGCGCTATTTCAGGCGCTCGGCGGCGGATGGTGGAACCGTCCCGACATTCCAAAAAATTGAGTCTTGCTAATCTCAGGTGCGCGCACATCGGTTTGGGGCAGCTAATGACACTGAGCCTTTTGGTCAGCGCAGTCGGCATGGCCCTGGGGGCTTTCGCCGCCGTCGCACCCGACCGTGCAGCGGAGATTTGGAGTTCGCAGAGACTTTTGAAGTTAGCGCCACTGTCGTTCGTGCGTTGCTATCGGATGCGCTTCAACCGGGCATCCATAGAGCGATGCAGCTGCCAAAGTCGCTTGCTGGACAAACTCTCTTCGGGTGCTGAGCTTCATAACCACACTCCATGAACATCGCCTGTCAGCTTCTCCAGTTCTGTATTCGAGTAAAGCCTACGCAGTCGGATTTCTGCCGTCAATGTTGTCGCGGCCCAGTTTCGAGACGGTCTCAGATACAATTCCCGTGCCACTGGAGGAAGTGTTATGCGCCGACAAATGGCATCGCTTCTAATGCTGGTCTGCGCCGCGCTTGTGCACGCGCAGTCGCAAACCACGCTGCAGCCTAAAGAGGGTGACTTCGTCCTGCACGATTTTCATTTCCGCTCTGGCGAGACTCTGCCGGAACTGCGCTTACACTACGCAACCCTGGGAACGCCCGTGCGCGACGCGCACGGCAAAGTGCAGAATGCCGTCATTATTCTCCACGGCACGACGAGAACAGGAAAAGTCTTCCTCAACCCCGCATACATGGTGCTCTACGGCTCGGGCCAGCCCCTGGACCTAAGCCGCTGGTATGTGATCCTGCGGGGTGTTCGTGCAGATCGAGATAGAGTTCGTGGGCGGCGGGGTATACAGAGGATGAGCCGCATGATTTGCATTGCCGGAGATTGTAGCTGAGAAACGGCTCAGAGTGGCGGCCTTTGGGCGCCGTACGCTATGGAAGAACTACCTGGAAGAGTTACTGCAGCCGCCGACGCACTGGCGCAAGGAATCGTCACTCAAGCGCCCTCAGTATTCTTTTCGCGGCGCTCGAAGACACGCTGCTCTCTGCTTTACTTAACGTTCTCGCACTCGTCGCGGGATACGTAGGATGCCCTTAAGGAGAGACACGA
>Ga0187781_10001721_pt1 | contig 16671 bp, 9 predicted proteins | sample 0715_SJ02_MP02_2_FD_132447 | JGI IMG/M metagenome (GOLD analysis project Ga0187781, IMG submission 132447) | Tropical peat soil microbial communities from peatlands in Department of Meta, Colombia - 0715_SJ02_MP02_20_MG | ecosystem: Environmental > Terrestrial > Soil > Wetlands > Peat | place...
AACGGTCGGATCCTCGCCGGCGACGGAACGGAACACGTCGAAGCCGATCCGGACCGGTTCCGCACGGGCGGAGATGAGTCGTTCGTGACGAATCTCGCGGAGTGCTTCGAGGATCGTTTTCCCGGCTGGGCCAGCTCCGAGCTCGTCCGGGCGTGGGCGGGGGTCTGCTGTTCCACCCCGGACCGGCGGCCGCTGATCGGTCCGGTCCCCGACGCCGAAGGCCTGTTCGTCATCACGGGATTCAACGGTTTCGGCGTGATGCGCGCCGCCGGCGCGGCCCAGCGGCTCGCAGCCCTCCTGGCCACCGGCGACGGCGCCTCGCGGGAGATCGAGGCCCTGGCTCCGGTGCTCCCCTCGCGCTTCCCCAAGCATGTGCCTGCGTTCCTCCCGCGCCCGGGGTTTACGCTCGAAGCCGGCGCGGACCCTCGTTTTTGACGTTCTTGCGATCGCCGCCCGGGGCCACGGCCGACCAGAGCTTCGAAGGGCACGGCCGCCCATGCACCGAACGGGGGATTACTCGATTTGGCGCAGTCGATCGAGCTTTGCGAGGAACTCGACTCCCTCGCCCGTCTTCATAGGGCGGCCGTCGTCCCGCGTAAGGTCCAACTTAGCACTGGCGCAAGCGGCTTCGGGAGACCTTCCTTCTAGTAGAGCCCGCAACGCAATCTGCTCCTTCCGAGAGAACCGAACCCCGGCGAGCTGGTACTCCTCGAAAGCTTCGTAGGCTACCGGGCAAACAATTCGGGCGATTTTCGCGAGCTCCGCCGCGTACAACCGAATCTCTTCTTGGGCGTGCGGATCGAGCCGCAGTGAAAGAAAGTGAAGCAAGTTCCACAGATCGGTCTTCCAGTACCACTGCGTGTAGAAGGCCACGGGTAAGATTAGTCGTGCAGTTTCTCGTGCGACTCCCTTCTCGATGGCTCGAGTATAGGCGTCGTAAGCCTGCGTACTCACTAGGTCAAGATCGCTGCGAAAAGCGCCAGCGACATCGGCGGGCACGGGCCCCCCCCGACCCTGCCGGTTCTGGGTCGACTGGTACCGAATCTCTTCGAGCGGAGGGAGTTCGTACTCGTCGGGCATGACAGAGTATCTTGCCGAGTGCTCATTCACCGAATTGTGAGTGATGAACCCATTGGCGATGAAATTGTGAGAGGGTCCTTCCACTTCGACGTCGTAGGTAGTCCTCAGACCAACATAGGCGAATCCGGTGATATCGACGAGTTTCGGCACCGAAACGTAGTGGTCGTAAGCCCGTGGTTTGGTGGGCCAATCCGTGATTACGGTTGGACCTCCGAGAGCGCCGACGAACGCGCGCTCGTCCTTATGGACAATGTGGTGACACTCGTCGCAGAGAGTTGTGAGATTAGTGATGTCTCGGGCCCGCGCGAGATCCGCCCACACGGGCACGATGTGGTGGGCGTGGAGTACCGGCTGACGACTATGGCAGAGTTGGCAGGTCCAGTGGTTGCGTTCGTGCACTTGAGACGCGATCTGAGTTGTCCACCGGCCAATGCTCTCTCGATCGGTAGACATTCCGCCCTTCCAGAAGTTGGAGGCTGCACCGGCACGTGAACTTCGTATGATTGAAAGATGGGTCGCAGAAAGTGTTCGAGACCCAATGTGATACGTACGACCCTCGTTCCACGGCCGATGGCCAGGAGGGAAGCTATGCATGGGATGGTCGGGGTGCTTGGTCAGCCCATGAATTCGAAGCCACTTGCGAATCGTGGAGGGGCTAGCGTGACATTCTAGGGCGATTGCTCTAACCGTGAGACCTCGATTTACCCATCGAACCGTCAACCAGTTCTTTTCGAGGTATGGGCGGGGTTCCGATTCGCTCCGCCGGGGAGGTCTCGGGAATCCCTTTCGGCTGGGCCGAAGGAACGCATACTGGTTACCCGGTTGGAACCCTTTCGCCTCCGTCTCCCTTCGAGGTAGCTGATGCAACTCGATCCATCGTCGGACGGTGTAGGGACCTACCCCGCATGCCTCGGCGATGTCTCGTACGGGCAACCCTTGGCGAACGTAGACGTCCTCCAGCCAAGTTTTGTCATGATGGAGCGCAGGTCTGGCCACCTGCGTTCCATTGACAAAGAGCTGAAACGTCCCGGAATCCCAGCAGGCCCTTCCTCGGACTACGCGTAGCCCTGTCTTGCCGGCGAGCGAGTGCCAACCATCCGAGAAGAGGAACCTATGATCCGCTGTGCATTCGATCGCCTTTCCATCAGCTAGTGATACTCGAAAGACTGGTTTCGGTCCACTGTTCATGACATCGCGAATTCGCGTATGGCCCATGACCCACTGCGACTCGTCGAGATTCCGCACCTGCATTTGCTGGACTCTGTCCCTTCGAAAGTGCGGGTTTCTCTGGCGTGAGGCAATCTTGTTGCGGGAAGGCTGGAACCTTCGCCAGAGTTCCTCGATTCGTAGCGCGTAGAGTCGCTTCCGCTTCCGCCTCACCCCACTGGGAAGATCGAAGTAGATGTCAGTCCCCTCGGCGAGGCAGGCCGTCCGGTGCCGAATCCACTGCCGCGCGACAAAGATGGGGAGCCGTACCAGAAATTTGAACTCCACCATTTCGAACGGGGTTGTATGACGGTGTCGCATCAGGTATCGGATTAGTCCCCGATCGTCCCGAAGCGATTTCGTTCCCTGTCCGTAGGACACTCGAGCCGCTTGCACAATTGCAGCATCGTTGCCCATGTAATCGACGAGGACAACAAATCCGTGTGTCAGAACCGGATGCTTTTGCCCGATCAAACGGTCGGCTTCGGGAACCGACACGCGGCCCATCGGTGCCGGGTCTTCCGTCACTGATCCGGTGAGAGTTGCTACGAGCATAAAACTCGCCGGGAGACGCTGCGAAACGGCTCGGCAAAGCCTATTGTCCGCGTTCCGGCTCAAAGCTGGGGGACCGAGCGTGGTGCGCATCTTCATCGGCGTCGCGTGGCCGTACTCGAACGGTCCGTTCCACATCGGCCACCTGGCCGGGGCCTACTTGCCGGGGGACACGTTCGCCCGCTTCCACCGCCTTCGCGGCGACGAGGTACTCATGGTGTCGGGCTCCGACATGCACGGGACGCCGACGCTCGTGACCGCGGAACGGGAGGGTGTCACCGCGAACGAGATCGCCTCGCGGTACCACGCGGTCAACAAGGCAGCGTTCGAGCGGCTCGGCTTCTCCTTCGATCTGTACACGCACACACACACCCTCGAGCATGAGCGGACGGTTCAGGAGATCTTCCTCGCCCTGCTGGAGAACGGGTTCGTCCGCCGCCGGACGTCCGAGGGAGCGTACTGCCCGCAGCACCGGCGCTTCCTCCCCGATCGCTACCTCGTGGGAACGTGCCCGCACTGCGGATTCTCCGAGGCTCGGGGGGACGAGTGCGATCACTGCGGCCGGCCCGTGGAACCCCGAGAGCTGGGGTCGCCGCGATGTCTCCTCTGCGGTACCCCCGCGGAGTTCCGGCCGTCCGAGCACTTCTACTTAGAGCTCGACCGCCTCCAGGGCCGTCTCGCCGAGTACGTGGCGCGCCAGAAGCACTGGCGCAGCGGCACGCTCCGGGTCGCGGAGAATTTCCTCACGGAGGGCCTCCATCCCACGCCGATCACCCGGGACCTCGACTGGGGCGTCCCGCTGCCGCTCGACGGGTACGATGCGAAGCGATTCTACGTCTGGTTCGACGCGGTGATCGGCTACCTCTCCGCGTCGAAGGAGTGGGCCGTTCGGGCCGGACGCCCGGACGCATGGCACCGGTTCTGGGATGCGCGCGAGCCGGTCCGGTCCTACTATTTCGTGGGGAAGGACAACAAGTTCCACCACACGATCATCTGGCCGGGGATCCTGCTCGGGGTCGGCGGGCTCCACCTCCCCTACGACGTGCCGGCCAACGAGTGGCTGCTCGTCTCGGGGGAGAAGGTCTCCAAATCGCGGACCGGCGCAGCGGAGGTCTTCGTCCCCGCGCTGCTCGAGCGTTACCCCCCCGACGTGATCCGATTCTACGCCGCGCTGCTGGCTCCCCAGAACCACGATACCGAGCTCGACTGGGACGAGTTCCACAAGGTTCGCGACGAGATCCTCGCCAACCAGTACGGGAACCTCGTGCAGCGGGCTCTCGTCCTGATCCGGGACAAGTGCGGCGCTCGGATCCCGAGCCCCCCGGACGGGGGGGACCTCGGCGAGGCCGGCGGGTTCGCCGCTCGCCTCGCGACCACGCACGCCCGGATCACCGAGGAGTACGAGCGGGTACACCTCAAGGAGGCGCTCGAGATCGCGCTCGAAGAGGTCCGTGAGGCGAACCGTCGGTTCCACGACGCGCACCCATGGAACCTCGAGCCGACGGAACGGGACCGGGTCCTCTTCGAGACCGTCTGGCGCCTGAAGGCGATCGCGACGTGGCTTTCGCCCGTCCTACCTTTCTCGAGCGCCGAGGTGTTCCGGATGCTCGGCTGGCCCGATCCCCCGGGGCCGGGGGACTGGGAACGCGTGCGGGAGCCGCCGGCAGCGGGCCGCGAGCTCGGGCCGATACGACCCCTCTTCCCGAAGGCATCCGAGGAGGTCCCCGCTTCCGGCCCGGTGGTACCCGGGACGACGTCCGCGCCCGAGCCGGTGCCCCTGGCGGTTCGCGCCGGCGTGATTCGGACCGTGGCGGTGCATCCGGCGGCCGACAAGCTGTACATCCTCGAGGTCGACGTCGGGGAACCTGGCCCGCGCACGGTCGTCGCGGGTCTCCGCTCCTCCTACGCCCCGGAACAGCTCACGGGGCGTCGGGTGGTCCTCTTGTCGAACCTCGCCCCCCGGACGATCCGTCGGATGACCTCCCAGGGCATGGTGCTCGCGATCGATCAGGGCGAGCGCGCGGTCCTTCTCGAACCTCCGAGCGATGTGCCGCCGGGGACCTTCGTGACCGGACGCGGCGCGAGCGACCGAACGATCACGTACGACGAGTTCGCCTCGGTGCCCCTGCGGGTGGGCCGGGTGACGGGTCCCGCCCCGGGAGGGGGTCGTCTCGTCGACGTGGGGGATCGGACCGTGAAAGTCCCCGGCGATTGGGCCGAGGGCTCGCTCGGGGTGGCTCGGCTCGGTCCGGACGCGGACGGGACCGCCGACTGGCTGGCCTTCGGACCCCGCCAGGCGACCGCGCCGTCCGAAGCGGTCGCCCCGGGTTCGAAGGTGCGATGACCGACCGCCTCCGACTCGACCTGCACGTCCACACCCGATACTCCCCCGACTCGCGCCTCAGTCTCGAAGAGATTGCGATGCAACTGTCCTACACCGGCCTCAAGGGGTTCGCCGTGACGGACCACAATTCGATCACGGCGCATCGGGAGCTCCCCGGGATCCGGGAAAGGTTTCCTGGCTACCTCCTCCTGCCGGGGGTCGAGGTCTCGACGAACGAGGGCCACCTTCTCGTGTACGGCGTCTCCGAGCTTCCGCCGGTCCGCGCGCCGCTCGGCGAGACGCTGGAGTGGGTTGCGCGGGCCAACGGCGTCGCGGTCCTGGCGCACCCGTTCCGGTGGTCGCACGGGGTCGGGCGGAAGATCGTTCGCTCGGCCCCGGTCGCCGCGATCGAGTCGGTCAACGGACATACCTCGCTCGTCTCCAACGCCAAGGCGGAGCTGGTCGCGGCCGAGCGGCATCTCGGTTCGACCGGCGGGAGCGACGTGCACGAGCTCGCCGACGTCGGGCGAGCGTTCACGGAGTTCGCGCCCGAGATCGACTCGACCGATGGCCTTCTCGACGCCCTCCGTCGAGGGAATACGAACGGGGACGGGGTTTCGCTACGTTGGCCCGGCCGGCTCCGCTGGGCCGTACGCAACGGGGCCCTCCGGATCGCCCGGGGGTTCCGCTCGGTCTAACGGGAGCGGTCGCGCGCCCCGAGCGCTTTAAGCCGAGGTCCCCTGCCCTCCGCCGCGCCAAGGTGGCAGAATGGTTAATGCGACGGACTGCAGATCCGTTTCTTGGGGGTTCGATTCCCTCCCTTGGCTTCCGTCCCTTCGCCCCTGACCCTGCCCGCGGGGATGGCGGACCTTTTTCCCGCGGACGGATACCGCGGGGACATGGCCGTGCCCGGGCCGCATCGGACCGCGCCTCGTATCCTCGAAACCGGGCCCGCGAAGATACGGATCTCGGTCGAGGTGCGAGGGGCATCGCCGGACCAGGTCTTCGCGTTCTGGACCGAGCCGGATCGACTGCGGCTCTGGTGGCCACCGGAGGCGACGATCGATTTGCGGCCCGAGGGAACGTATTCGTTCACCTGGCCGGCGATGGACTCGACGTTGCGCGGTCGCTGGCTGCGCGTCGCGCCGGGCCGGGAGCTCGAATTCACCTGGACGTGGGACCACGAGCCCGAGGTCACCAAGACGGTGCTCGTGACGTTCCGACCGACCGACGGGGGCACTGAGGTCGAGGTCCAGCACGCGCCGTACACCGATAGCTCACGGGACGTCGAATTGCGGCGCGAGCATCTCGATGGGTGGACCCATTTCCTGGTCCGGCTGGTCCAGGTCGCGTCGGCGAACTAGGGTCGGCATACGTCGGTTCGGTCCATTTATGGGGCCGCCGGTTCGGACGTGGGGAGGGGGGATGGCATCCGCACAGGCGGCCCCGTCGGGGCGGTACGGGCCGGCCGAGATCCTGCTGCTCGCCGTGCTGAGCGCCGTCTGGGGCGCCGCCTACGTCCTGATCCGCCAGGGCCTGCTCCTCGGCGCGACCCCGCTCGCCTTCGCGAGCGCGCGGTACGCGCTCTCCGCCCTCGTCTTCTTCGCGATCGCCGCCGCGAACCGTGAGGCGTTCCCGACCCGTCGCGCGCTCGCGACCACGGCCGGTTTCAGCGGGCTGCTCATGATCGGCCTCTACGGCGGATTCCTGTACTGGGGGGAGCAGTACACGACCGGCGGCTACGCGGCCGTGCTCGCCTCCACCGCGCCGATCCTGACGGTCGCGCTGTCGTTCGTCGTCCTGCGGGCCGAGCGTCTCGGGCCCTGGGGCATGCTCGGGATCGCGATCGGCTTCGGAGGGACCGCGGTCCTCGTGCTGCCCGAGCTCACCGGGAGTTCGCTCGGGACCTGGGAAGGCCCGGTCTTCATCCTCGGCGCGATGACGTGTGCCGCGGTCGGGAGCGTCTACCTGCGCCGCTACGGAGGCGGCCGGCAGGGACTCTGGCAGATCGGATGCGCCTTTGCGGTCGCCTCCCTCCTCCTCGGCACCGGGGCGGTCGTCCTTCCCTTGCCCGAGGCGTTACCGCTCACCCTCGGCGTGATCGGATCCCTCGTGCTGCTGGTCGCATTCTCCTCCGTGGTGGGATACTTCGCGTACTTCGCGCTCCACCATCGGGTCGGGCCGGTGCGCGCCAACCTAGTCGCGTACCTCGTACCTCTCGTGGGCGTCGCGATCGGGACCGGCCTCTACGGAGAGCCCGTCACCGCCTGGGAGCTCGGCGGCGTCGCGATCGTCCTCGCGGGCGTCAGTCTCGTGCTCTGGGAGTCTTCTCGTCGGCAGGCCTCACCGACGGGCGCGCCCGGACCGGGGACCCATCTCCCGGCGGCTCCCGCCGGAACCACGGCGACCGAGCGGATGCAGCGGTAGTCTCGAGCGCCCCGCTAGGGGTCCGCGCGGCCGAGGGCGGGGGCGGCCGGTCCGGGGGAGATCGGGTTCTCGAGGGGACCGTGCGGGGGCGGGGTGAACAGGATCCCGACGGAGACGATCCCGTCCGCGGCGCCGGTTCCCGTGTGGGGATGCGCCTGCCAGTGGTCCGACCAGGCCGTGAAATTGAACGTTCCGTACGCGACCGGAACGACGATCGTGCTCTCGGTGCTCCCGTAATGCTGCCCGTCGACCGAGACGTGCCAGGGGGTCCCTGCGGGGAGGCCCGATTCGGTGAATATCGCGGTCGGTCCGTACGGCGCATCGTCCCCGCCGACGGCGATGCCGTCCTCGTACTCCCCGAGGACCGGTGGGGGAGTGCCGCACGGCCCGTTGGGGAGCTGGATCGAGCCGCACCCGAGCGGGTAGACGAGCGACCAGTCGCTGTAGAAGAATCGATCGACGTACGGGCGGGTGGAGAGGTTGTTCGGGCTGGTCCCGTAATTCCAGTAGTAGTTGCCGCCCTGGGTCGCCACGCGGGGGCCGAGGACGTTACCGGAGAGCGGAAACCCATTGACGACGTGCACGACGTTCGACGCCGGTTGCGGCGTGACGTTCCAGGTTTCGCCCACGACGTTCGCCACCGTGTTGTAGTACCACCCGTTGTCGCCTTGGTCGTACGCGCAACCGCCCAGGGACTGCGGAAGGCAGTCGGCGACGTTCGGCCAGTTGTACGGCAGGTAGACGACGGGGTTGTCGACGCTGAAATTGTTGTTGTAGATCAGGTCCCCGCCTTCCCCGAGGCCGAGCCCAGCGTACGTCCCGGCGACACTCGGCGCCACCCCCGGGGGATCCTCGAAGGTATTGCCCCAGACGACGTTGTCGGTGCCCCCGTAGAGGACCAGCGCGTCCGGCGCCACCGCGTACGGGTTGGGGACGGTGGCGACGAAATCGTTGGACAGGATGAGATCGTCCGTCGAGTTCCAGACGAAGACCTCGGCCTCGGGGACCGGGTTCTGGGACGCAGGGACCGAGAAATAGAACGAGATCTCGCTCCAGGCGTTCCAGCCGAGCACGAGCGCATCGTGCGAGAGGGTGAGATGGGAAGTCTCGAAGAACTCGAGCCCGAGACACTCACCCGTGGCCCCGACACAGAACACCGGCGAGGCGTTGAGATCGACGTAGGCGCTCGTCTGCTGCACGAATACCCCGGTGAACGAGGGATAATCGTAGTCATCGGCGCTCAGGAATTCTGGGCTCAAGTTCTCGAATCTCGAGCCCGTCGAACGGGACGCGGGGTTGTTGAACGGAACGTAGGGGTGGGCGATCGTACCGTCGCCCGAGGCCGAGATGCCCGCGAGCTCGCCGTTGCCGAACGCCCAGAGCGGGGTGTACACTCCCATCGCCCGGTCGTACGGCAGGGTTGCCAGGATCGCGGTCGTCGACGATCCGACCGTGATCGTCCCGCTCCGCTCCTGATAGTCCGACAGCATCACCTCGAATCGGTAGGTCCCCGGCATGAGGTACCACGCCGGGTCGTCGGGGGCCCACTGGAATCCCTGGCTGCGGAACGCGGTGCTCTCGAGGAACACGAAAACGTAGGGCTGCGTCGCGAGCAGTCCCTCCGGGTCTCCGCTCACGGTGATCGCGTTGACGACCTTCGTCGCACCAGGCGCCACCCCGCGCTGGCCGGTAAAATTCCATAGGCCGTGCAGGATGAGCGGACCGGCGGAGAGGTAGGCGGTCGAGCCAACGTAGTTGACGGCAATGCCGATCGTCTGTTCTCCCGTCTGGCTGCCATAGTTCACGGCGGCCGGTACGTTCGCGTACGAGAATCGCGTGGGAGTGCAGTACGGCGCCCGATCGCAGTACTGGACCTTCATGGTCGCATCGGCGGCCAGCATGAGCTGGTTGGAGCCGTCGTCGGCTCCAATGAACGCGTCGAACTCGTAGCCGTCGGTCACGATGTGTGCCGAGGTCGCGCTCGCCTCGAAGTCCGGCGGGGCCAGCGCGAGATGTCGGCCGCTCCGCGGCTGGGAGTGGAACACGAGGTAGTCGTAGTTGCCGTTCCCGATGAAATGGGTCGGCGTCGCGATGCTGTAGTTGTACCAGAGGATCTGATCGCCGGCTCCGTCGACCGACGTGTTCACGTACATCGTCACGGTGAACGGGGGCGGGACGTGATAGTACGGCGAGAACGCGACCCAGGTCCCGGTGTAGTTCCCGCCGAGGGGAGACCAGTCGACGAGCGAGGAGGAGAACATCTCCGACGTGTAGCTGGTGAAGTTCCACGTGTCATCGACGAAGCACAGCGTGTCGTTGTGGGAGTCGTACGACATCACGTTCTGCACCCAGAACGCGTAGTTCCCCGCGCCGTCCGAGGCGCAGGGCGTGGTGGGGCACTTCTGGCCGAAGATCGTGACGTTCGGCAGCACGACGTTCTCCTGCACTCCCCAGGCCGTCGGCGTCCCGCTGCCGGGGTAGAAGTTCTCGGGCTGGGACGCGACGCGCAGGATGCCCGCGACGCTGTTCGATTCCAGGGTGACGTCCCTGAGACCGCCCACGTCGGATTGTCCATCGTACGCGACCCCGGTGGGATCGGTCTGGGGCGGGGTCGGGCCGGTCGCATCGCATGCCCGCCCCAGTTGGGCTCCCGACGCGGCGAGACCGTTCACGTTCTGATCGGGGATCGGGCCGGCATACGGAAGGTGGAGGTCCGCCGCGGGAAGCCCCGCGGCGACGGCGCCGTGAGCGATCGCGTGGATATGGCGGACGAACGTAGCGTACCCCGGAGAGTTCGCAACCGTCTCGAGCGAGGAGCAGTACCTTGGCGCCGCCCCGGTCGAACCGGACGGGAGGCCAGAAGGGACCGGCGGGCTTGGAAGGGCTGCTGCGACCGATTCTCCGGACAGGCCCGCAGGAACCAGCGTTCCCGCGCCGGAGGACGTCGCGGCGAACGATCCGGCGGTGAACCCCGCCAGCGCAAGGGAGCTCAGGACGAGGAGCGATGCAAGGACGATCGATCCCAGACGCCGGGACATAGGGCATCGACCGAAACGAAGTACTTCAGCGTGCCGAAAATCTCCCACGGCAGAATCGGCGGCGAATCGGCGAAAAGTGTTCGCGCTCAGAGGGCTGTCGGCGGCCCAGAATGCGGGGTACTGCCTCAGGAGCGCGTTGAAGAGAGTCCGCACCTTCCGAGGTCCGAGCGGACGTGCGGCTGCGGGGACTTCCGGTCACGCTCGCCGAGTATGGTGCCCGTACCGAGACCAACCGCCGGTTCGCGGACCGAGATCTCGAACGGTTGGACCGTTGTTTCCTCCCCCCCGGGCTCACCGGGTTCACCGACCAAACCCCGTTGGCGCTGACCCGATTCCTTGAGGACGACAATCGGGGGGCGGTCTCTCCATCGCCCGTCGCAAACCTCGACGGCCTCGATTTCTACCTCTCCATCAAGGGCATCGGATCGACGACCGACCCCTTCGCGCTGCGCCCCCTGGACGGCGCCTCGGCCGCGCAGCTGACGGACGATCCCGGCGTGCGGGGTCGGATCGCGCATCCGGCATGTCTCCGGCCGACGGGCGAGCCGGACCGCGTCATTACGGGAGAGCGGTGGCTGCGCGGATCGCCCTACGGGGGTCAAGGTCTCGCGCATGCGCGCATCGCCCTCGAAGTATCCGAGCGGGCGGATCTAACCTCGATCGCGGGATTCCTGATCGCGCCCGTGGTCAAGATCGCCTTTCTCCCGGACGACGTGGCCGAGCGGATCCGGACGCTGCACTGGTATCGTCGCTTCGCCGGAGCGATCGTCCAGGAGATCCGGCTCGTTCCGTCGAACGTCCGCATCTACTTCCACGCCCGCAACACGGTGGGTCAGGACGTTCGTCACGTCTTCGATCTCTTCGAGGTGTCCTCGAACGAACGCGCGACCCGGTTCGAACTCGCTTTTCTCCGGACCACGGTCGCCATGCTCACGCTCTTCGCGCGCACGATGCGCTACGACCCGTCGCACGGTCGATACTTCGGGCTCGAGTACCACGACGTGTGGCTCGATAAGGACGCCGTGGTCGCCCCCGATGGGGCGGTCTATTTTGTCGACCTTGAGGGGATCGAGGAGGAGGGCGTCGACCGGGAGAAGGTGAGGGAACGCCTCGAGGACCAGATCTATCGGTCCCTCTACGAAATGCTGTTCGCCTACGAGCAGATCGATCAGGAACGCGTCCGCCGGTTCGGACTGGCCACGTCCCGGAAGGCACAGTTGCGCTCACTTCTCGAGCGGGCCCTTGCGAACGACCCATTCGTCCGGGTGCGAACCGAGTCCGGCGGGGTCGATCTTGAGATTCGGAACGCGCTCGCCGACGAGGGACTTTATACCACATTTTCGCTCGTGGAACGATAGCGTGACGAACTGCACTCAGGTCGCGGCGTTCCTCCAACAGGTCAGCGCCCGACAGGTGGGAACGCCGCTACCCGCGGCGGACGTGGCGAACCTCCAGCAACTCGGGCTCGTCCAGCAGTTCACCGCGGCCGACTTCCAGCAGCTCCAGCAGGACGTTGCGCAACTTCAGCAGGCGCAGCTAACGATCGCCCAAGAGTCCCAGCAGCGCGCGACGACGGCCCAGCAGGTCGACGCGGACACCCAGAAGAGCCACTCGATCCTGTTCCACCTCGAGGGCGTCGACGCTGAGCACTCCACCCTCGAACGCCTCGGTCAGGAGCAGGACGCGCTCAAGACCATCGATGCGGATCTGGCGAAGCGCCAGCAGGACTTCGCGCAGCTGCTGGTCAAACGTTCGTTGGTGGAGATGGCGTGCCCGTACGATCCCGGGTACATCGCGATCACCACGGGAGGCCGGGTCGCGCTCCGCGATCTGAACGTCGCCCTGTACCGCGTCGGGGACACCGATTTCGCGTCGTACTGGACCCAAGCGTTGGGGGTCAACGCCCAGCTCGTCACGATTGCGAACGGCTCGGCGCTCGTCCACGCCCCGCTTTCGGCGGATCTGCCGGACGTCGACCCCTCCTACCTGTGGGCGGTGTCGATCGGGATCGTGAAGGTACCCGGCGATGTCCCCGCGCGGGTCCAGAATTTCGTCAGCGCGTACCAAGGGGTCACCCGACTCTCTCCGAACGTCGAGAACCGGTTGATGGCCGCCGAGATCCTCGCGGTCCTTCCGGCCCCCGTCGGGGATTCACTCGCCGCCCTCCCACCGCTGCTCCACGAGGTCGATGCGTTGAAGGTCCCGACGCCGGCCGCGCTCGGCGTCGCCTCGCTCCTCCTCCTGGGACGTCGGGCCGACGGAACGTACGCCACCGATCCCCTGCGCCAGTTCCTCACCGTCACCGCTTCGTACGAGTCGGCCGCCCTCCTCGCGGTCATCAACCGACCGTACGATGAGCTGACGTCCCGGTTCGCGGCGATCAAGGCCCTCTACACCTCCTGGGGGTACTCGGCGAGCGAGGACACCGAGCTTTCCTCGGCGTATCTTGCGATCTCGGACATTCCGCTCGAGACCGTCAACTCCAAGGTCGCGATCCTCGCCCGGGGGATCGCCGGGTACCTCGCCTATCCGCTCGTGGCCTCGGCGATCCTCGCGTCGATCCCGGTGCTGGAGGCGAACGAGACGCTGAACCTGCTCGAGAAGGCGTACGAGATCCTCGGCCAGCGGACCGGGCCGATGACGCAGGCCGAGCTGATCTGCCTCGCCGTGCGGATGATCCACGGCATCGACGTCAAGAGCGTGGACGAGCTCGACCCGACCGCCGCGAAGCCGCCGGCCGAGCCGAACTTCTATTACGCCAACCGGGCCCCGATCTTCTGGGCGCCGGTGATCATCACCCACGGCGTCTACTATTCGACCTTCAGCGGGATCGGCGGGGTCCATCCCGGCCACGTGCACGCCTGGGGCGGCGGGGGGCTCGCGGGCGGTGGGTTCGGCGGAGGCGCGGGGTGAAGGGCTGGATCATCGTCGGCCTCGCCCTCGTCGCCGTGACAGGTCTCCTGGTCGCTCCCGGGACCCGCGCGGCCCCGCTCGCGAGCCACTACGTCCCCCAAGCGGGCGACCGGTTCGAGTACGACGAGTGGATCAACATCACCGACGGCACGGGAGACTACTCCGGCTACCTCGAGCACGACGACTATTCCGGCTCGATCGCGATGACCGCGGTGGCCCCGAACTCCACCGTCAGCGCCGAGTACTCGGCGAGCGGGTCGTGGAGCAGCAACGAGGGGGGCGGAGGACCGTGGCAGGAGTCCGGCTCGTTCACGTATTCCGCCCTCAGCTTCCACTACGTGGACGGGACCGACAATCAGACCGGGTACGTCGACCCCTACGTCTGGTTCTACATGGACAACACGCTGGGCACGGGCAGCACGTTCTATCTCCTCAACACCGAAATGACCGTCGAGTCGACGAACTACGCCTTCCCGATCCCGTCCAGTTCCACCGGGTACGCGGCCGCGATCTACGCCCAGGGGACGGGGACGTACGTGCGCAACGACAGCTACGGGATCTTCACCGCGAGCTACACGTGGAAGTCGTACTTCGATCCCTCGACCGGCTACGTCCTCGGCTACGTCATCACGGAGACCGACACCAATGCCTCCGGCGACGGGTTCACGTACACGGACACGTTGACGGACTCGCACACGACCTTCCCGCTCACCGCCCTCGCGGTATCCTCGGGCACCTCCTCGTCGTCGGGGCTTTCGTTCCTCTGGATCGCCGTGATTGCGATCGTCGCCGTGGTCGTCCTCGTGATCCTGGTGGTGCTCCTGCGCCGGAGATCGCGCGCCACGCTTCCCCGCCACCCCGAGACCGCGGTGCCGGGAACCCTGCCCACGTACGGACCTCCGCCGTCGATCAACCTCGCGCCGAAGGACCAGCCGGCGATCCAGCAGATCGTGATCAAGGAGACCGTGAAGGTCCCCTGCCGCTACTGCGGCACGTTGATCGACTCGACGGCGACCAACTGCCCCAACTGCGGGGCGCCCCGCACGTAGGGCGAGTCATGCTGCCGGTGCGGCCGCATAGTGAAACATCTCGCTGACGCAGGCCATCCCCGCGCGCTCCGCCGCGATGAACGACGCCCGGTTGCCGTCGTAGATCTCCGAGACGACCTGCCGCGCCCCGAGCGATCGAAGCCATTCCATTCGCGCCCGAAGCAGGTCCGTGCCGATCCCGACCCCGCGGAAGCGAGGGTGGACGAGGAACGAGTGTCCCCGCGCGTACGGGCCGACGGTCGTGACCCAGCTCATGCCGACCACCCGCCCCCCGTGTTCGGCGAGGAAGCACGTCTCCTCGCGCGGGGGCGCGGCGACGAACCACGTACCTCCGCCGGGACCTCCGAACTCCTCAGCGAAGCGACAGAGTGCCGGAAGGTCGTCGGGCGAGGCGATGCGGATCGGATTCTGAGGGGCTCCGGGCGGTGTCCAGTCCCGAAGGTCTGCGGCCAGAACCGTCACCGCGGCGCCGCTCGGCCACCACCGATCCTCGGTGTACACCGCGTGACCTCGGTGCCGAGCCCGGAACCCTTCGGCCACGTTACGGATTCTCGTAAAGATCGAACCGATCCCCTCGCCGCCCCCTTCAAGGTAGATCCCGAGAGCCGTCCCACGAAACTCCGCCACTTCGGCCATTCCGCCCGAGCGAAGGGCGTCTCGGAGAAAGTAGCGGAGAAACGGATCGAACCACTCGGAGAGCGGAGGGATCCGCAGACCGCCGATCTCGTCCGGGGTCGATATCGCCCGGTACGTCGGGTCATGCTCGTCCCGCGGGAAGGCGGGGGGATCCACCGCTTCCTCCTCCTCTTCCGGTCCGGTCGACAGGTTCGCTCCTTCGGGGCCCTCGAGGGGAAACTCCGGATGTGGGTCGAATGACGCGGGAACCCCCCGGAACCGCCGTGGATCCGCCGGACGGAGCAGGCCCCATACGTTCGTCCGCATCCCTATCACGAGGCGGCGGGCGAGGCCGCCGGCCCGCATCGCCCCGAATCCGTTGAAGCCAGCCGCCACGTAGAGTCCTCGCGCCTCGGGCACGGGCCCCACCAATGGGTAGCGGTCCGGCGAGGCCAGGCAGACCCCGGCCCACGCCGCCTCCACCGTCCCGGGTTCGTGGACCGGTGCGAGAGAGCCCGCGACACCCACCATATGCTCCCGGAACGAGTGGTCCGCCGTCGGATCGGACGAATCTGGGTTCACCTCACAAGGATCGGTACCGTTGCCCGCCAGTACACGGCCCCGTTCGAACGGGCGGACATAGGCGTTCACGTCGAGGTCGTGTACCGACGGGAAGGGCGACGTCAGAGGATACGGTCGCAGAATGCAGGCCTGGGTGCGGAAGGGTGCGAGCGGCAGCGGCTGGCCCAGCGACGCCATCACGCGTTTCGTCCAGGCTCCGCACGTGACGACCAACCGCTCGGAGTCGAAGGTTCGCCCCGCTGCGTCGATCCGCCAGCCATTGTCGGTCGGGCGGATGCGAGGTGGCGAAGGGACTGCGATCAGTTCTGCCCCACGATCCCGGGCGGCTTGGGCGTACGCCGTTGCGATCTCCGTTGGGGAGAATGTGGCATCGGTCGGCACGAACAGTCCCGCCCGAAGCTCATCGCGACATGGGATGCCCACGGCCCTATCGATCTCCGCGCCGTGAAGCATCTGGGCATTGATACGCGCGGTATCGAGCGCCCGCAGGGCGCGTTTCAGCCAGCGCTCTCCCGCCTCGTGGCGCGTGACCCGGATCCCTCCCTCGGCCCGGAAACCTCCCCGTCCCGTATGCTCGGACACCCAACGATACTCTCCCGCGGACTCGCGGACGACGCCGAGATCCCAGCGGTCCCAGCCGGGATACGATAGGATGCCGGCGCTGGACCGGGTCGCGCTCGGCATGCGCCCGACTCCCGGCGCGTCCAGCAGGACCACCCGCCAATCCCCCTCCCGGGCGAGGTGGTAGGCCGTGGCGCAGCCCATCAGGCCCGCTCCCAGGACCAAGACCTCCGCCCGATCGGCCGATCCCGTCACAATGTCCGCGGGAAGCACGCCGCCTCTTAGAGCGACGCGATGTTCCTCCGCCGGTCGTGCGAGAGTTGAA
>Ga0187781_10001722_pt1 | contig 16660 bp, 17 predicted proteins | sample 0715_SJ02_MP02_2_FD_132447 | JGI IMG/M metagenome (GOLD analysis project Ga0187781, IMG submission 132447) | Tropical peat soil microbial communities from peatlands in Department of Meta, Colombia - 0715_SJ02_MP02_20_MG | ecosystem: Environmental > Terrestrial > Soil > Wetlands > Peat | place...
CTGCAGCTTCGCGATCGCCGCCTTGCGGGCGTCGTCGAGCGCGAGCATCTCGGCCGCAATCGGCGCCAGCCCGCGCCGCGCGCGCGCGGCGTCGAAGGCTTGCGGGTTGTCGCGGATCGATTTGATGTCGTGCATGTGAAGGCCGGCGTTGGAGCGCCCACATTTCTCGCTATCTCGGGACGCTGCTGGGTTGGAAGATTAGGTCGAATGCCACCTTGTCCAACAAGGCCGCCCAAGGGTCAACCCGCGCACACGTCGCTCAAGTGCTCGCGGCCTGGGCCGCCGCGCGCTTCTTCTCGACGACGCGCACGGAATAGATCGAAAGCTCATAAAGCAGCATGCCCGGCACCGCGAGCGCGAGCATGGAAAAAATGTCGGGCGGCGTCAGCACTGCGGCGACCAGAAACACCAGCACGACCGCATAGCGCCGCTTCTCGGCCAGAAACTGCGAGGTCACGAGCCCCACCTGGCCGAGCAGCGTCAGGATCACCGGCAGCTGGAACACGACGCCGAAGGCGAAGACCAGCGTCATGATCAGCGAGAGATATTCGGAGACGCGCGGCAATAGCTCGATCTGCGCCCGGCCCGGCTCGTTCGCCTGCTGCATGCCGATGAAGAAGCGCAACAGATTGGGGGTGACGATGAAGTAGACGACGAGCGCGCCCAAAGCGAAGAAGATCGGCGTCGCGATCAGATAAGGCAGGAACACCCGCCGTTCGTGGCGATAGAGCCCTGGCGCGACGAAAGCGTAAATCTGGCTGAACACGACAGGGCAGGAGAGAAACGCCGCCATGAAGAGGCCGACCTTGATCTGGGTGAAGAAATACTCCTGCGGCGCGGTGTAGATAAGCTTCGCCTCGGGCCCGGCGACCTGCGTGTAGGGGATGACGAGGATGTTGTAAATGTCCTTGGCGAAGTAGAAGGAGATCAGGAACATCGCGACGAAGGCCAGGAGCGAGCGGATCAGCCGCTCGCGCAACTCCATGAGATGCTCGATGAGCGGCGCCTTGGTCGCCTCGATTTCCTCGTCCTCGTCGCTCATGCGGCTTTAGTCTTCCGCCTTGGGCGTTGGCGGGGGCGCTTCGGCAGCGGCTTTTATCTCGTTCATTTCCTTGCGCGCCGCCGCCAGGGGATCGAAGCTCGCGCCAGTCATGGCCGAGCCCACCTCCTGCTCTATCTTCTTCTTCTCCTCCTCGATCTGCTTCTTGGTCTCGGCGACGTCGGCCTCATTGAGCGCGTCGAGCAGCTGGCCCTGGAAGTCGGCCGCCATCCGCCGCGTCTTCCCGACGATCTGGCCCAGCTGGCGCAAGACGCGCGGCAAGTCTTTCGACGGTATCGCGACAAGCGCGACGATGCCGAGCACGATCAGCTTGCCGGCGTCGAAATCCAACATTGTGGCGTCCGCCCGAGGAGCTTTAGAGCTTTTTGGCTTCCTGCGCCTTGTCGAGCGGGGCCGCATCCTGCGTCAGCCGCTCGATGGGCTTCTCCTTTTCGGCCTCGTCGTCCTCGGCCATGCCCTTCTTGAAAGCCTTGATGCCCTTGGCCACGTCGCCCATGACGTCGGAGACCTTGAACTTGCCGCCAAAGAGGATGAACACGACGCCGCCGACGATGATCCAGTGCCAGATCGATAGACCACCCATGTGCCGCGACTCCCGTGATGCGAGGCTGCGCCCGCAGCCCGTCTTTGAGCCGGGAAACTAGGACTTCCACGGGGTAAAAACAAGGGCGATGTGGGCGCGTCTTCCTCCTATCTTTCGCGCCTTCGTGCGAAAACTTCGTGCTCTTCGCGCCTTTGTGGTTCACTTTACCACAAAGGCGCGAAGAGCACGAAGATACCCGAAGAACGTTAGGCCAAGGGGATGACTCCCGGCGCTGCTGGCCGTAAACCCGGCCCATGGCCCCGCCCATCGTCCCGCTCGTGCGCCGCCTGACGCTCGCCGACTTTCGGTCTTATGCGGCGCTCGACATTCGCTTCTCCAACAAGCTCGTCGCCTTCACCGGCGAGAACGGCGCCGGCAAGACCAACCTGCTCGAAGCGCTGTCGATGTTCTCGCCGGGGCGGGGCCTGCGCGGGGCGGAGCTTTCCGCCTGCGTCCGCCATGGCGGCGGCGGCTTCGCGGTCTCGATCGAGCTCCAGTCGCAAGACCACACGACCCAGCTCGGTCACGGCTTCGACCCCGGCGGCGAGGGCCGGCGCTTCCGCCTCGATCGCGCGCCGGCGCCTTCCGCGCGCGCCTTCGCGGACCATCTGATCGTGCTCTGGCTGACGCCTTCCATGGACGGACTCTTCGCAGGCTCCGCCGGCGAGCGGCGGCGCTTTCTCGACCGCCTCACGCTCGGCGTCGACGCCGAGCATGGCGCGCGCGTCTCGCGCTTCGAGCGCGCGCTGCGCAGCCGCAACCGCCTGCTCGAAGAAAACGGCGATCCGCGCTGGCTCTCCGCGACCGAGAAGGAGGTCGCCGCGCTCGGCGTCGCTGTCGCCGCCGCAAGGCTCGAGACGACACGCCGTCTCGCCGCGCTGATCGAGGAGACGCGCCACGACTCCTCGCCTTTCCCTTTCGCGCAGATCGCGCTTGCCGGCGAGATCGAAGAGATGCTGGCCCAGGAGCCCGCTTTCACGGTCGAGGAGCGGTTTCGCGCGCTCTTGCAGGACAACCGGCGCCGCGACGCCGCCGCCGGTCGCGCTCTGATCGGTCCGCAGGCGAGCGATCTCCGCGTGCGCCACGGCCCCAAAGGCGAAGCGGCCCACGATTGCTCGACCGGCGAGCAGAAGGCGCTTCTGACCGGGCTGATCCTGGCGCATGCGCGGCTTATCGCCGTGATGCGCGGCTTGGCGCCCTCGCTGCTGCTGGATGAAGTCGCCGCCCATTTCGATCCGCGCCGTCGCGATGCGCTCTTCGACGAGCTCGACCGTCTCGGGGGGCAGGCGTTCATGACCGGCGCCGACCCGGCGCTGTTCGACGCCCTGAAGGAGCGGGCCGATATTTTTTCGGTGACGCCGGGACGGGCGGAGCTCCGCCTCGCGTGAAGCTCGAAGCGCAAAAAGGAAAACGCCGGCGAAGCCTCTCAAGCTTCGCCGGCGCGCAAGTCTCTAAAGCCCTGCGATCTTACTCTTCGCCGGCCTCGTGCGTGGCGGGCGCCGCCTGCTGGACCGGGCGACGCTCCTGGTAGCGCTGCATGCGCTCGGCGCGCTCGCCGGGATCGCGGCCGATCTTGCCGACGAGGTGGATCAGGTCGATGAACTCGTCCGCCTGACGGCGCAGCTCGTCCGCGATCATGGGCGGCTGCGTCGTGATCGTCGAGATCACCGACACGCGCACGCCCTTGCGCTGCACGGCCTCGACCAGCGAGCGGAAGTCGCCATCGCCCGAGAACAGCACCATATGGTCGATGTGCTCGGCCATCTCCATCGCGTCGACGGCGAGCTCGATGTCCATGTTGCCCTTGACCTTGCGGCGCCCGAGAGAATCGACGAACTCCTTCGTCGGCTTGGTCACGACCGCATAGCCGTTGTAATCGAGCCAGTCGATCAGCGGGCGGATCGAGGAATATTCCTGATCCTCGATCAGCGCCGTATAGTAAAAGGCGCGGATAAGCGTGCCCTTGCTCTGGAACTCACGCAGCAGGCGTTTGTAGTCGATGTCGAATCCGAGCGACTTCGCCGTCGCGTAGAGGTTTGCGCCGTCAATGAATAAGGCAATCCGTTCTTGGTCGGCCATAGTTAGTCTCGCACTTTAGTTCGGGGTTCGGGTTTAAGCGTTTCGCTCCGCCGCGACGCCCTGCAGGCTCCAAGGCTCATGGCGTCGGCGCTCCGCCGGCGTATTAAACGTCAACTGTCGTCCTTCGCTCACGGGGACTGTTTTGAGCCGCGCTTTGGTGTGCACAACAAGTCGGCGTTCAGACATGGTCTTACATCCGCAATGAAGACCATCGATCTGCCCTAAATCGGGCGCCGAGCGGGCGCAGTCAAGAGGAAAATCCAAATATTTTGGTCTGTTGACAAAATTTCGAAAAGTTCATGGGCGGCGAGGCCTCGGTTCGGCTGCGATCGAATCCGGGAAGCCGGCGCCATTTTTACGCGCTTCCCTGCCGCCTCCCTACGTTTTTGCTGTTGCCTGCGCCGCGCAAAGGGTGTAGCACCGCGGTTCAATCCCAACATCGAAGGAGCTTGGGGCGATGGCGCGCGTCACCGTCGAAGACTGCATCGACAAGATCGAGAACCGCTTTGATCTGGTGCTCCTCGCCGCCCATCGGGCGCGGCTGATCTCCTCGGGTCAAGACATCCTGGTCGTGCGCGACAAGGACAAGAATCCCGTCGTCGCCTTGCGCGAGATCGCCGAGACCGCGCTCGCGCCCGAGGACCTCAAGGAGGACTTCATTCATTCGCTGCAGCGCCATGTCGAGGTGGATGAGCCCGAGGCCGAGGCGGTCCCGACCCTCCAGCCCGCGCCGGGCGAGGTGTTCGAGGGCGATGCGCAGTTCGACCGCATGACGGAGGAGGATCTCCTGCGCGGCCTCGAAGGCCTGGTGCCGCCCCCCGGCATCGAGGACGACATCGAGTGAGGATTGCGCCGCGCCGCCTTGCGCGCGCTGGCGGCGCTTCGACTGTTGCATTAACATCCGCCGCGGCGCGCGAGTTGCGCATGAGCAGGTGTGACGCGGATGATGCGGCAATATGAGCTCGTCGAGCGGGTGAAGAGCTACAACCCGCGGGCCGACGAGGATCTGTTGAACCGCGCTTACGTTTACGCCATGAAGGCGCACGGCGCCCAGAGGCGCGCCTCCGGCGACCCCTATTTCACGCATCCGTTGGAGGTCGCGGCGATCCTCACGGACCTCAAGCTCGACGATGCGACGATCGTCGCCGCGGTTTTGCACGACACGATCGAGGACACGAGCGCGACCCGCGAGGAGATTGATGCGCTGTTCGGGCCGAAGATCGCTCACCTCGTCGACGGCCTGACCAAGATCGACAAGCTCGATCTCGTCTCCAAGCAAGCCCGCCAGGGCGAGAATTTCCGTAAGCTGCTGCTCGCCGTAGCCGAGGATGTGCGCGTTTTGCTCGTCAAGCTCGCCGACCGGCTCCACAACATGCGCACGCTGCATTTCGTGCCGGTGGAGAAGCGCGCGCGCATCGCCCAAGAGACGCTCGACATTTACGCTCCGCTCGCCGGCCGCATCGGCATGCAGCGCCTGCGCGACGAGCTCGAGAGCCTGGCCTTCCGCCATCTGATGCCCGAGGCCTATCGGACGATCGAGGCGCGGCTGCACGAGATGCGCATCAAGAACGGCGGCGCGATCAAGCGCATCGAGGAGGTGCTCACGCGCGAGTTCCGCGAGCGCGGCATCGAGGCCGCGGTCTCGGGGCGGCAGAAGTCGCCTTATTCCGTGTGGCGCAAGATGGAGCGCAAATCCATCTCCTTCGAGCAGCTCTCGGACATTTTCGGCTTCCGCATCATCGTCGGGGAGGTCGAGGACTGCTACCGCGCGCTCGGCGTCGTCCACACCAAATGGCCGAGCGTGCCCGGACGCTTCAAAGACTACATCTCGACGCCGAAGCAGAACGACTATCGCTCGATCCACACGACGGTGATCGGGCCCGGCCACCAGCGCGTCGAATTGCAGATACGCACTGCGCAAATGCATGAGATCGCCCGCTATGGCATCGCCGCGCATGCGATCTACAAGGACGCGAGCGGCGACGAGGAGCGCGAGGATCTCGCCAAGGAGAGCCGCGCCTATCGCTGGCTCCAGGAGACCCTGGAACTGCTCGCGCATGGCGACAGCCCCGAGGAGTTTCTGGAGCACACGCGCCTGGAGCTGTTCCAGGACCAGGTGTTCTGCTTCACGCCGAAGGGCCAGCTTATCGCGCTGCCGCGCGGCGCGACGCCGATCGATTTCGCTTATGCGGTCCACACCAAGCTCGGCGACTGCGCCGTCGGCGCCAAGATCAACGGCCGCATCGCGCCGGTGCTGTCGCATCTTCAGAACGGCGACGAGGTGGAGATCATCCGCGCCGAGGGCCACGCGCCGCCCGCAGCCTGGGAAGCGGCGGTCGCGACCGGCAAGGCGCGCGCGTCGATCAGACGCGCGACGCGCGAGGCCGTGCGCAAGCAATATGCCGGGCTCGGGCGCCAGATCGTCGTGCGCGCCTTCGCCCGCGCCGCGCGCCCCTATGCCGACGAGAAGCTGAAAGTCGCGCTGCCGCGCCTCGCGCGCGCCTCGGTCGACGACGTCATGGCGGCCGTCGGGCGCGGTGAGATTTTCTCGGGCGATGTGGTCAGGGCGGTCTATCCCGACTTCAGCGAGGACCGGAAGTCGGCGGTCAAGCCGCCGGAGGCCGGCGATGGCTGGGTCAAGGGCGGCCATCTGATGTTCAAGGCGCCGCGCGAGGGCGAGGGCTCTGGCATCCCGATCCGCGGTCTGAGCGGCGACCTGCCCGTGCGCTTCGCCGAGAAGGGCGGCGCCGTGCCAGGCGACCGCATCGTCGGCATTCTAACGCCGGGGGAGGGCATCACCATCTACCCGATCCAATCGCCGACGCTGACGAATTACGACGACCAGCCCGACCGCTGGCTCGACGTGCGCTGGGACGTGGACCCGGGCCGGCGCGAGCTGTTCCCGGCGCGCATCGTGGTGGCCGCCGTGAACGAGCCGGGCGCGCTGGGCGTCGTGGCGACGCTGATCGGCGAGACCAAGGCCAACATCGACAACATCGCCTTCACCGCGCACTCGCCGGATTTCCGCGAGATGACGATCGACGTCGAGGTCGCCGACGTGAAGCATTTGAGCGAGATCATCTCGTCGCTGAGGAGCAGCCCCCTCGTGAGCAAGGTGGAGCGGGTGGTGGGTTGAGGGGCTGAGGAAACCCGGCTCTTCCCGATCTGCTTTCCACGGCCTCGCGGCGCCGCTCCCGTCGCCGCCCTGCTCGGCGAGACACGCGAGCCTTGACAGTGTCGCCTCCACGGCGCATTCCTCCGCCGGTTCCCCGAAAGGCGAAGGGCGCGTTTTGCTGGCGCCCGCAGCGTGGACGCCGCACATCTTGGGCCCGCATTCGTCGAGACGCAGTTTATCTTCGTCGCCAATCCTATCGCTTGCGCCGGCCGATTCCCGTCTGTTGGCGCAGATTGAGAAACGCCATTGGAGAAGAAATTCGATGTCCAACACGGCTCCGCGAGCGCCGATCCCCGCCAGTCCCAGCCTGTGGCGCAACTCCTTTGTCGTCTTCCTGTTGGCTGTGGGAGCGCTGGCTGCTTGGTTCCATGACGACTTGGGCGCGATCATCACTGGGCGGCGCCCCGGCAACGAGGCTTTCAGCCAAGGACCGCAGGAGCCGCCGTTCTCCGACGTCGAGCTTGCGGCGGTCGAAGCCCGGCTCGCGCCTTTCTACGAACGCTTCAAGCTGGCGCCGCTGCCGCGCGGCGTATTGGCGAAACGCGCCGTGCGCGATAATCTCGATCGGCTGCGCGATCAACCTTGCGACATGTTCGCCGTCAAAGGTTTGAGCGCGGCGATGTCGGGCGCCGAGGAGCTGCGCGCCCTCGCGCCGATTCTTCTGGCCATCGGCGAGCAATGCCCCGAGTCGGAGGGCGCGCTGAGCGTTGCCGCCAACATCTACTTCAACGCCGGGGAGTTCGACGCCGCGCTCGACGTCGCCGAGCGGCTCACCCGCAAGCATCCCGACCGCTCCGGCTACCAATTCTTGAAAGGGCGCGCGCTGACGGCGTTGAAGCGCCATGCCGAGGCGCTCAACGTTTATGGTTCGATCCTTCGGCTCGACGTCGAGCCGAAGCGGGTCTCGCCGGACGTCTTCATTGGCATGGCCTCGGCATATGAGGCGTTGGGGCGGTTCTGCGAACAGGCGGCGACGCTCGAGACTTTTGTCGCCATCCAACCGGAGCTGCGTCGCGATCCAGAGATCGACGCCAACGTCGCCGAGGCGCGACGCCGCGGCGCGTGCAAGGAGCCGCGAGAAGCCGTCATCGTTGTGCCGCGGGGTGAGGGCGGGCTTGTGCGCGTACGGGCGGACGTCAACGGGGTCGCGGGCAATTTTGCCCTCGACACCCACGCGACGTGGGCGTCCTTTTCACCCGACTTCGCCAGGCGCGCCAAGCTCGATGCGCCGAGCGGCGATCCTGCCAGGCTCGGGGCGATCAAAGGCGGCATCGACGTCAAGCTCGTCACGGTCGATCTCATAAGGCTGGGCCGCCTCGAAGCGCGCGATGTCCCAGGAGTGGTGAGCAACAGGATTCCGGGAGCGGTGAGCAATAAGGATCTGATCAAGACCCTCGACGGCGTGCTCGGCATGTCGTTTCTTTCGCGCTTCGACCTGACGCTCGCCAATGAGGAGTGGCGCCTCGAGACGAAGCCGAGGACCAAATAGTTGGCCGATCGCCTTGGCGGCTTCAGGTGCGCCCGTAAATGAACGAGCTGCGCAGTCCGCGCACGAGCTCGTAATGTTGCTTGACGCCCTCATAGTGCTTCGTGACCAGAGCCTTGGCCTCTGCCGGCAGCGGCTCCGCCAGAGCCTGCTCGAAGAGCGACTGCGCGCTCTCTTCGTTGCGCAGGCATTCGTCCAGAATTTCCTCGTCGGTCATGCCGGCGATTTTCGATTTGAGATCGGTCCAGGCGACATGGGCCGCGCCCGCGAGCGAGGGGCCTCGCTCGGGATCGCCGCCAAGCGCCGCGATGAGCCGCGAAAGCTCGCTCGCGCTGTCCTTGCAATGGACGGCCGCTTTTTTCAAAAGCCCCTTGATTTTCAAATTCATCACGAGCTTGGCGGCTTCCTCGAAATCTGCTTCCCCGTCCCGCGTCAGCGTGAGCAGGGAGTTCAGGGTCGAAGCGACGTCGGCCTTCGCCATTTGACTCTCGCGAGCTGGTTGTTGCGCCCGTGGCAGACTTAAGCATTCGGCGGCTCTACGCAAGCCGTCGTCGGCTTGGCGCGCGCCCAGGAAAAGCGTTCCTACGCCGCAACGTCCCGAGCTGCTTGCGGATCGAGTCTGCTCATGTTTTCGGAAAACATTCTTGCAAGCTTCTTCGCTGTCGCCTCGTAATCGGCGCGCGACGACCAGTTCTTCATCGGGCTCAGCAGAGCGGAGTCGACCCCGCCGACCGCAAGGGGAACAGTCAGCCCGAAGAACGGCTCGACCGCGAAGCGCGCGCGGTTCAGCTCGCCGCCGAGCGCCGCCGCCAGCAGGCGCCGCGTCGCCATGATCGGCATGCGGGAGCCGACGCCATAGCCGCCGCCGCTCCAACCGGTGTTGACGAGCCAGCAATCGACCTCGTGCCGCAAGATCAGCTCGCGCAGCAGATCGCCATAGACCTGCGGAGGGCGCGGCATGAAGGGCGCCCCGAAGCAGGTCGAGAACGTCGCCTCTGGCTCCTTGACCCCTCTTTCCGTGCCGGCGACCTTCGCCGTGTAGCCGGACAGAAAATGATACATCGCCTGGTCCGCGCTGAGCTTCGCGATCGGCGGCAGCACGCCGAAGGCGTCGCAGGTCAGCATGACGATGTTTTTGGGATGTCCGCCGCGTCCGCCTTCGGCCGCGCCCGGAATGAAATCCAGCGGATAGGCGATGCGCGTGTTTTCGGTGCGCGAGCTGTCGTCAAAATCGCAGACGCGCGTCGCCGGATCGAGGACGACATTCTCCATGACCGAGCCGAAACGCTCGGTGGTCGCAAAGATCTGTGGCTCGGCCTCGCGGGAGAGCCTGATCGCCTTGGCGTAGCAGCCGCCTTCGAAATTGAAGACGCCGTTAGCGCTCCAGCCATGCTCGTCGTCGCCGATGAGCGTTCGCGCAGGGTCGGCAGAGAGGGTCGTCTTGCCGGTGCCGGAAAGCCCGAAGAACACGGCGGTGTCGCCTGAAGCGCCGATATTGGCCGAGCAATGCATCGGCATGACGCCTTGCGCCGGCAGCATGAAGTTCAGATAGGTGAACACCGACTTCTTGATCTCGCCGGCGTAGCTCGTCCCCCCGATGAGCACGATCTTGCGTGAGAAGTCGATGGCGATGACGGTCTCGCCGCGGCAGCCGTGACGGGCGGGATCGGCCTTGAACGAGGGCAGATCGACAATCGTGAGCTCTGGCTCGAAGGCGGCAAGCTCCTGGAGCTCGGGGCGGATGAGGAGGTTGCGGATAAACAGCGAATGCCAGGCGAGCTCCGTATAAACGCGGACCCTGACGCGAAGGGCGGGGTCCGCGCCGCCATAGAGGTCTTGCGCGAAAAGCTCCTTATCGGCGGCATGAGCGAGAAAGTCCGAAAGCAGAAGATCAAACCTCGCCTTCGTTAAACGGTTGTTGCTCTCCCACCAGACGGCGGACTCAGTCAGCACGTCGGCGACGATGAACTTGTCCTTGGGCGAGCGGCCCGTATGCGCGCCGGTTTCGACGACGAGCGCCCCGCCGCGCGCGATCGCGCCTTCCCGACGGCGAACCGCCTGCTCGTAGATATGGGGAACGTCGAGATTGCGGAAGAGCTTTTTGCAGCGGGCAAAATCGAGCGCCTCGGCGCCGCCGGCTCTCTTTAGGCCGCCGTCGTCGACGGGTTCCTGGGCAAGCATTCATCCTCTCCGATCTGGACGGTTCCGATCTGCTTACAGTTATGTAGGCAGCGGGCGTCGCCGCGGCATCTGGAGAAAGTACGGTCGAACGCTCCGCTCCGGGGCGGCGCCCGCAGCGCGGCGATCCTTAGCGTCTCATGATCGTCGGCGAACGTGACCCAACCGTCGAATAAAAGGGTTTTCGCCGGTTTTTGTCTGCACAAGGTAAATTTCATTCCACCCCGAGCGGAGCCGTTGCGCCTCTCCGCGGTATGCGCCTCCTCAGTCGAGGAGTTGCTCGCTGCGCTCGGTCGGACGAATGAAATGCTGCAGGCTCTGCTGCCCCGCGCCAAGCGTCCAAAACGACAGGGTGAGATAGGGAAGCAGAAACCAGAGCTTGACGACCTCGAACCAATCCGGCTCGGCCGAGATGCTGATCGTCAAAGCGGTCGGAGCTCTCGTGACGGCCTCGGGCTTGATCGCAACCGCTAGGCCGGTTTCGACGGCCGCTTCGGGCCGATGAATCCATCGATCGACAGCGTCCTCCGTATGGGCGTCGGCGAGCGAGGCCCCCGCGCCGGCCAGCGCGGCGGCCGGCTTCGACGGATTGCGGAAGGTGATGGTCTTTTTGCTCATGCCGCCTTCCTTTTGATGCCGGGAACGACAAGCTCCGCCAGCCGTTTCAGCTCTTTCGCGGCATCGCTTCGCGGCGCGGCCTCCGCCACCGAGAGCCCGCGCGTCGCGCTTTCCGCATAGATCACTCTTTGGACGAGCGTGGCGGCGATCACCGGGGTGTCCGGGTAGTCTTCAAGCGCCGTGAGCACGTCGCGGCCGATCGCCGTGTTGGCGATCATGCGGTTGATGACGAAGGCCGCGCGCAAGCCCTCCTTGTAGAGCCGCGCCTCGCGCACGAGCTGCACGGTTTCGGCTGCGGCCCAGACGTCATAAGGGGAGGGTTGGACCGGGATGAGCACCAGATCGCTCGCCATGATCGCCGCGCGGCCGAGCTCGTTCACGCGCGGCGCGCCGTCGATGACGACGAGATCGTAATTTTGCGCGAGCGCGGGGACCTCGCGGTGCAGTGTGGGCTTGGGCATGCCGACGACGACGAACAAGGGCTCCGCCTGCCGCGCGCCGGACCAGGCGAGGGCGCTGCCTTGGGGATCGGCGTCGATGAGAAGCACGCGCCGCCCGGCGTGGCTGAAGAGCGCGGCCAGATTGACGGCGATCGTCGTCTTGCCGACGCCTCCCTTTTGGTTCAGCAGGCTGATGATCATCGCGGCGCCTTTTGAGATGGGGCAGAATGCAGGAGGGATCGCTGGCGGCCGAACCGAATCGCTTTGCTGCGACGCAAAAATCTCATCAAATCGAAGTTAACGCAAGCTTAACAAGGCTTTTTGACAGTGGAAACGCTTTTGCGCGCTTGAGGGGAATTGTCAACGTGGGCGAGAGCGATCTGCGTCCATGGATTGTTCTCTTCAGTCGGCAAACACTGGTCTCGCCGCCGCCATAAGGATCAAGACCGTCTCAAACCCGTCCCAGCGGGCGCGCTCAAAATGATGCTCGGCTCATTCGCCTGCTCGACGCTCTACTCCCTCTTTGCCGGCAATCGGCGCGTGAAGAGAAGCTCCGGCAGCCTGCCGTAGGTCAGGGCGAGACGCCGGAAGGCGAGATAGGGAAGCAGAACCAGAAACATGAGCACGGCAACGGCAAAGGCCTGCGGGACCGTGCCTCCGCCGATCTCGCGCAGCGCTTCCATCGCCGGTCGTCCATGAAAATAGCCGACGATCGCTTCCTCGGCGATCGACAGCACGATGAGAAGAAGCGTGAAAAGGAAAGCCCTCCACAGAATCTGGACCGCAAGGACGCCGCCGCTTTTCCCGCCTTCGCCAATTTTCAGGGCTTCCAACGCCAGAATGAATTTCCCGAGGATGAGCGCTTTCACCGCCGCAAGGCCAAATGGCGCGAACTCCATCCCCACGCTACGCAAGATCGTCGCCTTATAAAACATCACGGCGCTGAACCAGACCAGAAGGTAGCCGGAAATGGCGAGGTAGGCGATCAGCTCGTGCCGCGCCCGCTGCACGAGGGTCTCGCGCCCGCCTTTTCCGCGCCGCTCCGCCCCGACCTCCGTTTTTTCAAAGGGCGCCGGCTCCTCAGTTTGGAACTCGGTCGAAAACTGCGGCAGCCTGCGCGCGTCGGTCCATTCGGACAGTCCAGCCGTCCATAACAGATGCGGCTGACCCTGCGCCCTCCTGATCCGGTCGACGATTTCTTCCGCCGAGACCGGCCCGCGCACCTTTTCCTCTTCCTCGTAATACCACTCGGTCGCCATGCTTTGGCCCCCGCGTTGGATTCCTCGCAGCCCGTAAAGATAGCACGTCTGTCGCGGCTGTTGCTTGGGTCGTTTTCGGTCTACGCGAGAGCCACGGAGGCTTCAAAAATCCTGTTCCTCGCATGCGGCGGAGACGCCGGAGGCGAGCGGGGTTTCGAACGCGCCCGCCCCAACGCGTCGGCGCGCTTGACGCCGAGGCCAGGGGCGCCGTTAAAGGGCGCAGCCGCCGTTTGAAGAGAAGGCGGAACCGTCCCCAGGAGAACCGCCCCATGTCCTTCGCCCTTTCGCGCCGCACGCTCATCGCCGCCGCTGCGGTCGCGCTCGCGCCCGTCGTCGCGCTCGCGCACGGTCCCTCGCGGCAGAAAGTGACCGAGAAGATCGAGATCGAGGCCCCGCCCGCCGCCGTTTGGGCCGTCGTCGGCAATTTCGGCGACCTCAACTGGCTGCCGGGCGTGACCAAGACCGAGTCTGAGGGCGGCACGACGCCGGAGCAGGCCAAGCGCAAGCTTCATCTTTCAAGCGGCGGCGTCATCGAGGAGACCCTGACGAAATTCGATCCCTCCGCGATGTCGCTCTCCTACAAGATCGACAGCGTCGACGTGAAAGACCTGCCCGTCAACAACTACTCATCGACGATCACCGTGACGCCGGCCGAGGGCGGCAAGTCCACGGTGGAATGGAAAGGCGCCTTCTACCGCGGCTTCATGAACAACGACCCGCCGCCGGAGCTCTCCGACGAAGCGGCGCTCAAAGCCGTGACCGACGTTTACAAGAAGGGCCTGCCGGCGCTGAAAGCCAAGGTCGAAGGCAAGTGAACCGAAGGGCGGCGCTGCGGCTGCTCGTCGCCGCCGCGCTGCCGGCGCCGGCGGTGCTGGCCCACGGCGCCGCCCCGCAAAAGGCGTTCGAAGCGATCGAGATCGCCGCCGCGCCTGAAAAGGTCTGGGCCGTCGTCGGCGATTTCCAGGACGCGGGCTGGCTCGCGGGCGTCGTGAAGGTCGAAGGCGGCGAGGGAAATACGCCCGATCGCGCCTGGCGGCGGCTGAGCTTTTCGAACGGCGGGACGATCGACGAGCGCCTCGTGCAATATGACGCGGCCGAGATGTCGCTGCGCTACATGATCGAGCATGGCGACTTCGACGTGTTGCCAGTCGGCAATCTTTCCGCGACATTGAAAGTGACCGCTGCCGACGGCGGCGCGCGCGTCGAATGGAAAGCGCGCTTCTACCGGGCGTTTCCGGGCGGCAATCCGCCCGAGCAGTACACCGACGAGAAAGCCGTCGCGGCGGTCTCGGCCTATTTCAAGGCCGGCCTCGCGGCGCTCAAAGCCAAGGTCGAACGGACATGAAGGTCGTCTTCGCCTTGCTGCGCTGGGGCCCGTCACTGCGAGCGAAGCGAAGCCATCCAGGGGCCGCAGCGGCGCACGCCGCAACAACCGCGCGCGCGGCGGGGAAGGCGTTTTCCTTCGCGTCCTTGACTCCTGGATTGCTTCGCTTCGCTCGCAATGACGCGTCGCGACTGGCGCTCTCGGTCCTGCTCCTCGGCAGCCCCGCGGCTGCAGACGAAGCCTTCATCCCCAATCAGTCGGGCGACGATCTCTCGATCATCGATCTCGCCTCCATGAAGGAGGCGGCGCGGCTGCCGCTCGGCGGCAAGCCTGCGGGCGTGGCGCTGAGCCAGGACGGCGCCAAGGCCTATGTGACGAGCCCCGAGGGGCATTACGTGTCGGTGATCGACGCCGCCGCGCGCAAGCTCGAGAAGCGCATCGCGGTCTCCGGCGCGCCGCTCGGCGTGTCCGTCGCGCCAAACGGCAGGCGCATCTATGTCGCCGACATGTATGGCCGCGACCTCATCGAGATCGACCCGCAAAGCGAAGCGATGCGCCGCGTCGAGGTCGGCGCCGCGCCCGCGGGCGCGCTCGCGACGCCGGACGGGCGCTTCGTGCTCGTGACCGTCCGCGACGACAATCAGCTCGCGATCGTCGACGCCGCATCCTTCACGATTGCGGCGCGCGTGAGAGTCGGCGAGCATCCCTTCGGCCTGACCTTCGAGCCCGCGAGCGGACGCGCCTTCGTCTCCAACGTTCTCTCCGACGATGTCAGCGTGGTCGACGTCGCAAGACAAAAGCTCGTCGGCGCGGCGAAGGTCGGAAAACACCCTTACGGCGTGGCGCTGGCGCATGGCCGCGGCTTCGCCGCCAACCAATATGCCGAAAGCGTCAGCGTCTTCGACGGGAAGAGCCTCGCGCCAGTCTCGACGATCAAGGCAGGCGACTACCCGGAAGGACTTTGCGCCAGCCGCGACGGCGCGGTGATCTATCTCACCAATTGGTTCTCGAACGAGCTTTGGGCGATCGACGCTGAGACCTATAAGGTCCTCGGCAAGGCCGAAACCGGCGACGGCCCGCGCGCCTTCGGCGATTTCGTGCGCCCTGCGCCATGATGTGGAGCTTTGAGGTGAACAAGCCGCAAGCGGTCGAATTCTTTCAGATCTGGGACACCTACGCCAAGGTCGTCGCCAACAACTACATGTTCCATCGTGAGCTCGGCGAAGGTGTGCGGAAGGCGCTCTCTTGCCGCTTCGGCCTTCGGCCGTTCTCGATCTTGGATCTCGGCTGCGGCGACGCTGCGACCTTCGCGCCGCTGCTCGAAGGCCTGCCGGTCAAGAGCTACCGCGGCGTCGACCTCTCGCAGCCCGCGCTGGCGCTCGCGCGCGAAAACCTGTCGCGTCTCGACTGTCCGATCGACCTCATGCAGGCGGACTTCATGAGCGCGCTGGCGGGCTCCGAGACGGTGGACGCGATCTATACGAGCTTCGCGCTGCATCATCTGTCGAGCGAAGGCAAGGGCGAGTTCTTTCAGCTTTGCGCGCAAAAGCTCGCGCCGGGCGGGCTGCTGCTCGTCGTCGACGTGAACCGTCGCGAGGGGGAGAGCCTTTCCGACTATCACCGCAACTATTGCGACTGGCTGCGCGCGACGATGACGGCGCTTGCGCCATTAGAACAGGACGGCATTTGCGATCACCTGATGAGCAATGATTTTCCCGAGCCCGCGTCAGCGTTGGGCGCGCAGGCGCAGGCTGCAGGATTGCGCGCGCTCGAAGGCGCAAGGCCGCACCAGTGGCACGGCCTCACGGTCTTCGCGAAAGATTGAGCGCCGTCGCAAATTCCTTGCTTCGACGCGCCGCCCGCAGCGGCTCCCGTTCACTTCGACACGTAATCCGGGGCGTTGGTCGGGGCGCCGATCGAAACCCAAATGCTCGGGTTCTCTTCGGACTGGCGCTTCACGAAGCGATAGGGCGTCTCGTTCCAGAGGCGCACTTCCTCCGAAAGATTGTCGAGCACGAAGTCGCCGTGCGTCGTCTTGACCATCAGCACCGCGTGGCCGTCGCCGTTCTTCTCCTTCACGACCGTCATGAGCAGCGCCTGGCGCGGAAAGCCCGCCTTCATCAGCATTCGGCGCTTCATCAGCGCGTAGTCCTCGCAGTCGCCCTTGCTGTCGGTCGGATAATCCCACTGATCGATGACCCCCCAGTGGTCCATGTCGGAGACGGGCTCGACCGTGCGGTTGACGTAGCCGTTGACCGCGCGGATCTGGCGCATCGCCTGCGTCGAATATTCGATCGGCCGCGGCGCCAGCATGTCGTCGGGGCATTCGCCGGCGTAGCGCGCGCAGAAGTCGAGCCAGCCATAGGGGATCGAAGTCTCGGCGCCCGTCGAGGCGAAGGTCGCGCTCGCAGCTTGCGCCATGCTGAAGGAGAGGGCGGCTGCCCCCGCGAGGGTCAGA
>Ga0187781_10001723_pt1 | contig 16646 bp, 16 predicted proteins | sample 0715_SJ02_MP02_2_FD_132447 | JGI IMG/M metagenome (GOLD analysis project Ga0187781, IMG submission 132447) | Tropical peat soil microbial communities from peatlands in Department of Meta, Colombia - 0715_SJ02_MP02_20_MG | ecosystem: Environmental > Terrestrial > Soil > Wetlands > Peat | place...
CCGTCGCCGCTCGCCAAGCCGATCGCGCCATGCCGCCGCGGCATTTTTTGGCGCCGAAAGGTAGGGCGTGTGCGAGGGAATCGTTTCCAGCCGGGTCCCGAACGCCAGCGGCAGGCTGAGCAACGGGCAATGCAGATCGAATTCCGGCAAATCCTGGCCGCGCCATATGACCTCTGCGGGGAGCGTGCGCGTCAGTTCGTAAAGCGGCTTCGGCACTTCGAGAATGACGCGCGCCGCACGCGCGGCGACGCTGGGCAGGTACCGGCAGAACTGAATCGTGTCGCCGAACCCTTGCTCGGCATGAAGAAGAATGGTCCTGCCGGCGATGTCGTCGGAGCCGGTCCATTGCGGCTGCGGGAAATTTCGCTTGGCCATGCTGAGCTGAGAGGTGCGCCACCGCCACTCCTGCTTTTGCCAGCCGGCTGCGAAATCGCCGATCAGCAAGCGGCACAAGGCTTCGCTGAAATGCGCATCCGCAAGATCCGGCCGCAGCTCCTGCGCGCGCCGGTAACTTGCCAAGGCTTCGTCGAATCGCCGCAGCTCTTTGAGCGCATTACCGCGATTTGAGTGCGCTTCCGCAGAGTCCGGCTGCAGCGCTAGCGCGCGGTCGTAACTGACGAGCGCGTCCTCAAACCGGCGCAGTTCATGCAGCGCATTGCCGCGGTTGGAATGGGCTTCGGCAAAAGCCGGTCGCAACGCGATCGCCTGGTCGTAGTTTGCCAGCGCTTCTTCGAATCGGTTGATCTCGCACAAGATGTTGCCGCGGTTGGAATACGCCTCCGCGTAGGTGGGCCGCAGCGCCAACGTGCGGTCGCAGCAGCTAAGCGCCTCCTCGAACTGCCCGAGCGCGCCTAAAGTGTTGCCGCGATTGGAATGAGCTTCGGCATAGTCCGGCCGCAGCGCAATTGCGCGATCGCAACTCTCGAGCGCGGCCTCATAGCTTTTGAGTTCGTGGAGGGCGGCGCCACGATTGCACAGCGCATCGGCATAGTCCGCGCGCAGCGCCAGCGCACGGTCATAGCTTGCTACCGCTTCCTCATACCGCCGAAGGTCGTGGAGAACGCTACCCCGGTTGGAATGAGCCTCGGCATAGTCCGCTCGCAGCGCTAGTGCGCGGTCATAGGTCGCCAACGCCTCATCCAATCGTCCCAGCTCCTTCAGCGCGGCGCCGCGATTGCTCAGCACATAGATGTTGCTCGGATTGATCCGGAGCGCGGCATCGATGTGGCGGAGCGCGTCGCCGGGATGCCCGCATTGCAGAAAAATCACCCCGAGCAGCTGCTGGCTGTCGAAATGATCGGGCGCAGCCGAGAGAATCTGTCCATAAATTCTTGCCGCTTCCGCTAAGCGGCCGGCTTGATGCAGCGCGAGTCCTTGGGCAAACAGCGACGCGGGCTGCGCCGGTGCCGAAAGACCTGGTCCCTGTTTCAAGCCCGTTGTCGAGTTATGCTTCATGGCAATGGGATCGCCCTACAATACGCGGCTGACGGCGAGCGGTTTTCCGTCTTTCGGTCGTGGCGCCACCGTGCGGCCGGACGCGCCGTACACTTTCGGCGCCGCCTTGCGGGCAAGATCGCCGGAAAGCCTGCGCACGATGCCCTCTGACACGGCATGTGCCGTCGCGAGCACGATCATGTTTCGTTGCAGGACGGAGCGGAAGGAATCCTGCAGGCGATGCAACGCGGCGACTTGAGCCGGCGCGGCCTGCCGAAGAAATTTCGCATTCGCCTTCAGGCGCTCGCCAAACAGATAAAGCCTGCTCGTCAATTCGCTCTTTCGCGGCGTGAGCGCGCTCGCGTCGCGCACTTTGCCGGCATGGACCAGGGCGGTTTCCTGCTCGATCACACCGCGCAGCTTGTCGATCAGGTCGGCTGCCTGGGAGATCGTCGCTTCCGCTTCCGCGGCGGTTCTCATCGTGCTCATGAGGCCGGTATCCCTTGATGCTTGAGGAGTTGATCGTAGACGTGCGAGGCGATGCCGAGCCCGCCATTCTTGGCGAAGGTCTTGGCGTATTCGTCGGTCAGGAACGAACGCCAGACTTTGAGCGCGCCGCTGCCGCCGAGCGGCCCGTCGCCGTCGACGCCGGTGAACATCTGCTGGAACATCGAATTGAGAAACATCGCCTCGAATTTCTCCGAGGCGGCTTTGGCCCTGGCTTTTTTGATCGCGGTCGGGTCTTGCTGGGCCTGATTGTTGCCGAGCGCGCTGCTTGGAGCGAAAGTGGTCGCCGCGATCATCACATCACCTCGATATCGGCCTGGATCGCGCCGGCGGCTTTGATCGCCTGCAAGATCGTGATCATGTCGCGCGGCCCGATGCCGAGCGCGTTCAGCCCGTCGACGACCTGCTGCAGCGAAATGCCTTCGCTGACGACGGCGAGCTTCTTGCCGTCCTCGGTGACGCCCACGCGCGTGCGCGGCATAACGACCGTGCGGCCGCGCGCAAAGGCGTTGGGCTGGCTCACCTGCGGCGATTCCGAGATGCTGACCGTCAGGTTGCCCTGCGCCACCGCCACGGTGGACACGCGCACATCGCGGCCGATGACGATCACGCCCGAGCGCTCGTCGATGACGATCTTCGCGGTCTCGTCGGGCTCGATCTGGAGCTGCTCGATTTCGGTCAGCATCGCCACCAGGTTCTGTGGAAATTTTGGCGGCAGCGTCAGCTGCACGGTCGAGGGATCGAGCGGCTCTGCTACCGGCGTGCCGAGATAGTCGTTGATCGCGATGGCGATGCGCTTGGCGGTGGTGAAATCGGCGTTGCGCAGCGCCAGGCGCAGCTTGCCGAGCGTCGCCAGCGAAAATTCGATCTCGCGCTCGATGATGGCGCCGTTGGTCAGCCGACCGACCGTCGGCACGCCGCGCGTTATTTTGGCGGCCTCACCTTCGGCCTGGAAGCCGCCGATGGCGAGCGAGCCTTGCGCGACTGCATAGACATTGCCGTCGGCGCCAAGGAGCGGCGTCACCAGGAGGGTGCCGCCGAGCAGGCTCTTGGCGTCGCCCATTGCCGAGGCGGTGACGTCGATGCGGGTGCCCTGCGTTGCGAACGGCGGCATATTGGCGGTGACCATCACGGCCGCCACATTGCCGGTGCGAATCTGCTGACCGCGGATATTGACGCCCAGCCGCTCGAGCATGCCCTGCAGGGATTGCTTGGTGAACGGCGTGTTATTGAGCGTATCGCCGGTGCCGTTGAGGCCGACTACGAGGCCGTAGCCGATCAACTGGTTCTGGCGAATGCCCTCGATATTCGCGAGGTCCTTGATACGCGAGGTCGCGGTCGCGCTCGACCCCGCGCACGTCAACACCGCCAGCGCGACCAGCGCCGGCCAAAGCGTCCTCTTCATCTCCTGCTCCCCAAGAGGTCGGACGGCTCAGGTCATTGCCAGTAGCGTGCCAACCCGGCTGTTTTTATAAGCCTTTGGCAAATAATGATTTTCGCCGAAGGGAAGGGCTGCGCCGCCCCCGCGTTTGGTTGGTCTCCGGCAATTCTTGCCGCCCAGGCGGCAAGGTTTTACCGCCCATTAACCATAACGGCCCACTTTCAGGTCATGCGCGTCAATGGCCCAAACGGAACGGTTGTCGCTTCAGCACCGGCAACAACAAGGCGAGCGAGCGGGCCCGGCGGCTTCACCCTGTCGGAATCAAACGAACCGCAGACTGCAAGCCCCGCAATCAGCCTTCGAACCGTTGGCGGAATCGACGCTCTCATCGCCCTGCAGGGAATCGAGGATCCGTTGGAGCGGCGGCGCCGCGCGGTCAAGTACGGGCGCCGGGCGCTCGATGCGCTGGACGAGCTTAAGCTTGCGCTCCTGTCCGGGACCGTCGAACCCTCGGCGCTTCTGCATCTGAAGGCGGTGGCCGGCGACCTCAAGGATAGCTCCGGGGACGAGAAGCTCGATCAGGTCCTGGGCGAAATCGAGCTGCGGGTGGCTGTGGAACTCGCAAAAGCGGGTATAAATTCCGTCTGAAATAAGGCTGCGCACCAAGGCTTAGCCCGGCCGAGGCAGACGGTTCACGTATATCTTTTGGCCGGAAGGCGCCGGCCCGCCAGCCGCCGGCGTGGTGGGGCGGCATCATCGTATTGTCACCGTCACAGAGCCGCGCTATATGGGCGCGCCTTCCGGGAGGACGTAGCGCCAAAGTTGCGCGCAGAGTAATGGGGACACAGAAGTCCATGCAGTCGGTGAAGAGCAAGAACGGTCGCTCCGACGACATATCAAACAAGAACGATAAGAGCATTCGGCCCTTCGATAAACTCTACCGCCCATCGGACCGCGAGCCGTTCATGAACGAGCGGCAGCGGGACTATTTCCGGCTGAAGCTGCTGGATTGGCGGGAGGACATTCTGAAAGAAGCCAAGGAGACGCTCCAGCATCTCCAGGACGACAATCAGAATCATCCCGACCTTGCCGATCGGGCCTCATCCGAGACCGATCGGGCGATCGAGTTGCGGGCCCGCGATCGGCAGCGGAAGCTGATCGCCAAGATCGATGCTGCGCTGCAGCGCATCGAAGACGGCACCTACGGCTATTGCGAGGAAACCGGCGAGCCGATTTCGCTCAAGCGGCTGGAGGCGCGCCCAATCGCCACCTTGTCGATCGAGGCTCAGGAACGTCACGAGCGGCGCGAACGCGTCTACCGGGAAGAGTAGGGAAGGCCTCCCTCTTTGTCTTCCGCGGCCGTGTTGCGACAGATACCGGTCGAACAAGGTGTGTCCCGCTTGCGGCTATAGTTGCGCCCGCCGAAGGTGCGGGGTTCGTTCCGCTGACGCGGTTGGCTCGATCTTTGTATCACCGACGTTCGCGAATGGTGGCCGCGGCCTGCTAATATTGCAGTGCGCGGCCCCCTCCGATTATTCGAGGCGAATAGCCGATGCCGTTTATAGATCGCTCCGATGCCGGTCGCCGGCTGGCGGGCGCGCTCGCCGGCTACAAGGATGAGCGCCCGGCCATTCTGGCGCTGCCGCGCGGCGGCGTTGCGGTCGCCGCCGAAGTCGCTGCCGCGCTCGAGGCTCCGCTGGACCTGATTCTAGTTCGCAAGCTCGGCGTGCCGTCGGAGCCGGAATTGGCGATGGGCGCCGTGGTCGATGGTGTCGATCCCATAGTCGTGCGCAACGAAGACGTGATCCGGATGACGGACGTCGGCGAGGCCGAATTCAACGCCGCGCGCGACGCCGAACTTGCCGAGATCGAACGCCGGCGCCGGCGCTACCTCGGCGACCGTCCGCGGGTGGACGTCGAGGGCCGGACCGCCATCGTCGTCGACGATGGCATCGCGACCGGGGCGACGCTCCGCGCGGCCTTGCGCGCGACGCGCATGCGCAAACCCAAGAAGCTTGTCGTCGCGGTGCCGGTGGCGCCGACGGACAGCTTCGAGGAACTGAGCGGCGAAGCCGACGAGATCGTCTGTCTCGAACAGTACAAATTCTTCCACGCTATCGGCGCTTATTATGCCGACTTCCGGCAGGTGACGGACCAGGAAGTGATCGAGACGCTCGATCGCTTTGCGCCGGTCAAAAGCGGTCCGCGATAGCGACAGAGTTTGCAGACCGCCGATCAGCCAGAGCGCCGTTGCGGGTCGGCACCGGTAAATAGAAGATCGGAATCCGGCACATATTGCGCCGCATTGCCGTGCAGCTTGGCGTTGTTCGCCGCGCGCAGGGCCGCGTCGGCCTCGCCATATAGAAAGGCCAGGAAGGCATAGCGGCGGCCTTTCGTAACCGGCGTGACCTGATGCAAGGCGCCGCATGAGAATACGACCGCTCCGCCCATGGGAGCGCGATAGGTCCGTCTCCCGAATTCCGGGAACACGAGATCGCCGCCCTCGTAGTCCCGATTGAGATTGACGGTGACCGCGAAGCGCCGGTGTTGCGCGCCGAGATTATCGTTGTCCCGGTGGCGATGAAAATGTCCGCCGACGGCGCTGTCGTAACAGGAGACGATATAGCGGTCGAGACGCGTCACCTTGAACTGGAAGAAACGCTCAATCGCCGGCACGAGACGGCGCACGACCTGATTGCGCATGGCCTCGCGCAATACCGGATGCACGACGATGAGATCACTGCGGCGTTTCAGCCGATGATCGACCGTCCGCGCCGTTTTGCCGTCGATATCGAGGAGGAATCCGGAATCCTCGCCGCCGACCTCATCGAAGACTTTGACCAGCGTCTCGCACAAAGGAAAATCAAGCACGCGCGGCACGATCAGGAGCGGAGCGGTCAGCGGCACGCCCGCGGAATTGTCCACGTCCGGCAGGCTTTTGATCAGGTCGCAGACGGCTTTGATGTGTCCGCCCGAATCCTCCCGCGGGACGTTGGCGACTGCACGCAGCATCGGATCGAGCACAAATATGCGCGGCCGATCGGTTGCGCCGAATTGGCGGCTGATCGTTCGGTCATAGTCGGCAACGAACGACACGGCTTTGCCGGCTCGCGCGGTGAACCTTGCCAAGTCGCCGGGAGGCGCCGAAACGATGCCGCAGAAAATGACGTGGTCCTCGTTGAAGGAAACCTGACGGAAGAGCTCGTCGAGTTCTTTTTCCGCGCCACCGTCGGCAGGGCCGAGAAAGGCGAGAACGATCCAGCGGCCGGCGGCAACCTGAAGGTTGAAGGATCCGTCGCCGAGCATTGGCGCTCCAAACCAGGGCACCGGGTCTCCGAGCGGGAGCTGCATGTCAATCGCGCCGTTGTCGGCCATAGATGTCTCTTTCTGATCGAGGGAGGCGGCGGCGGTGGCTTCGCCGACTCTTATGAAGATCGAATCGGCGGCGCAGGTCGCGTTTCGCCCAAAATTGTCGGTGAAGCGCGTATCGACCAAATAGTCTCCCGCATGCGCGTCGACGAAGGCGCGAATCGCATTGCGTTTGACATCGCTATCTTCGACGACGAGATAATCTCCGGGAATGAGAAAGCGATGCAGCAGATCGAGCACGCCCGGGACATTGTGATGGGCATCTTCGACCACCAGCCAGGGATGCGGCGCCGTCTGCAGAAGCCGAAGCGGGAACAGGCTGTCGGGTTTCGAGCAATCGCCCGTATGGAATTGGACGCGCGGGTGCTGCATCCGCGCTTCGACGATGTCGACGGAATGAACGTCGCCGTCTGCGCCGCTCAGCGTCAGCAGGTCGGCGAGCCACGCAGCGCTCGCGCCGGAGCCCGAACCGATTTCAAAAATGGTGCGCGGCCGCAGCTCGGCGAGCAGCGCCGGATACATGGCGAAATCGAAGACATTCTTCATCAACGGCTTGCCGCGCCAGCGCATGAGCGAAAGCGCGCCCTGGCAGGTCAGCAGCACGTCCGCACCGAATTCGGTGCCGAAACGTGGATGATAGTGAGCTCCGGATCGCTCGCGGTGCGCAAATTCGACAAAGCGGCCTTGTACCCAGCGATCGAGGAAGAGCCGCAGCCGCTTCAAATCCCAATCAAGATCGCGCGCCTGGCTGGGAATTTGCGCCGCATATTCGCTGACGCTCTCCTCCCAAGACCGCTCCCGATCGAAGCTGAGGAGCTTCGTCAGCACGCGGCTGAACCAGCTGTCGAAAACGCTGGGAAGGCCGCCCTGATCCCGATCGACTTTCACCCGCACGTCGCTCAGGAATCTGAGCGCGGATGCCTTTAGCGCGTCGCCGGAGATGAGATCGGCTACCTCGCTCATGCTAGGACCCCACGGGGTGCGTCTGAGAAGCCCTATCGCCCGAGGCGGCGGCAGTCTGGTCCACCAGCATAGGAGATGCCCAGGATCCGGTCGGGCCAGCGAGAGCAGGGGGCCACGAAGGTCACTCTTCGTGTCGCAGCTTGCTCCCAGCGCAACAGGCGTAGCGTCCCCCTGAACGCCTCTCATAATTCATTAAGCTGAATAAAGTATTAAGATACCGACTTGTTCGGCCGGCTCGGTAATGAGACCACCCGCTCGCGCTACATTCTCCGCTCTTCGCGCGTCAGCATGTGCGCGATCTCGTCTTTCAGTTTGAGGCGCTCCTTCTTGAGTTGCTCGAGAACCGCATCCGCGACCGGCTGGTCTTCCGACTCGATGCGATAGATCTGACGATTGACCTCGTCGTAGCGGCTGGCCAATCGCTTGAACAAATAATTGTCGTGCGCGAGCCTCGCGATGAGCGTGATTTCGTCGGGAAATTCCTCCGGCAGTTCGTGCGGAATGCGCATCGCGGTCACCTCGTTGTGGGTGCAGTCGACATTCGGTCCGCGCCTGGAGCCCGTCCTGGGGCGAATTCAATCCCGCGTGCGGACGATGCATCTTCACCTTGCATAGCGTGCAGTGTGTGTATGTCGTTGATTTGGCGCAATTGTGCGTCGCCCCGCTCAAGAGCGGCCGCCGCCGCGACCTGCCCGGGCGGCACAAGAGCGAAAATCGGCCTCTTCAACCTTTGTAAACTACGGACGCCGAACGCCGGCCACGGTTGATCTTCGTCAACCGTCTCCCGCTAGCTTGGTTCACGAGGCTGCGTGGCAGGGTGCGGCCTTGCCGTGCGCGTCCACAGCGTCATCGACGTGACGACAGGTAGGCCATGATCGAGCGTCGCGCGCTTATCCGACACAAGACCTTCATCAAGGGCCGGATCTATTTCAACAACCGGTTGACCAGCATGGATTGCATCGTGCGCGACGTCACGGAGAAGGGCGCGCGGCTGCAAGTGTCGGAAAGCGTGGCATTGCCCGATGCATTCGAGCTTTATCTTCCCAACAAAGACGAGCACTTCCGCGCCCAGGCGCAATGGCGCAAGGGCGATCAGCTCGGGATCAGCTGGACGCCGGATTCCGCCTTCAGGCACAAAGCGGAAAGTGGCGGTCACGGTGAACACGCGCTGGCCGATCGAGTCGCGCGACTCGAGCAGGAGGTTGCCGCCCTGCAGCGTCGCCTCGACAGCCTGCAGCACGGCTGACCGCCCGCGGCTGCCGTCTTAAACCTTTCTTTACCGGGATTCTTTACCCGCTATTAAGGATCGCGCGCCGGCTTTTAGGGCGCGCGGACGGCGATCGCTTACGGCATGCGCAACGGCCGAGAGCATGATGCCGAAAAGTGGAAACCGGTTTTCGGACAAGATCATGCTCAAAACAAAGAATCTGGACCGTGATCCCGATTCCATTGAATTGGATCACGGTCTAATGCAGAACGGTCACGCGAATCCTTCGCGCCTGCTGCGGCGCGCTCGGCGCGCGCAGGAAGAGGGCGAATTTGCCAAAGCCGAAAGGCTTTATGGCGAATTTCTCCAGCATCAGGCGAACAGCTTCGAGGCCCTGCATGGCCTCGGTCAAATCCATTTTCGTCGCGGACGGCTCGACACGGCGCTTGCCTGTTTTCAGGAAGCGCTGAAGTGCGATCTTTCACGCGCCGACGGTTTCGCGAGTCTCGGGCTCGTCTTCCACGCGCTGCGGGATTTTGCGCGTGCGCTGACGAGCTACGAGCAGGGCCTTCGACTCGATCCCGACAACGCCGAACTTCTCAATGGGCGCGGCGTGTCGCTGCTCGAACTGCGGCGGCCGCACGAGGCGCTCGCGTGCTTCGACCGCGTGCTGGCGTCGCGTCCGCACCATGCTGACGCGCTTGGCAATCGCGGCAATGCGCTGCTGCGGCTCAACCGGGTGGACGAAGCCGTTGCAGCCTATGAGCGAGTGCTTGAGCTCGCCCCGAAAAATGCTCCGCTGCTTGCCAATCGCGCGGCGGCTTTGCGCCGCCTCGACCGGCCGCACGAAGCGCTGATGAGCGCCCTCAAGGCGCTCGCGATCAAGCCGGATCTCGCCCATGCGCGATTCGTGGAAGCGGTCGCGCGATTGAGCCTGGGCGATTTCGCCGCCGGCTGGCCGGCCTATGAGGCGCGTTGGCATGTGGGTTGGCTCGCCTCGCAGCGGCGCGACTACGGCGCGCCGCTGTGGCTGGGAAAAGAGCCGCTCGCCGGCAAAACTATACTGCTGCATGTCGAGCAGGGCATGGGCGACACTATTCAGTTTGCGCGCTATGCGCCGCTCTTGACCGCGCAGGGCGCCGCCGTCGTGCTCGAAGTCCAGCAGCCGCTGGTCCGTCTGCTGTCGAATTTGTCCGGCGTGGCAAAGGTCGTCGCGCGGAACGAGCTTTTGCCACCTTACGATTTCCACTGCCCGCTGCTGAGCCTGCCGCTCGCCTGCGGGACGGCGCTTGCAACGATTCCCGCGGAAATTCCCTACGTGGCGCCGCACGAAGCCGATGTCGCGCGCTGGCAGGCGCGCCTGCCGCGGCAGCGGCCGCTGGTCGGCCTCGTCTGGTCGGGCGAGCGCTCGCACGACAACGATCTCAACCGCTCGATGCGCTTTGAAACATTGCTGCCGCTGTTTGATCTGCCCGGCGTCGCTTTCGTCAGCCTGCAGCACGAAGTGCGCGAAGAAGATCGGGGATTGCTGGAAAGCCGCGGCGATGTCATTCGGATCGGCGGTGAATTCAGGGACTTTGCCGACACCGCCGCGGCTGTCGCGGCGCTCGATGCGGTGATCGCGGTCGATACCGCGACGGCGCATCTCGCCGGCGCCGTCGGCAAGCCGCTATTCCTCTTGCTGCCCTACGCCGCCGACTTTCGCTGGCTGCGCGGGCGCAGCGACAGTCCGTGGTATCCGAGCGCCCGGCTTTTTCGTCAGCAGCAGTTTGGCGACTGGGCGGGTGCCGTCGGACTCTTGCGCCAGGAGCTTGTGGACTCTCTTGCCCAGCACGGCAAGGCGGCGTGAACTGACAAACGCCGGTCGCAATTGGTTCATCGAAGCTCGGCAATGCTGGCGGCTGCGTCGGAGCAACCAGGGAGCTGACGATGGACAGCCAAGATCTGCACGAGCACGAGATCCACGAGCATCACGAAGAGGCCGCGCATCATCACGAGCAGGCGGCCAAACATCACCGCGAAGCCGCCAAGCATCACAAGGCCGGCGAACACGAGAAAGCCGCGCATCATTCGCGCGTGGCGCACGGGCATCACCTGCATGCCACCGATCATCACAACGAAGCCGCCAAGCTGCACACGGAAGAGCACGGCGAAGAAGACGAAGAATAATCATTGCCTGCGCGAGAGCATGGAAGAGTGGAGAGCGGTTTTCCGCCGGCGCCCGGCCAGTCCCGCAAGGTCGAAAAAATTCGCGGCCTCCGGCGGGGAGCTGCCGGAGGCCGCGCCGAGACAGGGTCTGATCGCCATGCGATCGGACCCCGGGGAGCTCGGAATCGAAATCCGCTTCGCGGGATGGGTTGGGTCACGCGAACGCCCATCCGTTACGCCGATGATGGGTTTTGCCGCCGCTCAGCCCATCCTGTGAACCGTTAGAAAGGCAAGATGATATCGGCCACCTGCTGGCCCCAGCGCTCCGTTTGAATGTTGGTAAGTGTGCCGCGCCCGCCATAGGCAAGCCGCGCTTCGGCGACCTTCGGCAGCTCGATGGCGTTTTCGCTTTGGATGTCCTCCGGACGTACCACGCCGGCGACGATCAGTTCGCGCACTTCGTTGTTGAGCCTGATTTCCTGCTTGCCCTCGATCACCATGTTGCCGTTCGGCAAAAGCTGCGTCACCACGGCGGCGATGTTGGTGACCAATTGGTCCGACCGGTTGATCTGGCCGGTGCCGGTCATCTGCGAATTGCCCGAGGCGGTCAGCACCGAGCCCGGCAGCACGGCTTGCGCGGCGCCCTTGATCGTGTTGGCGCCGATGAAGTTGGTGATCTCGGTATCTTCCGTGCTGGTCCGGTTCAGCGCGGTCTGATCGTTGAATTGCGCCGTGTCGTTGATATTGACCTTGACGGTCAGAATGTCGCCGACCTGATGCGCGCGCTGATCGTTGAAGAAGGCGCGTGAGCCGTTGCGCCACAGCGAGTTCGGATTGTACACGGCCGGCTGCGGATTGGGCATCGGCATCTGCACCGGCTTGTAGCCGGGCTTGGCCGCCGGATTGTCGATCGGCGCCAGCGCAACCGGTTCGCCAAGCTGCTTGATCCGGTCAACGGCAGCACAGTTCGTCAGCAGTGACGCCATCGCCGCGGTACCGAGAAGCGAGCGTGCGAGCTGACTACGCGTCGTGGACTTCAACATTTACTTCACTCACTCTTCGGACCTACTCGACTTTGTGCTCGGGTTGCTGCTGTTCGTCGGCGGGCGGGGCAGGCGAGGCGGCGGCAGGGGCGCTGTCGACGACGCGTGCGGGGACGGCGGCCACTGTCACGCGGCCGGGACCGGTCACGACGCCTTGCACGAGGCGTTTCGATTGCATGTTCATCACGCTGATCGTGTCGCCGAGCGCGCCGGCATCCTGCGCTTGGCCGCGCAACGTCAGGGTCAGTCCGGGCGCTTCGTAAAAGATCGTCACGATGTCATTGCGCTGCACCAACGCCGGCTTCATCAGGTCGGCGTCGTGTAGCGGTTGGCCCGGACGCAACTGATGGCGCGCCGCAAGTCCCGCCGCCGCTTGCAGACCGGTGATGACCGGACCCTCGGCCTTCGGCCGCCGCACCGTGGTCAAATCGGACGCTTTGAGGATCTCGCCATGCTCGATCGGATGATCGACCGTGACGGCGTCAACGGTCTCGATGGCGGTGCCAGAATAGTGGGTCGCCTGCCAATGCAGGGCCGTACTCGACGGCAGGTCGATCGTGGCGTCGAAACGGGATGTGCGCCGGTTGTAGCTGAGCGACACGACCTCCAATTCGCCCGAGATGTTTGGCTCGACGTTGAGTGTGCGCGCGTCGCGGTCGAATTCCACGGCAATGTTGCGCGCCTCGCCGAGGCCGTACTGGCTTTCCAGCGCCTTGGCGATACGGGCGGAAATTTCCTGAGCCGGGATGGCGCGGCTTGCGCGCGTTACCACCACTTCGGAAATTCCGCGCGTGTCGATGCCGATGAGCTGATGCGGCCGGATCGCTTCGACCACGCGCGCGGTCGGCACGGCGCCGCGCGTGCCGAGATCGGGCGCGCGAAAGATCGGCACGTCGGCGACGGCGCCGGCATGTTCGACAAGATCGCCGATGCGCACGATGTCGCCGGTGACGGTCACGTTGGCGCGAAGCGCCGGGGCGGCGTTTTGCGCGGCAGCCGGGCCGGCAACAAAGCCGGCCGTGAAGCAAAGCGCCAGTGCGAGGGTGCGGACCGAGTGGCGGATCATCACGATTCTCCTTCTCAGCGCATCAGCTGCGCCGTTGTCTGCAGCATCTGATCGGTCGCGCTGATGACCTTGGAGTTCATTTCGTAGGCGCGCTGTGCCGAAATCAGGTTGGAGATCTCGGTCACGGCTTCCACGTTCGACTGTTCGAGACTGCCCTGCAGGAGCGTGCCGGAGCCGTTGAGGCCGGGCGTACCGTCCTGCGGCGAGCCCGAAGCCGGCGTGGCGACGAACAGATTGCTGCCGTTCCCCTGCAAGCCGGCGTCGTTGATGAAGGTGGTCAGCGTGAACTGGCCGAGAATGCTCGATGTGGTGCTGCCGGGCAGCGTCACTGAGACCTGGCCCTGCTGATTGATGGTCAGTCCGGTCGAGTTCGGCGGGATCGTGATCGTCGGCTGTACCAGATTGCCTTCGGCGGTCACGATGCGGCCCTGGTTGTCCATCTGAAACGAGCCGTCGCGGGTGTAGCTGAAGGTGCCGTCCGGCATCAGAATCTTGAACCAGCCGGAGCCCTGGATGGCGACGTCGAGCGTGTTGCCGGTCTGCGCGAACGAGCCTTGGGTCATCAGCCGCGGCGTGCCGACGGTTTTCACGCCCGAGCCGATTTCGATGCCGACCGGCAGAATGTTGCCGTTTTCGGAAGCCTGCGCGCCGATGCGCTGGACATGCTCGTAGATGAGGTCCTGAAACTCGGCGCGTTGGCTCTTGAAGCCGGTGGTTCCCATGTTGGCGATGTTGCCGGCGATGACCTGGACCTTGAGGTCCTGGGCCGCCATTCCGGTTGCTGCGGTATCAAGCGCACGCATGGTTCTTGATCCTCACCATCAACCCGAGGTACCGGCCGCCTGCGCGAGCTGCTGCAGCGAGTTTCGGCGCAGGTCGCCTTGCTGCTGCAGAATCGCGGCAATGTCGGAATAACTGCGGGTGATCTCGATCATCCGCGTCATTTCCAGAATGGGGCGCACGTTCGATTTCTCGATCGAGCCCTGCACGACGCGAGTGCCCGGCGCGATCGGCTTCTGATTGGCATTCGGCTGCGCCTGGAAGGTCGAGGCGCCGTCTTTTTGCAGCTGCTGCGGACTGTCGAAGTCGACCAGTTGCAATTGGCCGCGTTGCACGCTCAGCGTTCCACTGCCGTCGCGCGCGCTGACGACGCCGGTCGTGCTGATGATGATGTCGTGATCGGTGGGCTGAAAATTGATCGGCCCGCTCGCGCCGAGCACCAGGTCGCCGGTGCTGGTGACGAGCTGACCTGTGGCGTTGAGTCCAAACGCGCCGTTGCGCGTGTAACGCTGCCCGCGCGGCGTCTGCACCACGAAGTAGCCGTTGCCGTCGATCGCCACGTCGAGCGGATCGCCGGTGCGCTGCATGGCGCCGCGGCTGAAGTCGATCCACGTGCCGCGGTCTTGCACGAAACTGATGCGGCGGTCCTTGCCGGCGAAGTCGCCGTCGCTGGCGCCGGACGTGAGGTATTCGGAGAACGCCGCGCTGTCGGCCTTGAAGCCGGTGGTGTCGATGTTGGCGATGTTGTTGGCGATGATGTCGATCTGGTTGCTCAGCGACATTTGTCGCGACAAGCCGACGAGAAGCGCATTTTGCATTGGTAAACTCCCCCTTCCTGCATCGGAGGACGCCACTCCCGGGACGCCGCCCCGCCGTGCATGCCGCAGGCTCTCCCAAGCCCGCGGCGCAGAGCGCGCAGCAGGAGCCGTGCCAAAGCGGAAATTATATATTTATCAGATGGTTATGATCTTGAAGGGCATCCGGGAACAGGCAGAAAAGGCCGTCACGCCCGGCGTTACCCGGCAAAATTTTCCGTGCGGATGGAACTCGCAAGCATCCGTTAACCATTGGCAACCTAGGGTCCCTCTGACGGTGCCATGTTCCGGCGCCGAACGAAGCGCCCGCGGCGTTGTTTTGCGTTCCGTCTTGTCGGCCGGGTGCGCATCTGACGCGAAGCGGAGCGGGGGGCGATGGCGAAGACGAACGACACGCGATCCGAGGCCGAGGGTCCGGACGGCGAAGAGGGCAAGACGGCTCCCGCCAAACGCAAGCTGTCGCTCAAGCTCATCATCATGGCGGTCGGCGGTCTCGTCGGGCTCGGCGCCGTCGGTGGCGGCGGATACTACTTGTTCGCCGGCCACGGCAAAGCCGAGGCCGCCGCGGTCGCGGAGGCTCCGCCGGTCAAGCCGGTGGTTTTTCTCGATATGCCGGACGTGCTGGTCAATCTGGCCGCAAGCAACGGCAGCGAGCGCACGCAATATCTTAAAGTGAAGGTCACGCTCGAATTGCCGAACGAGACCATGTCGGCGCAGATCCAGCCGCTGATGCCGCGGCTGATGGATGCCTTCCAGACCTATTTGCGCGAGCTGCGGCCGTCGGATCTCGACGGTTCGGCCGGGCTCTACCGGCTCAAGGAAGAGCTGACGCGGCGCGTCAATGCCGCCATCGCGCCGAGCCGGATCAATGCGGTTCTGTTCAAGGAAATCGTGGTGCAGTGATGCGGCCGTTGTCTCCTCAGTCTTCGAGGTCCGCCGCGCCGCGGTGCGCGACGGCGGAATGAAAGTCTAAGCCGATGGCGGACGAACAAATCGATCAAGATAGTCTTGCGGCCGATTGGGGCGTTGCGCTCGATGCCGAGCAGAAGGCTGCAGCCAGGATTCCCGGCGACGTCGTACAGGCCAACGCCGGAGGCGGCTCCAGCCCCGAAGCGATGGCGGCGCAATGGGCGAGCATGGCCGACGACGGCCATTTCAGCCAGGCGGCGAAGGGCGGCGCCGAACGCATCCTCACTCAGGAGGAAATCGATTCGCTGCTCGGCTTTTCGCTGGCCGACGTATCGCTCAACGACAATTCCGGCATCCGCGCGATCATCAATTCGGCGATGGTCTCCTACGAGCGGTTGCCGATGCTGGAGATCATCTTCGACCGGCTGGTCCGGTTGATGACCACATCGCTGCGCAATTTCACCTCCGACAACGTCGAAGTCTCGCTCGACCGCATCACCTCGGTGCGCTTCGGCGATTATCTCAACTCCATCCCGCTGCCCGCCATTCTCGGCGTGTTCAAGGCCGAGGAGTGGGAGAATTTCGGCCTCATCACCATCAATTCGAGCTTGATCTACTCGATCATCGACGTGCTGCTCGGCGGCCGCCGCGGCCAGACGGCGGTGCGCATCGAAGGCCGGCCCTACACCACGATCGAGACCAACCTGGTCAAGCGCATGATCGAGGTCGTGCTCGCCGACGCCGAGCTCGCCTTCAAGCCGCTGTCGCCGGTGAAGTTCAACATCGACCGGCTGGAGACCAATCCGCGGTTCGCCGCGATTTCGCGGCCGGCGAACGCCGCCATCTTGGTGCGGCTGCGAATCGATATGGAAGATCGCGGCGGCACCATCGAACTTCTCCTGCCCTACGCCACCATCGAGCCGATCCGCGACGTGCTGTTGCAGATGTTCATGGGTGAGAAGTTCGGCCGCGATCCGACCTGGGAAGGCCATCTCGCGACCGAAATGGGCCAGGCGGAAATTGC
>Ga0187781_10001724_pt1 | contig 16644 bp, 11 predicted proteins | sample 0715_SJ02_MP02_2_FD_132447 | JGI IMG/M metagenome (GOLD analysis project Ga0187781, IMG submission 132447) | Tropical peat soil microbial communities from peatlands in Department of Meta, Colombia - 0715_SJ02_MP02_20_MG | ecosystem: Environmental > Terrestrial > Soil > Wetlands > Peat | place...
CGGTCGGCGGCCTTTTCCCCAATGACGGCGACGGCAACGCCTGGGGCGACAAGCAGGTCGGCTTTCCGCCGGTGCTCGACAAGCTCGGCTACAAGCTCACCGATCCCGGCCGCTATCAGAATCTCACCGACGATTTCAGCGCGCAGATCGCGGCGTTCAAGAAGGCGAACTGCGAAATCATCACCGGTGTGGTGCTGCCGCCCGATTTCACGACCTTCTGGAATCAGGCGCAGCAGCAGGGGCTGAAGCCGAAGGCCGCCTCGATCGGCAAGGCGATCCTGTTCCCCGTGGCGGTCGAGGCTTTGGGCAAGAACGGCAACAACCTGTCGTCGGAAGTCTGGTGGTCGCCGAACCATCCGTTCAAGTCGTCGCTGACCGGGCAATCGGCCAAGGACATCGCCACGGCTTACGAAAAGTCCTCGGGCAAACAGTGGACGCAGCCGATCGGCTTCGTCCATGCGTTGTTTGAGCTCGCCGTCGATGTCGCCAAACGCTCCGGCGACGTCGGCGACAACAAGGGAGTCGTCAAAGCGATCGCGGCAACCAAGCTCGACACCGTGGTCGGGCCGATCGTCTGGGACGGCAAGAACCTGCCGCCCTTCGCAGGAAAGAATATCGCCAAGACGCCGCTCGTCGGCGGCCAATGGCGGCTGCGTGACGGCAGCAAATACGACATCGTCATCACCGACAACAAAACCGCGCCGGAAATTCCGGTCGGCGGCAAGATGGAGCCGATTGCCTGAAGGTCGGCATTCTTGCAGCGGGCGTTTCCCGTACGCGATGCAGCGCGAAAGCGCTGCGCCGCAGATCCGGGACCGTTTCAAACTCGGCGCTCGTTAAGGTCCTGGGCGCAGCGCATCACTATCGTGCCGCGCCGCGCCCGGGACACGGCGAATATAGTTTGCGCGTGCTTTGATCAGACGCTCGACTGGACCGTCACGTGATCCTCAAGCTGGACAATCTCGCGCGATCATTCGGCTCGCTCAAAGCGGTCGATGGGGTCGAGCTTGAGGTCGCGCGCGGCGAGGCGCTCGGCATCATCGGGCCGAACGGCGCCGGGAAATCGACGCTGTTCAATCTCATCACCGGATTGCTGCGGCCCGATACCGGCACCGTCCGCTTCAATGGCAACGACATCACCCACGCGCCGCCGCGCGCCCGCTGCATCGCCGGCATCGGACGGTCGTTCCAGATACCGCATCCGTTCGAGAATCTGACGGTATTCGAAAATCTGCTGGTCGCCGCCATCCACGGCCGCCGGCAGCGGGAAGCCGATGTGGTCGATGCCTGCGGCGACATTCTGCAGCGCGCAGGCTTGGTCGCTTTCGCCAATCGCCGCGCCGGCACGCTCAACCTCCTGGGCCGCAAGCGGCTCGAACTGGCGCGGGCCTTGGCGAGCGGCCCGCAACTCCTTCTGCTCGATGAAATCGCCGGCGGCCTGACCGAAGCGGAATGCGTGGAACTCGTGACATTGATCCAGAACATCAAGCAATCGGGCGTCACCATTGTCTGGATCGAGCACATCGTGCACGCGCTCCTTGCCGTCGTCTCCCGCTTGGTGGTTTTGAACTTCGGACGCAAGATCGTCGAAGGCGAGCCGCGCTCGGTCATGGCCTCCGATCAGGTGCGCGAAATCTATATGGGCATCGCGGCGTAGGGGCTTGAGGCATTTCGACGTGGCAATGCTCGAGACGCATGATCTCACCGCCTTTTATGGCGACTTCCAGGCCCTGTTCGGTATTACATTTGCGATCGATGAGGGTGAAACTGTCGCCATCATCGGCGCCAATGGCGCCGGCAAATCGACCTTCTTGAAGGCCGTCGCCGGCTTGCTGCCGCGGCCGGCGGCCGCGGTTCGTTTCGACGCGCGCGATATCGGCGCGCTGCCGGCCTATGACATCGTCAAGCTCGGCATCGCGCTTGTGCCGGAAGGCCGGCGCTTGTTTTCTTCGCTGTCGGTCGAGGAGAATCTCTTGGTCGGCGCCTATGGCCGCCGCATCGAGGGACCTTGGGATCTGCCAGCGGTTTACCGCCTCTTTCCTGCGCTACGCGAGCGCCGCAATACGCCGAGCACCGCGCTCTCGGGCGGGCAGCAACAGATGGTCGCGATCGGCCGCAGCCTGATGTCAAATCCGCGCGTCCTCCTGTGCGACGAGCTCAGCCTCGGGCTCGCTCCGATTATCATTCGCGACATTTATGCGGCGCTTGCCGACATCAAGCGGCGCGGCACCAGCGTGGTGCTGGTCGAGCAGGATCTCCTTCACGCCATGTCGGTCGCGGACCGCGCCTATTGCTTCCAGGAAGGCCGGGTGAGCCTTACCGGCCGGCCGCAGGATTTGAGCCGCGAGGCCGTTCACGCCGCCTATTTCGGACTGTAGAGACGATGCTTGGCTGGATCGACACACTGTTGCAGGGAATTCTGCTGGGCGGACTTTACTCGCTCTATGCCACCGGCCTTTCGGTCATCTTCGGCATCATGCGGCTTGTCAATCTCGCGCATGGCGATCTGATCGTGCTCGGCGCGTTTTTGATCCTTGCCGCAACCAGCGCCGGCGTGCCGCTCATCGTCGCCTGCGCGGTGGTCGTGCCGCTCATGTTCGCGCTTGGTTACGCACTGCAAGCCGTGCTGCTCAATCGGGCGCTTGGCCGCAATATTCTGCCGCCTTTGCTGATCACGTTCGGGCTTTCCATCATCGTGCAGAACGGGCTCCTGGAAACGTTCTCCGCCGACACGCGCCGGCTTGATATTGGGCATTTGCAGAGCGCTTCGCTGCCGCTCGGTGGCGGGATTGCGATCGGGGTCATGCCGCTGATCGGGCTCGGCGCCGCGATCGCCGTTATCCTTCTGCTCAATGCGCTGTTCTACCGGACGGCCGTCGGGCGTGCCTTCCGTGCCACCTCCGATGACGTGGAAATCGCGCAGCTTATGGGCATCAACAACCGCTCGATCTACGCGCTGACAATGGGAATTTCGCTCGCGGTTTGCGCGCTCGCCGCTTTCTTCCTCGGAACCCGCGCCAATTTTGACCCGAGCATCGGCCCGGCGCGGCTCCTCTACGCCTTCGAAGCTGTGATCATCGGCGGGCTCGGCAGCTTGTGGGGCACGCTCGCCGGCGGCATCGTCGTCGGGCTTGCGCAAACGATCGGCGCCCACATCGATCCCGAATGGCAGCTTCTGTCCGGCCACATCGCGTTCTTGATCGTGCTCGTGATCCGGCCGCGCGGACTCTTCCCGCGCGCGGTCGATTAAGGGGCGGCGATGCGCGTTGGCGGCTTGAGCACTGGCATGAAAGGCGACGAGACGCACAAGCGTTTTAGCGTAGCGCGCGAGACGCGCGCATCGACCATCACGCTCATTCTCGCCGTGCCGGCGATCATCGTTCTGTTTGCTCTGCCAGCATTCGCCAGCCGCGTGCTGCTGCAGGAATTGTTCTATGTCTTCACCATGCTGTCGCTGGCGCAATTGTGGAACCTGCTTGCCGGCAGCGCCGGGCTCATTTCGGTCGGGCAGCAGGCCTTTGTCGGCGTTGGCGCTTACGCGCTGTTCGCCTTCGCGGTGATCGCGGGTCTTGATGCCGTGCTCTCGATCGTGCTGTCCGGCGCGCTTGCCGGGCTTGTCGCCATCCCGGCCGCGTTGATCGTGTTCCGCCTGCGCGGCGCCTATTTTGCGATCGGCACCTGGGTGGTGGCCGAGGTTTGCCGGCTGGTCCTTGCCCAGGTGAAACAGCTGGGCGGCGGAACCGGCACTTCGCTGCCGCCCGACGTCGCCAGTTCGATCGTCGGCCTCGATTTCGTGCGCAACTTCTTTGCCGTGCGCGGTCCGGCCGCGCGCGACATGATGGTGTATTGGCTCGCGCTCCTGCTCGCGCTTGGCACGTTCGCGCTGGTCTACAGGCTGTTGCGCTCGCGTCACGGGCTGGCGCTGTCGGCGCTCGGCGATTCGGAGACCGCCGCCGAAAGCACGGGCGTTGATGTCTTCCGCACCAAGTTCCTGATCTACGTTCTCACCGCGGTTGCGACCGGCATGGTCGGCGCGCTGATCTTCCTGCAGAAAGCGCGCATTTCCCCCGACGCCGCCTTCTCGCTGATCGACTGGACCGCCTATGTCATTTTTATCGTGGTGATCGGCGGCATCGGTTCGATGGAAGGACCCATCATCGGCGTCGCGATATTCTATTTGCTGCAATATTACCTGGCCGCACTCGGCTCCTGGTATCTGATGCTGCTCGGCGGACTGGCCATTGTGCTGATGTTGTTTGCTCCCTCGGGCATTTGGGGCGTGATCTCCCATTCGCTTGGCATCAGTCTGTTTCCGGTGCGGCGAAGATTGGTCACGATCACCGGCTCTGGGCCGGAACACGGCGGCAAGGGATAGCTGTCCGTTACGAGCCGCGGTTCCATCAAAAACATTTCATCAAATAATCGCCGAGTCGTTCGCCGCAATGGCCGCTGATCCGAACTCGGCGGGCTCGCTTATTTGAAATCATCCTTGCATCAAATAGTCATCGGAGAATTAGTCAGAACGCAGCGGATCGGATCGCTACATTACGCCCGGGCCGCCCGCATCGCGGAACGACAGCCCGTGTCGCTTGTTGCTTGGCAGTAGCCGTGGCCAAGAATCTCGAAAAACATGGAGATTGGAACAATGTCAGCAAAAGTTCTCCCCGCCCTCATTGTGGGGCTGCTTCTTGGAACAACCGGGTTGGCATCCGCAGTGGAGCGCGGCGTGCCATATTACTATTGGACCGATCCCTATTACGGCACTCCGTTCGAGAACGTAGCGCCCTATACTGCCTACGGTCAGCCCGATCCCTACAGGGGAACGGTCTACGACAACGTCGCGCCCTACTGACGCATCCTCCTGAATTGGAGGCCGGCACCGGCCTTCGGTTGAGTTTCCTTCGTTCCGACACAACAGCCGCACGTTGGTGCGGCTGTTGTGCCTGCTGACGGCCGATCCGCGGTGAGGCTTTTGCACAGCCGCGCTTTTTTCCCCCACCCAACCTCTGCTAGCGTCCGCCGCCATGGACGCGGCGCGGCCCACGACAACGGACAACACCGGAACTTCGCCGGGAGGCGCGCGCGCGCCGGACGCCGGCACCCAAGATGGCGGCCGCGGCAAAGCGGCAAATGACGCTGCGCGCGTCACGCCGATGATGGAGCAATATATCGAGATCAAGGCCGCCAATCCGGACTGTCTTCTGTTCTACCGGATGGGCGACTTTTATGAGCTGTTCTTCGAGGACGCCAAGGTGGCCTCGCGCGCGCTCGGCATCGTGCTGACCAAGCGCGGCAAGCATCTCGGCAGCGACATTCCGATGTGCGGCGTTCCGATCGAGCGCGCCGACGAATACCTGCATCGACTGATCGCACTCGGGCATCGCGTTGCGGTGTGCGAGCAGCTCGAGGATCCCGCCGAAGCCCGCAAGCGCGGCGCCAAGAGCGTCGTCCGCCGAGATGTCGTGCGGCTGGTGACGCCGGGCACCCTGACCGAGGATTCGCTGCTCGAAGCCCGCAGCAACAATTATCTGCTGGCGCTGGCGCGTGCGCGCATTTCCTCGGACGAAGACCGTTTTGCGCTCGCCTGGATCGATATCTCGACCGGCGAATTCCGCGTTGGCGAATGCGAGCGGGCAAACGCCGCCGCCGAGATTGCCCGCATCGAGCCGGGAGAGATCATCGTCTCGGATGCGCTCTATTCCGACCACGAATTTGCGCCGTATTTGCGCTCGCTGCCGGCGGTGACGCCGCTCACCCGCGACATCTTCGACGGTGCCACGGCCGAGCGCCGCCTGGCATCCTTCTTCGGGGTGCAGACCACTGCATCCTTCGGCGCATTCTCGCGCGTCGAGACCACGGCGGCGGCAGCGGCGGTCACCTACATCGAGCGGACCCAGGTCGGCAAACGCCCGCCGCTGTCGCCGCCGATCCGCGAGGCAGCCGGCGCGACGCTCGCGATCGATCAGGCGACCCGCAGCAATCTCGAACTCATCCGCACGCTTGGCCGCGAGCGGCGCGGTTCGCTCCTTGCCGCCATCGATCGCACCATGACGGCGGCGGGATCGCGGCTGCTGGCGCAGCGGCTTGCCGCGCCGCTGACCGACCCCGGCGCGATCGCCCATCGCTTCGATGCGGTCGCAGCCTTCGCGAGCGACGGCGGCGCGCGCGCCGAGCTGCGCGAACGGCTGAAAGCCGCGCCCGATCTGGCGCGCGCTCTGACCCGCATCGTCATCGCCCGCGGCGGTCCGCGCGATCTTGCCGCCATTCGCGACGGCATCTTCGCGGCAGCAACGATTGCCGCGCGGATATCGGCATTGGCCGACCTGCCGCGCGACCTTGCCCGCGCGGTCGAAGCGCTGCGCGAGCCCGACGGCGCGCTCGCCGCCGAGCTTGATCGGGCCTTGGCCGAGGAGCTTCCCGCTTCGCGGCGCGACGGCGGTTTTGTGCGCGCGGGTTACGAGCCGCCGCTCGACGAGGCGCGGGCATTGCGCGACGAATCGCGCCGCGTCATCGCCGCGCTGCAAGTGCGCTATGCCGAGACGACCGGCATCCGCTCGCTGAAAATCCGGCACAACAACGTGCTCGGCTATTTCGTCGATGTTACCGCCCAGCATGGCGAGAAATTGCTCGCCGCACCGCTCAACGCGAGCTTCATTCACCGGCAGACGCTCGCCGGCCAAGTGCGCTTCACCACGACCGAGCTCGGCGAACTGGAAGCGAAAATCGCCAGCGCGGCCGACCGAGCGCTTGCGCTCGAACTTGAGATATTCGAGCGGCTCGCCGCGGCGGTTGCGGCCGGCAGCGTCGCGCTTAAGCGGGCGGCCGATGCGCTCGCCATCGTCGACGTTGCCTCCGCGCTTGCGGTGCTGGCGGTCGAGCGCGATTACGTGCGCCCGCAAGTCGATGCCAGCTTGGGCTTCACCATCACCGGCGGTCGCCATCCGGTGGTGGAGCAGGCGCTCGCGACCGACGGCGGTCCGTTCGTCGCCAACGATTGCGATCTGTCGCCGCCGCCTCCGCTTGCCGAGGGTAGGCAAGGGGCTGGCCGTATTTGGCTCGTCACCGGGCCGAACATGGCGGGCAAGTCGACCTTTCTGCGCCAGAACGCACTGATCGCCGTGCTTGCACAAATGGGCAGTTTCGTGCCGGCGCGCGCTGCGCATATCGGTGTGATTGACCGGCTGTTCTCGCGCGTCGGCGCCGCCGACGATCTCGCGCGCGGACGCTCGACCTTCATGGTCGAGATGGTCGAGACGGCCGCCATTCTCAACCAGGCCGGCGAGCGCGCGCTTGTCATTCTCGACGAAATCGGCCGCGGCACCGCCACCTTCGACGGGCTCTCCATCGCCTGGGCGACCATCGAGCATTTGCATGAGAACAACCGCTGCCGAGCGCTTTTCGCGACGCATTTTCACGAGATGACGGCGCTCGCCGCCAAGCTGCCGCGGCTGTTCAACGCGACCATGCGAGTGAAGGAATGGCAGGGCGAAGTGGTGTTCCTGCACGAAGTCGTGCCCGGCGCCGCCGACCGCTCCTACGGTATCCAGGTGGCGAAGCTTGCGGGCTTGCCGGCAAGCGTGATCGAGCGCGCCAAGCTCGTTCTCGCCCAACTCGAAGCCGAGGATCGCATGTCGCCGGCGCGCAAGCTGATCGACGACTTGCCGCTCTTCGCCGCGGCGCGGCCGGCCGTGCCGCTGGCGCGCAGCGATGGCGACGCCGCGCTCGCCGCTTTGGTGGAAGCGCTCACCGCGCTCCACCCCGACGAGATGTCGCCGCGGCAGGCGCTGGAAGCGCTCTACGCGCTCAAGGCGAAGCTGCCGAAGCCGAAATAGCTTGTTTGCGCTTTTGCTGCCGCACGCGCAGCACGAGCAGCAAGCCGCTCCAGGCCAGACAGACGACAAGCCCTACCGCCAGCGCCGGCCACACGCCGATCGGCGCGACGAGGTAGTGCACGACAAGAAAGCCAAGCGCCAAACCGATCAACGGCAGCTGTACATGCGCCAGCATGCTCGCCGTCGCCTTGCCGCCGATGCGCGGATGCATGATGACGATCGAGCTGCCGAGGATGATCGGGAAGAGGGCAAACATGCCGGAAGCAAATGAGCCGATGCTGGAACTGGCGGCGGTCACGACCGCCACGACCAGAGCTGCGGTCAATGCGCGCAACGGAATGTCGAAGCGGGTGCGCACAAAGGCCACCGGTCCGGCGCTCCGTCGAAAGCGCCAGCTCAGCGGGATGGTGACGGCATAGACCGCCACATTGAGGGCGACCGCCGTCAGCGGGGTCCAATCGACCAGGCGCAACGCGGCGGCAATTGCGAACCAAACGATCCCGGCGCCGCCGAGGCTGACAAGAAGCCCGTGGCGTTGCGCCAGGAACGCATAGACGGCGGCGAAAACGGCAACGGCGCCGTTGATCGCCACGCTGCCGATGGCGCTGGCGGCGATAAAATCCGGCGGATGCTCGAGCGCGAGGATCGTGTAGGCCGCGCCGGCGGCGGTCGGCAGCGCGCCGATGACCGCGCCGATGAATGGGCCCGAGCGCTCGACCGCGACCGAAGTAATGACGACGACCGCCGCCGTCATCACCATTTTCAGCCCGAATCCATACCAGAACAAAAGCTCGGGAGACACGGCGTCGAAACTATTTGCGGCTGAGGCTGACCTCGACCGGCGGGCCGCTCTTGATTGTTTGATAGACCACGCAATACCGCTCGGTGAGCTTGAGTAATTGGTCGAGCTTCTCCTGCGGCGCATCGGTGTCGACATCGAAGCGCAGCCGGATTTGCGCAAAGCCGACCGGTGCGTCTTTGGCAACGCCAAGCGTGCCGCGAAAATCGAGATCGCCCTCGGCCGAGACGGTGCCTGATTTCAACGGCACGTCGATGGCGGTCGCGACCGCTTTCAGCGTGACGCCGGCGCAGGCAACCAGCGCCTCCAACAGCATATCGCCCGAGCACAATTCCACCCCGGAACCTCCGGTCGCCGGATGTAAGCCAGCGACCGCAAGCGCGCGGCCAGTCTCGACCTTGCACGCGATGTTCGTGTCATCGAGCGTGCCGTGCGCTTTCAGCGTGATCAGTGCAGCTTGCGGTTCGCTCTTGTACCGATCCTTGATCGGCGCCTGCAGTGCTCGCAGTTCGGCAGCGTCCATGCTCTTTTCCTTTCCGAATCGATCGATCGGGCGATCGACCTTTTACTGACGCATGATCTTTCGAAAAACCGGTACCCACTTTTCCGGATCATGCACTTTTTCAATCACGCCGCCGGCGTCAGCACCAGCCGCCCGACGACCTTGCCGGACTTGAGTTCCTCGAGCGCGTCGTTGACTGCAGCAAGCGGACGCGTCCCGACAGGAAGATCGGGCACGCCTTTGCGGCGCACCAGATCGAGGAGCTCGGCCATCTCGTTGAGGCTGCCGACATAAGAACCCTGGATGGTGATGGCGCGCAGCGGAAACGACGGTGTCGGCACCGTGATATCGCCGCCGAACAGGCCGACGATGATCAATTTGCCGCCTTTGCGCAGGCTATCGAGGCCAAGTTGCGCGGTGCGCGAGGCGCCAACCAGATCGATTACCGCCCAAGTGCCGCCGCCCTCGGTGGCGTTGATAATCTGCTTGCTGGCATCGGGCGCGGCGGGGTCGATGGTCATGAACGCGCCGGCTTTCTTCGCCGCGTCGCGCTTGACCGGATCGACATCGACCACGATGGCGGCCTTGCCGCCCATCGCCTTGTGCAGCGACAGGCACATCAGTCCAAGGCCGCCGGCGCCGATGATCACCACCGGCTCTTCTTGCAGCGCCGGCCCGACTTTCTTGAGCGCGCCATAGGTCGTGATGCCCGAACAGGCGAGAGGGGCGGCGCGCTCGGGAGGAATATCGCCGATGTCGAACAGATAACGCGGATGCGGCACCAGCAGATGATCGGCATAGCCGCCGGAACGGAACACCCCGATGCTGAAAGGCGTGCGGCACATTTGCTCCTCGCCGCGGCGGCACATGGCGCACTCGCCGCAGCCGAGCCAGGGATGCACCAGCCGGCGGTCGCCGGCCTTCACGCTCTTCGCGTCGGGCCCGACGGCGACCACTTCGCCGACATTTTCGTGGCCCATGGTCAATGGAAGCTTCACGCCGCGATCGGTAAGCTGCAGCCGCTTGCCGCCGCCGAGGTCGTAATAGCCTTCCCAAATATGTAAATCGCTATGGCAGACGCCGGCGGCCAGAATTTTCAGCAAAACCTCGGTCCCGGTCGGTTTCGGCGTCGGCCGCTCCATCAGCCGCAGCGGCGCCCCGCACTCGCAGACGTCATAGCTCTTCATCGCAATTCCCTCCCTAATCCTTCCTTATTCTCGATATCGGCATGCTAGCACACGATAACTCTGCCTCTAACGGTCCAAGAGCCTTACTCTTATCATCGTCGCCTGTGGCGGATCGTGTTGCCCCGCAACATTTTTCGGGCCATGTGCGAATCAAGCGAGGCCCATGACAGCGCAGCATGGCTCGGTTATGACGGTAACGAATGATGCTTGATACCCAACGGGCGCCGCGCGTCCCCGCCGAATTGATCGACAGCGCGGCCATCGTCGCCGACCTCAAAGCCCTTGCCGACGCCCATGCCGGGCGTGAGCGCGAATTGCGCGCCGCCGTCGCTCGCCGCCTCAAGACCACGCTGATCGAGGCGCGCGCCCGCGCCGAAGAATTGCTCCTCAAAGACCGCCACGGCCGCCGCTGCGCCGAGCGGCTGTGCCAGACCCAGGATGAGATCATCCGCATCCTGTTCGAATTCACCGTCAGCGCGCTTTATCCGCCGCAGGTTCATTCGCAGGCGGAACGCATGGCGGTGATTGCCACCGGCGGCTATGGCCGCGGATTATTGGCGCCAGGTTCCGACATCGATCTGTTGTTCGTCCTGCCCTACAAGCAGACCGCCTGGGGCGAATCGGTCGCCGAAGCGTTGCTCTATTGCCTCTGGGACATGGGGCAGAAGGTCGGGCACGCCACCCGCTCGGTCAGCGAATGTATCCGCCAGGCGAAGGCGGACATGACCATCCGCACGGCGTTGTTGGAGTCGCGGCATCTGTTGGGCGATGCCGCGCTCTACAACGAATTGACCACGCGCTTCGAAAAGGAAGTCGCGCAGGGCACAGCGGCGGAATTCGTCGCCGCCAAACTCGCTGAGCGCGAAGAGCGTCACCGCCGCGCCGGACAATCGCGTTATCTGGTCGAACCTAACGTCAAAGACGGCAAGGGCGGGCTCCGCGACCTGCATACGCTGTTCTGGATCGCCAAATATGTCTATCGCGTGCGCGAGCCGGAGGAATTGATCGATCGCGAGGTGTTCGATCGAGACGAATACAACATGTTCCGCCGCTGCGAGGACTTTCTGTGGTCGGTCCGCTGCAACATGCACTTCCTCGCCGGCCGTGCCGAGGAGCGGCTGTCCTTCGACATTCAGCGCGAGATCGCGGTGCGGCTCGGCTACACCGAGCATCCCGGTCTGAAAGACGTCGAACGCTTCATGAAGCATTACTTCCTGACCGCCAAGCATGTCGGCGATCTCACCGCCATTCTCTGCGCCGGTCTGGAAGAGCGGCAGGCCAAGCCCGCGCCGGTGCTCAGCCGCGTAATCGCGCGCCTGCGCCCGGCGCGCGGCCGCCGCACCATCACCGAGACCGAAGATTTCATTGTCGAGAACAACCGCCTCACGCTTGCCCGCCCCAACGTGTTCAGGCGCGATCCGGTCAACCTGATCCGGCTGTTCTATCTGGCGCAGAAACACAATCTGGCGATTCACCCCGAAGCGATGCGCGCCGCCGCCCGCTCGCTCAAGCTGATCGATGCGGATGTGCGCGTCGACGATGAGGCAAACCGCCTGTTCCTGGAGATCCTGACTTCCAAGAACGAGGCGGAAACCGTGCTCCGCCGCATGAACGAAGCCGGCGTGCTCGGCGAATTCGTCCGCGCCTTCGGCCGCATCGTGGCGATGATGCAGTTCAACATGTACCACCATTACACGGTGGACGAGCACCTTTTGCGCTGTATCGGCGTCCTCAATGAGATCGAGCATGGCGGCAGCCCGGATGTGGCGCTCGCCAGCGAGTTGATGCGGACCATTCAGCCCGAGCATCGCAGGGTGCTGTATGCGGCGCTGTTTCTGCACGATATCGCCAAAGGCCGCATCGAGGACCATTCGATCGCCGGCGCGCGCATCGCGCGGCGGCTCTGCCCGCGGCTTGGCTTCAACACCGGCGAGACGGAGCTTGTCGCCTGGCTGGTCGAGGTGCACCTCGTCATGTCGACGGTGGCACAATCGCGCGATCTGTCCGACCGCAAGACCATCGAAAATTTCGCCGCCGTCGTGCAGTCGCTGGAGCGGATGAAGCTTCTCACTATCCTGACCACCGCCGACATCCGTGCCGTCGGGCCCGGCGTGTGGAACGGCTGGAAGGCCCAGCTTATCCGCACGCTTTATTACGAGACCGAGCCGGTACTCACCGGCGGCTATTCCGAGGTCAATCGCGGCGAGCGCGTGGCCGCGGCCAAGGCCGAGTTTCGCGACAATATCGGGGATTGGCCGGCCGACGTGCTCGATGCCTATGTGGCGCGCCATTATCCGGCCTATTGGCTCAAGGTCGATCTCCCCCACAAGCTCGCGCATGCACGCTTCGTGCGCGCGAGCGAAGAGGCCGGCAAGCGGCTCGCCACACGCGTCGGCTTCGATGCGACGCGCGGCGTCACCGAACTCACCGTCTATGCCCCCGACCATCCCTGGCTGCTGTCGATCATCGCCGGCGCCTGCGCCGTCGCCGGCGGCAACATCGTCGACGCGCAGATCTACACCACCACCAACGGCATCGCGCTCGATACCATCGCCATCTCGCGCGAGTTCGAGCTCGATGAAGACGAGGAACGCCGCGCCGCGCGCATTGCCGAAACAGTCGAGAAAGCAGTGCAGGGCCTCATCAAGCTGCCCGAGGTGTTGCCGAAACGCGCCCCGCCAAAGGGACGCCTGAGAGCCTTTGTCATCGAGCCGGAGGTGACCATCAATAACCAGTGGTCGCAGCGTCACACCGTGGTCGAGGTGACCGGCCTCGACCGGCCGGGCCTGCTCTACGAGCTGACGACGACGCTGTCGAAGCTCAATCTGAATATCGTCTCGGCCCACGTCGCCACGTTCGGCGAACGCGTGGTCGACGTGTTCTACGTCACCGACCTGCTCGGCGCCAAAATCACCACTCCGACTCGGCAGGCCGCGATCAAGCGCCCCTTGCTCGCCTTGTTCACCACGCCGAGCGGCGAAGCGAAGCCCGCGTAGGAAGCGCCGCTGGCAGACGGTTCTGCGGCTAGTGACTCGCGGGCTTGCCGCTCGCATGTGAAACCGGGAACGGCCGCCCCTCGAAGACCGTGCCCCAGATCGGAATATCCTTCAGCCCGGTCGGATCGATCGCATAGGGATCCTGATCGAGCACAGTGAAGTTTGCGATCTTGCCGGGCGCGATGCTGCCGATCCAATCTTCCTGCCGCCAGGAATAGGCCGCTTCGATGGTGATCGCGCGGAGCGCCTGGTCGACCGTGATGCGTTCGTCAGGGCCAGCGACGCGATGCGAGGACGTAATCCGGTTCACGCCAAAAGAGGCCATGCTGAGCGGCGCGCTGGGACCCATCGGCAGGTCCGAGTGATAGGACAGTGGAATGCCGTTTCGAACCACCGAATTGGCCCGCACCATAATGTCGGCGCGCGCCGGACCGAGCCCATGCTCGGCGTATTTGTCGGCGAAGCCGACGGGATAATAGGGATTGGCGCTGACCAAGGCACCGAGACGCGCGATCCGCGCAATCTGCTCTTCGCTCGAATTGGCGAAATGCACGATCACGGTGCGGTGGTCGGCGCGCGGCTGCTCGGCCATCAGCTTTTCAAGGATGTTGAGCACCACTTCGAGGCCGAGATCGCCGTTGACGTGGATGTGAATCTGATAGCCGGCGTTCCAATAAAGCCGCGCGCGTCGTTCAAGCTCGTCCGGCACGATGATCCATTCGCCGCGGTGACCGTCGGTGTAGCCATCTTTCATCTGCATGAGCTGCGAGATGATGGCGCCGTCGGCGAAGAGCTTGATTTGCTTGGGAAAGAACATCACCTTGCGTTCCGGGCCGGCAGGCGCGACGGCAATTTGCTGTTCGGTCGCGGCCAGCGCGCGGTCGAGACCGACGCGGTCGGGAATGCCGCGGCCGTCGGCGAGGAAGGTCGTGTACATCGGCGTATCGGGCGCGCCGAGTATCTCTTCGTAAAGCACCCACATATCGGGCGTGTAGATCGCTCCAGGCTCGTTATAGGCGGTGACGCCGTTGGCGTGCAGATAGGCGACCATCTGCTTGAGCCCAAAGCTGACACGGTCGGGCGTCGCCAGCACTTTGAGAAGGGGACCCATGATGACGTTGAGGCCGCCTTCCCAGAAATGGCCGGCCGCCCAATCGGTTTGCGCGCTCCATTGTTTGTTCTGCCTGGTCATGTCTTCGGTCACGCCGAGCGCCGCAAGGGCAGGCGTGTTGAGGAAGAACTCGTGGCAGGAACGATGCCACACCGCGATCGGCCGCGTCGTGCTGAGCGAATCGAGACTGCTGCGGTCGAGCTTGCCGTGCCATAGCGGATGATAGCCCCAGGTCAGGAACCATTCAGTCGGGCTACTGAGCTTCGTCTCGGCAGCCTTTAGCCGCGCCTGATATGCGGCCGGGGTCGAAGCCGCTCGCCATGTCTTTCCCGGCAGTACCCAGTCCTCAATCGCGATCACCTCGATGGCCAAGGTCAGCGCGCCGAGCACCGGATGCAGATGCTGGTCGATGAATCCGGGCATCAGAATTTTTTCGCTGAATGTCGTATCGATCGCGTAAGGGCGGTCGCCGAGCGCCGCCTTGACCTGCTCAAGCGTGCCGGCCGCGACAATTTTCTTTCCTTCGACGGCGACGGCGGTCGCGGCCGGATTGTCACGCTCCATCGTGATGATCTTGCGCGCGACAAAGATGGTGGCGGCGGTTCCGGCCAGGCTTTGCTGCAAGATGGTGTTCACCGACCCGTCGGCCCTTGCGGCGCCCGATCCCACGGCTTCGGCAACAAAGGGGCCGACGGCTGCCGCCCCGGCGGCGCGGAGAAACTGGCGCCGGGATTTGTACGACAGGCTTTGGAACGCGCCCGCAAAAGCCGGGCTGCAGACAATGCACATCGGACCTTCTCCTCGAGGATGAGACGCCGCCCATCGGCGCCGGGCGCATGCCGCCCTGTCGTCGAGTTCCACTACATTGCATTTGGTGAATTGTTCGCAAATCGAATAACGGCGGCCCAGTAACGGCCCCTTAAAGCGCACGGTCTACCGTCAGCGCGACGCGCGAAGGCGCGCGCGGGGACGGGACATGGCCTGGCGAAACGGCCGCAAGCGCACCGGCGCCGCCGAGGGCTTCGATTTTCGCGTGAGCGCGGATGACCGCGTCGGCGGTCCGCCGCGGAAGGCGCGCGACGGAAGTCGCCGCCCGCGCGGCGAAGCGGCGCCGCGGCCAAAGAAGAAAAAGCCGCGCAGCGGCGGCCGCGGCAAAGGCCGTTCACGCGCCGGACGTCTGATCTATTGGGGCGTCGTTCTGGCGTTGTGGGGCGTCATTTGCGCGATCGGCATCGTCATCTGGATCGGTATCCACCTGCCGCCGATCCAGTCGCTGGAAATTCCCAAGCGGCCGCCTTCGGTTCTGATCCTCGGCGCCAACGGCGCGACGCTCGCGACCCGCGGCGACATGGGCGGCGCCGCAGTGCCTTTACGCGAATTGCCCGACTATGTGCCGAAAGCCTTTATAGCGATCGAGGACCGCCGCTTCTATTCGCATCGCGGCGTCGATCCCTTTGGAATCCTGCGCGCGCTGGTCGCCGACGTGCTGCGCCGCGGCGCCTCACAGGGCGGTTCGACCATCACCCAGCAACTCGCGAAGAATCTGTTCCTGACGCAGGAGCGCACGGTCACCCGCAAGGCGCAGGAGGTGGTGCTCGCGCTTTGGCTGGAACATAAATTCAGCAAGGCGCAAATTCTCGAGCTTTATCTCAATCGGGTTTATTTCGGCGCCGGCGCTTACGGTGTCGAAGGCGCCGCGCAGCGCTATTTCGGCAAGTCGGCGCGTCACCTCACGCTCGCGGAAGCCGCGATGCTGGCCGGGCTTGTGCAATCGCCGTCGCGGCTGGCGCCGAGCCACAATCCGGATGGGGCCGAGCGCCGCGCCCGCGTCGTTCTCGCCGACATGGCGGAACAAAAACTGGCGAGCGAGGACGTGGTGCGGGTGGCGCTCGCACACCCGGCGCACGCGGTCAAATCGGCGACCGCCGGCTCGGTCAACTATGTCGCCGACTGGGTCATGGACGCGGTCAACGATGTCATCGGCCGTTTCGATGAGGATATCGTCGTCGAGACCTCAATCGAGCCGGCCTTGCAGGCGGCGGCCGAGCGTTCACTGGCGGAGGTGCTGGCGCAGAAGGGAGAGAAATTCGGCGTCACCGAAGGCGCTGTAGTTGCGATGACGCCGGACGGCGTGGTCCGGGCGCTGGTCGGCGGCAAGAGTTACGCCGAAAGCCAATTCAATCGCGCCATCGCCGCCAAGCGGCAGCCGGGCTCCGC
>Ga0187781_10001725_pt1 | contig 16643 bp, 11 predicted proteins | sample 0715_SJ02_MP02_2_FD_132447 | JGI IMG/M metagenome (GOLD analysis project Ga0187781, IMG submission 132447) | Tropical peat soil microbial communities from peatlands in Department of Meta, Colombia - 0715_SJ02_MP02_20_MG | ecosystem: Environmental > Terrestrial > Soil > Wetlands > Peat | place...
CGAGGTGAACCGGCTGTACGTGATTCAGGAAGGCGGCAAGATTCTCAAATCGGAAATGCTGAAGCCTGCGACGAGGTCGTAGCGAGCGGGAGATTCGCGAACACTAAGGTAAATAAGGATGCAAACTTCTCACATACTTCTGCTTGGTTTGGTATGGCTCATTCCCACCGTGAGCCATGCACAAGCGAAGTGTCCCTGGCTCACGGAGGCAACGGCGCGCGGAATTCTGGGCGGCGCGGTTACCGCACGGGTGGACCTGAAGGACTCCGGCAATGGTGTGTGCGAGTTTTCGCGGGAACAAGGATCGGTGGTTCTGGAGCTGCGTATTTCGGTCAACGTCATGACCGATATTTCCAAGCAATTCCCAACCTACCTCGCACAATGCCCGCCAAAGAGCACATCCGTGCCAGCGATTGGCAACGAAGCCATAATGTGCAGCGTCCAGGAGAGAGACAACCGTTACGCGGAAAAGGTTGTTAGCCGCGTGCGCGATCAAGCTTTCGTGGTCAGCGTGAATTCCACTGCGCCGGAAGATCCCTCAATGACCCAGGAGATGCGCCACGAGAAAGCGCACCTCGTCGCCGAACAAGTCGCCGGAATTCTCTTCTGAATGGGTTCGAGAGAATCCCTTTCTCCATCGATAAGCGATGGTGTCATCTTGAATGGAGAAGTTGGCCGGGTGACTGCTATGCCCAAAAAATTTTGCAAGACCATATGCAGGTCGAGACGACTCATCAAATCATTCCGTTGTAAGATGATACAAGCGCTACGGGCCCGTAGCTCAGCGGTTAGAGCAGCGGACTCATAATCCGTTGGTCGTAGGTTCGAATCCTACCGGGCCCACTAGTTACTTTCAGCGAGCAGCCTCGCGTTCTTACCCCTTGTTGTCCGCAACGGTAGCGGATTCGCTGCGCAGACGTCCTCCAACGAGCTAGCGGGACTGTTAAGTGCGTAAGAGACTGGCTTGAATCGGGAGTTTGCGGATGCGCTTGCCGGTGGCCGCGAAGATGGCGTTGCAGACCGCGGGTGCGATGGGCGGCGTACCCGGCTCGCCGCCGCCACCCTGGTCGCCTTGCCCCGGCAGGATGTGCACGTCGATGACGGGCATGTCGTGAATACTGAGTGCCGGGTAATCATGGAAGTTGGACTGCTCGACGCGGCCATTTTTGACGGTGATTTCGCCGTGGAGCGCGGCGGTGAGTCCATAGACGACGGCGCTTTGCACCTGCGCCGTCAATGTGTCGGGATTCACGACCCAGCCGGGATCAATGGCCGCCACGACACGATGCACCTTCACCGTTCCGTCTTTCGCCACGGAGACTTCTGCGACCTGCGCGCAGTAGGTACCGTAGGCAAAGTGCGCGGCAATGCCGCGGTACACGCCTGCCGGCAATGGCTTATCCCAGCCAGATTTTTCCGCGGCAAGATCGAGCACGGCGAGTAATCGCGCCGCGAGCGGCTTATTCAGAAGCTGGCGGCGATATTGGTAAGGGTCTTTGCCCGCGGCATGGGCGAGCTCGTCAACGAAGCTTTCCAGGATAAAACCGTTCTGCGAGTTGCCTACCGAGCGCCAGAACCCGCAAGGGACACCCGGGTTGTTGTTGATGTAGTCCACCAAAACGTTGGGAATGTCGTACGGGAAATAGTCCGCTGCGCCCTGCACTGAGGTGGGATCGAGACCGTCATTGCGCAGGAGATGACTGAAGGTTTTGAAATACTGGATGATGGAGCCGCCGACGATGCGATGGCGCCAGGCAGTTACTTTTCCGTCCGCGTCGAGAGCCGCAGAGAGAACGTTGTGCGACGCAGGCCGATACGGCGAGTGCTGTATGTCGTCTTCGCGCGTCCAGATCACCTTGACGGGCAGGTTGCCGGCAGCGCGCGAGGTGTCCACGGCCTCCATGACGTAGTCGCTCTCGAGCCTGCGGCCGAAGCCTCCGCCGAGATACGTGATATGGAGCGTGATGGCCTCAGGCTTTAGGCCCGTGAGTTGCGAAACCCAATATTGATTCCAGGAAGGAGCCTGCGTGGGAGCCCAAATCTCAACGGAATCGCCCTTGAAGTGCGCGGTTGCATTCATAGGCTCCATGCAAGCGTGGGCGAGGAACGGCACTTCGTAGACGGAGTCAACGCGCTTGCTTCCATTGGTGAGTGCGGCGTCCACATCGCCGACCTTTAGCCGCTGCGCGGCGGTCGGGCCTTTAGCGAGTTCCGCCCAGGAGCGGTACATGTCGGGGGAGCTCACTTGGGCCATGGGGCCTTCGTCCCAAGTGATCTCCAAGGCGTCGCGCCCTTTCTTCGCGGACCAGAAGTTGTCGGCAAGCACCGCGACGCCGGAAGTAATCTGAACGACCTTCTCCACGCCTTTCACCTTCATCGCTCTGTTTGCGTCGAAGCTCTTCACTTTGCCGCCCAAGACGGGACAGCGCGCCACTACAGCAGTGAGCAAGCCGGGCAGCTTGACGTCCATTCCGTAGGTTGCCTTGCCGTTTACCTTCAACGGGATGTCGTAGCGCTTGGTGGCTCTGCCGATGATTTTGAAATCAGCGGGCTGCTTGAGTGCCGGTTCGGCGGGTGGAGGAATCTTGGCCGCATCCGAAGCGACCGCGCCGTAAGCGAGTTTTTTCCCGCTGGGCCTGTGAATCACCCAACCTTTTTCCGCGAAGCATTCGGGCTGGGGCACGTTCATTTTTTGAGCGGCGGCAGCCACCAGCATGGTGCGCGCGGCTGCGCCCGCGCGGCGCACGGGAACGCCAACATTGCGCACAGTGGAACTTCCTCCGGTAGCTTGATAACCGCCGAGCGCCTTGAAGTTGATGTAGCGAGGATTGCCGAAAGCGGGATCGACTCCACCCTGCTGAATGTGTATGTCCTCGAAATCGACTTCAAGTTCTTCGGCGATCATCATCGCAAGGGCGTTGTGAGCGCCCTGACCCATTTCCGATTGGCCGCAGAAAAAGCTGATTTTGCCGTCAGTGCCGATTTCGAGGAAGGCATTGAGTTTTGCCGGAGCCGCGGGATCTTCCGCGGCGCGTGTAACAGCGGGTAGATAAATGCCGAGGATCAGGCCCCCGCTTGCTGCGACGCTGGCCTTGAGGAAGATTCGGCGGCCCGGATCGAAAGTGGTGTCCATGTCACGCTCCTTCTCGCATCTTCTCAACCAGCGTGGCGATGCTACGCCGGCGTGAAACAGATAGCTACATAAGCGGATTGGATGGCCCATTTGTGACCGCCATCTTAGGTTTCGGCTGGAGGCAAGTCAACGAGTCTGGCAGGTTGGCAGAGCCAATCCGGGGTCGAGTTCGGCGAGGCCGGAAAGGCAGGGCAGCCAGACGTCTGGATACCTGGGTTGCGTTATACTCGCGTCCTCGGAGGCCGGCCTATGCTTCGCAAGTTTCCAACGCATATCACGCTGCTCGCATTCACCCTTGCTTTGCTCTCCGCGTGCACGATGGGACAGCAAGCGGAAGTTGCTGAACCGTATGTCGTGGTCCACGGCTGGCCGCAGCTTCCGCCTGGCTTTGTTTTGGGCCAGGTCTCGGGTGTTGCCGTGGACTCTCATAATCACGTTTTTGTTTTTCAGCGAGGCGAAAACTCCTGGGCCACGGACAAAACGCACGTCATTCCCTCGGCCACGATCCTGTGCTTCGATGGAGCCTCGGGCAAGCTGCTCTCTTCTTGGGGACAAAATCGCTTTCTTGAACCTCACGGCCTTCGTGTGGACCGCCACGACAATGTGTGGGTGACGGACCGCGCGCTGCAGCAGGTCTTCGAGTTTTCTCACGACGGCACGCTGCTTCTCAGCATCGGCACGGAGCGCACTCCGGGTCTCGATGGCACGCATTTCAATCTTCCCACCGATATCGCATTTGCTCCGGACGGCGCCATCTACGTCAGCGACGGCTACGGCAACAATCGCGTGGCCAAGTTCTCCGCCGACGGCAAGTTCCTGTTCGATTGGGGTCGCAAGGGCGATGGGCCAGGGGAGTTCAATCTGCCGCACAGCGTGGCCGCAGATGCCGCGGGACTTGTTTACGTGGCAGACCGTTCCAATTCCCGCATTCAGGTGTTCGATAGCAGCGGAAAATTCTTAAAGATGTGGAAGTCCGAGGAACTCGGCAGACCGTGGTCCCTGACCATCGGACCCGACAATCTGCTCTATGTAGTCGATGGAGGCGACCTGAAGCCGGCTCCGCCAGACCGCGGTCAGATCCTGAAGCTGGACCTCTCCGGCAAAATCCTTGCCAAATGGAGCCGTTTTGGCAATTACGACGGGCAGATCTATTGGGGCCATGATCTTGCTGTCGGCAAAGACGGCGCGGTGTACGTCGGGGACGTATATCACGGCATGCGCGTGCAAAAATTCATTCCGCGCTAAGCTGCTATATCAGCGGGAATCATACTGCGGAGGGAAATATGTTTCTGAATCGACGCGAGATGTGTCTGCGAATCCCGGCCGCGGCGCTTCCGCTGCTCGCAGGGACTGAGGCGTTCGCGACAGACGAGAATATCCTGCCGTCGGCGACGTTCCCCTTCGAAAAGCTCATCGCGCAAAAGTCCAACAACGCGGAAATCCGGCCTGTTCTAAAAGGAAAGCTGGCCACCGGCGAGTCTTTGGAGGTCCACGAGACCACCCTGCAACCTGGCAGTTCACCGCACCCGCCGCACCACCATGAGCACTCGGAGATGTGGCTGATTCGAGAGGGCAGCGTCGAACTGACGATCGATGGCGTGAGCAGTCACATCGGCCCGGGTGGCGTTGGCTTTGTGCGCTCTAACGAAGAACATGGGATCAGGAACATCGGAGCAATGCCAGCAACGTACTTCGTTGTGGCCGTCGGACCGGGAGCGGAGCGCTAGAACATCGCGGGCCGCGCTTAGACGTTGGACAGGTAGCCCCGCGAGCGAATCAGATCGACGGCATCGTGACGGCTTTGCGCCTCGACATGTTTCATGATGCGATAGACGTGGTTCTTGACGGTGCACTCCGACAAATTCAGATTCGTGGCGATCTCCTTATTGCTCAGGCCCTTAGCGATAAGGGAGATCAGCTGCCGCTGACGAAACGTGAGCCCGAGCTTTAAACCTGCTTCCTCGTCCGCCAAACCTGCTCTCTGCCGGAAGTTCTGCGAAACCTCGTCGAAAAGGGCCATGCACAACCTATTGGGACACACTGCTTCTCCGCGGGCAACGCCGCGCACCGCCGAGACAATCTCCGTAGAGGAGGCTTCCTTGAGCAGGTATCCGCAAACTCCTTCGCGGACAGCCTTCAGAAAGCACTCGACATCCTCGTCCATGCCAAACAGAAGGAGCTTGATTTTTGAGCGGTCAGGAACCAGATTCTGCGCCAAACCTTCTATAGAGCTGGTGTCGAGGGAATCCAGCACCACGACGTCGCATCCCGACATGAGAACCTGACGGGCCGCAGTTCCCCGGGACGAATTCTGCCCCACAACGATCAGGTCGGTTTGTTTCTGAAATAGGCGCGCCAGCGCCTCGCGCATCAACCGGTTCTCGACGACGAGATAGACACGAATCGAACTGCGGGGCCTTCCGTTGGGGTTAACCTCCATAGCGCACGTCACTTTCGGCAGGGGTTAATGTCGGCTACTTCTGTTGAAACACCAAACTACGAGAGGGTATCTGTCAGACTACGCTGGGGTATTCTCGCTAGTGGTACGCGAGATGTCAATATTATTCGCCGTTATTACCCCGTTCGTTTTTCACAGGTGGCTATATTACACGTGTGTTACAGTTACATTCGAAGCGCTAAAGTGGAACATTAAGAATTTCGATTGCCACTTCAGCACAACTTGCTGTTCTGCCCGTTTCAATTCCCCACCAGCGATTCGAAAATTGCGCATTTTTAGGACACAACGAACATCACCATCACGGTGCTAGGCTCCCTGCTCCTAAAGACGGCCATGTCCCCTGTTCGGATAGCCGTCTTTGGCCGTAGGTACTTTCTTGGTACTGACGTTAGTACTTTTTTGTGGAGCGATTTCCTGAATTCCCCTCGATAAGGGCCCTTCTTTTTTGAGCCTTACGCCAGCCAGAAGAACAGACCACCATGTAAGGGTACGAAGGAGGGGGCGCCATGGATCGACAAATACGAGTGTTAGTGGCGAACCGTCCCAAGCTGATGCGCGAGGTGATCATCGAGACTTTCGTTGATCAGCCGGACATCACGATTGTGGGGGAAGTGGCCGAAGAAGCGGAAATTCCGAAGCGCGTCGAAGAGACACGTCCCGATTTTCTGTTCATTGCACTAAGCGACCCACTGGAGCGTCCTGCGGTCTGCGACACGATTCTCCGCTCACATCCGGAGATCAGCATCTTCGCGGTTGCAGAGCACGCCAACCAAACGATGCGCTACTGGGCGTCGTTCAACATCCACGCCAGCGAGATCGAGGCGTCCGGAGAAGCGATCCTGAGCGTGATGCGCAGTAGGGCGGCCATTCCGGGAGAAGCGACATGAAAAGAATTTCCGCAACGCGGCACGCGCCGACCTGGTGGCTGCTTCCGCTATTGTCGCTGGCTTTGACTGTGGGGATGCGCGCGCAACAACCGCCGATGCGGACGAGCGTACCCTCTGACACGTCTGCGTACCCCCGGCCGCTCGAATCGGATTTAACCAGGGATAATTACGACCATGTCGCTGCTTCACCAGCGCAGGTCAAAGAAGTATTGATAAGGGACCCCGGCTTGATGGTGGAGTTGAAGCGCTGGATTGCCAAAGAAGCGAGTGACAGCGGCCGAATCATCACGGATGAGGAGCTCACAGACAATGCGGTATTCGACAGGTTGACGACGGATGTGAAATTCCGCTCGGTTGCCACGCGGCTGGTGCAGCGCTACGGTTACCTCCGTCCCAGCGTAAATCCCGATTCAGAGCTGGGAAAAGAGCAGGAGCTGCTGATTAAAGAGCGCGTAAGACGAATCGTCCAGATTGAATCCCAGGAAGACAGCGAGTCGTTGAAGTCTCCCGAAACAAAGAATGCACAAGCCAAGGCAGCTCCCTGCGACCCGAACGACGACAGAGAATGTGTTGCAGCGGCGCCCAGCCGCTCGAGACGTGTTACGGGCGAGAGCAGCCTGCTGACAGAGCAGCCGGGGTACAACGCCCCGAATGAAGAAGAGCAGGCGTTGCCTCCGAGTCATCGCATTTTGCAAGGGCAGGAGACTCAGGACGCGACGCCGTTCGGCCTGAGTGGCGACACCGCGGCTTCGCTGCAGACTATCTCGAGTCCAATGAAAACGCCGGCTGAGCCGCCAATGTACGGCGGCGCACCTCCGGATCAGTCAAACGCGAATCCGATGGAGCAAGTGTTGGACGGAACGAGGCGAGTGGCTGCGAACGAGATGCCCTATGCGGATGCGGGCTCTTCGACAGGCGCTGGGGCCGAGAAGAACACGGGAATCATCTCACCTCGTTCACCAAGTCTGGCGAAGAATCGCGACCTGGATCCGGAGACGATGGCGCATAGGGCGAATCCTTATGCGGATATTCCTTCTTTGTATGACCTGTATGTGCAGGCGCCGGCGCGGGATCTTCCTCCACAACGGTTCGGAACGGCGGTATTTCGAGATGGCTTGCGCGATCCGCGCAGCCTTCCCATGGACCTACCCGTAGGACCCGACTATGTCGTGGGACCTGGAGATAGCTTGTCGATCGACTTGTGGGGTGGAGTATCGGGCAAACTGGTGCGACTCGTCGATCGCCAGGGGCGCGTCACGCTTCCCGATGCTGGGCCTGTGCAGGTAAGCGGACGGTCGCTCGACGAAGTGCAAGAGGCCGTTCAAAAAGCAATAGGCACGCAATTTCGAGACACCTCGGCGGATGTTTCCGTCTCACGGTTGCGCACGATTCGCGTGTACGTCGTGGGAGAGGTGGAGCAACCTGGGGCGTACGACATCAGTTCGCTTTCAACGGCGCTGAACGCCCTCGTCGCCGCAGGGGGAGCGACGCGGCAGGGCTCGCTGCGCGCACTGAAGCACATGAGAGGTCGCCAAGAACTGGAAGAGATCGACGCGTACGACTTGCTGTTGCGCGGAGTTGCGCCCGATGCGAGGCGGCTGGAGAACGGGGATACCTTGATGGTTCCTCCCGTTGGCCCGGAGGTTACGGTGACGGGAATGGTGCGGCGGCCCGCCATTTATGAGTTGCATGGGGAAAAAACGGTCGCCGAAGTGTTAGGCCTAGCCGGTGGGATTTTGCCCGCGGCGGCTTTGCGACACGTCGAGGTACAGCGGCTGGAAGCGCACGAAAAGCGCACCATGCTGAGTTTGGATCTCTCTGCCGAGCAGAACGCGTCAACCGAGCTGATTTCGTTCAAGGTTCAGGATGGGGACGAGATCCACATTTTCCCAATTGCGGCGTACAACCAGGACACGATTTATTTGCAAGGACACGTTTTGCGGCCGGGCCGCTACTCCTATCACGAAGGAATGAAGCTCACCGACCTAGTTACCAGCTACAAAGACGTTCTTCCCGAACCCGCGGCGCACTACGGCGAAATCATTCGCCTGAATCCGCCGGACTTTCGTCCAACGGTGGTGAGCTTTGATCTCGCCTCGGCGATGAAGGATCCGGCAGCGGCGCCGTCCTTACAACCGCTGGATACGGTGCGCATCTTTAGCCGGTTTGATTTTGAGCCTGCGCCGACAGTCTCGGTCATGGGCGAGGTCCGTTCGCCGGGGACCTTTAGAACCTCGGGGCAAGCCTCGCTGCGGGACGCCGTGTATCTCGCCGGGGGTCTGACCCAGGATGCGGCACGGGATGCGGCGCAAGTATTTCGCATCAATCCGGACGGAAGTTCAAGAATCTTCAGCGTAAGTCTCGAAGAGGCACTCGCGGGGGCTCCCGCCGCTAACATCATGCTGGAGCCGCGCGACCGCCTTCTGATCCACAAGAACACCTCGCGGGTCGAGCCAAGCAGCGTCGAGATTCAGGGAGAAGTAGCGAAACCCGGCCGTTATCCGTACACCGGCAACATGCACGTCGAGGACCTGATACGGGCCGCCGGTGGTCTGAAACTGAGTGCCGATACGAAGACCGCGGACCTAACCCGCTATGCCGCTTCGGGTGGCGCGCCGCAGCAAATGCAACTCTCCCTCACCTCACTGAGTAACGGCAATCCCACGGAAGACGTTGCGCTACATCGAGGCGATGTGCTGGCGATTCGGCAACTTCCGGGTTGGAACGACGTGGGCGCTTCCGTGAAGGTGAGCGGCGAGGTCAATCATCCCTCGACCTACGGAATTCAGCCTGGAGAGCGCCTGAGCTCCGTCTTGGGGCGAGCCGGAGGCTATACCGCGCAAGCTTACCCCTACGGGGCCGTTCTAATGCGGCGAGATGTCCGCGAGATGGAAGTGCGAAACCAGCAGGAGCTCATTTCTCGGATGGCGGCAGAAAGGGCGCAACTTATAGCTTTGCCTGAGGACACCGCCGATAAGAAAAACGCAAAAATAAACGCTCTCGCGCAGACTGATTCCACGCTGAATCAGCTGTCAACCAACGCTCCGATTGGCAGGGTGGTTATTCATATCCAGTCAGAGATTAAGCAGTGGAGGTACACACCTGCCGACATTGCATTGCGTGATGGAGATGTACTGATAATCCCGAAGAAACCTGGGGTAGTCACTATGAATGGTCAGGTGTTTCATCCGACCGCAATCACTGCCCAGCCGGGGCGTTCTGCGAGGTGGTACCTGACCCAAGCCGGCGGACTTACCCCGATTGCCGACAAGAAAGGAGTGTTCGTAATCCGTGCTGATGGGTCGGTGATCGCGGCAAAGAACAATAGTGATGGTTGGTGGAAGGGGGATCCATTGGCTGCGCCGCTGAGGCCAGGGGACACCGTGGTCGTTCCAGAAAGGATGCCCAAGGTCGGAGGCGTGAACTGGCAGGCGGTCATGCAGACCGCGCAGGTGGCGTCGTCGGTAGCACTGGTAGTGGCATACATTCACCCGTGAGGGGCGAGGATGGGGGGTTGCTGAAGTGAGTGCGTCTGTGAGAGTCGTTGGGTACGTCGGCGTGATTCTGGCCGTGATAATGGGGCCATCGCGTGCGCTTCTGGCGCAGGAAACGGCTCTGCCGCAACCGACGGCCTCCGGCCCAAATGATGCGAATTCAGAAGCCGCGGGAACGATCCATCCAGCTAAGACGGAAAGCACAGACGAAGAGCGCTCCGGCTTGAGCGTGGAGCAGCGTGTAGCAAAGCTCAGCCATGACTTCCTTGAAGATCAAAAACAGATCTGGACAAGTCCAGCGCGCCTGCGGTTTTCCGATACGGAATGGTTGGTACCCCTGAGCGGGATAACTGCAGGATTGTTCGTCACGGACAGCGACTTCAACCGGCACATTTCTCACAGCCCGTCGACGATTAGTCACTACAAGAACCTGTCGAACGCCGGCATGGGCGCGCTGATCGGCGGCGCCGGCGGTATGTGGCTCCTCGGCCACGTCAAACACAATTCGCATTGGACGGAGACAGGATTTCTTGCCGGAGAAGCGGCGCTGAATAGCCTTGTGATGGCCGAAGCAATGAAGTATTCGCTGCGGCGCGAGCGGCCCTACGTGGACAATGCGAATGGGGACTTCTTCCATTCTGGAGGCACGTCTTTTCCGTCCGAAAGCGCTGCCGCGGCGTGGTCGGTTGCAGGAGTCATCGCGCATGAGTATCCCGGCCCACTGACGAAGATCGCGGCATACGGTTTGGCGTCGCTGGTGGATTTCTCGCGCATTCGCGGGCAACAGCACTTCCCGTCGGACGTGCTCGTGGGAAGCGTCATCGGGAATCTCGTCGCGCAGAACATTTACAGCCGGCGCCACGATGATTCGCTCTCCGGCGACGCCTGGAGATCCATCAGCCAGGTTGTTCGCAGCAGCGGAAGCGCTTCTCCGGCAAATCAGGGTTCCCCGTATGTTCCGCTCGACAGCTGGATTTATCCGGCACTCGACCGTCTCGCTGCCGTGGGCTTTATCGATACTGGATTCGCAGGCATGCGCCCCTGGACGCGACGTGAGTGTTTGCGCCTTTTGAGCGAAGCGGAAGACAAGGTAAATAGCGACGAGAGCGAAAACACGGATGCGGCGAGCCTAGTTGCATCGCTGAAACGGGAATTCCACGGCGAAACTGAACAGACAAACGGGAGTGACAACGCAACCTTCCGGTTGGAGTCTGTCTACTCGCGAACGGAACAAATCTCTGGGATGCCGCTCACAGACGGCTATCACTTTGCCTACACCCAATTTGACGATTTCGGACGGCCCTTTGGTGAAGGGTGGAGCACAGTAAACGGTTTTTCGATGTACGGTGCGGCAGGGAGGTGGGTTGGCTATGTGCGGGGTGAATGGCAAACCGCGCCAAGCATTCCTGCACTACCGCTGTCAACGCGTGTGGCTATTGAGCAAATGGAGACCGAGAACGGGACTCAGGTACCTCTACAACCTGGTACACCCGAACCTGCAGTAAGTCAGTTTGAATTGCTCGACACCTATGTCGGGTTAATGGTGTCGAATTGGCAGGTCTCTTTTGGGAAGCAGAGCCTATATTGGGGCTCGGGCCAGGATGGGTCGTTAGAACTCACAGATAACATCGTCCCCATCAACATGTTCCGAATTAACCGCACAACGCCTATTAAGTTGCCGAGTATTCTTGGTTGGCTGGGATCGATGCGAACGGAGTTTTTCCTCGGTCGGTTAGCGGGATACGAATTTATGTTCAGTCCTCTTGGACTTACGGGGCAGTGGGGTCAAGCGCTGCCAAACCAGCCCTTCATTCACGGCCAGAACATCAGCTTCAAGCCCACTCCAAACTTCGAATTTGGTTTTTATCGTACAACAATTTTTGGCGGCGAGGGCTACGATTTCACTGCACATAGATTGATTGCCAGCCTATTCGATCTCGGGGATGCTCCTGCGGGCTCTCCCAATAAGCCGGGAAAACGAACATCGGGGTTGGATCTCAGTTATCGGCTTCCCTGGCTGCGACATTGGGCGACCATCTACGCGGATGGCCTCACCTATGACGAGTTCTCACCTATCGCCTATCCCACCTGGTCGGCATGGCACTCAGGCCTGTATTTTTCCCACTTTCCGAGGTTGCGCAAGTTAGACCTCAGAGTCGAGGGAGTATATACGGATGTCCCCAAGCGAGGGGGTACAAACCAGCCGGGTACCTGGTATTCCAATGGTGCGTGGCGAAGCGGATATACGAATAATGGCAACATAATTGGAAGCTGGATTGGCCGGGGTGGTCAAGGCGCGCAGGCTTGGTCGAACTACTGGTTTAGCCCCCGTAATCGTGTGCAGCTGAATTTCCGACACCAGAAAGTAAGTCAAGAGTATCTCCCCGGCGGCGGAACGCTTACGGACTTCGGCGGGCGAAGCGATTACTCGGTGCGTCCCGACCTCAGTCTTGGCGTCTCCGTGCAGTACGAGCGTTGGCTCTTTCCCGTAATCCAACCAAGCGTCGCAAGAAACATCTCGACCTCAATTCAAGTTCTGTTTGAGCCGCATAAGTTGTTTCAACACCCTTCTGGTGCTGCGATGGGAGATGTGCCATGAGTTATTCGAGTAGCGCGCCCATCCGGCAACCTGTTCCAGAACCTCCGGAGGACGGGATTTCTGGCCGAGTGGAGACGGCGGGGCGACAACAAAACGGCTCCTCGATCACACAACTAAAGCTGCTCTGGGAACGCCGTCGGCTACTTAGTCGAATCGCTTTCTATGGGCTCTTGGCGAGTACGCTTCTGGCGTTTCTGATCCCAGTGCGGTTTAACTCCACCGCCCGGTTGATGTCCCCCGATAACAATCAATCCGGGGGTCTCGCCATGGCGGCTGCAGCCCTTTCCGGAAGTAACGGTTCTCTCGGTCTCGGAGGCGTCGCCAGCGAATTGCTCGGACTTAAGGGCTCCAGCGATGTTTTTGTGGCCATTCTCTCGAGCCGCACGGTGCAAGACAAGCTGATTCAACAATTCGATCTGAAGAAGCTCTACCGTGTCAGTCGTATGGAAGATGCACGTATCGCCCTGGCAGCCCATACCGGCATTGCCGTAGACCGAAAAAGTCAGATCATTACCATCAGGGTGACTGACCACGACCCGAAACGCGCAGCAGCGATGGGGCAGGCATACATTGAGGAACTCAACCGCCTAGTAGCGGAGCTGAGCACCTCCTCCGCACGCCGGGAGCGCATCTTTCTGGAGGAACGCTTGCGTGCCGTCAGCGCGGACCTGGAATCTGCGGAGAAGGACTTCGGTCAATTCTCGAGTCAGAACACGACTATCGACATCAAGGAACAGGGCAAGGCAATGGTCGAGGCGGCGGCAACGCTGCAAGGCCAACTCATAGCTGCAGAGTCGGAGCTCGAAGGTCTCCGGCAAATCTATACGGACAATAATGTGCGTGTCCGCTCCGTCCGAGCGCGGATCGACGAACTAAAACACCAGCTCGAGAAAATTGGCGGCAAAGGCGAGGATGGAAACGTACCTTCCCAGCAACAAGCGGATCCTCTCTATCCATCAATCCGCAGACTCCCCCTGCTGGGAGTCACTTACGCAGACCTATATCGCCGCACTCGAGTGCAGGAAGCGGTTTTTGAAGCGCTGACCAAGGAATACGAACTGGCAAAAGTTCAGGAAGTGAAAGAAATCCCGGTGGTGAAGGTACTCGACCCTCCCAACATTGCAGACAAGAAATCATTCCCACCGCGCCTGCTCATTATGTTTTCGGGGACAGCGTTTGCGGTGGCCGTAGCGGGCATTTGGGTTTTAGGAAAGGCCTCTTGGGAACAAACCGATGCGGCCGATCCTCGGAAGGCTTTTGCGCAGGAAATATTTGTCACAGTAAAAGCAAGTCTTCCGCGGTTTTCGCAGAACGGCTCCAAGGGTCACATCGTTCGAGGCGAGTCTGTGAATCGGATACCCCGTGACGGGGAGGGAGACGGAGTTTCTCGATAGGGGCGGTTGTTCTCTGTATTCTACTGAATACGCATGGGTTAGGTCACAAGGCGCCCTGTAAGTGATGGGGCGAAGCTGTGTGTGGAGTATGGAAGTGGCATTTACAGCGGCAGCGACTATAACACCGATCTCCGGGGCCCAGGGTCTCTCGTATGAGTACCTCGAGCTACGATGGTATGCTGCCTATACTTGCGCGCGACACGAAAAGCGCGTCGCTCAGCAATTGCTGCAGCGGCAGGTGGAGTGCTTTCTCCCGCTCTATGAATCTCTCCGCCGCTGGGCGGACCGCAGGAAGCTTGTGCAACTACCCTTGTTTCCGGGGTATGTTTTCGTGCGGATCGCGCTTAAGGATCGCCTAAAGGTCCTGGAGATACCAAGCGTGGCCCATCTGGTAGGGTTCAATGGGCACCCAGTTCCGTTGGCGGACACCGAAGTGGAAGCAATTCGCACCTGCGCGGCTCGGGGCAATCGGGTCGAACCGCATCCCTATTTGAAGGTCGGGAGGCGAGCGCGTATCCTCCATGGGCCATTGAGTGGACTAGAGGGAGTCCTGCTCCGGCGGAGAGGCCGCTGCCGTTTTGTCATTTCACTTCAGTTGATCAAGCGTTCGCTGGCTGTTGAGGTTGGGGAAGAAGATCTGAACCCCTTTGTTGTAAGTCCCGGCTCGCGCGGCGGCTGATCGCGCTCGAGAACAACGAAGGATATTGGGTTGGAAAGGTCGCTCCAACAGGTCGGTTAACGGCTCGCCAGACGATGAGCCAGCGTATCGCCTTAGATGGACAAGAGACGCATTGCGGTGGTAACAGGCAGTCGTGCTGAGTACGGGCTGCTTACCCCACTGTTGAAACTGTTACGCCTCAGAGATGACGTAACGATGCAGCTAGTCGTTACGGGCTCCCACCTGTCAGAGGAATTCGGCTGCACGTACGGAGAAATCGAACGCGACGGCTTCCCGGTGGCCGCCCGAGTGGAGATGTTGCCTGATGGTGATGGGGCGTTCGCCGCGATCAGGGCCATTGCCCGTGGGGTCTGCGGGTTTGGCGAGGTGCTAGAGCGGCTCAAACCCGACCTGCTGATGCTGACCGGGGACCGGTACGAGATGCTGGCGGCTGCGCAGGCGGCGCTCGTGATGCGTCTTCCCGTCGGTCACATCTTTGGAGGAGACACCACGGCGGGCGCGTTCGACGAGAGTATCCGGCACAGTATCACTAAGATGGCACACCTTCATTTCGTTTCCAACGAACTAGCTGCACGCCGGGTGCGTCAGTTGGGCGAGGATCCAACGACTATTTTCAACGTAGGTAGCTTGGGGGTGGACGCCATTTTGCAGACACCTTTGCTCAGTCGGGCGGAAGTGGAAGGGCAACTGGGCCTTCGTTTCCGCGGACGCAACCTGCTGGTGACCTTCCACCCCGTCACTCTGATCGAAGACAGCGGCTTGAGCCAGTGCCAAGCGTTGCTGCACGCCCTGGATCGGCTCGGGGACAGATTTGCCTTGGTTTTCACGATGCCCAATGCAGATCCCGGCGGGCGGAGGCTGGTGCGTGAGATCGAAGCCTTTGTATCCGGCCGGCCGCATGCCCGCGCCTACACCTCGCTTGGTCGACAACTTTACCTCAGCACAATGGCGCAGGTAGACGCAGTGATAGGTAACTCCTCCAGTGGCCTGTACGAGGCACCGACGCTTAAGCGAGCCACGGTCAATGTCGGCGATCGCCAGGAAGGCAGGATCACAGCGGAGTCGGTGCTGAGCTGTGAAGCCGAGTCCGGACAGATCATTAGGGCAATCGAAGACGCAATCAAGCTGGACTGCTCGGCGGTAGTCAACCCCTACGGTGACGGGCGAGCTGGCGAGCGGATCGTGACCGAGCTCCTCCGGTTCCGCGGTTACGCGAGCCTCGTGAAGAAGAGGTTCCATGACCTCCGTTTCTAAACAGGCATACAGCCGAGTGTACGTCATTGCTGAGGCCGGAGTGTGTCACAACGGCTCGCTGGAACTGGCGCGCCGTATGGTGGACGCGGCACGCCGTGCGGGTGCGGACGCGGTTAAGTTCCAGAGTTTCCGAGCAGTCGAGATGGTGTGCAGGACGGCGCCGAAGGCCGCCTACCAGCTAGAGACCACTGCACAGGACGAGACACAGTTCGACATGCTGCGGCGGTTGGAACTGGATGAGGCAAGCCATGCTGTGCTTGCCCGCCACTGCCGCGAAAATGGCATTGAGTTCCTCTCTACGCCTTTCGATCTCGTGAGCCTGGGACTCTTGACCGAAAGGATAGGAGTGCAGCGTATCAAGCTCGCATCTTCGGAGATCACCAACGCTCCCCTGCTGCTGGCGGCGGCCCGAACGAGGAGGTCGGTAATCCTGTCGACAGGAATGAGCGCGCTCGCCGAGGTAAAGACCGCGCTCGGCGTCCTGGCGTTCGGCTATGTCCGGCCGGTGTCTGTGCTGCCATCGGTGCGTTCCTTCGAGGATACCTACTGGTCATCGGAAGGGCAGGCGGCCTTGCTAAAGAACGTCACGCTGCTACATTGCACCAGCGAATATCCAGCCAGGTTCGAAGACGTGAACCTGCGAGCGATGCAAACGCTGCGTGAGGCGTTCGGACTCCCCACGGGTATTTCCGACCACACACCGGGGAGTACCGTACCCGTAGCAGCGGTGGCACTGGGGGCTGTC
>Ga0187781_10001726_pt1 | contig 16643 bp, 11 predicted proteins | sample 0715_SJ02_MP02_2_FD_132447 | JGI IMG/M metagenome (GOLD analysis project Ga0187781, IMG submission 132447) | Tropical peat soil microbial communities from peatlands in Department of Meta, Colombia - 0715_SJ02_MP02_20_MG | ecosystem: Environmental > Terrestrial > Soil > Wetlands > Peat | place...
ACGGTGTGGCTGGAAAACGTGCTCAGCAAGCAGCCTGCACGCTGGCTTCCGCCCGGCTACGCCGACTACGGCGCTCTGCTAACAGCGGCCATGGAGAATGCGCTGCAGGAACCGGGCATTCCCCGCGATCTTGCGCGCTGGAAGTGGGGAGAAACTTATCCCCTGGAGCTAGATCACCCGGTGTTGCGGCTCTTGCCCGTGGTCGGCCGCTTTACCGGGCCTGGAAGAACTCCTCTTGGCGGAGACCACTACACCGTGGACCAGGTTTACGGGCGGCTCGGACCTTCGGAACGTTTGACCTGGGACTTTGCCGACTTCGATTCGAGCACGCTGAATATTGTTACGGGCGAGAGCGGAATGCTGCTGAGCCCAAACTATATGGATCAGTGGCCAGCCTGGTATGGCGGATCGACGTTCACGCTGCCGTTCTCGCCAGCAGCGGTGAAGAAACATCGGGCGCATGAGCTGGTACTCCAGCCAAAGTAACGCAGCAGCCCCGGCTGCGCGGGACAGGAGGGCCGCTGGTCTCTACGCAACACCCCGGAGAATCAGCGAGCTCGCTTAGAAATCTACTGTCTTGACGTCGTAGAAGCTACCCACCATCAACGGAGCATAGGTCGGCTCAACGGGGTAGGGTGGGGCTTGCAAGGCATCTGCGATTGGGCAGGCGGCGTTGGCATCGAGTACAGTGCAGTAAATAAAAAGCGACCCTCCGGGCGTGGGGTAGCCTTGCACCACATAAACCACATCGCGGTTCGCGATGGGCTGGAGGCCCGTGACGTTTCCGTTGGCTGGCGGAATGACCACACCTCCCGGAGGAACTGCACCGACGGCTGTAGTCAGGGTGTTGTAAATGGAAAGGCAACCGCGCACTTCGGAGCCAGGGGGCGGTGGCGTCGTAGGCGGAATGATCTCGGTGCAGGTTTGGGCACCGATAAAGAGCTGTCCGTTCGCGCCCATGGCGATGCGGTTGTGATAACCGTCGGTGATCGCCACCCCCACGGTGGGAGCAGTAAGAGTGCTTATATCTACGATGCTCAGCGTTCCACAATTGAGAGTTTCGCCCTCCTTGCCCGTGCACGTGAAGGACTCGCCAGAACTGGAGTAGGGCGTACCCGCCACATAGAGGGTCGTGCCATTCAGGAGGCCCACGCTCCCGGCGGGCAGATTAACCGTTCCCAGGCATCGTCCTCCAAGGGTGCATGTGACGCCGGGGCCGCCGGCGGTAGGGGGGCTGGTGGTCATGTCGATGGTCTCAACGCTGGCCTGGGTTCCCCCGCACTCGGGGCCGCAGTTGATTACATATGCCGTTGTGTCATCGCTGCTGAAGAATGCCTGCACCGGGATGGGGTTGCCCGATAAGGCGACATAGGTCACGACCGGGTTGTCGGTTCCGAGGTTTGAGGGCGTCACTACAGCGACAGAATTGGGATTCGTGCCATTGGGGCTAAACGCCAGAAGCCGGTCGCCCCCATTATCGATTGCCAGGTACTGCACCGCCGGGATGTCAATTTCGCCCGCTGTGCCACCGGGGGGCGAAGTTGTCAGTGCATAGAGTTCGATCGCACCCGGATTTGAGTTCACCACCTTGGCACTGGGCACGGCCACGTAGGCGGTAGAGCTATCCGGGGAAACGATGACGCTTTCCGAATAGCCGGGCAATGTGAGGTTGGAAGCATTGGATTCGGCAGCGTTGGTGATGATGCTGAACTGGCAAGCGGGGCTGGGCGGAGTGGGGGAGCAGTTGTTGTACGAAGTCACAACCAGCGTTTGCTTCCGGTTGGGCGTGACCACCATCATTCCCGGACTCGTTCCGGCCGAGATCGGGGAGAGGGTGAGCGGGTGCACATCGGTTTCCGCGTTGACAATGAACAGGCCGGCAAGAGTGCTGGCAGAGACGCTGTTCGATACAAAGGCACGATATGAAATGCCGCTGGTCTTTGGTCCGCTCGACGACGAACCGCAGCTTGCCAGGGTCAGCGCGACCAATAGCCAGAAAGCAGGAATCAGGGGTGTTCTCAAGCTAAAGCTCCAAACGAATAGGGATCAACTTTTTGGATGCGAGAATAGGGATTATAACAAAAGGAAAAAATTGTTCCCGGCTCCAATGCGCGCGATGAGGGTCGATGCGGAAAGGTACCGCACTCATTTGGGTGCCGGGGCCTTTTTGTTCCTGTATCCTTTTCAGGATGTCACATAACTTCAGGAAACGCCTGCAAGAAGGCCCGGTACTTTGCGACGGGGCCATGGGAACGCTGCTCTACGCAAAGGGCATTTTCATCAACCGCTGTTATGACGAATTGAACGTCTCTCAACCGGAACTGATTCGCGGGGTTCACCACGAATACCTGCAGGCCGGCGCGGAAATCATCGAAACCAACACTTTCGGGGCTAATAGTTTTCGTTTGGCGCGCCACGGCCTGGCAGACCATGTCCGCGACATCAACATAGCCGGCGCACACGTGGCTCGGGAAGCAGCCAAGAGTTTCGGCGGATTTGTCGCTGGTTCCATCGGACCGCTCGGAGTGCGTATCGAACCGCTGGGTAAAACCGCGTTCGAGGAGGCGCGGGCCGCATTTCGCGAGCAGATCACCGCCCTGGCCGAGGGCGGAGTCGATCTGCTGATGCTCGAGACCTTCGGCTATATGGAAGAACTCCATCAGGCCGTGCTCGCCTGCAGGGAGGTGGATACAAATATCCCTATCGTTGCCCAGGTAACGATTGACGAGGACGGCATCTGCCTGGACGGTTCGGACCCGGAGGCGTTCACCACCCGACTGACAGAGTGGAATGTAGACGTCCTTGGCATCAATTGCAGCGTGGGCCCGGTGGCTATGCTGGAAGCGATTGAGTGCGTGCGTGCGGCTACGTCCCTGCCGCTGTCAGCCCAGCCCAACGCGGGCATGCCCCGATCGGTGGAAGGCAGAAACATCTACCTTTGTTCGCCGGAGTATATGGCCAGCTACACGCAGAAGTTTGTGGCGGCTGGGGTGCAGCTCGTAGGCGGATGTTGCGGAACAACTCCCGATCACATTCGGGCCATGAAAGCGACCCTTAGAGTGGGAGAAGCTCGCGGCCTTTCGGCACATGCCCAAGTCAGCCACGCAGCCTCCACGCCCGTTCCGGCCAGTATTCCGCTGGAGAAGCGTTCGCGCCTGGGTGCCAAGATCGCAGCCGGAGAATTCATCACCATGGTCGAAATCGTTCCCCCGAAGGGGATCGATGTCGCGAAAGAGGTTGAGGGCGCCAAGTTCGTCAAGTCGGTGGGCGTCGATGCAATCAACATCCCCGACAGCCCCCGCGCCTCCGCGCGCATGAGCAATCAGGCGCTTTCCCTCCTCATGCAGCAGAGGGTGGGCATCGAGGCTATCTTGCACTACACCTGTCGCGACCGCAACGTGCTTGGCATCCAATCTGACTTGTTGGGAGCAGCCGCAACCGGAATCAACAATTTGATCTGCATCACCGGAGATCCACCCAAGATGGGAAATTATCCCGATGCCACGGCCGTCTTCGACGTCGATTCGATTGGTTTGGTGAACATCGTGCATAACCTGAACCGGGGCCTTGACCTGGGAGGGAACCCGATCGGATCGGGCACGAGTTTTGTGATTGGTGTCGGGGCCAACCCGGGCCTGCCGAACCTAGACGAGGAGATCCGGCGCTTTGAATTCAAAGTGCAGGCAGGAGCTGAATATGTCGTTACCCAGCCGGTGTTTGACATTCGATTGTTAGAGAATTTCCTGAAGCGAATCGAGCACTGCCGCATTCCGGTTGTTGCCGGAATCTGGCCGCTGACCAGTGCCCGTAATGCCGAGTTCATGAAGAACGAATTGCGGGTTTCCGTTCCTGACGAAATTTTGAGCCGCATGACCCGGGCGACTACGCCCGAGGCGGCCCGTGCGGAAGGAGTAGCGATAGCCCGCGAGATGTTACAGGCCGTGCGGGGTATGGTTCAGGGAGCACAGATCAGCGCCCCCCTCGGCCGCTATGCTTCCGCTGTCGATGTGCTCGAGGCCCTCGGCTCCAACCGCACTGCCTCCGTCTAATTTCCAAGGCGGCGTGCGCACAAAATTCTGCCTCCCGAACAGTTTTTACCTTGTGGCGCAGGTTGGCGCATCGCATCGGCCAGTTGCGGGTTTATTCTTTACCCTATCTGAGCGCGTCTAGGGTCGTGGGGTGTTTGGTATGGCATTTCAATGGCGAATCCTCGCCTTGCTGGCGTGCGCATTAACCACTCACGGAAAGCCGGCAAGATCTGCATGAGCAGGCTGTGGAAGAGAACCCAACAAAGTCTTGAAACCTTGCGCAGAGACCAGCCATCTCATGAATAGCAAGGAGCGATCGAGAAAGCCTGTGGTCGAAAAGACTTCAAAACACGCCACCGTCCAAGGCCGCTCTTAAGTTTAGTTTCGGAACAGACCCTGCCCATTCAATTTTTGGATTGGACCGATTTTTCTGGACAATTTTCAGAAAAAACGGCATTACAATAGAAGGCAGGAGAAACCTTCGATTGGTGAAGTTTGAAGAATGCCTCGAGCGGCTAGAGAGGATTGTGTTGGAACTGGAAAAAGGGGAGGTTCCTCTCGAACGGTCTTTGACCCTGTTTGAAGAAGGCATGCAACTCTCCGCTGCCTGCAGGAAGCAACTGGAGGAAGCGGAAGGGAAAGTAGAGATTCTGCTAAAGCAGAACGGAAAGCTCCAAACGGAACCCTTCGAACCCCCGGCCGAGAAGGCGTCACGTAGGTGACGCAGTTCGCGCTCGGACTTCATAACGACTGTGGTAGCAATCTGCTGTCGCAGTCAAAGGCCGCCGCCCCGCCGCGGCGAACTCAGGGGGTGTTTATGCAACCGCTCTGTTTGGTCGTTTACCAGAATGATCCTGGAACGGCCCGGCACCTGCTGACCGGTCTGTCTCGATATTTTGGTTCCGTGAAACTCGCCAGCCGCTACGAAGAAGTACGTCCCGTCATTGCCCAATCTCACGCCGATGTTTTGGTGCTCGACATAGAGCGATCCAAGCCTGGCGAAATTGGGCGCTTACGTCAGGAATTTCCTCTTCTGCACATTGTTGGCACACACCGCCTGGCAGATGAAGAACTGTGGGCGGAAGCACTCAACCAAGGCGCGTCCGATCTCTGCGGACCGCGGGAAGACGAAGTGGTGCGTTCCGTTTTGCATCAGTGCGCACAACGCGCAGCCGCTTAAGCCTCTGTTTTGTCGGACAAGGACGCCTGCGGGCGTCCTTTGTTGTCTCCGCTGTTGTCTCTGCCACTGCTGCCCTCCGCTCGCTTCCGAAAGCATTCCAATTGCTATACTGCGAGACGATGCTGAAGCTCCTGCTCGAACAAGGACGCGCCACTGCCGATGCCGCGCTGGAAAGACTCTTGCCATCCTCGACTCAACATCCGGCATCGATTCATCAGGCGATGCGCCACAGTGTATTCGCCGGCGGCAAGCGCCTGCGGCCGATTCTCTGCATGGAAGCTGGGCGGATGACTCTCAACCGTCCTATCGACGCCACAGATACCGATTCCGATTTGCTCCGCACATTGCCTCTGCCGTTCGGGATCGAGGATCTGGGCGCGGCCCTCGAAATGCTCCACACTTATTCGCTCATCCATGACGACCTGCCCGCCCTCGACAACGACGATCTGCGGCGCGGACGGCCCACTTGCCACAAAGCTTTTGGCGAAGCCACGGCGATTCTTGCGGGCGACGCCCTGCAGACACAGGCGTATGAAGTGTTAGCGCAGATTCATTGTGCGGCGGAGGCACGAGTGGCCATCATCGGCGAGATCGCTCACGCCACGGGTACCATCGACGGCATGATCGGCGGGCAAGTCGTCGATCTCGAAGCCGAGCATAAAAAACCCGATCTCGCCACGCTGGAATACATTCACCGGTCAAAAACGGCCGCCCTGATCACGGCCAGCGTGGTCAGCGGAGGCATGTATACCGGCGCGAGCAACGGCGATCTGGCGCGGCTGAGAATCTATGGTCGTTCGATCGGGCTGGCTTTTCAGATCGTCGACGACGTTCTCGACGTCACCCAGACCTCCGAGCAACTCGGAAAAACCGCGGGCAAGGACACCGCGGCGGAAAAAGCCACCTACCCGGCCTTATTTGGAATTGAAGAATCGCTTCGCAAGGCGGACGCGCTGGTCAATGAGGCGTGCGCACAACTCGACCCGTTCGGCCAGCCCGCCACCACACTGAAAGAGTTGGCTCATTTCCTGGTCGAGCGCAAGAATTGACTTGGCGTCGCTTCCTGCTTAATATGTGCCGATTCCTCGATCGGCAAGGGAAAAGGGGTGTTCCCATGCTTCAGCTTCAGACTAAGAACGTGGACCCGGACATTGTGGTGCTGGAAGTGGCCGGAAAAATTACCATGGGACGGGATTCCAAGCAACTCGAATGGTCAATCGAAAACCTGGTGCGCGACAACAAAAAGAAGGTCGTGTTTGACCTTAGCGGAGTCACGCACATCGACAGCACGGGCATTGGAATCATCGTCATGTGCGCCGGGCAGCTCAAGCGAGCGGGCGGAAAGCTCCACGTCTGCGCGCAGGGACATGTGGACCAAGTCCTCCGCTTGACCAACATTGACAAGGTCGTCGATCTCCACTCCAGCGTTGTGGCAGCAACGGCCGGGTTCTGAGGAAGTCCAATCTCTCGCAACTTGGCGCGCCGTTGCGATAAGCGGCGAATCGTTCGGCCGCCCCCCACCCATTGAATCCAGGCCAGACCAGCGCTACAGTAAGGAAAGCTCTGGCGATCTCCTGCCTTCTTCGTTCTCACCAGTGATTTGCGCTCAATTGCTGCAGTGTCAGTGCAACTAAAGGCGGTCATGGAATCACACCCCCAATATGTGGTGTTTTATTTCTTGACCCGCGGCACCGTTCGCCGTTAGAGTTGGACAAACGCCGGGGTGCAGCTTCCGTTTAGGAGGTTGGCGCCTCGACACGAGTCCAGCATGGAACCATGTGAGTTAACAGGCGGGCAAAACCGCTCGACGGGGTTCCGGCGGATTGCGAGAAGCCCAGCCAGCGCGTAGGCGGAAGCTGATCTCCGCCGAGACACGCACGCAGGCAGAAATGCCGGCGCCGAGCAGTAAGCGCAACTCGAAGGAGTGACCTTGCTCAAACTCAAGAAGCTGCAAATTCTGGGATTCAAGTCGTTCTGCGATCGCACGGAGCTGAAATTCCACGGCGAGGGCATCGCGGCCATCATTGGGCCAAACGGCTGCGGCAAATCGAACATCGCCGACGCGATTTCGTGGGTGCTGGGCGAGCAGTCAGCCAAGACTTTGCGCGGCTCGCGCATGGAGGATGTCATCTTCGCTGGCACACGCGACCGCAATCCCACCGGCATGGCCGAAGTCACATTGACGTTGATCGACCCTGAGGTTTATATCGGCGCCGATTCCAATGCGCCCACCGAGATTGACATTCAGGACGACCTGACCGAAGAACACTGGGACGAAGCCGAACTGCGCGCCCAGGCATCCGCCGAAACTGAGAGGGCGGTCGAGGAAGCGCAGCCGGGGAAAACACAGGAAATCGCTGCTACGGGTTCGGTCTCGCCCGCGCAAGAAGGGGTATCGACATCCGGGCCTGCCGACGGCGCTGCGCCCGATTCCCCCACTGAGGATGGCATTCACAACTCTGCCGTAGCGCCCGAACCGCAACTGGTCCAGCCGCAGGTTTTTCTGAAGATCAGGCGGCGCAAGTTCAACCAGCAGTCCACGCGCACGGGCGAAATCGCGGTAACGCGCCGACTGTTCCGCAGCGGCGACAGCGAATATCTCCTGAACGGCAAACTCTGCCGCTTGCGGGACATCCAGGAACTCTTCATGGGAACCGGTCTTGGCCCGGAATCCTACGCGCTCATCGAACAGGGCCGCATCGGGCAGATTCTGAGCAGCCGCCCCACCGACCGGCGCGCCATCATTGAAGAAGCGGCAGGCGTTACAAAATTCAAGACCAGGAAGCGGCTGGCTGAGGCGCGGCTCGAAGAAGCGAAGCAAAATCTGAACCGCGTCAACGACATCTTCGAGGAAGTCACGCGCCAGATGAACTCCCTCAAGCGCCAGGCCAGCAAGGCCGAGCGCTACGGCCGCTTACGCGATGAAATGCGCGCCAAGCTGCGGGTCGTCCTCGCCAGCAAGTTCGCGCACATGGGTGCGGAGCGGCTTTCGCTCGACTCCCAGATCCAGAAACTAGTGGACGACATCCGCCAGCTCACCGAGGCCGCTCAACAGGCCGAAGCCGAACACTCCGAGCGCACGCAGCGCGGCTATGCCATCGAAACCGAGACGCGCGAAAATCGCGACCGGCTGAGCCAGATCGCCATGGAAACCGATCGCGGCAAGGCGCGCATCAGGACGAACGATGAACGCTGCGCAGAATTGCTGCTGCGCATGACCGCGTCGGAAGCAGAGTCGGAGCAGGTGAACCACCGCATGGTGGCATTGGAGGAAGAGTTGGCGGAACACCAGCGCCTGCTCGACGCCGCCGCAACCGATCTGGCTTCAGCCCAGCAGGAATTTTCCCTCAGCCAGCAGGAAGCAGCGGCAGCTTCGGCGGACTTGGCCACTCTTGAGGGCGGGCAAGAATCGTGCCGCGCGGCCATTCTCGAAGCACTCGGACAGACGGCCAATCTCCGCAATCAGCTGACCCAGTCGCAGGAACGGCTCGCGGGTATGGATCGCGAGGAACAACGCCTGCGGGCCGAGATTGCTGCGGCGACGACCCAAGCGGAAGCGTTTGGCGGTCAGCGCGGCCAGCTCGCGCTGGAATTCGAAACCGTGACCGAGCGCGTGCACTCGCTGGCATCTGAGATCTCCTCGCTGCGCACGGCCCTCGAAACCAACCGCGCCTATGAGCGCGAAACCAAAACGCAACTCGACTCCATCCGCGCAGAATATGCGACCGCACTCGGCAGAAAAGGCTCCCTCGAAGCCGTCATCGCCGAGCACGGCTATTCGACAGAATCAGTGCGACGCTTGTTTCAATCGGGAGCATTGCAGGGTGGTCATGCGCCCGCCGGCGTGCTTGCTGATTTCCTTGAAGTCGAGCCCCGCTACGAGAAGGTGGTCGAGGACTTCCTTCGCGATGAGCTCAATTATGTGGTCGTCAAGAGTTGGGATGCGGCGAACGAAGGGCTGCGTCTGCTACGTTCTGACGTCGATGGCCGCGCGACCTTTCTCGTGCATCCCGAGGATTCGCAAGCCAAATTTTCCTTTGTCGCCGATGAGCACGCGCACCAGGCCCCTGCGGACGATTCCGTGCTTCCGCTGAAGAACTCGATTCGTGTGCTGAATGGCTTTGGAAAATCTCTGGAAGTCATTCTGCCGAAGCTGGGCAACGGCTACATCGTGCCCGACCCGGCGCGGGCGCGCGATCTTGCCCTCTCCAGCCCGGATGCCTTTTTTCTCTCGCAAACTGGCGAGTGCTTCCACAACGTGACCGTCACCGGTGGCAAGCAACGAAGTGAGGGACCGCTCTCCATGAAGCGGGAGCTGCGCGACGTGCTTCAACTGCTGGCGGAGCTGGAGCGCGCCTTGCAGGAAAAAGAAATTCTAGCTCTTACCCTTGCCCGGGAAATCGAGGAGCACGCTTCCCTGCTTGACCGACTGGAGGACGAAAAGCGTGAAGCCGAAAAGCAGGCGATGACGTCCGGCCATCTGCTACAGCAACTCGAGGGCGAGATGTCTCGCGTGCGCGAGCGCATTGAGGTTGTCGGCCGTGAACTGGAACGTCTCGCCGCCGAGCGCCAGGAACAGGACGCACGGATCGCCACGCGCCAGGCCGAACTGGCAGCCGTGGAACAGAGCCGGGCGCAGCTCGAAGCGCAACTCGCATCGGGGCAGGATCAGCTTGCAGCCTTGCGCGCGCGGCGCGACCAGGCTGCGGAAAGCTCTTCCCAGCGGGCAGCCCGGGTGGCTGCTCTTGAAGAACGGCACCGTTCGGCCACTGCATTGCTGCAGCGTGTAGAGACAGTTGTCTCCGAAATGCGCGAGCGGGCCGCAATCTTACAATCCCAAATGCAGTCCGCCACGGAGGAAATTGCGCGGCGCAAGGAAGAGAACATTCAGCTTGGCGATCAATTCGTGCAATTGGAAGCCGAGCGCAACGCCGCCGAAGCTCGAGAGGGCTTGCTGCAGTGTGAGTCCGAGCAGGTGCGCGCCCGGCTGGCGGAAGTCGAGGAGATGTTGCGCAACATGCGCCAGCAACTCGACTCCTCACGCGACCGCCGTGGTGATTTGTCGGCGCAGGCGGCAAAGCTCGAATCCGACCTGCAACACATGGCCGACACTTGTCTAAATGAGTTGGGGATCGAGCGCCCGCTGCTGATGGCGGATACGACCATCGTCCCACTCGCCGGCGAGGAACTGGCCGCCGAGGACCAGAATTATCGCGAGATGCGCGCCCGGCTTGACGCGATGGGCCCGGTGAACATGATGGCGCTGGAAGAATACGAGGAGACCGCCGAACGCCATCAGTTTCTCTCTACTCAGCGGGCGGATCTGTTCGACGCGATCGAGAACACGACCGCAACCATCCGGGAAATCGACCAGGTTTCCCGCCAGAAATTCGAAGAGGCGTTCCACAAGATCAACGAGAACTTCCAGGCCACGTTCCGCAAACTGTTCGGCGGCGGCAACGCTTTGATGCGCCTGACGGATCTGGAAAACAGCATGGAGAGCGGCATTGACGTGGTCGCATCGCCGCCAGGAAAAAAGCTGCAAAACGTGCTCCTGCTTTCTGGCGGAGAAAAGGCGCTTACCGCGCTCGCGTTGCTGGTGGGCATCTTCCAGTACACGCCCAGCCCGTTCTGCATTCTCGACGAAGTCGATGCTCCGCTCGATGAGGCCAATATCGGCCGGTTCACGGAGATGGTGCGCGAGATGAGCATTCAGACGCAGTTCATTCTCATCACGCATAGCAAGAAAACGATGAGCATCGCCCCGGTCCTCTATGGCGTGACCATGCAGGAGCCGGGCGTGTCGAAGCTGGTTTCGGTGCGGTTCGGGGCCGCCTAGCTGGAGCAAGCCCGTATAGGTCTGAGCCATGCTCGACTCGCATGATCGGATTGCCGAGCGCTCTGGTTTCATTGGGTATCGAAACACTCTTTCGCAGCCGGGACACCCGGAGGAGGCAAACCGAATCGGTTAAAATCTTCTTGACGCAGGCCAGCAATTTCTGCTTTCCCTATGGGCAAATCACCAGCCTTCTTTTCCAAAGGCTTCCTCAGTTTTTCCACATCGCCGCTCAGTTAAACTGGGCCATAGAAGCAGCTTCTGACATACACTGAATCTGTCAACCCTTTTCCTTCCATTGGCGGCCGTCCCAACCATGCGCTTGTGATTGAAAGCGTTGACAAATTTTCGGCGGCAGCTAGAATACGCCACAGTTTTCTCCCGGTAGGTTGAAATCAGATGAGCCCTGATGTGCTGGATCACGTTCTGCTGGAAACTCATTATTCCGATCTCGAGTTGCACGCGAGCGGCAAGGTTCGCGATGTCTACAAGCTCGATCGCGAGCACCTGCTCTTCGTAGCCACGGATCGCATTTCCGCGTTCGATTACGTGCTGGCCACCGGCATTCCGCACAAGGGGCGTGTCCTCACGCAAATTTCGCTCTTCTGGTTCGATTTTCTCGAAGACATCGTTCCCAATCATCTCGTTACCGCCGACGTGGATCGTTACCCCCAATCCGTTCGTCAGCATGCCAGCGAACTGCGCGGCCGCTCCATGATGGTCAAGCGAGCACAGATGTTTCCCGTTGAATGCGTGGCCCGCGGCTATCTGTCGGGTTCCGGATGGAAGGAGTACAAGGCGAGCGGCACGGTGTGCGGCATCAAGTTGCCGGCAGGGCTGAGAGAATCGGATCGGCTCCCGGAACCCATTTTCACTCCGGCAACCAAGGCGACCACCGGCCACGACATCAACATCTCTTTTGAGAAAATGTGCAAGCTCGTCGATCCCAAGCTGAGTCACAACCTTCGCGAACTGACCTTGCGCATTTACAAGAAAGCGGCGGATCATGCGCGGCAGCGCGGCATTCTGATCGCCGACACCAAGTTTGAATTTGGCCTTACAGACCAGGGAATCACTCTGGCCGATGAGGTATTGACACCGGATTCCTCTCGCTTCTGGCCGGCAGACACGTACCAACCGGGCAAGGCGCAGAATTCGTACGACAAGCAATACGTAAGGGATTACCTCGAAGAAATCCGCTGGGACAAGCAACCGCCCGCTCCTGCCCTCCCCCAGGAAGTTGCCTTGCGCACCAGCGAGAAGTACCTCGAGGCGTACCGTCAGCTAACGGGACGCGAGTTGGAGGTCTAGCCGCGCTCGCTCACGGCTATGGTTATGAGCGTCGCGGATTGGATCATCCTCGCATTCCTCGTATTCTCTGTCGTCGGGGCGGCGATTGAGGGTTTTTTCTGTGGAGCCTTCAGCTTGGCCGGCTTGGTTGCCGGTTACCTGCTGGCCGCTTGGCAGTATCGCCGCGTGGCCGGCTGGTTTGAGCCTTACTTGAAGTCCGCATGGATCGGTGAGATTGCTGCTTTTCTTTTTGTCTTTTTTGCGGTCCTCCTTCTGGCAGGCCTGGCAGGACGACTTGCCCGCTGGGCAGTGAAGAAGGCTGGACTGAGTACGATTGACCGAGTCTTGGGAGCAGTGTTGGGCCTGTTGCGCGGCGCCCTTGTCGTGGCCATTGTGCTGACGGCCATGACGGCTTTCGCGCCCGCGGCAAGGTGGTTGAATCAGTCTCAATTGGCTCCCTATTTCCTGGTAGGCGGAAGGGCCGCGATCTGGCTCGCACCGTCGGAATTGCGCCAACGCTTCTACCAGGGGCTGGATTATCTGCGGCGCGCGCCGTCGGCTTTCGATGCCGTTCACCCGAAGCCGGCCGCGCCCTCAAAGTAGGATCATTGGGCCCCAGTTTCTACGACGAGGTTCGGAAAAGAGGCGCTGGTGAAAGACCAATTGGAAGCACTCATACTCCAGATGTACCGAAGCAATATTCTTTACTCGGAAGCTGTTCGTGAGTTCAAAAAACGATTCATCGTAACTGTGCTGGAAGAAAACCGCGGCAACCAGTGCAAGGCTGCGCGGATCCTCGGTATGCACCGCAACACCCTGAGCCGAACGATGCAGGAACTCAAGATTGACGTCTGCTCTTTGCGGGCCGGAGCCAAACGTCCCCCGCGCAGTGCGCGACCGGCGATACTGGAGAAGAAGCAGGTCCGCTGAGGGTTGGACTACTTTTGTTGCGGCAAGAAAAAGGGCGATCCTCCAAAGGATCGCCCTGACTTGTTAGTGGAGCTTGTGCTTCATTGCGCTGCTGGCTTCTTACGAGCCGGTCGTTTTGGCGGCGCTTTCACCAGCAGAGCCCCATCGTTCATCGTCACCACAAATGGCTTAGCAACAAAGGAAACTGGCGTACCTTCGAACTGCAGATCTGCTCCTTCCTTAGGCATATCCGTCTTGGGAATCGCGGCCGCGAAATTCAGTTCGATGTCGGACCGCTTGGCATCGATGTCGTCCGAGCTTCCCGCCAGCTTCAAGAGCTTGGGAGAGTCGATGCTCATCACCTGCGCCACCATTTGCAGCGGCTTGCCTTTCAGCGTGGTCCATACCTTGTCGCTGTCTTCCTGCTTCCCTTCGGAGAGGCACAACTGCCACTCCGCGAAGCTCATTTCCTCGACTTTCTTCGATTTCACCAGATCGGCGCATTGGTCGGCCGGAGTCGGAGGCACGTACTGCGTGATCGTTATGCCTGCCGGCGAAGTGGCTGTTGCAGCCTTTGCCATAAGATCGCTCCAGCCTTCGTCGCTGCCATGATACTTCGTGTATCTGCTCTTGCCGAATTTGGCGATCTGCTCTTTTCCCGCTCCTTGAGCTAGGCTCGCGGCCCGGGCAATGAAGAACAACCCATCGACATCCTTTTCCGTCGGCCCCGCAGCCAGGTATGCCAGGGCCAGCGGATACACGTCTCGCAAGTTCGTCGGATCGCCCTCGACCGAGGCTCGCAGGTATTGCTGCGCCTTGGCATAGTCTTTAGCGGCGAAAGCCGCCATGCCGGCCGCTCCGTTGAAGATGATTGCCGTTTGCGTTTTCAGTTTCTGAAAATCGGCATCGGAGGTGCCATCGGGCTTGACGGCGGTCTGCTCGCACTGCAATCCTTTCTCGCCATACTGCCCTGCATCAGTCAGGTTCTGGGCAGCACCTGTGCCACCCGCTTCTGCTAGGGCGCGTTTGGTGTAGGTCAAGAGAGCCAAGGCGCGCAGGTTGCACGCGTTTGCCTGCAGCACCTTTTGCGCGGTATCCATCGTCTTGGCTGAATTCCCCGCCTGCTGATAGGCCCCCATCAGCAGCTCCAGGGCATCCTCTTTCATTACGCTGTTGGGATACTGGGTTAGAAACGCTTCCAATCCGCTAATCTTGGCAGCATTATCCTGCTGCCCGAGGGCCCCCATGTATGCGTTGTATTCGGCGGGGTCCTTAATCTCCTTTTTTTGTGTCGGCGGCGCGGGTGCGGCCCCTTGCTGTGGTGCCGCGGGGGCTGGCGCCGGGGCAGTTTGGGCAAAGCTCACGGTGGCGACCAGCAACATCGCAAGAACAATTCTCTTCATTCCTGTGGCTCCTTCACTACGATAGGAAAGCTGGATTCACGTACTCTCCGGCAACCGAACTCCGCTGCCGGGCTCACCATAACCTCGTCTAAGGCTATGGGAACGGCTCCCGTAAATCCCTCGCCGCATGGCAGATCAGCGCGGCTTAGATTATTCCGGTGAGCGGATTATAAGGATGTAACCCGGCGAAGGCAAGCGGGTTTCGTGTTTCGTGGCAATCACCCATTCGCTTTGATCATCTGCTCGGCATGTTTTCGAGAAGTCTCCGTCAACTTGGCGCCAGAAAGCATTCGTGCCACCTCCTCGGTCCTCTCTTCGCCGCTGACTAGCCGAACCGTCGTCTTTGTTCGGCCCGAGATGGCCCGCTTCTCGATGAGGTAGTGGTGATCCGCAAAGGTCGCGATCTGGGGCAGGTGCGTTACGCAAAGCACCTGATTGCCTCTCGAAAGCGTCTTGAGTCTCTTACCGACCGCTTCCGCCGCCCGTCCGCCGATTCCCGTATCGATTTCATCGAAGACCAGGGTTCTCTGAGCTGCCGCACCTTTTCGCTTTCCGGCGGGAATGCCAGTCGCTTCCACGCTTGCTTTCAGGGCCAGCATGACACGCGACAATTCTCCGCCCGAAGCGATCTGTTCCAAGGGACGCATGGCCTCTCCCGCATTGGTGGCGATGCGATAGGTCACCTGATTGATGCCAGAAGCAGACCAGTGCTCCTCCGCGTCATTCTCTTCGACCACGATCGAAAACGATGCCCGCATTGCCAATTCGTTGATCTCGGACTCGACGCTCTTTTCGAGCTTCCCCGCCGCCACCGACCGCCTGCGGGAAACATCGAGGGCCCTTTTGCGGTAGGACGCGGCGGCTACAGCGAGCTGTGCTTTCAGTTCCCCCAGCACCTCATCCTTATTCTCCATCTCGGAAAGCTTTCGCCGTACCTCTTCCCCGTAAGCGATGACCTGCTCCAGCGCAGGCCCGTACTTGCGCTTCAGCCGGTCGAGCATTGCCAGCCGTTCCTCGATCTCCGCCAGCCGCTCTGGAGAAGCCTGTATCCCTCCGGCATAGTCCCTTAGCGATGCGCCTACATCCTCAACGCTGATCCGCGCCGATTCCAAGGCCGCGAGCGCATCCTGGAATCTCGGCTCATAGCGAGCCAGTTCCTCGATGTTTTTCTGAGCGGCGCGCAGGCTGGACGAAGTCGAGGTATTGCCCTCATAGAGCAGGTCGAAAGCGTTCATGGCCGCGCCGTAGATCTTCTCGGCATTCGCCAAAACGCGTTTCTCCGCCTCCAAACGCTCATCTTCGCCAGCAGCAATTTTGGCGTCGTCAATCTCCCGTGCCTGGAATTTCCAAAGGTCCAAGAGCCGCATCCGATCCTGTTCACCCTGTTCAAGGTCGGCGATGCGCCGGCGGATACGGCTCCAGCCTTCGTACGCCTGACGCACCTCCTCGAGGTCGATGCCCGCATAGGCATCGAGTAGCCCTTGGCGCGCTTCTGCGTCAAAGTGCACGATCGATTCGTTTTGGGCGTGGACCACACCAAGGTACGGTGCCAATTGTCGGAGCACCGCGACCGTCGCCGGTTGATTATTGATAAAGACCCGGCCCTTACCTCCTGCCGCAATCTCCCGCCGCAAAATCAGCGACGAACCCTCGCGGTCGAGGCCGTTGCTTTCGAGAATTTCCTCGATCCGCCGCGCCCCCGACCCTTCGTTCTCGAAAACTCCAACCACAACGGCCCTTTCCGTGCGTGTTCGAATCACCTCCGCCGAGGCTTTGTCCCCAAGGAGCAGCCCAAAAGCGTCAATCAGGATCGACTTGCCCGCTCCGGTTTCGCCCGTCAGCAGATTCAAGCCCGGGCCGAACTCGATGACCACGTTGTCGATTACCGCATAATTTTCAAGTCGAAGTTCAGCTAACACGCAAGTCTCGGTGTCCGTAAGTTTACGCGCAGCATAGCATAGTCCCGACGCTCCGTTACCAAAGTTCACGAGCGCCAC
>Ga0187781_10001727_pt1 | contig 16641 bp, 15 predicted proteins | sample 0715_SJ02_MP02_2_FD_132447 | JGI IMG/M metagenome (GOLD analysis project Ga0187781, IMG submission 132447) | Tropical peat soil microbial communities from peatlands in Department of Meta, Colombia - 0715_SJ02_MP02_20_MG | ecosystem: Environmental > Terrestrial > Soil > Wetlands > Peat | place...
CAAAGTGAGCATCGTGCGCACGCGCGGCAATCCCGACGGGCACGTCATCCTGCGAGGAGGCAGGCGACCAAACTATGATCGCGCCTCGCTGGTTGAAGCGGCAGCTGCTTTGCGCGCAGCGGCACTTCCTCAACGCCTGGTTGTGGATTGCTCGCATGCAAATTCGGGCAAAAACCCGGAGCTGCAACCTCGCGTTCTTGACGAGGTGATCCGTTCGATGCGGGGCTTGGACCGCGTACCGGCAAGCACGGCCTCCGATGGTTTTGATCCCGCGTGCCTTCTTGGTGCAATGCTCGAGTCCAACTTGCTGGCCGGCTCGCAGCCGCTCGTGCCGGGTGCCAAATTGCGCCGTGGCGTCTCGGTGACCGACGCTTGCATTGGATGGGAGCAAACCCGCGAGAGCATCCTGCGCGCAGCCGATGCGTTGCGCGCCGTGCCCGCGTAATAGAGCGTGGGCAAAGCCCGCGCCGGTTCGTTCTCGCCGATCCAATTCGGGCTGCACAACTACCTGCAATGCGCCAGGCCTTGAGCCTCCAGGCCCGCCCAAGCGGCGTGAGCTCCTTTAGCGCTCCTGCCTATCTTGTTCGGGGTACAAGCGCGAAACGCTCATAGGCCTCGTCGGCGCAGTGCGCAAGCTCGAAATCGCGCTGAGTCAGACCGCCGGCATCGTGGGTGCTAAGGATGATGTTCACGCGGTTATAGACGTTGGCCCATTCGGGATGATGGTCGTGCTTTTCCGCGGCCAGTGCCACCTGGGTCATGAAGGAGAACGCTTGGCGAAAATCGGCGAACAAAAATTCGCGCGCGATAGCATCGCGATCGACATCATGGCGCCAATGCGGCGCTTTGGCGAGCTGTTCACGCACTTGACTTGCGCTGAGTTTCTTTTGCATGGCTAGCTCCGTTGTCAGGGCGGATTGGTCTGGGCTTGATCGATATTACGCGAGCGCTGTGCGGCTGCGGCGGCTGCATCATTGTCCGCGGTGCGCTATGGTTCGGAGGCGCTAACAGCGCCAATCCGTCTCGCATAAATGGCTGATTTCCTGCATTGGGATATTTTTTGCCACGTCGTCGACAACTATGGCGACATCGGCGTGAGCTGGCGTCTGGCCGCTCAGCTTGCCGAGCGTGGGCGATTTGCGCGTTTGTGGGTCGACGATGCGAGCGCGCTGAGCTGGATGGCCCCAGGCGGCCACAGCGGTGTGCAGGTGTTACCCACGTCGGCGGCGATCGGTGCCTTTGAGCCAGGCGACGTCGTGCTGCAGGCATTTGGTTGCCCGCTTGCGCCGCAGCTGATTAACGCCATTGCCCTCGCTAACAGGCAAAAGGGGCGGCACGTGGCATGGGTCAATCTTGAGTACCTCAGTGCCGAGGCTTTCGTAGCGCGGTCGCACGGACTTGTTTCGCCCGTGCATGGGGGGGCTGCAGCGGGGGTGCGCAGGTGGTTCTTTTTCCCGGGCTTTACCCCCGACACGGGCGGTTTGCTGCGCGAACCGGACTTGATGCAGCGCCGTGCGCGCTTTGATCGCGCGCAGTGGTTGTCGCGCCAGGGTGTCAGCTGGGCTGGCGAACCCGTGCTCTCGCTCTTTTGTTACGAGCCCCCGGTACTTGACCAGTGGCTCAGCGCCCTGGCCAGCTCGCCGATCTGCCTACTCGTGACCGCGGGTCGCGCCTGCGCGGCCATCGGGCAGGTACTGGCGACGCGACCGGCCTTTCGTAGTCCGCATTCGCCTCTAAAGATCACGTTTTTGCCCTACCTTAGCCAGACCGAGTTTGACCATCTGCTTTGGTCGGCGGACGGCAATTTTGTGCGGGGTGAGGATTCCCTCGTTCGGGCGCTGTGGGCCGGCAACGCCTTGATCTGGCAGCCGTACCCGCAGCAAGACAGCGCGCATCACGCCAAACTCGAGGCGTTCTTGGACTGGTTGCAGGCACCGCCATCCTTGCGCCAGTACCATCGTATTTGGAATGGCTTGGAAGATGGAGCGCTGCCCGCGCCCCAATGGGCTGACTGGCGAGAGCCCGTCCAAGCTGCCCGCGCGCTGCTGCTCGCCCAGGACGACTTGGTTAGCCGGCTATTACAGTTTGTCGCGAAAAACGGTTAAAATAATGAATTGTCAGAGCCTTCCCGCGGGCGTTTTTGCGAGCCCGCTTTGCAGACCCGCTGCCGCGAAACGTACCGGCGGGCAAGGCAAATAACCCAATTTTTGGTGACTTTCGAACGGCCGCAACTGCGGCCAAAGACGCACTATGAAAATCGCTCAAGAAATCCGTGCCGGCAACGTCGTAATGCACGGCAAAGACCCGATGATCGTCCTGCGCGCCGAGTACAGCCGCGGGGGCCGCAATGCGGCGACCGTCCGCCTGAAGCTGCGCGGCTTGCTGAGCAATACCGGCACCGAGGTGGTGTTTCGCGCCGACGATAAGGTCGAACAGGTAATGCTCGACCATAAGGATTGCACGTACTCGTTCTTCTCAGATCCGATGTACGTCTTCATGGATTCTGACTATAACCAGTACGAGGTTGAGGCAGGAAACATGGGCGACGCGATTAATTACCTCGAAGACGGCATGCCCGTAGAGGTCGTTTTCTACGAAGGCAAGGCGATTTCCGTGGAGATGCCCACTTCCGTAGAGCGCGAGATTGTATGGACTGAGCCCGCCGTTAAAGGCGATACTTCCGGCAAGGTCCTTAAGCCGGCCAAGTTGGCAACTGGCTTTGAGGTACCGGTGCCGATTTTCGTATCGCAGGGCGATCGCGTTGAGATTGACACCCGCACGGGTGAGTACCGCAGGCGCGTCTAGGTCCGGTTGCGTACGCGCCTGCCGTCGAGCCTTAGGCGCCGTGGGTGGGCGGCAGTACGACGTTGCGGTCGATTTGTTCAATGCGCGTGCACCCGCAAAATCCCATCGTGAGGTCAAGCTCCTTGTGCAGGAGCTCTAGACAAGTGCGCACGCCGGCCTGACCCATCGCGCCCAGACCGTACAAAAACGAACGGCCGATCAGGGTTGCTTTCGCGCCGAGCGCTAAGGCCTTCAGCACGCTTTGGCCGGAGCGTATGCCGCCGTCCATCCAAACCTCGATGCGGCTTCCGACCTCCGCGGCGATTGCCGGCAGTGCCTCAATTGAGCTGGGGGCACCATCGAGCTGACGCCCGCCGTGGTTGGAGACAATGAGCGCGTCGGCGCCGCTATCAAGCGCTAAACGCGCGTCCTGCGGATCCATGATGCCCTTGAGGATCAGCTTTCCGCCCCATAGGCGCTTGATCCATTCCACATCTTTCCAGTTCAATGTCGGGTCAAACTGCTCGTTTGTCCACGTCGAAAGCGAGCTCATATCCTTTACGCCGCGAACATGCCCGACGATATTGCCGAAACCGCGTCGCGGGGTGCCAAGCATTGCCAGGCACCAGCGCGGCTTGGTCAACAAGTTGAACATTGTCGACATTGTTAGCTTGGGCGGGGCCGAAAGACCATTTCGCAGGTCCTTGTGGCGCTGGCCAATGACCTGCAGGTCCAAAGTAAGCATCAGGGCGCTGCAATGCGCGGCCTGCGCGCGCCCGATCAGGCGCTCAACAAAGTCCCGGTCGCGCATCACGTAGAGCTGAAACCAAAAGGGGCTGCGCGTCGCGGCGGCGACGTCTTCAATCGAGCAAATGCTCATCGTCGAGAGCGTGAAGGGCACGCCGAATTCCTTCGCCGCCCGGGCGGCCAGGATCTCGCCGTCGGCATGCTGCATACCCGTAAGACCCGTCGGAGCAAGGGCTACCGGCATCGTGACTTGCTCACCGATCATGGTCGTGCGGGTACTGCGCTGTTCGATGTTCACCGCAACGCGCTGGCGCAGACGCAGCCGATCAAAGTCCTGTTCGTTGGCCCGATAGGTGCTCTCCGTCCACGAGCCCGAGTCGGCGTAGTCGTAGAACATCCGTGGCACACGCCGCCGCGCCAACTCCCGAAGGTCCTCGATTTGGGTGATAACCGCCATCGTGGTTCGGTCTCCGACTTTGATCGCCCCAGCCGGCTTGCAGGCAACAAAGTGCGCCTCCCGCCGAAGAGCACTTGCAGCTGACCGGTTTGAAAAGACAGTAACTGTAGTGCAGAAGCCGCCGCCGGCCTACTTGGCGCAAAAAAAACGATGCCGTCGGGCGATGTTCGGTCGCCCCTGGCGCAAGGCTTGGTCTAGAAGTCGAGCCGCCGCCGCTGCTTTCGAAGCGCGGCAAGTCCTACAGGGTCATTCCGCAGTAGCCGGCTACCGTAAGCTCGGATGTGCTTACGTCGTATCCAGCCGTTCCCAGGCCTGTGCAACGCCAATCGCCTGAGTTGGGATTGCCATCGTCAAACGCGGTGTCAATCGCGCTTGCCGCCTTCTGGGTCAACGTCGAGGGATTAAATTGCAGGATCGGCTTGGAATCGAAGCCTGCACTTGCCATCTGGCTGTTTCCGGCAGCCGGAAATGCGGCCCCGCCAAACGGCGCAGTCAGCGGTTGTGTATAGGTACCACTAATTAGGCCGGCCAAGCGCAGGTCATAAAGCGCAGTGCAGTTTTCGGTAACCGTGCCAGGGACCGAACAATTGCCATAGGCCAGGATGCCGTCGCCATTGCCATTTGCTGGCAACGGGTTGGCGCTCGGGAAATGCGTCGTTGCTTGGCTGTCGTCACCGGGCAGGGCCCCATAGCGGTTTTGGTAGAACTTGAACGCCGCCGAGGTGGACTGCACCAGATGGTAAGTAGCCTTGACTTTGGAGTTAAAGATCAGCTCTTGGCCCTTTAACACCCCGCCCAACAGCAAACCGATAATCACCAAGACAATGGCGATTTCGACGGTTGTAAGTCCGGTTTGGCGCGATGTCATTGCCCACACTTCTTGCCTGCAGCCGCTGTGCGAAGTCGCGGACGAAAGTTGCGCCTGCGTCTGTCATGATCTTCGCTGCTTTATCGGAAAGTTTGAACCGAACTTGATGTAAACGATGTCCAAAGTAGCGTGTCGATTGCGTTTCGACTTCTGGCATCGGCCCGTACCGCGAGTGGTTCGCCTGCGGCCGCAGGCCGCACCTGGCCCGGGCTGGCACCTTCAGGGCTAGCGTGGGAGCGCGGAGGAAGCCCAAGCTGCGCGCTGATCGGGTCATTCGGGGGCGTGAGGAACAGATCGAGTTCGCGGGCCCATTGGGGTATGCCCGCGGCGTTAGGGGCATTACGAAGCAATTTGGCCTCCGCGCTGGCACGCTGATCGTCGTGCAGACGGTAGCGTGAGATCCAACAGGCGTGGACAAGCCAGGGCCAGTGCGCGCCGGGGTCGGCTCGGAAGCCCCGCTCGACAAAATCCAGCATCGCCGGAGCCTGCGGAGTCAGTGGATGAAGCAGCTCGTCTTGCAAGTGGGCTGTTTCCGCGTACTCAAAGGCACCGAGCATCAGCGGATAGCCACTTTTTGGGTTTAGCGCGAAGGCCAGTTCCAACCAGGCACGAATCGTCCGAAAGTCGGCCAAGCGCAACGGCAACTGGGCACCCGCCTGAGCGTCGAAGGCCTGAAGGTACAGCGTGGTCGCGTATCCGGCTAGGGGTGCCTCGTCTAGGCTCGCTAGGCGCATGAAGGCCAAGTCTGGCGGCGTGCCGGCAGAGGTCTTTAGCTCCCCGCTGTTTGGCAGGCACATGACCAGGAGCGCCTGGAGGAGCAGCAAGGTGGCCAAAAACGCTGCTGTGCCACATTGCTTGTGGCGGGCGCCATTGCGCGCACGCTGCCAGATAAACGAAAACTTCGGCTTCACAGGGCGTTGCACTTAGCCAAGTCGCGTGCGCCGCAAGTCCAGCGCGGCGGCGGTGAGCGCAAGCAGGCAATACATCGAGGACTGTAGAGCAAGTAGCGCGATCGTTGCGATGTCGGGGGCAGCATCAAAAAGCCAATCGGTGCGCGTGAACAGGTCAAGGCGCGGAAAAATCGCGGTCGCTGTCCGTGCGAGCTTTGCCAGCGCGCCCAACTGTGAGTAGCTTTCGGCGCGCATTGCCAACAGGTGCAAGACATGCAGGTCCCGCGCCAAGGCATAAAAAGCCAAAAATGCGCACACGGCCAAGGGAATTCGCGTGACCACGATACCGATCGCCAGGGACACCGAGGCAACAAGAGCGAGCTCCATCGTTAACGAGGCCAACCACGCGAACGCAGCAGCGGGCGCCGGTGCGTACTCGATCAAGGGCACAATTAAGATGATCGCGGTGAGTGCCGCGAGGGCAAAAAACGCCAGAGCTTTGCCGATCAGCCAGCCGACCCGGCTCATCGGCGCGGCAAGCGCAAGTAGCAGGGTTCCGTCGGAATGCTCGCGCGCGGCGGAGCTAATTGTGCCCAGTGCAATGATGATCACCGCCACAAGCCGCGCTAGCGGGGCGGCAAATCCTAGGCCCACGTTACGCTGCTCGGTAAGAGCCAAATCATGGGCAAACGTCGCAATGGTGGCAACGCCAAGCGCGCCAAACAGCGTCATCCAAAGCCAGCGCCCGCGAAAGGCTTCGATAAGGGTGTCACGCGCCACGGTGCCCACTGCCTGCGCCCACCTGCGTACACCGAGCCTCGAAGGCGAGATCGCGGCGCTGCGCGCTGGCTCGCTAGCTTCGCTCATAGCGCGCATCCAAGCGTCTCCCATATCCTGGCCGAGCGCCGCGCCAGGCTCGATGGGCCTGCTTGCAAGCGCAAATTGCGGTGGTTGGGACCGCTTGAACGGCCGGCGAGGTGTGCGACAGCCGGGGCCTTGCGCGCAGGGCACTTTCGGAGCGTGCGCGCGCAGCGGCTCATTGCAGCGCTAGGGATGAGTTGCTATGGGGGGCGGTCCTTGGGCGGGGCCAAGGCTCGCGGAAGGGGGCTGCGAGAGTGCGGTGATACGTTGGCGCAGAAACTCGCTCGTGGCGCTTGATACATCGCCATGTCCCTGCGCCTGAAGATAGGCTTGAAGCGCTTCGGCCTTATTGCCAACTTGTTCGAGCGAGGCGCCCAGGCCGACCCACCAGATCGTCCGCGGTTTGCCGCCGACCAAAGCGCTGCGAAACTCTTCGATGGCCATGTCGTGGCGCCCTGCGCGCTGCGCCATGGCTGCCGCCGCGGCGTGATACTCGGCGTTGCGCTGTGGCTGCGGCACCAGCGCAAGGGTGCTGAGCGCACCCAAAGGATCGCCGAGCTCGATCTGCATTCGCGCTGCGGTAAGGGCAAAATGGGCCGGGTCGATTGCCGCCCCGTCAAGAAGGACAGCAAGGGCTTCCTTGCTCTGGCCGCGTTCGTTGAGCAAGGTCGCCAATGCACTGCGGCTTTCCGTGTGCTCGGGCCAGTTGTGCAGGCTGTGTCGCAAAACCTCGATTGCCTCGACATCACGGCCGCGCTGGGCCAGATCGTAAGCGCGCGCCAGATCGGCTGGCGCTTGGCCGCTGGTACCCGAGAAACGTACGAAGCTGTCCGAGCCCGCCGGCAGCTCGGAGGCGCTTTGGTCGGCCGGCTTGGCTTGAGCCTGGCTGGAGGCAACTGCAAGCTGTGCCTTGGCCGTTTGGTTTGCCAGCACTTCTTGTGGCGGCGCGGATGACAAAGGCGCTTGCACCGGGGCTGCGCGCTGCGCGTCATTGCCTTTGGCTCTTAGGCCACCGGTTGCATTGGTCGCCGCACCGGCACCTTTGGCAACGGGTGCTGAAGCTGCTGACGGCACGTGGTCAAAGGCCGGCATGGGAGCAGGGCTCGACACTGCAGCGTGGGCCGGCACCGGAGCCGGGGCTGGCAGGGGAGCGGGCGCAGGTGCCGGCAGCGCTTGTGCCGGCTCGTTTCGGGTCAGCGCTGCAAAGGAAAATGCATGCGAATTGCCGGGTGTGGCCGGCCATAACAGCCACCACACGATCGCTAAGAGCAGAGCGCTCGCGCCAAGCGCAAGGAGCAGTCGCGCGGAGCCGGAGCGTTTGGCAGACCCTGCAGTCGCCTCGGGCACGGTCTCGATTGCTTGCACCAGACTCGAATTCATCAACGGCGACTTGCCGCGCCGGTCCAGGTCCCGCAGCATGTCAATGAGCACGCTCATGGGCTGATTCCCTGGTTGGCGCGCACGGGCAAATTGATGCGCCGCAAGTGCAAGGCCGAAAGTATTCTGGTCAACCAATCATGGAGCACGGCCTTAATGCCGGGCGTGACCGCGTCGGCACGGGCCGCTCTTACGTGGATAACATCGACCCGATCCGCACCCTGTCCGTAGGCAGCCAATAAGGCCTTGTGCGCCAGGATGTTGATGCGTCGCGGCAGCCCGCGCGCGGCGCTGTAAATACTGCGAATCGCCTTTTCGGTAAATAGCGGCGTGCTCTTGCAGTAGCCGGCGACTTTGGCTCGGTGTTCGAGGTAAGCGCCAGTTTCGGCAAGGGACAGCGACCCCAACCGATAGGAAAAAGTGATCCGGCTGCGCAATTGGCGCAGGTTATCGTGCGCGAGCTTCGCGTCGAGCTCGCGTTGACCGACCAGGACTACCTGGATGAGTTTACGTTGCTCGGTCTCCATGTTCGATAGCAAGCGCAAGGACTCGATCGTCTCGAGCGGCATCGACTGGGCCTCGTCCAGACACACCACCACTTGCTCGCCGCGCGCTGCGTAGCGCAGCAGGGCTCGATTGATGCTGTTAAGAAGGCTACTTTCGGAATCAGGGTCGGGCACGCGCAACTTGAACTCGGAGGCGATCGTCATCAAGAGCGTCAAAGGGCGCAGGCAGGGGTTGGGCACATAGGCGGTTCGAAATCGTCTGCGTGACTCATTGGCAGCAGCTAAGCGAGCCAGAAAGCGCCGACACAGAAGTGTTTTGCCCGAACCCACTTCGCCCGTGATCTTGATAAATCCTTCGCCCGCATCTGTCGCCATTAACAGCACGTTTAGCGCGTTGCGCTGGGACGTCGAGGAGTAGACGAAGCTCGTGTCGGGAGTGATCGAAAATGGCACTCGCTCGAAGCCGAAGTGATGGCAATACATTGCAGCCTCAGTGGACGTGTGCGCTCAGATCGCCTTCCAGACGGCGCTGAAAGTCATCGCGCTCCGCCTGGAGCTGCGCGTCGGAATTGACAACCGTTGGCTTGATCAAAATCACCAGCTCCGTTTTGGTGCGCGATTTTTGTTTCGACGAAAACAGGTAACCGAGGCCCGGCACCGTACCTAACCCAGGCAGGCCCGAGCTCGTGTCGTTGTTGTTTACCGTCATCAGACCACCGATGGCCACGATGTTGCCGTCGCGGCCTCGCACGACCGTGTCGGTCTCCGAAACGGTGCTCGAAGCCAGTGGCAACGTGTAGCTGCCCAGCGTACCCAGGTTGACGATCTTGTCTTTTTCCGAGACTGCGGAGACTGAGGGATGCACGTGCAAGATGATGCTTCCGTCCTCGTCGACGCTCGGAGTGATGTCAAAGGCAACACCGGAAAAAAACGGTTCGACCGTAATCGTCGGCGTAATCACGGCGCTTGACCCCGTGCCGGTGGCGATATTGGTCGTTACGCCCGTTACAAAAAAGTCATCGGTGCCGACCTTGAGCACGGCCTGCTGATTGTTCATCGCGGTTATGCGCGGGCTGGATATCACCTGCAGCTCACCCTGGGTCTGCAAGAACTCGAGCAGCCCTGCAAAGTTATTGGTCTGGAACGCCAAGCCAAAGAGCGGATTGGCGCTTTGGCCGCTTTGCGACAGCAAGGCTCCCGGAGTCGACGTAAGCACACTGTCGGATATCGATCCGGTCGGCGACAGGCTGGCGCCGGGCGTCAGCATGCCCGTTGCGCTGCGCGCACCGGCGCCATTGTGAAACGCAGCCCAGTTAATCCCCGTTTGCGACGAATCGTTCAAGGTCACTTCGATGATCTTGGCCTCGAGGACGATTTGGCGCTCGATGTTAAGACGCATTGAGCGAAGGTAGTGCTCCACCTGCCGCAGCTGGCGGGGCAGTGCGCGCACCACGATCACTCCCGATTGCGGCGAGACAATCAGCTGGGTGCCGTCCCTTCGTTCAGGATTCACCGGTACCAGCAACTTGAGCGAGGCCTCGATCTCGACCCAAAGGTCGTTGCGAATCTGTGTGGTAATCCTCGTCGACTCCGTTGCACTCGGAACGCCCGGCGAGCCCGGGGCGGGCGTGGTCGGAGGTGTTCCGTTGGATCCGGGTGCACCAGGCGTGCCGTTATTCATGGCCTGCGTGATGGAGCCCGAGGTCACATGCAGTTCGCTGCGGCCGGTGCGGCTTTCGGTGGGATAGTTGACCGTGAACACGCGGGTCTCCAAGCCAGCGGCTTGGACGAAGATTCGTGTGCCCAGGATCTTGTATTCGAATCCATAGGCTTCCCGAAGCGTCTCTAAGGCCTCGACTAAACTCACATCCTTCAGTGTCACCGTAACGGGCGTTTTGAGCTCGGGGTCGATCACCATCGAGTAGCGCGTGTCCTTGGCCAATGCGGCAAACACCTGTGAGGCCGGCAACTGCACTACGTTTAAATCAAATCGCGGTTCGGCCGGCGCGCCGGACAATCGCGATAGGGACAATTCGGGTGGCGGCAGCAGCTCGCGGGCGACATCGGGCGGCAAGTTGGGCACGGGCGGACGCGAAGGCTCGGACAGTGCGCTGCGGATTTCTGGGATCATCTCGGCGGAACGCGGTGCAGTACTTTGGTTTGTCGCGCAAGAATTTAAGAACGCCAGCGCGCCAATCGTCAGGGCGCGCCCAACCGAACGCGCATGGGCCGCGATCCAGTCGTTGGCGGCGGCACCGTCTGGCGACTCGTCGGCCGGTTTCACGGGGGAGGTCTGCGAAAGCATTACGAGTCTCCTCATCATTGCGTGCGGCAGCCAGATGCATCGGTGGACCCGTGCAGGCACTGCGGTTTGCGGCGCACCCCCGCGGAATCCTCAATCAGATGCAGCACCTTGCGCGCATCTCCCTGCTGCACTACAAGGGCGCCTTCATCGATTCGCTCGACGCGCGCGGCGGAGCCTTCGATGGCAACCGTGTCGCCAACGTGCACGGTTCGCCCTCCGATTACCGCCGAACGCTTTTCTCCCTGGACCAGGATCATCTGCAAGCGGTTGGCATCCGCCGAAGTGTTTGCGCCCGCCTCCGCGTGACGCGGGTCAGTGCCTAGACTTGGTGGGCCGTATCCCGGCGGCGGTGTCGTTGGATCGGCAATACCGGAAGCTGCGTTCTGGCTGCCGGCCAGAGCGTGGGTCGGGACGCTGGCGCAGCCGATCAGCGCGCCGAGCGCGCACGCGATGCACCGGACAATGCGTATCAAAGACTTAGCCATGTTGGGTCTCGAGAGAGCGTGAACATCCCGATTTTGGTGACCGGCATGCCCTTGTCGTTGACGGCCAGATCCAAGTCGCGCCAGTACACTCGGTGGGGCGCGTGTTCCAGCGTTTGCAGATAACCGATCAAGTCGAGGTAGTGACCTTCGACAGTGACTTCCAGTCCGTGTTGGTACAAACCGGCGACTACGTTCGGCGGCACTTTGGGCACTTGGGCAGAAACCGCAGCATTGGTCGCCGATGACTTCGATGGCGTCGCAAACCCCAGCGGCACGGGCGCAAGGGAGTTCATTGCGACGATGCTCATCTGGGGAAACTTCTCCAAAATCGCCGCCAGCTGGCGTTTCATTTGCTGTGGGCTGATCAGATCGACCTGGGCCTCGCGTATGACGTCCTCGGCTGTCTTGCGGCGCTGTTGCAATTCGTTTTTGCGCCCTTCGATGTAGGTATGACTCTGTCGCGCTTGTTCCTCGATGGCTGCGCGGATCTTCTCAAGTTCCGTTTTGGCGCCAACCAATTCGCCGCGCACGTGGTCCGCCTCTTTGCGCGTGGGCGCAAGGGCAACCGTGTCGACCATCGTGGCGACCACCACTAGCGCTGCCACCTGCACGGCTAGGCGCTCGCGCATCGAGCGCTTTTGCCACCATTTTTGAAGACGCTTTTTCATCGTGCCGTCATCGCCGGTGCCGTGCCACCGGCTGCTCCCTGAACAGGGTCCTTGCCCACATCGACCACCAAGTCGGAAACGGGCGTTGCGATGCGGAAGTCCACCGTGCGTGGAGCGCTATTTGCCTGCGTTTCGCTAGCATGCAGCTCGATCGAGGCAAAGCGTGTGCCGGAAAAATGCGGTTCGGACTCCAACGCGTGGATCAGGGCTGGGACACGCGATGCGTCGATCGCTTTGCCATCGAGCGTCATCGAGTTGGTCGGATTGTCGAGCTTAAGACCCGTGAGCCAGATTCCGGAGGCGGTGGCGCGGCCAAAAGCACGCAACTCGTCGGCAAAACCTTGGGTACGACCAAAGCTGCCATTGGTGAGCTGGTGAGCGATCAGTTCGAGGGCCTCGACGTCGCGTTGGTCCTGCGTAATTTGTGCGATTAACGCGGGGTCAGGCGTGGCTGCGTCGATTTGTTCGCGCTGTAGCCGTTGCGTCTCCGCCTGGACCCGTGCGAGTTCCGCACGCGCGTTTCCCAGGCCGCGCACCTGCAGGGCTGCGACCGTGACGGTGGCGACACTGACCAAAACGGCGGCAATGGCAGCACGGCGCAAGCCAACGCGGCCGGGCGAGGGCCCGGTGCTCGTCGGTTCCAGAAGGTTTACGTTTTGTGCCATGTTTGGGGTTGATCGTCGAGGTGCTAGGCGGCTTTTTTCCCGGGCAATAACCAGGCGGGCAAGGACAGCGCGCTGTTCGCAATGCTGCGAATGCCTTCATCGCTGCGCAGTGCGGTGCCCAGAGCGAGCAGCATTTCGGGCGCTCTGGGGGTTACACCATCGAGTTCGGTGCGAACGTTTTGTTCCAAGGCAACCGCCGTTGCCGCGTCAAACAAAGTCGTAGGGACGGCCGCTTGTTCCGAGATGGCACGCGCGATGAGAGAAGCGTGCGGGTGGGTGCCGATTACGACCGAAGCAACTTCCGGCATCTGGGACTGACGCGCAAACACCTCAAGGGAGCGCTGCACGTTCGTAGCGATCCGGTCAGCGGTGTGCTCGGGTTCGTCCTCTTCCGGGCGGCCGACGCCGGGCAGTTGCATACGTCGAGCAAAGCACAGCTCGTCCGCAAGCTGCACGGTGAGCAATGCGCTCGAATCATCAAAGGACAAAAAGCCTTGACAAACATCGGGCTCGACGCCGCCGCCGAGAAGGTTGCGCTGGGCCATTTCGGGAATGTCGATGGCGTTGACCTCGACACCGGCCGCCTGAAATGGCGCCAGCGCCTGGGCGACGTCACGGCGACGTGCGGCTACGATCAATATCGCCGGGGCCGAAGCCGAGGCTGTCTCCTCTCGGGACGCCTGGGGCAGGCGCACGAAATCGAAGGCCGCTTCCTCGGGAGGGTAGGAGAGCGCGCCGCGCATCTGCCAGCGCAATGCATCGCGCAACTCTTCCTCCGGCACGGCCGGCGGCGCGGCAATGGTAATCGTGTCGTACTTTCCGCCCGGTAGCGTGACGAATACGCGAGCACTGGCAAAAAAACCCTCTTGTGCCAGAGCGCGGATCGTGCTCGTGGGGCCGCCCGAATCGACGCTGGAGTGGCGCAGCAACTCGAGCGTGGGCAAGGCTGAGGTGGCGCGCAGCCGCACCGCCGCGAGGCGTTTTTCGCCGACATGTACGCCAACGGTCCCTGGCTGCGTGCCTTTTCGGCCAGCAGCAAACAAGGAAAGCCGTGAGCTCCAAGGTCCTTGCAACATCACCCCGCCCAACAATGTTTTTGCGGCGGACGAAGTTGTCCACCTCTATATCGTCCGTTGATGGTATGTGGGGGCAGGGCCACCGAATGCCCCGAAAAGTCGGCGGATTCAAGGAAACTTCTGCTCGATCAGCCGCCTGGGGCCGATATTGCGGCCAACGCCACACAAAAACGGCGGGGTGCCCGGCCCCGTTAAAAGTAGATTTCGCTGCGATACAAGATTGGACCCGTTCGCGGCATACCGAAGGTCGCAATCGCCGAGGGATTGCCGACCGCTCCCGTCCAGTCGTACTGCAGCCAAGTCGGAACCGTCGCAGATACGGTCACATATCCCAGATTGCCTGCACCGGGCCCAGCCAGCCATAAATTGAAGTTTCCGGCAAAACCGGCTACGCCGTTGCTGTCAGTGCCAGAAACTCCGCCCTCCAAGTACTTGTGGTTGGCAATGGGGCTGGCACCGGCGCAACCGGCGCCACTATTGCCCGGTGCACCGGTATCGCGCACGCAAGTCGCAGAGGCCGCAAGCGTGCCGGCACTGATCTGTATGCTGGCATCCGTGCAGATATCGGAGGTGTTGATTTGCCAGCCGGCCGATGCGCTTTGCCAATACTCGACCAAAAACGGCACCAGCAGATCCGTCGTCTCGGGTCCGATCGCGTTGACCATGCGAGCGCGCCCCTCGTAAAGCGTTGCGGCCGTGGATGTGACGGCAGTTGCACTGGCGAGCGTGACGCCGTCGCTATCTACGGGCCGGGCCAAGATAGTGACGCTCGAAGGCCCCGCGGGGGGCGAAGGCACGCTGATGAGCTGGCTAGCGCTGACGCTGGCGCTACCAGCGACCCAGGTGCCACTTGGAGCGGTAGTGCCGCTGGACAAAGCGGTTCCCGATGGATTGCCGCTTGCGGTAAAGACAAAGTTGCTCCATGTCGTAAGAGCCAGCTTGGCCAGGGCACCCGCATAATTTTGGGTCGTAGCGCCGCTGGCGTTTTGGGCTATCAAAGTAAAGGGCGTGGAGAAACTCTCGCCAAAATAGGTGAAGCCGTTGCAGGCGGCCACGGGAGCGGCCGGCGTGATGGCGAACTGCGCCGGGATAAAGCGACCAAGGGTCGTCGTTCCTGAACAGGTGTAGTACCCCGAGCAACTCGCTGGCGTTACCGGTGACGTGATCCCGGGCGCTGGATTGGCACTTTCGGTCGAGTCGACCGTCGCAAATCCCGTATCTTGGAACTGCACAGTGAAGTCACCGGCTTCGGTGTACGTGGCCGTCGAGGAGGTCGCGGTGCCCCCGCTGCCGGAAAAACTGCCTGGCGTCAAAACCCCGTTCACGATTGCCGGCGCAATGGCGGCAAGCGAGGCGGCCGCCAGGCTCATACCGGCCCCCGGGTAGTTCGTGGTGATGGCGGGCGTTGCCGCAGCGTTGTAGGCCGTTGCGGTCAGGGTGAAGGACGCGCCAGCGGTCTGGATTGGTGTGCCGCTGGTCGTTGCGTTATTCAGGTAGCAACCGGGGGCGGCGCAGGCGGCGTCGTTTCCGACCACGCTCAGTGTCGATGGCCGAATTGCGTACATATCACCCGAACATGAAATGATGGTAGGGCTGATGGCGGGGTAGCTCACCTTGACCTTGGCGTAGCGCCAGGCGTTCGGCTCGGCGGGAAAGGTGATCGTGCTGCGCCCGTTGGTGATGTTTACCGTGCCGGGCGAGGCCAGCGTTTGCGGACTTGTCGAGGGGCAGCCGTTAGCGTCCAGTGTCGGTGTGGCGGTTGTTGTGCCGATGACCTGAACGAGCACACTTCCGCTAAAGCTGGTATTGACTGCTGTTTTGGCGGAGTTCAGGGCGGCAACGTCCAGCGAATAGCTGCTGCCGGAGACTTTGGTATTGATGTTGCCGGTATAGGCAGTTGCCGGCGTGGTGGCGGTTTCATACGCCGCAAAGGCGCCCACCGTGCCGCCACCACCGCCTGAGCTGGGCTTGAAGGTGGCAATTACGCCTAGCCAGTTCGAGAAGGTACCGCCGGTGCTGCTCCAGGTGATGCTTTGCACGCCTGCCGAAGCGGCGATCATGTATGCGCCGCCGCCCGCCGAGTTGGTCAGATTGTTGAGCTCTGTGGCCAGTACGGTGTAACCTGCTGATGCGCTGATCGCGGTGTACTGGTCCGATGGCAAATATATTCCGAGCGATGACACCACAAGCTCGCCTGCGACCGCGGTCGCGGCGGGTGTGGAGATCGTCGCGGTCGCCGTAGTGCCGTTGATACCGTTACTCTGGTCCAAAGCTCCCACGCCCGAGAATTCCGCCGCCACCGCATCGATCTGCGAGCCGCTTTGCGCAGAGGTCACAGTCACCTTGAAGTTGGCGCCTGTTTTTGTGACGGTGGCATAAAAGAGGGCGGCGTTTTGGTACCCGGTCCCTCCCCCTCCGGTGGTCGTTGGCTGGGCGACCTGCGTGTAGGTGTTGCCACTGCTGTCGCTGACGCTGATCGTCGGGTAACCATTGGCATCCCATGTCCACGCCATCACGACGATCGTGTCACCTACGGTCGGGTTCGTAGCGAAGGCAGTGGACGTGACGGACGTGGCACTCGCGTTGTCGAAAAGGCCGGTCTGTTGCACGTATGCGATCTGCGCAAACGCTGGAGAGGCACACAGCAACAACACTGTGAGCAAAGCGCGCAACGCGGCCCGCACGCAGCCTGAGCCGGTGGTGTTTCCCAATCGTCGTTTTGTGCTCCGATGTTCCATGCGCTTGGATTCGGTTACCGATCAGTTGTAGTTGCTGCAGGTGTAGGCGGGCGCGGTCCCGTAGGGGTTCTTGCATTGCACGACCCGCGACTGGAGCTGGCGCTGAGCGTAGGTGGCTTGACCCGCAGTTCCGTAACTTGCCGTAGAGGTGATGAGGTAAACGACAACCCGCTGGCTGCCTTCCTCGTAATAGTTCGGCGTTGCGGTCCAGGCC
>Ga0187781_10001728_pt1 | contig 16641 bp, 14 predicted proteins | sample 0715_SJ02_MP02_2_FD_132447 | JGI IMG/M metagenome (GOLD analysis project Ga0187781, IMG submission 132447) | Tropical peat soil microbial communities from peatlands in Department of Meta, Colombia - 0715_SJ02_MP02_20_MG | ecosystem: Environmental > Terrestrial > Soil > Wetlands > Peat | place...
AGGCCTCCGCCCAGGCGTGGCCGCCGCCTTGCGGCTCGCGACCGCCGCACAGATAGCCGGCGACGTAGCGGGCCGGAATCTGCAGGCTGCGGGCGGCGCCGAGGAAGATGTGGGTGAGGTCGGCGGCACCGCCGCGCTTGTGTGCGAAGGCCTCGGCCGCCGTCGCCGTCGACGGCCGCGCCGGGTCATGCTCGCAGATGGTCTCTTCGTGCAGGCGATCGAGCAGCGCATGCAACTCGGCAAGCGTATTGCCGTGGTTGGCCGCGCGCAGGTCGAGGGCAAAATCGCGGATCGCGTCGTCCGCCTGGGTCAAGGCCGTATCGCGCAGGAACAGGCTCGGCGGAAATCGTTCGAGCGTGCCGCGCACGATGCCTTCGGTATTCTGCGTTTCGACTTCGCCCTCCACATTGATGCTCAGTTCCGCGAACGGCCCGTCGGCGGCAAAGACATGGGTGAGGTTGCCGAAGGCGTCCTGGTGTGCATTGAGCCGCGCATCGCCGGAAACGTCGATGCGCCAGCCGATCACATATTGGCCTTCGTGATTGCGCGGGGTGAGCCGCAATACCTGGATCACGCCGGCGGCCGGCGGTTCGTAGCGATGAACGATGCTATGGGCGATGCGCAGACGCATGGTCGAGAATCGGCAATCAGCGGTTCGGATCGCGGTCTTTGGAAGCGGTTCCGGTCGGAAAAGATAGACGATCCGCTAGGTTGCTGTCCCGCGGCTTGTGCGTTGGCACCGGCGATTTTGGCCCTCCGGCGCCTACATCAAATATTGCTGCGCAATGGCTGTACCGAGCTGGTTATTGTCCTCGACGAAGGCGTCGATGAATTCGTGCAGGCCGGTCTGGAAGATCTCCTCGATGCGGCTGTTCTGCAGCCGGGCGCGCACGGCGCGCGCCTGCCGCTGGGCGCTGCCCTGGCGCCCGTAAGCGTGCGCGATGCGGTCGAGATTCTGCACCAGGTTTTCGTAGCAGCTCGCCAGCGAGCGGGGCATTTCGTCCTTGAGCATGAGCAGATCGGCGACGAGCCACGGCTTGACGTTTTCGCGGTAGACCCAGTGATAGGCCGTCAGCGCCGACACCGAGCGCAAGATAGCGCTCCACTGGAAGTAGTCGAGCGGGCCGCCGACTTGCTCGATCGCCGGCAGCAAGAGGTGATACTTCACGTCGAGAATGCGCGCGGTATTGTCGGCGCGCTCGATGAAAAGCCCGAGCCGGGAGAACCAATAGGCGTCGTTGCGCAGCATGGTACGGTAAGCCGAGCCGTCGAAGCGCAGCGAGGCTTCCTGCACCCAGCGCAGGAAGCGCGCGAATTCTTCGCGCGAGCGCGGACCGTTGCCCCATTTCTTCAGTTCGAGCCAGGCGCTGTTGATGGTGTCCCACATTTCGATCGTGAGCGCGGTGCGCACCGAGCGCGCATTCAGCCGCGCGGTCTCGATGCAGTTGCGGATCGAGGACGGATTGCTCGGCGAAAATGCCAGGAATTCGGTGACCGTCTCTTCGTTCGCTTCGGAATAGGTGGCGAAGAAGGCCGCGCCGCAGCCCGCGGTCGCGACCGCCGATTCCCATTCGTTCGAGGTGCCGACATAGGCGAGCGGCAGCGCGGTGAGCCGGTAAGTCGTTTCGAGGATGCGGGCGAGATATTCGGCGCGCTCGACGTAGCGGGCGAGCCAGTAGAGATTGTCGGCGGTGCGCGACAGCATTTCTCAGCGTGTCCTCATCCGGCGAGGACCCAGGTGTCTTTGGTCCCGCCGCCTTGGCTTGAATTGACCACGAGCGAACCTCTCTTCAGCGCCACCCGCGTCAGCCCGCCGGGCACGATGCGGATGCGATCGCGGCCGGTGAGCACGAACGGGCGCAGATCGACATGACGCGGCGCGATGCCTTCCTCGACGCAGGTCGGACAGGTCGACAAGGCCAGCGTCGGCTGGGCGATGAAATTCCTCGGATCGGATTTAAGCTTGGTGCGAAAGGCGGCGATCGCGACCTTGTCGGCCTTCGGGCCGATCAGCATGCCGTAGCCGCCGGACCCATGCACCTCTTTGATCACCAATTCCTCGATGTGATCGAGCACGTAGTTGAGATGTTCGCTCTCGCGGCAACGCCAGGTGGGGACGTTTTTCAGAAGCGGCTCTTCGCCGAGATAGAATTTCACGATGTCCGGCATGTAGCTGTAAACGGCTTTGTCGTCGGCGATGCCGGTGCCGACCGCGTTGGCAAGCGTCACATTGCCGGCCTGGTAGGCCGACATCAGGCCGGGCACGCCGAGCACGCTGTCCGGCCGGAACACCAGCGGATCGAGGAAGTCGTCGTCGATGCGGCGATAGATGACGTCGACCCGCTTCAAGCCTTCGGTCGTGCGCATGTAGACCACGTCGCTTTTGATGACGAGATCGCGGCCTTCGACCAGTTCGACGCCGAGCTTGTCGGCGAGGAAGGAATGCTCGTAATAGGCGGAATTGTGGACACCGGGCGTGAGCAGCACGACAGTCGGCTCGGAAGAGGCGGTCGGCGGCGCGATGGACTTCAGCGTCGCCAGCAGCTCGTCGGGATAATTCTCGACCGGCGCCACGCGATAGCGCGAGAACAATTCGGGGAAAAGCCGCAGCATGATCTCGCGGTTTTCCAGCATGTAGGACACGCCCGACGGCGTGCGCGCGTTGTCCTCGAGCACATAGAAATTGTCGGCGTCGACGCGAACGATGTCGATGCCGGCGACATGCACGTAGATGTCGTGCGGCACCTTCTGCCCGTTCATTTCCGGGCGGAAGACCGGGTTCTGGAACACCAGATCCTCGGGCACGATGCCGGCCTTGAGCACTTCGCGCCGACCATAGACGTCCTTGATATAGGCGTTGATGGCCTTGACCCGCTGCTCCAGCCCGCGCTGCAACGTCTGCCATTCGGACGCAGCGAGAATGCGCGGGATGACATCGAAGGGAATGAGGCGCTCTTGCGCGTCGGCCTCGCCGTAGACCGCAAACGTAATGCCGATCCGGCGAAAGAAGTGTTCGGCTTCGCGCCGGCGGAAGTCGAGCACGTCAGGGGGAACTTCGCTCAGCCAGTGCGAAAGCTCGGCATAGGCCGGCCGCACCGCGCCTTCGCTGCCTTTCATCTCGTCGAACATAGCGGTCCCCGGCCCACCCGAGCGCGTTCTCGAAATGCCTGCCGCATCAATGGCGGCAAGATAAGTGTAGCAATGTTTGCGCCACAAAAGTTTGCGCTAGGTCAGGGCAGGCGGGAAGGGCGTTTGTCGTCTCTGGTCGCCGCTCCTGCCCATGTTTTGGGCGATTTGGCGTTTTTTGAGCGAAAGAAGACGGCCGCGTAGGGTGGATTGAGCGCAGGGAAACCCGCGATGGACGGCGCTGTGCGCGTCTCTTGGTGTGAAGATCGTTGTCACTGAATTGGCGTCGTGCGCTCAATGTACCAATTTTGTTCTTGACTTAATTCGCATTTATATACTTGACAAAAGTAGGCCCATAGGTAGGATGGCGGTCAGAGGGGATGGCCGCCATGACTGCAGTATTCCAAAATCCTGTTTTCCAAGATGAGGATAAGGCCCGCGAGGCCCTAGAAATGATCCGTTGGCCGAACGGCCCGGTCTGTCCCCATTGCGGCAATGCCGACGCGGACAAGATCGCCAGGGTCGAGGGCAAGAAGCGCTCGCATCGTTCCGGCCTGCACTACTGCAACGAATGCCAAGGCCAATTCACTGTCACCGTTGGCACTGTATTTGAGCGGTCAAAGATTCCACTGACCAAGTGGTGGATGGCCGCGCACATGTTTAATTCCGGCAAGAACGGAGTGAGCGCGCATGAAATCCACCGCATGCTCAAGGTCACCTACAAGACCGCTTGGTTCATGATGCACCGCTTGCGCGAAGCGATGAAAGAACTTGATCCGTCTCCCCTTGGTGGCAAAGGCAAGACCGTGCAGGCCGATGAAACGTGGTATGGCAATTCGTCAAAACGCGCGAAGGGCTACGAGAAGGGTCACAGCAACAAAGCTTACGTTGTCGCGTTGGTAGAGCCGGATGGCCGCGCCCGCGCCGTACAACTGGCAAAGCGTCAAACGGTTGCCGATGCCGTTCTTAGGAACGTCAATAGGGCATCGGAACTGCACACTGACGAAAGCGGTGCCTACACTCAGGTCGGCAAACAATTCAAAGCGCACAAGCGCGTTCGTCACGGTATGAACATGACTGGCCATTTTGTCGGCAAAGACGGTCAAACAACAAATGCGGTTGAAAATTTCTTCGGCAACTTCAAACGCTCAATGCGCGGCACCTATCGGTTTTGCAGTGAGCAACATCTGCAACGATACTTGAATGAGTTTCAGTTCAGACACAATCACCGCGCCAAGCTTGGCGTAAGCGACGGAGAACGGACGGCTGCGGCCCTTAAGGGTATCGCGGGCAAGCGCCTGACGTATCGGTAGCCTCAAGCGGTGGCGACCGAAATTATATCGGTCACCAATTAGACGGCTCTTGGCGTGGCGGCGGCGTTTCAAGCTAAACAGCTAATCATTCTTCTTTTTTGCGAAAGAAGAAGGGGCTTTTATCTTTTTTGTCTTCGACGCCGGCCTCGCTATTTTCATGTCCTCGTGCGGTTTCGGCGGCTTGCTGACTAGCGCTCGCATCAACCTGCGGGTCTGGTCTAGGCTTTCCTTCTTGTTCATTCGTAGCTTGTCCCTGAATCATTTGAGGACTATCAATATAGGTCTGCACTTCTGCGATGGCTTGAACCGTTAGTTCGTTAGTTTGTCCATTGTAGTGGTCATAGATCTCATGGATTTTTTTGTCGAGGTGATCCCAAAGACGAAAATGACCATCTTTTAAGATCACATATGTATCGGTGAACTCTCCCACTCCAGGCGCGATTTCGGCACCCTTTTTTGCCGCGAAAGTAGCCATGAGTGCAGAGGCAAAATTTGCAGTGTTGGTATATTTGGCGTGCATTAAACGAGATTTAGCATGCCACGCTCCGATGCCAATTGCAGCAAATCCAACATCATTCAAACAATGGATCATTCCGCGTGTATCGACCGTGTAGATGTGAGCAATATCGCCATCCGATCCGACAATTAAAGCTTCTACATCCTCTCCTCGATATTCCTGCATTTGATTAGTAAGACGGTTGATAAATCCAGCGTCCATGTCTTTTTGCTGGGCAATAAATGTGTCCGTGTTCATGCCCAGCGGCGCGAGAAACAAATCTTCAGCTTGGCGGCGTTTTATTTTTTGAACTGCCTGACCGTAGTTGAGAGCGATGTTATGCGGTGTCTTATTTGGATTGTGATGAATCTGCTTATAGGTCTCTGCAATGGCCTCGGAATGAAGTGCATAGTCGCCAGCGATTAAGATTACGGTTTGTGGCGTAAAAAATCCCACCTTTAGCTGATTGGGTTCATATGCAGAATCCCACGCGGTTATCATTCTGTCCGATGCCACAATAGCAGCGCGCTTGGGCTCGTGCTTGCCCACGCCGCCGTAGTTCCAACTAAACAGCGTCGCCACACAAACGGTCATGACCCGTCGCTCCCCCAAATTCGGTTGACGAGTCCTATCACGACGCAACCACTTTTGGTTGTAGATATTCGCATTCATTGCGTTTCACCTTTCTCGGGCGAAACGCACTCACATACTGACCAATCGACCTGATCCGGGGAGCCAGCCTGCTCAATCGAGCGGGCTATATCTGTCTAGGATTATGGTCTCTTTTGTCAAGTATATAAATGCGACTTAATTCCTAAGATGTGCCATTTTGTCACCATTACAATGACGAAATGGTGACCCGTGCTGCACGAAACCTTGGGGCGTGCGTGGTCCGTACATAAGCGTGCCGTTGCGATCATTCCCTCACTGTACTTCTCGCCCGACGGCCTCGCGCTGGGCGCCGGCACAATTTTGCTTCCAGCGGTGGGACCTCGCGGTCTCGCGAATCTGCAGGGCGAGGAAGCGCGACTGCTGGCGCTGCTCTCGGCAACTTACAGGAAAGCGATTTCACCTTCGGTGCTCGGCAACATAGAACGCGCGGCGAAAAGCTGGCGCGAGGGTGACGATACTCTAGCCGCCATCCATCTGGCGCATGCAGCGCTGCCGCGGCCTGAAGATCCGGACGAGGCCGCACGCCGGCTGTTTGTCACCGATGCCTTCATCAAAGCCGGCACCAATCCGCTTGCGATATTGCAAGCGCTCGGTGTGGAGGCGGGCTACGTCGATACCGTCGCCAAACTTTACAACGAACTCGAACCACGCGTGCCGCCCGGCAACAGCATCCTCAGCGGCCGCTGGACGAAAATTCTTTCGTTCCTCGGCGATTTGACGGGCGCGCAGGCGGAGCAACTCGGGCTCTGGGCAACACGTCTCCTCGCCCCGACGGCCATCGTTGCGGGCGCAGTCGAAGTGTTCCGCACGATCCTAGTCCCATCGGACAATCGCATCCGCGACGAGGGCGACATCGCCGGCCTGCCCGGAGGCCACTATTCTTGGAATCGCGACGAGACCGAAATTCACATCGATTATCAGACTGCGGACGGCGAACAGCGCACCTTCGTCGCCCGGCGAAAAGGCAACAAATTTATTGGTCCGCAGGGACAAGTCGTCGGTACCGTTCTTCCCGGCGACCATGTGTCCATCGACAGCGACGCTCTGCCGGGAAGGCCAACAAACGACGAGCCGAAGCTTTGCCCCCGACCAGAGAAAGACAGAAGAACGAACGATAAGGGGTTAGCCTACGAGGCCTATATGCGGCCGATCGTCAATCCGGGCATGCCGACCCCGCTGGGCTTCGCCTACTACCTACCGAACCTGTCCACCGGCAAGGCAGTCGAGTTCGACGACTGTCAGCAGACAACCGGCAGAATGATTGATTACAAGGATAGGTACTGGAAGATGCTGTCAGACCTCGGCATCCAACAGTTTCTCATAGCGCAACTCTGGAAGCAGGCGGAGGAACAGGTCGCGGCGGCGGGCGACCGTCCAATCCGCTGGTATTTCTCCGAGGAGAAAGCGGCGGATTACATTCGTGACCTCTTCAGTGGCGATCCCATTCGGGGCCGCATCGAAATCGTTCATGTACCAATGCCGGAGAGCGCGAGATGAATGAGCACCCATTTCGATTTAGCATCTACTACGAAGTGCCGCGACGGGGTGAAACTCCGGCTGTGATTGGTGCCAAGTTCCTGCGCACTCTCGATGCTTTGAGCCGAATTGATCCGCTCTTGGCGACGTGGAAGGTGCTTGATCGACCCACCCTGGCGTCGCTACCGCTCGCCGACGCGCGTCCGCGCATCGCAGCCATCGTCGAAAATTTCGTTGTTCTCGATGGTGCTGGCCAGCCCGAACCCGAATCTGGATACACCGCAATTGGCGTGACCGACAGTGCCATCCCATCCCGTATCGTCACCTTCCGCGTCCACGCCGGCGGATTGGTCAGGGACGAGATGATGCTGTGTGTCGGCGGTATTCTTCACCCTACCGATCCGCTGATCGTGAAATATAGTTTGTTCCGGGGAGCATTGCTCGCAACAAGCGCGATCTGGCAGCCAACTTGGGCTTGTGTTGCAGCGACTAGGCGGGGCGGTCATTCGGAGGAGCCGATCCATCCTGGCGCGGCTTTATTCCCTGCTTCCGTGTTCCGCATCCCCTGGATTGCCTATCTGTCGCCCGCACTTGCCGTCGGATTCCCGCTGCCGGCCGAGATACGCGCCGAACGTGTGCCGGACGGAGGATTGCTTTTGACGGTCACGGACGAACCTTTCGACCCGACCAATCCCGAGCATCTGCGTCGGGCGCGAACTCTCGCCGAGATAATGATCGCTCGCGTGGGTGGTGGATGATCCGGCGCCCTCACAAATCCTGAAAGCGCTTCTTTTCGGCGACGACCTTCTCCAGCAAGGCCGCCGGCTTGAAATCTCCGCCCATGGTGGCCTCGAATTCCTTCATCTTGGCCAGCACTTTGTCGGGGCCGATCAGGTCGGCATAGAACATCGGGCCGCCGCGATAGACCGGCCAGCCGTATCCGTTGATCCAGACGATGTCGATGTCGGAGGCGCGTTGCGCCATGCCTTCCTCGAGGATTTTGGCGCCTTCATTGATCATCGGATAGATGCAGCGCTCGAGAATCTCCTGATCGGAAATGCTGCGCCGGTTGATGCCCTTCTTGGCGGCGAAATCGAGGATGATCTTTTCCACCACCGGCGAAGGCTTGGCGTTGCGCGCCTCGTCATAGTCATAGAAGCCCGCGCCGGTTTTCTGCCCGCGGCGGTCCATTTCGCAGAGGATTTCGCGAACGGTGGAGGATTTGCTCGCCTCCTTCGACCAGCCGATGTCGAGGCCGGCAAGATCGCTCATGGCGAACGGGCCCATCGGCAGACCGAAATCGTAGATGACGCGGTCGACGTCCCAGGGCATGGCGCCTTCGAGGATCAGCTTCTGCGCTTCGCGCTGGCGCTGCGCCAGCATGCGATTGCCGACAAAGCCGTAACAGACGCCGACAAGGGCTGCGGTTTTGCCGATCTTGCGCGCAAGCTGCATGACGGTCGCGATCACCGGCTTCGCGGTCTTTTTGCCGCGCACGACTTCCAGAAGCCGCATCACGTTCGCTGGCGAAAAGAAGTGCATGCCGAGCACATGATCCGGCCGGCTGGTGACCGACGCGATCTCGTCGACATTGAGATAGGAGGTGTTGGAGGCGAGGATCGCGCCTTGCTTTGCGATCTTATCGAGCTTGCGGAAGACCTCCTTTTTGATCTCCATGTTCTCGAACACCGCCTCAATGATGAGATCGCAATCGGCGAGCGCGCCAAGATCGAGGCTGGGGCCGAGCAGTCCCATGCGGGTTTCGACGTCGGCTTGCGTCAGCCGGCCCTTCTTGGCGGTGTTCTCATAGTTGCGGCGGATGGTGCCGAGCCCGCGGTCGAGCGCCGCTTGCGCGGTTTCGACGATCGTCACCGGAATGCCGGCATTGAGGAAGTTCATCGCAATGCCGCCGCCCATGGTGCCGGCGCCGATGACGCCGACTTTCTTGATCGGCAGCGCCGGCGTGTCGTCGGGAACGTCGGCGACCTTCCACACCTTGCGCTCGGCAAAGAACACATAGCGTTGCGCGCGCGATTGCTCGGACGGAACGAGATCGAGAAAGGCCTGCCGCTCGAGCTTCATGCCTTCGTCGAACGGAAGGTCCACGGCCGCCTGCACCGCCCTGATCGCCGATTTCCAGGCTTCGAAGCCGCGGAATTTGCGGGCGTTCTCCTCGCGGATATTCTCGAAAATCTCCGGTTTGCCGCGCGCCGCTTCGATCTTGTCGTTGAGATCGCGAATGCGGCGGAGCGGCATGTGCGTGTCGATCACCTTGCGGGCAAAGGCGATCGCTTCCTCGCGCAGCTTGCCTTCTTCGACAAGCGTATCGACGACGCCCCAGTCGAGCGCTTGCTTGGCGCCGAAAGGCGTGCCCGAAAGAATGAGGTTGAGCGCATTCTCTACGCCCGCAAGGCGCGGCAGGCGCTGTGTGCCGCCGGCGCCGGGCATGAGCCCGAGCTTGATTTCGGGCAAGCCGACCTTCGCCGACGGAACCGCCACGCGGTAATGGCACATCAGCGCGACTTCGAAGCCGCCGCCGAGCGCGGTCCCGTGCAGAGCGGCGATGACCGGCTTCGGACTGCCTTCCAGCGCACCTTGGATTTCCGCAAGGGTTGCGCCTTGCGACGGCTTGCCGAACTCCGAAATATCCGCGCCGGCGATAAAGGTGCGGCCGGCGCAAATGAGGACGATCGCTTTGACGGCGGGGTCCGCTGCCGCCTGCTGGGCGCCATCGCGAAGGCCGTTGCGCACGTCGGCCGACAGCGCATTGACCGGTGGCGAATTGATGGTGAGGACGGCGATATCGCCTTCACGGGTGAGGTCGGTTACGGAATTGATGGCGGTCATCGCGCGTTTCCCCTGCAACTTGCCGGCCGGTCTTATGCTGAAATAAGCTGGCGCGCAAAATACGTCATCTGCAAGGGGGAGGGACGACCGTGTCGCTGTTCGACCTGAACGGGAAAGTGGCGCTGGTCACCGGTTCCTCTCGCGGAATCGGGCGCGCGATCGTCGAGCGGATGGCGGAGCAGGGGGCGCAGGTTGTCGTCTCGTCCCGCAATATCGAGCCATGCCGCGAGGTGGCCGACGCGATCAACGCCAAATATGGCGCCGGCCGCGCCATCGCCATAGCCGCGAATATTTCCTCCAAAGAGCAGCTGGCCCGTCTGGTCGATGAGACTATTCGCGCGTTCGGCCAGATCCATGTGCTCGTCTGCAACGCCGCCTCGAACCCGCATTACGGGCCGATGCACACCATCGGCGACGAGCAGCTGCGCAAGATCCTCGACAACAACATCGTTTCCAATCATTGGCTGATCACCATGGTGGCGCCGCAGATGATCGCCCGCAAGGACGGTTCGATCATTGTCATGTCGTCGATCGGAGGAATGCGCGGCAGCCCGGTGATCGGCGCTTATTGCATCTCCAAGGCGGCGGATTTGCAGCTTGCGCGCAACCTCGCCGTCGAGCTCGGCCCGCATAATGTCCGCATCAACTGCATCGCTCCCGGTCTCATCCGCACCGACTTTGCGCGGGCGCTGTGGGAGGATCCGGAGAACCTGAAACGGCGGAACGCGCAGACGCCGCTCGGCCGCATCGGCGAGCCCGACGAAATTGCCGGCGCTGCGGTCCTGTTGGCGTCGCAAGCCGGTAGCTATATGACCGGCCAGACCATCGTGATCGACGGCGGTGTGACCATCTCCTGATAGCTGCCGCGGCGCGTGACCGGCGCGAAGGCTTTCTGCAAACATCGCCATATACAAGGAGGCTTGCCGCGTTGGTGAAAGAATTTCCGGCCGTCTCATTGGCAGAAGCCCACGCGCTGTTGACGCGCCCCGGCTCGCCTTTCGAGATCGAGGAACGCGACATTCGCGGCGTGCGCACGCGGGTTTGGAAGAATGCGCCGCCGACCATGCGCGAGCTTTTTCTGTTGGCGCGGGCGCACGGCAGGAAGACTTTCGTCGTCTATCGCGAAGAGCGGGTGAGCTACGAGGAATTCGCGCGCGCCGCGCTTGCCATCGCGGAAGCGTTGCAAGAGGCGGGCGTGAGGAAGGGCGACCGCGTCGCCATCGCCATGCGCAATCTGCCGGAATGGCCGGCCGCTTTCTTTGGCTGTTTGCTCACCGGCGGCATTGCGGTTTTGCTCAATGCCTGGTGGACCGGCTCGGAGCTGCAATACGGCCTCAACGATTCGGGCGCCAAGGTCGCCATTGTCGACGGCGAGCGGCTCGAACGGCTATTCGAACACTTGCAGAATTGTCCGGCGCTTGAACACGTCCTCGTCAGCCGCGAGACCGAAGAGATCGCGCACCCGCAAATCACCAAGCTCGAAAGCATCATCGGCGAGGTGAACGATTGGCATCTGCTGCCGGATCGGCCCTTGCCGGATGTGCCGCTCGATCCGGAAGACGACGCCACCATCCTTTATACCTCCGGCACGACCGGCAAGCCGAAGGGCGCCGTCGGCACGCATCGCAATTCCACGACCGCGGTGCTGGTGCGTCCGTTCGGACAGGCGCGCACGTTTCTGCGGCGCGGCGAGCCGATCCCCGCGCCCGATCCGAAGGCGCCGCAGAAATGTGCCCTTCTGGTCGTGCCCTTGTTTCACACGACGGGCTGTCACGCGGCCATGGTCCCGTCGCTCGCCGCCGGCGTCAAACTGGTGTTCATGCACAAATGGGATGCGGAACTGGCGATGCAGTTGATCGAGCGCGAGCGGGTCAACAATGCCGGCGGCGTGCCGACCATCGCCTGGCAATTGCTGGAGCATCCGGCGTTCGGACAATACGATCTCTCCTCGCTGGAGAGCATTTCCTACGGCGGCGCGCCGGCGGCGGCCGAACTTGTGGCGAGACTGAAAGAGAAATTTCCCAAGGTCGTTGCCGGCACCGGCTGGGGCATGACCGAAGCGAGCGGCGGCTTCACCGGACATCAGGCGGAGGATTACGAGCTTCGCCCGGCAAGCTGCGGGCCCGCATTCCCGATCGGCGAGATGAAGATCGTGGATGCCAACGGCAAGGAATTGCCGACCGGCGGCGTCGGCGAGCTTTGGGTCAAGGGTCCGAGCGTGGTCAGAGGCTATTGGCAAAATCCGCAAGTCACCGCGGAGACTTTCATCGACGGCTGGCTGCGCACCGGCGACATCGCCCGCCTCGATGAGGAGGGCTTTTGCACCATCCTCGATCGCGCCAAGGACATGCTGATCCGCGGCGGCGAAAACATTTACTGCGTCGAGGTGGAGAACGCGCTCTACGAACATCCCGGCGTGATCGATGCCGCCGTGGTCGGCATTCCGCACCGCTCGCTGGGCGAAGAGCCGGCGGCGATCGTGGTATTGAAGGACGGCGCCATCGTCACCGAGGCAGAGTTGCGCGCCTTCGTCGCCGAGCGGCTCGCGGCATTCAAGGTACCTGTAAAGATCGTGTTCGCAACAGACGCGCTCCCGCGCAATCCGACCGGCAAGCTGATGAAGCGGCAGCTGAAACGATTGTTTGGCGAGCAGTAGCGCTGATTGCGAACGGGGCGGGTGACGCGATGTGCCAAATAGGCGAAGTCCAGAATACAGAAAGTCCAGAATACAAAAGCTTCCGCTTCAGCCAGCCCGCCAATGATCAGGTTTCCTCTTGTCATTCAAGTGCCGCACGCGTGCGACAAGAGGAGCATGGCCCTGCTTTTTTGCCCAAGCGATGGCGTCGTGCTGAGTCTTGAAGGTGGCGAGCATGTGGTCTGCGTGATCTTCGACTACGTAATCTTCGATAGGGCTCCCTTCCGGACGAGCCTTTGGGCGGGCCTCAATGTACACATTCGCCATACCGTTCTCTCCGCAGGCAGCGTTGCTATGGAAGGGAGAATACCCAAAACGGGACTATCCGCCAGCACCAAGTTAGGCCCTCCGATTATAGGGATGAATAGCCGGAGACCGGCAGAATTGGCTTGCGAATTGGTAACACTATTCAGCCCAAGGGCAACCAACTTAGGCAGCCAAGTACGTTCTCAGGTAGATCTTATTTTCGAGAAGACTTCGAAAGTGGTCCATTAGCGCCAGCGTATCATCGACGATGGTGTCGATGTTCGCTTCGACAATGTACTCTTGCTGCCCGTGTGCGATTGCGTTCCTGCGTCTCAAGACGATGAGGTCGATAAACGGGCGCTTATCCTCAAAGTGAGTGCTGTCAACTCCGCAGATGAGACAAATGTCTTTAATGACATCGGCGCTGAGATTCGATTTGGTATCAATCAACTCCGGGTGGACGTAACCGAATCTGGCGCCGGTGCCGTCGAGAATCTCATTCACGAGTTTGCAACGCGCATCGATGTTAAGGCGGGTTTTGTTGAGTGTATCGAGACGGACCAGAAAGCTATTGACGTATATTTGGCGCTCGAGCTCCAAGTACGGGAGCTTGCGCAACGTTAAATGCTCAAAATATGCGCTGGCACAAAATCGAACATATCCCTCCCAGTGCGCGTAACACATAGTGATAAGTGCACGGAGAAGCACTGATTTCGATGCGGCGTCCGCCCTCCTAATGGCGGCCTTCATATCGGACAGCTCTTTTCGTCTCCAGATAAGGTCGAGATCAAAATAGTCAGAGAGATTTTGCTGAGTATACGGCTTAGTCATCCGGCGAACCACTGCGTGCCAAACGGAATTGTACGTTGGATGCGAACAGTTCCACGAAGACCTGCGGCAAAGAAGCCAGCCAATCCAGGCGATTCCCAAAGTTGGCGAATACGACCGCGTACCCACTCGATCCTATCATCCCTCGCCATGATGGCCTCGATGTTCCTCGCGATTCCAATGGCGATACATTCAAAGGCCACTAAAATTACGCGACCGCCCGGTCGTCCGTTGGTGAAGCGTCGGAAAGCGTCTTTGCCGAATGCGTCGTTGAGGAGTTCGAAAGTGGAGCGGAAGGTTTGCCCAGCGATACGCGTCTCCGCCGCGGAGGCCAAGGTTACAATGCTCTCATCGATAAATTCTTCGACGTCGAGCCTGCCGTCGTAGTTGACATAGGTGTGCACGAGGAAGCGCGTGGCATATTCCATGTCCCTCTGTTTCTCTATTTGGTCTTCGCTCGCGTCCAGTGCCGTCAGAAACGGCTGATAGGAGGCCAGCTCGCGCACAAAGTGGGCATACGGCGCATTCACCATGATCATGATGCAGTTGCGTAGTTCTTGCGCGTTCGCGGTGGTCCCTCCTGCATTCAGCCGTTGAAAAAGCTCGTACTTCGTCGTGTTGTCGCTCGGTCGCTTCAATATTTCGACAGTAAGTCTGCTGCGACGTATCGCCAATTGTAAGGACGGTAGAAGCGCGATCTGCTCCGCAACCGGAACATCCGCTACGTGCTCAGAGGGTTCCCAAACGACTTTATCGAGCGAGGGAAGATACTTCGTTCCCACCATTGCGGTGGGCGGTTTCAGATGGCCCGTCGGGGGTCTATTAGCTGTCCCATAAATTCTAGAATTGTTGAAATGCGCTGCAGTCCATCAATCAATTCCCAAGTTGAGTCCTCCCTTTCAAACACAAAGATGGATGGAATTGGGATTCCAAGAAGCAGAGATTCAATAAGCTTAGCTTTCTGGCCAATTTCCCAGCGAAAAAGTCGTTGAAAGTCCGGATTAATGACAAGCTCACCACCCCGATACATATTAACAATTTCGCCAACCGAGAGCTGATAGGCGTCAGTCTTTACGAGACGTTGGCCACTTTCGATTTCTTCGCTTAGCATTTCGGCGTCCCCGAACCTCGCGGAAAAGATACCACTGAAATCTGAGTCGGGCGCGCTACACCCGCGTGTTGGTGTACTTCCGCATCTCCAGCCGCGCGATCGCGCGGCAATGGACCTCGTCGGGGCCGTCGGCCAGCCGCAGCGTGCGGATCAGCGCATAGCTCTGCGCCAGGCCCGCGTCACTGGTCACGCCCATGCCGCCATGTGCCTGGATGGCATCGTCGATCACGCGCAGCGCGATGCGCGGCGCCGCCACTTTGATCATGGCGATCTCGAGCTGCGCCGCTTTGTTGCCGACCTTGTCCATCATGTCGGCTGCCTTGAGGCAGAGAAGCCGCGTCATCTCGATATCGATGCGCGCCTCGGCGATGCGCTGCTCCCACACCGAATGCTCCGCGATCTTCTTGCCAAAGGCCGTGCGCGACAGAAGCCGCTTGGTCATCTTCTCCAGCGCCACTTCGGCGGCGCCGAGCGTGCGCATGCAATGATGGATGCGGCCGGGCCCGAGCCGGCCCTGCGCGATTTCGAAGCCGCGGCCTTCGCCGAGCAAAAGGTTGCCGGCCGGCACGCGCACATTCTCGAGCAGGACTTCGGCGTGGCCATGCGGCGCGTCGTCATAGCCGAACACCGGCAGCATCCGCAGCACCTTGACGCCGGGCGTGTCGAGTGGAATGAGGATTTGCGATTGCTGCTCGTGCCGGGCGCGGCTCGGATCGGTTTTGCCCATGACGATGGCGATCTTGCAGCGCGGATCGCCGAGGCCGGACGACCACCACTTGCGGCCGTTGATCACATAGTGATCGCCGTCGCGCACGATCGAGGTCTCGATATTGGTGGCGTCGGATGAAGCCACGCCCGGCTCGGTCATCAGGAAGGCGGAGCGGATTTCGCCGGCGAGCAGAGGTTTCAACCATTTGGCTTTTTGCTCGGGCGAGCCGTAGCGATGTAGAACCTCCATGTTGCCGGTATCGGGCGCCGAGCAATTGAACACTTCGGAACCCCAGGGCACGCGGCCCATTTGCTCGGAGCAGAGCGCATAGTCGAGGTTCGACAATCCGGCGCCGTGAAATTCGCCTTCATCATGCTCGGGCGAGGGCGACAGGAAGAGATTCCAGAGGCCTTCGGCCTTGGCCTTGGCCTTCAGTTCTTCGAGGATCGGAATGACTTTCCAGCGTTCGCCCGCGTCGTGCTGGCGATCGTAGATTTCAACCGACGGATAGACATGCGCATCCATAAAGGCGATGACGCGGTCGCGCCAATGTTTCTGCCGCTCGGACATCGTAAAGTTCATGACGTTTACTCCCTCGACTTTTGCGTGACATATCCGGCGGCAAATCGCAAATCGGAAAAACGCCCGATACGTCGAGCGCGGCGCGGAGGACATTCGCGCCGCGCTTGAGCCGTCGCCGGCGGCGCGCTAGAGGTGGCGGGCGCGGGTTAGCCGCAAAGGTTTGCACATGAGTGGCGCGGCCGAGGGAAAGGGTCAGAGCGAGATCGTCACCGCCGGGCTTCTGGTCATCGGCGATGAAATCTTGTCCGGCCGGACCAAGGACAAGAATATCGGCTTTATCGCCGAATACCTCACCGCCATCGGCATCGACCTCAAGGAGGTGCGGGTGGTGCCGGACGAAGAGCCGGAAATCGTCGCCGCGCTCAATGCGCTGCGCACCCGCTATGCCTACGTCTTGACCACCGGCGGGATCGGGCCGACCCACGACGACATCACCGCCGACGCCGTCGCCAAGGCCTTCGGCGTGTCCATCGATTACCACCCGCAGGCGGTTGAAATTCTGCGCGAGCGCCTGGCGCAGACCGGCGGAGTACTAAACGA
>Ga0187781_10001729_pt1 | contig 16640 bp, 15 predicted proteins | sample 0715_SJ02_MP02_2_FD_132447 | JGI IMG/M metagenome (GOLD analysis project Ga0187781, IMG submission 132447) | Tropical peat soil microbial communities from peatlands in Department of Meta, Colombia - 0715_SJ02_MP02_20_MG | ecosystem: Environmental > Terrestrial > Soil > Wetlands > Peat | place...
GCGACCATGACGACGATTTCGACATAAGAACCTTCTTCTGAGGGGCGCTTGGAACGTCTCGGGTTTTACACAGACCCGAACTCGAGATAAAAGCCCATCCGTTGTTCTCATCGGCGTCGGCATCGTCAATCTTTAACCTTGAGGGCTGACCGGTCGGCACAGCCGCCAATCGCGGACCAGTATCGTCTTGCCGCACTGGCGCGGGCCCGTGACCACGACACCGGAGTGTCTCTGAGCGCCGTGGTCACCAGTTCGGTAGAAAGACGGGGAGAGGGCGCATGGTCAGTGTCGTCCATGCCGGATGCAAGCTATTCTCACCCGCGCAAACGGACAACGCTTCTATTCTCGATTGCTTAGGAATTGGGAAAGTAGACTAAGACGGTGCTCTCGACTCTGAACCAGGCTAGGAATGACCTGCCCGGGTTCACGTTCGATTTGGCGCCTGCAATTCTGCGCAGCATAGGCCGCGCGCGCCATGCGACGATGCAGACACTTGACCCCGCGGCTTCTGCAACCACGTCGAGTGCATCCGGCCAGTTCACTTTTTGTTCCGGCACCTGTGACCACAGTCATAGCTCGCTATTTCCCACCCAACGGGTTTTCGCCGCGTGCCAGGATTCCGTTCGAACGAGGGATGTGAGATGAAGCTCCAGATTGAGTGGGAGCGATTGATTCGCCTCAAACCCACGCGGATATCAAAATGGGGTGTTCTAGAATTTGTCGCGAGATGTTCGAAGGAGAGGCGGTTTTCAACACCAAAAATTGTACGATAACTGTACGATAGACTTGCTTGTGTGGGCCTTTTGGCACTTTTCTCCCCTTTTATAATCAGTAGGTTACAGAATCCAAAGGGCACTGGATAGTTCAACTCCCGCCGCCTCCACGAATTTGAACAACTCGACTCGCAACATTTACAAACCACGCTAAGGGCGCCGCGTTCGTTTTGGGCCTGTACCTCGCTAGTGAGGCATCCTTGGCCGAAGAACCCCATACAGCCACGTACCAATCAAGGCGCTGACAATGGCGGCTGCCATGACTGTAACGCCATTACCGACCAGTGCAAACAAGGGTCCCGGACAGGCACCGGTAAGAGCCCATCCCACTCCGAAGATCGCGCCGCCGAGGGCATAGCGGACGCCATAGCCCAGCGTCTTCGGCGGAATCTCAATAAGGTTGCCGTCAAGCGCTTTCAGACTCAGGCGTTTGATCACGGCGACCGACAGCGCAGCGGTCAGAATCGCTGCAACGATGATCTCGTACATGCGCGGCGACTGAAACCGAAACATCTCCTGAATTCGAAACCAGGAAAGCACTTCGGATCTTGTCAGCACCACTCCAAAGACAACGCCAAGGACAAGATAAGCAAGGAGGATACCCGGGGTCTGAACAGGCGTCCGCTGGGAATGGGTGGGTCCCTTTGCGATCACGGTCGATGTATTCATAGTCACTAACGTCTGCCGCAGGGTTAAAGAAGAAATGGCAAGATGAGATGCGTCGCCAGCAATCCCCCCGCAAAGAAACCGATCACCGCGATCAAAGATGGCAGTTGCAGGTCCGCCAAACCTGAAATCGCGTGACCCGAGGTGCAGCCCCCGGCGTATGCGGTTCCGAATCCCACCAGGAACCCGCCCACGATCACCAGAACAAATCCCCGGAGAGAGAGCAATGCGGACCAATGAAACAATTCCCGCGGCGCAAGGCCCGAGAAGTCATGAATTCCCAGCTTGAGCAAGTCTTGTCGAGTTGCCTCGGAGATGGCTACATTCTGCGGGCCACTCCAATGCGCCGCAAGAAATCCACCGAGCAAGATCCCCAGAACAAAAAGAAGGTTCCAGAGGCCGACTTTCTTCCAGTCGTAGCGAAGATACTCGATATTGCCCGGAACGATAGCGGCGCAAACATGGCGGAGACTGCTGGAGACCCCAAACACGGCATTCCCCACGATGAGTAATGCGGGAACGAACAAGCCGATCGCAGGGCCGGCGACATACCAAGGCCAAGGACGCGAAACGATCACTGCGCTGGCGATCATGTGTGGCATTTCTCCTATTGCCTACCGGCCCCATCCAAAGCTCAGGCCGACCGAGTCCTGATACATCTTCAAGTTGGCTTCGCCGCCGCCAAAGGCCGGTGGAATCGAGTTGACGCCGTCAAGCGTTTTCTCGAAGGCATGCTGATAGGCTACATTGACTTCTTTGCCATTGCGCAAGGCAAATGTCGCACCCGCGGTGAGATGATGCTGCACGATCGCTGGGGCGAGCAGGTTGAAAAATGTCTGCGAACTGTCAAACGGCAATCCCGAGTGGTTGTACCCGGCGCGCAATGTAACTGACGGACTCACCTTGTAGTCAAAACCTACTTTCTCGGCGGTAATGCCGTGCCAGCCGAAACCCGGCCCGTTGTCTGCGCCAAGTTGGGCCTGATTGGAATCGAGATTGGCGATTGACTTGACTTGACCATAGAAAATCCGCTCGACATCGAAGGGCACAGTCAGCTTCTGGCTCAATTTCAAGCCCACGCCGCCCGCCACGTTGGCAGGAATATCGAAGCCTCCCTGCTCGGCGAACAGTCCCCGATACTTGTCGAACTTCTGCATATAGGTGCGGCTTTGGAAAGTTGCACCGAGGTTGAACAGCTTGCCGAATTCGCCGACCCAGCCCACCCGGAATCCCGCTCCGTAGGATGCATCATACCCGCGATTGGTAAGGTTGTTTGGATCGATGGAAAAGCCAGGTTGAGTGAAATTTTGCAAACCACTCGCCGAGAACCGCTGCCAGCCCAGATTCAACGAAACGCCAAACGCCTGATGTTCGCTCGCCTTGAAGGCCACTGTCGGCGAGACGAACAACTGTTCCAAGTCCACACCTGCGCGCGTGCTCCCTAACAATGGAATCGCAGTCGTATAGGAAGTGTTCATACCGCCATTGCCGAAGATAGACGCTCCGATCGACAGCCGCGAGTTCACCAGATGGTTGAAGCCCAATTCGGGGATGAAATAGTTCTTGTGGCGGCTTGCATCGTAAGGACCATTGACAGGTGCTTCGCTGCCAGTGATAGAACCACTGCGAATCGGCCGGAAAAAGGTCAGGCCCAAATCGAACCGATTTCCTACAAAAATCATCCCTGCGGGATTGGTCGCCGCGGCGAGGCTATCCTGCGGAAACGCCACGCCGGCGCCTCCCTGGCCCAACTGCTTGATGCCATACCCGGTTGCGAAATATCCATCGGTTGCAAACACCCTGCTTGCTGAGATCAAAATCAGCAAAAAGAATATTGTGTGACGCCTCATTCCGTCTCTCTCCTCCTAGGATTTGTGTCTTCGTCGAGCGATTCGCGCTGCAGACGCTGCTTGCATGGAACAAACCCCTGGCGACTGGCGTTCTCCCCTAATTTCCGTCGCTAGGGCAGTCCGTCGGCACCTCAAGCCTTCCTATATTACCACTATGTCTATCGACAATATAGTATATTAGAAGAAGTGAGATTGCAAACAACCCCCTCCTCATGGAAATACACTCTGGATCACGCCTTAGGTCGCGGCTTCATCGCTCGGCGTTGAGGTGTATGCCTGAGTGATCGCGTAGCGCATAAGTGGCTTGACTGCGATGAGCAGTGGAATCGGATCAAGCCTTATCCAACATCGGAAGAGTTCGGGAGAGGCGGATTTCCAGACATCACAAATCACCGTAATGTTGGTCACTGACCCGTTGGAAGCATGGGCAGATACTTGCCGCTCAAGGAATGGACTCCGCTTCTGGCCAAGCGCCGGTGTGCGTGACGCCGCTGCGCGCCTGCTGTGCAGCAGGGAACTCCAATCCGCATGAAGTCGGGAACTTAGCAAATGCACGACTCGAACCGGCGCGCTTCGGGGGAGGGGCGCCGGTTTCGTGGCCTGCCAACCCGGAGAACTCTTACGCTTACTAACTCCCAGACCCTCGCTCCGCCGCGCTTCTGGATCTTTCGTCCATCCTCTACTTAACGTCGCCGCAAGACGGGCCCAGGTACTTCGAAGTGAAGGTCATGTCCATGGTGGTGTCATGGCCATTGCTGCTCATGACGGTGTGAACGGTTCCTTTTGTGGTATCCGAGTTCACTGCGTCGATATTCAAAGAGCCTTCGCTGGTCGTCTTCCGGCCGTTCTTGTCTGACATCTCGCAATGGTATTTCACTTCGGTGTGAGTCGGCGAGGAACTCACGATGTCCCGGGTGCAGTTCTGCCGATTTTCGTTGGCAAATGCCATTCCCTTCTCGATCTTCTCTTTGGTCACGCAGCTCTTGGAGGTTGTGGTGTTGCCGTTCATCGACATTCCCCGCTGCTTCAGCAACTCCTCCATGCGTGCTCGCTGATCAGGGGGTAAATTGGCCAACATATCCGATTGGCTGGGCATTCCGCTTATCGAGTTCGTCATGGTGGTTTCCCACAATCCCTCCTTGACGTTGAGCATCGCCGGCGTATCCGCGGCGAGCAGAGGAAGTGCGGAGATAACGATCAGGCAAATCGCAAGGCAGACAGTCAAGTGCGCATGCATCGGGAACGACCTCCTGGGCCGAGGGATTTACAGCCCGCAACAGAATTACACAGGACGAGGGCCCGCGCAAACCGCGCCGGTGCAGGATTTGATACTGGAAAGGGGAGCGCTCCCCGATGGCGAAGATACGGATGCATGCGAAGATAGAAGATAAGAATGCAGGAGGGGCTGCCGCTAACTCGCCTGGTTCGAATGGTGGTCGCCGCTGTTCTTGATGGCGCAGCGGGTTTGCGAAATCTCGTTGCTGAGAATTTCCATCACCTCAAAACACAAGATCGGATCGCGGCGCAGGCAGTCGGCGAGCGCCTTTTGCGGGACGCAGGCCAGTTCTGCATTCTCGACGATGTCGGCCGACAAACTGTAGGGCGTCCCGGCAACCGCAGCCGGCAATCCCACCACGCTGCCCGGGCCCAGAATGCGGGAGCCGAAGACGGCCTCCGAGTTGTCGAGGAACAGGCGCACCTTCCCCTTGCGAATGAGGAAGACTCCGGCGCAAGGATCGCCCCGGCGGAACAGAACTGTCCCCTTGGATTTGGAAACAGGCTTAGAAATGGCCAGAAGTTCTGCGCTCAGAGCCGCCGAAACGACCGGACTATCCGTCGTTGCCATCTCTCCTCCCCGTCGCCGTTGGTCACTTCTATCGGAGATATGAACTTGCCTTCTGTGACGACGGTCACCGGTTCGTGTGAGGCATCATTAAGGAACCGTGACTGCAGGGTCGCTTCCATTAGTCGATGGGGGCTCGCGGTGCCCATTTCCCTGCCTTTTCTGGCGCTGGGCGCTATGCTACAAGCATCTAATCGAAGCAAAGATAGCGATGCGATCGAACGGCTTCATCTTGTGGGAAGTGGATGTGCAGCGGGACTTCATGCTGCCGGGCGGCAAGCTTTACGCGCCCGGCGCCGAAAAGCTGTTGCCTAACATCCGGAGACTGACCGATGCCGCGCGTCACGGCCAGGTATTTCTGGTTTCGAGCGGAGACTTTCACCCGGCTGACGATCCCGAATTCCAGCAATTCCCGCCCCACTGCGTGAAAGGCACGCCGGGCGCGGATTTGCTGCCCGAGGCGCTGGCGGAGAAAGTGGTACGAGTGGAGAATACGTTCAGCGCGAAGGTTCCCGCCGATCTCTCCCGCTATCAGCAGATCATCCTCGAGAAACAGACTCTGGATGTGTTTCAGACGCGGCATGCGGACGAGTTAATCGCCCGCCTGGGTACCGGGCCGGAGTTTGTCGTCTTTGGAGTAGTAACGGAGTACTGCGTGGCTTGCGCCGTCAAGGGACTGCTTGCTCGCAAGCGCCGCGTGGCCGTGGTGGAAGATGCGATCCAGGCGCTCGATCCGGCAGTGGGCGCAAAGGCGCTGGCCGAATTCCAGCAGTTGGGGGCGCGGCTGGTGACGACACAGAGAATCTTGGCGGAAATTTCAGACTAGCTGCCAATTTGGCATGGCTACAGCAGCATCCCCGCAATGGACGCCGACATCAGATTGGCCATGGTTCCCGCCAGCATGGCGCGGATGCCCAGTCTTGCCAGCTCTCCTTTTTTGTTGGGCGCGAGCGCCCCGATTCCGCCCATCTGAATTCCGATCGAACTGAAGTTGGCAAAGCCGCACAGCGCAAAAGTGGCAATGGTAAAAGACCGCGGATCGAGCATAGCCTTCTGCGGGCCAAGCATGGAGAAGGCCACCAACTCATTCAGCACCATGCGTACACCGAGAAGATTGCCAATCGCGGCGCAGTCATGCCAGGGAATGCCGATGACGAAGGCCACCGGTGCAAACAGCTTGCCCAGAATGAATTCAAGGCTCGACGGAAACCACGCCGCGTGCGCGTGAATTCCGCCCATGATGCCATCGAGCAAAGCAATCAGCGCGAGGAATGAAATCAGCATGGCGGCAATATTCAGCGCCATATGCAAGCCGTCGGTCGTGCCGCGCGCGATGGCTCCCAGCAGATTGGTATGCTCCTCTTCTTTTGGCATTACAACCCGTCCGGCCGTCGTCGGCTGCTCGGTTTCCGGCACGAGCATCTTCGCCATCAGCAGCGTGCCGGGCGCGGTCATGATGACCGCACTCAACAAGTGCTTGGGTTCGATTCCGAAGGCAATGTAGGCGGCCATGATGCTGCCCGAAACGTGCGCCATTCCGCTGGTCATCACCGTCATCAATTCCGAATAAGTGAGCTCAGGAAGAAAGGGACGAATGGTCTGCGGGGCCTCGGTCTGTCCCATGAAAATACTGGCCGCAACGTTCAACGATTCCGCGCCGCTCACGCCCATGAAACGGGTCATAAACCAGGCCGCGATGCGGATGACTATCTGCATGATGCCAACGTAGTAAAGCACAGCAAACAGAGCGCAGATGAAGATCACCGTCGGCAGCACCTGAAAGGCAAAATAAAATCCAAAATGCGAGCCCTGTTTGCCGAGGTCTCCGAAAACGAATTGTGATCCGGCGAAGGCATAGGCAAGCAGCTTGTTGACCGCGTCTCCGGCCTTCCGAAAAAGAGTTCGGCCGATTTCAACCTTCAGAACGAAATAGGCAAAGGCCACCTGAAGTCCCAGTCCCCATGCGACGGTTTTCAGGCGAATGGCCCTGCGGTTGGTGGAAAAGAGATAGGCCAGCGCCAGCATGGCAAGCAGGCCGAGGATGCCGGTAAACCTCCCCATTTAGTGGTCTCCTTTATGAATCACGCGGTGAATCAACGAAGGCCGGTGTGCCGGGGGCGCGGCCGAAATCGTATAGCTCTCCCCCAGCAACTTCCCGGCGCGAGCGGCCTGCGCTTCGGAATGGCAATGAATTGTGCCCAGAGCCTCGCCCGTCGAAACCTTGTCGGCAATCTTCTTGTGCACGACGATACCGACGGCGGGATCGACGGAATCTTCTTTTTTCTCGCGCCCGCCGCCAAGAATCACGCACGCTGTCCCGACATGCTCACACTGGATGGCGGAAACATATCCGCTGGCGGGGCTCGGAACGTCCACGCGGCAATCGGCGGACGGCAGCCGCGAAGGATCGTCGAGCGTGCTCACATCGCCGCCCTGCAGTTCCACCATCTGCCGGAAGCGGTCGAAGGCCTGCCCGGTGGCGATCAGCTCGTGCGCCCGCTGCTTCCCTTCCGCAACCGTTTTCGCCGCGCCGCCAACAAAGAACATCCATGCGGCAAGATGCAGACACAGCTCGCGCAGGTCGGCCGGCCCGCCGCCGTGCAACACCTCAATGCACTCCTCCACCTCCATGGCATTTCCGACCATGCGCCCGAGCGGCTGATCCATGTTGGTGATGAGAGCGGCCATGCGCTTGCCCATGCGCTCGCCGGTTTCGACCATCAATTCGGCAAGATGCACAGCATCTTCTTCTTTCTTCATGAAGGCGCCGGAGCCGGTCTTGACGTCGAGCACGAGCGCGTCCGTGCCTTCGGCGAGTTTCTTGCTCATGATGGAGGCGCAAATCAGGTTGGGACTCTCGACGGTCCCGGTCACGTCGCGCAGCGCATAGAGCTTGCGGTCGGCCGGGGCGATCTTTTCTGTCTGGCCAATCATGGCGGTGCCACATGCCTTCAGAACGCGGTGAAACTCGTCCACGGACAGGCCGACGCGAAAACCGGGAATCGATTCCAGCTTATCGAGCGTGCCGCCGGTGTGGCCGAGGCCCCGCCCGCTGATCATGGGCACATACAGCCCACCCGCCGCCACCAGCGGGGCCAGCACAAGCGATGTCTTATCGCCGACGCCGCCGGTCGAATGCTTATCCACTTTCCTCGCGGGAAGAAAGCTGAGGTCGAGCACTTCGCCCGAGTGCAGCATCGCATGAGTGAGCGCACTCAGCTCCTCGCGCGTCATGCCGCGCAGCAGAACGGCCATCAGCCACGCGGCCACCTGGTAGTCGGGAATAGAACCGGCAGTATAGGCGTCGACAATATAGGCGATTTCGGCATCGGAGAGCACGCCGCCATCGCGCTTCTTGCGAATGAGATCGACGACGCGAAATGCGGGAGGCGGCGCGTTCGGCTGGCTCACTTGAGGCGGAATCCTTCCGGCAGAAGTTCGGCGATGTGGCTTTGTTTCGGGCCGTCCGCGCCTTGATAGAAGACGATCGCATCCGGGCCGAACTCGTAGATCACCTGGCGGCACGCGCCGCAGGGAGAACAGGCCACGCCCTGGGCGTTGGCGACGGCCACGGCTCGAATTTCCAGCTTCGGCCCCCTGGCGGCAACGGCAGAGAAAATCGCGGTGCGCTCGGCGCAGTTGGTCATCCCATAGGAAGAATTCTCCACGTTGCAGCCGGTGAAAATGTCGCCTCGTGCAGTCAAAATGGCGGCGCCTACGTGGAAATTGGAAAAGGGCGCATACGCATTTTTTATGGCTTTGCGGGCCGCGCGCCTAAGGCGTTCGCCGGTACGCGGCGGCAGTTCTCTCTTCTGCATAAATTCTTCGGATGGCCTTTTGGCCGAATTTCCCGCGGTGCGTCATTGTAACGCCTGCTTCCAGCCCGCAGGAAACATTTTCCCTTCTTCCCCGCGCCTTTTCTTTCTGGAAAGGGTTTTGCAAAGGCACGCGGCGTCACGCTCGACTGTGAACCCGTCACCGCCCGATGTGATCTCGCTCACTGCACCTATGTGTGCCCACGGGCAATCTCATAGATTCTGCAGTCGGTTTTATAATGATCGGTTCCTTATCCCACGCGGGAGGCAAGTACATGGCGGGCTTCAATGGAGTTCCGGTTCCATCCAAGGGTCAGAAGATCGAGTACAGCGGCGGCAAGTACCGCGTGCCCGATCACCCTATCATTCCCTTCATTGAGGGCGACGGCACCGGCCGCGACATCTGGAAGGCTTCCGCCCGCGTGTTCGACGCAGCCGTCGAAAAGGCCTACCAGGGAAAGCGGTCCGTGACCTGGTACGAGGTTTTCGCCGGCGAAAAGGCCAAGGCAAAGTTCCAGACCTGGCTGCCCGACGACACGGTCAGCGCCATTCGCGAATTTCGCGTCGCTATCAAGGGCCCTTTGACCACGCCTGTCGGCGGCGGCATCCGCTCGCTCAATGTGGCTCTGCGCCAGATTCTCGATCTGTACGCCTGCGTGCGCCCGGTGAAGTACTACAACGGCGTTCCCTCCCCCGTAAAACACCCCGAGCGCATGGATATCGTCATCTTCCGCGAGAACACGGAGGACGTTTATGCCGGTATCGAATGGGAGCAAGGCACGCCCGAAGTCGCCCGCCTGATCGAGTTCCTCAACAAAGAGATGTTGAAGGGCGGAAAGAAGCAGATCCGCCTCGATTCCGGCGTGGGCATTAAACCTATCTCCGTAACCGGGACCAAGCGACTGGTGCGCATGGCCATTCAGCACGCGCTCGATAACAAGCGCAAAACCGTCACCCTGGTGCACAAGGGCAACATTCAGAAGTTCACCGAGGGCGCGTTCCGCAAGTGGGGCTACGAACTCGCCACCGCGGAATTCCGCAGCCAGGTCGTCACCGAGCGCGAAAGCTGGATTCTCGACAACAAGGACAAAAACCCAAGTTTGACCGTAGAGCAGAACGCCAACCTGATCGAGCCGGGACTGGAATTTGCCACCGATGAGTTTCGTCAGGATATCTACAAGGAAGTGAAGGCGTGCCTCGATTCCATCCACGCGACGCACGGCAATGGCGCATGGAAGAAAAAACTGCTGGTCAACGACCGCATCGCCGATTCCATCTTCCAGCAGGTGGTCACCCGGGCCGACGAATACAGTGTGCTCGCCACGCCGAACCTGAACGGCGACTATATTTCCGACGCCTGCGCCGCACAGGTGGGCGGGCTGGGCATCGCGCCCGGCGCTAATGTTGGCGATGGCTTTGCCATCTTCGAAGCCACGCACGGCACCGCGCCAAAATACGCGGACAAGGATGTCATCAACCCCGGCTCCGTGATTCTCTCGGGCGTGATGATGTTCCGCTTCCTCGGCTGGCCCGAAGCGGCGGACCTTATCGAGCAGAGCCTGGAGCGCACCATCGAACAAAAGAAAGTCACTTACGATTTCGAGCGCCTGATGCCCGGCTCGACCAAAGTGAAGACCAGCGAATTCGCTACCTGCATGATCGAGAACATGCGCGTACCGGTGGCGGCCGACTGAGGGTTTTTGCCCCAAGTCTGAATTCGTCGTTGCTCGGAGAGATTTTGCAATTTGGTAATTGAGTAATTGTGAAATTTGCAATTCCTCTGGCCTGGCTTGCATTCGGTTCGAAATTACCAAATTACGAAATTACACAATTACAAAATCGAGGGTTTAATCCATGCGCAGCAAAATCACCGTAGTCGGCTCCGGAAATGTAGGCGCCACCGCCGCTCACTGGATCGCCTCCAAGGAATTGGGCGATGTGGTACTGATCGATATCATCGAAGGCGTCCCGCAGGGCAAAGGCCTTGACCTGCTGCAGGCGATGCCCATTGAAAAGCGCGACTCGGTTGTCAAAGGCAGCAACAATTATGCCGACACCGCCAACTCGGACATCGTGGTGATCACTGCCGGCATCCCGCGCAAGCCCGGCATGAGCCGTGACGATCTGCTCAACACGAACTACAAAATCATGAGCGACGTGGTCGGCAAGGTTGTGCAGCACTCGCCGAATTGCATCCTCATCGTCGTTTCCAACCCGCTCGACGCCATGGCGCAGGCGGCGTACAAGCTGAGCGGATTCCCGCGCGAGCGCGTCATCGGCATGGCCGGCATACTCGATTCCGCCCGCTTCCGCGCCTTCATCGCCATGGAACTCAACGTGAGCGTGGAAAACGTCACCGCCTTCGTGCTCGGCGGGCACGGCGACACCATGGTTCCCCTCCCCCGCTACTCCACAGTGGCCGGCATCCCGATCACGGAGCTGATTCCGAAGGATCGCCTCGATGAGCTGGTACAGCGCACCCGCGACGGTGGCGCCGAGATCGTGAAGTTTCTCAAGACGGGCTCGGCGTACTACGCGCCTTCAGCCGCTTCGACCGAGATGGTCGAGGCCATTCTGAAGGACAAGAAGAAAATCCTGCCCTGCGCCGCCTACCTCAACGGCGAGTATGGGATCAAGGGCCTGTACGTCGGCGTGCCCGTGAAACTCGGCGCCAAGGGAATTGAGCAGATCGTCGAGATCAAGCTGACCGAAGAAGAAAAGGCCGCGCTGGATAAGAGCGCAGCGGCGGTGAAAGAATTGGTGACGGTGATCAACGTCTAATCAGGGCCCTAGAGGGACAGCCGCCTTCGGCCGACCCACAAACTCAATACTCATGTTCGATTGTGGCGCAGGTGCTCGAGCCTGCGCCCTCCTTTTTACACAGCATCTTGGCATTTTCTAGGTCGATCCGCTTCGCTAAGCGAGCGCTTCATTCCTCCGCCAACCGCAAAGGTGTTATATTCTGAGCGGTCAAATCCGCATGGACTTCGACCAGCTCGAAATTTTTCTCGAAGTAGCCCGGCTCTCCAGCTTTTCGCGCGCCGCGGAGAAACGCTTCCGCACCCAGCCGGCGGTTTCGTCGCAAATCCGCGCGCTCGAGGAAGAAGTTGGGGCGCGCCTGCTGGACCGCTCCGGAGGCCGCGTGTCGCTCACCGCTGCCGGCAAGCTGTTTTTCAAGTACGCGGAAGAAACCATCGAGCGCCGCAAAACCATCCTGACCTATATTGCCGAAACCGAGCGCGTGCCCCGCGGAGAGATTGTCGTCGGCGCCAACGAGGGCACGTGCCTGCACATTCTGCCCGACGTTTTCGCGCAGTTTAAGCGCGACTATCCCAACGTCTCGGTCAGCATCAAACGCGCCGACTACGCCAAAATTCTCGAGTCGATTCTGGAAAACGCGGTGGATTTCGGCGTGGTCTCGCTGCCCGTAAACGACAACCGGCTGGAGGCGCAACGGATTCATCGCGATCGTCTGGTGGTGATCACCGCGCCCGGGCATCCTCTCGCAGCCAGGAAAACGGTGAGCGTTGGCGATGTCGCCGGCTATCCGCTGGTGCTGCCGCGCCTCGGCCATACGCGGGATGCGCTCGACGCGCTTTTCTATGACCACCACGTCAAGCCGCATCTGGCCATGGAACTTGATTCGAGCGAACTGCTCAAGCGCTTTGTCGCCGCCGGGGTGGGCATCGGTTTCATCGCGCGCTCGAACATCGAGGAGGATATCCGCGCCAAGGCGCTCGTCGCCCTCACTCTTGATGATGTGCAGATCACCCGCGACCTGGCTCTGGTGTTCCGCAAGGATAAAACCTTGAGCCGCGCCGCCCGCGCCTTCATGGAGATCGCGCTCATGCACAATAACGTCGCCCCCGCGGCCGCATCCAAACGATCGAAATGAAGGGCTTTCGGCTCGCCATCCAAGGGACGGCCGCTACTCTCGCCCTGTGCATGGCTCTGGCGCCGTGTATCTCGGCCCAGTCGCTCAGCGCTCCGGGCAAATCATCCGGCTCAGGCGCGCATAAACTCGTGGCGATAAAGGCGGCCGGAACCAAGCGCTACTCTGATCAAGAGATTCTTGCCGCGAGCGGCCTCGCCCTCGGCCAGGACGCCGCCGAAGGCGATTTCAAGGAAGCCGCGCAGCGTCTGCTAAGCTCCGGCGTGTTCACCGAGGTCGCCTATTCGTTTTCGTTCACCGACGCGGACGTCAAACTGGAATTTCAACTCACCGACGTAGACCCGGCCAAACTCGTTCCCGCCCGCTTCGAGAACTTCGTCTGGTTCACCGATTCCGACTTGCGCGCCGCGCTGGCGCAGCGCGTTCCCCTGTTCAAGGATGCGCTGCCCGCGGCAGGCCACCTGCCCGCGGAAGTCACCCAGATGCTCCAGGCCATGCTCGTCGAGCGCCATCTGCCCGGCCGCGTCGACTTCCTGCGCGAAGCAAAGCCCGACAGCGACGACATTACCGGGATCGTCTATCGCGTGGAAGACCTCAGCATCCGGATACGAAACGTGGACTTTCCCGGAGCATCGTCCGAGCAGGCGGCTTTTCTGGCGCCGGCCGCCCGCAAACTGGCCAATGCACCGTACTCGCGCTCGGCGATTGCAGCCGTCGCCCAATACGACTTTCTTCCTCTGCTTCTGCAACGCGGATATCTCAAGGCCGCTTTCGGGCCCGCCGAGGCGCACGTCGTCGCTCCCCCGTCGGCGCAATCTGCGGAGAACGCGCCAAGCCAGCCCGAGCGAGCCCCAAGCGATGAAATCGAGGTCGATGCCATCGTCCCGGTCACTCCGGGCAAGCAGTACCTGGTCTCGGAGGTGAGTTGGAAGGGTAATTCCGCGGTCGCCATGCTGGAAGCCGCGCCCTTCCTGCACTTGTCCACCGGCCAGCCCGCCGACGCTGTGCGGTTAGGACAGGATGTTGAGGCCCTGCTCAGGCTGTATCGCAGCCGCGGATACATGACCGCGAAGGTTAATCCCGAGCCGCGGCTGGATGACGAGAAAAGCACGGTTGGTTACCAGATCAATGTCGCCGAAGGCGACGTCTACAAAATGGGCCAACTCGAGATTCTCGGCGCCGACACCGCCTCCAAGGACCGGCTGCTGGAGGCGTGGAAACTGGGCGAAGGCCAGCCCTACAATGCCGATTACACGCGCCACTTCCTCGATGACGCGCCCCGTTTCTTGCCGCCCGGCCTGCATTACTCGGTGAAGCTCAACGAAGAACTGAATGCCAAAGACAAGACCGTCGACGTCACCATTCATTTCGTAACGCAATAGCGGCGGACGGCACTACAGCCCACGGTGGCCCTGGCAGCCGGCAGCCGCAACACGCCAGCCCGCTTCCGCAAATCGCAGTATGATAGTCGTCAAAGGAGAACACAGCATGAACCGAAATCGAATCGCGGCTGCCATTCTTGCAACTCAACTGCTCCTCGGGGCGGGAGCAATTCCGGTACTCGCCGCCGGCAAAAGCACAACCCTCACCGGCCAGGTGAGTGACTCCATGTGCGGAGCCAAACATGCCATGCCGGGGAAAGCGGCCGACTGCACCCGCGGTTGTATCAAACACGGAGCGAACTACGCGCTCGTGGTTGGCGACAAAGTGTATACTCTCCAAACCTCCGACGAGGCTGCGCTCGGTATGCTCGACAAACTCGCCGGCGCGAAAGCGACGGTAACCGGAGAGGTGGATGGCATGAACGTCACCGTCAAATCGGTGAAGGCAGCTTCCTAGCCGCCGCGCCTCGATCGAATTTGCACTCTCCACCGCAAAACAAAACCGGCAGCCCAGTTCCCTGGCTGCCGGTTCTCTTTCAATTCGTTGGCTCTAGTTCTGACCGCCGGTGTTGCCGCTGTCCCCGCTGTCGGGCCGCCGCTTCAGCGTCGGACGGTCGTCATCGCTGCTGTTTCCGCTGGAGTCGCCCGACTTATCGCTCGAGGAAGTTCGCCGCAGCGTGGGCTTGTTGGCCTCTTTTTCATCCACGACCTTGTGCCGGTTTTCGAGTATGGCGAGCCGCGACTTCACGTCGTCAAATTCCGACGTCGAAACAATGTATTGTGCCTTCGCCGGCAGAATTGTCGCAATCTCCTTTTGCGTCGCCTCAATGCGGTCGGGGGTCTGCGGGTGCGAAGCGAACGCCTTTGCCACCGAACCTGGCTTCTTCTTCTCTTTCGCCTGAATCTTCTCGAAGAAGCTGATGAACGCCTGCGGATCGTATCCCGTCTTGTACATGTACTGCACGCCCAGATAGTCCGCTTCCGCCTCGAAGTTGCGCTGGAACTTCATGAACGTCATCGGCAGGCCAAGTCCGGCAGCCTCGTAGATTCCATACCCAATACCGCCGCCCACGAAAATCAGCGGCAGGGTTCCCAGTTGCGCGATATTGGCGCGCGTCAACTGGCGCATCTGGTGCCGCGCGCAAACGTGCGAGATCTCGTGCGCCATCACGCCCGCCAGTTCGGCTTCCTCGTCGGCCGCCAGAATCAATCCCGAATTCACGTAGAAAAACCCGCCCGGCAGCGCGAAGGCATTAATTTCGTCCGAATCGATCACTTTGATCGTGAAAGGCACCTTGGCATCGGAGTTGCGCACCAGATTCTGCCCAATTCGGTTCACGTATTCATTCACCACCGGATCCTGCACCATCTTGACGCTGTTCTCCACCTGCATCGAGTACTGTTTCCCGATCTTGATCTCCGTCTCTAGCGAATACCAGTCGCCCAAGCCGCGGCCGCCGATCTTGCGGTTGCCGATGGCATCAACATCGTCTTCCCCGCCGTCATGCTTCACCTTGCTTGGGTCGGCCTCCTGCACCACAGGAGGCTGCGTATTGCTCTGATCACTTCCCGCTGAGTTGGACGAATCCGGTGTCGGATTATCCGTTGGTGGGACCGGCGTCTCCGTGGGAGGCGGCGCAGGGGCCTGTCCCGCTGGTTGCGCGGAAGGAGCCGGCTGGCTATTTTGGTTCTGTTCAGTCTGATTCTGGCCCGCTTGCGTCTGAGTGTTCTGGCTGGACGCCGCCGTCTGATCCGATTGGGTCTGCGGCGCCGGCGAAGATGAGGGTTGCGAGCTCTGCGTTTGGGCCGCGGCAAATGCCCCAAGCAAGAGCAGCAGGATTAGAATGCTCAGCGTCTTCTGGTACGACATACATCACCCCGCGCAAAACCTGGTCGCTGTCGTTATTATACGCCCGCTCGACAACTGCCAGGAAACGGAATTCCGTACCTCTTTGGACGCCAAACGCTCGAAAGAGGTTACCCAGTATTTATGGCCTGGGAACCACAGTTGTTCCGGCAGTCCCGCACCCGGCAGTCCTGACCGCGGGGCTTTCGGGGATTTCGCGGAGCGTCCCTCGAAACCTCCGCGCAGTGATACCATGTCGCCCGGGGAAGGTCCGTCAATCATGTTGAATCGGCGCAGTTTCCTCTCAACTTCTTTCGCCTCGTCCCTGGCGCTAAGGGCTACCATCACCACGCCCCGCAAGCTCTGGGCCCAGCTCGAATCCCTGCCGGCGCATCTGCCCGACCGCTCCCTTTACGATTCCAACGAAGACGCCTACTGGCGCGAGATGCGCAAGCAGTTCCTAATCCCCGCCGACGAGGTCTACCTGAACAACGGCACTGTAGGCTCCAGCCCAGCGCCCGTTCTGCGCGCCATCTTCGCGGGCTACGAAGCCACCGAAAAGATGAATGACGC
>Ga0187781_10001731_pt1 | contig 16636 bp, 14 predicted proteins | sample 0715_SJ02_MP02_2_FD_132447 | JGI IMG/M metagenome (GOLD analysis project Ga0187781, IMG submission 132447) | Tropical peat soil microbial communities from peatlands in Department of Meta, Colombia - 0715_SJ02_MP02_20_MG | ecosystem: Environmental > Terrestrial > Soil > Wetlands > Peat | place...
ACCAGGACCCGGTAGCCCTCCTTTTCGGCCTGGGTCGCCAGTGTCGCGATCAAGTCGTCGGCTTCGAAACCAGGCTCGGCCAGCACCGTAATGCCCAGTGCCGCAAGGACTTCCTTGGTGACGTCGATCTGGCCGTGGAACTCATCCGGAGTGGACGACCGGTTTGCCTTGTACTCCGGGTAGCGGTCGGAGCGAAAGGTCTGCCGCGACACGTCGAACGCCGCGGCCACATGGGTGGGCGATTCGTCGCGCAACAGGTTGATCAGCATGGCGGTGAACCCGTACACCGCGTTGGTAGTCAGCCCGCCCTGCGTCTTGAAATTCTCGGCGGGCAGCGCGTAGAAGGCCCGGAACGCCAGCGAATTGCCGTCCAGCAGCATCAACGTCGGCTTGTCGTCAGCGGCCTGGGCAGCTTCCGTCTTCTTGCTTGCGGTCCTCGCTGGGCTCACGCCCTAACTCTAGGCACTGGGTCTGACCTCGAGTAGCGGCTGCGCCCGCCGCAACAAAACTGCAACACGTTTCAGTTTTGTCGACGTTGTCGGTACGCTGGCCGAATGCCAGGAGCTACCCGTCAAGAACCGGCAATCGACGGCTGGTTCGCCGTCGCCACCACAGCTGAAGGAGCCGGTACACCGCATCTGATCGGCGCCAAATGTCCGCAATGCGGCACCTACGTCTTCCCGCCGCGGGCCAACAATTGCCCCAACCCCGGCTGCGACGGTGACCAGCTCGAGCAAGCGCCGCTATCGCGGCGCGGGAAGCTGTGGAGCTACACCGAGAACCGTTATCCGCCGCCGCCGCCCTACCCGGCTCCGGATCCCTTTGAGCCGTTTGCCATCGCCGCGGTGCAGTTGGCCGACGAGGGGCTGATCGTGTTGGGCAAGGTGGTCGAGGGCACGCTGGCCGCCGACTTGAAGGTGGGCATCGAGATGGAGCTGACCACCATGCCGCTGTTCACCGACGGCGACGGCGTGGAGCGCATCGTGTACGCGTGGAGGATCGCATCGTGAGTACGCCAGAACCGCTCTACATCCTCGGCGCCGGAATGCATCCGTGGGGCAAATGGGGCAGGGACTTCACCGAATACGGCGTGGTCGCCGCGCGCTCTGCGCTGGCCGAGGCCGGCCTGGACTGGCGCCAGATCCAGTTGGTCGCCGGGGCGGACACCATCCGCAACGGGTATCCCGGCTTCATCGCCGGGTCGACGTTCGCGCAGAAACTCGGCTGGAACGGCGTCCCGGTCAGCTCCAGTTATGCCGCCTGCGCCAGCGGTTCGCAGGCGCTGCAGAGCGCCCGCGCGCAGATTCTCGCCGGCTTCTGCGACGTGGCGCTGGTAATCGGCGCCGACACCACCCCGAAGGGGGCGTTCGCGCCGGTCGGCGGGGAACGCAAGAACGACCCGGACTGGCAGCGATTCCACCTGATCGGCGCCATGAACCCGGTGTATTTCGCGCTGCTGGCGCGCCGCCGGATGGACCTCTACGGCGCGACCTCCGAGGACTTCGCGCAGGTGAAGGTCAAGAACTCGCGCCATGGCCTGCAGAACCCGCATGCGCGCTACCGCAAGGAATCCTCAGTCGACGACGTGCTGGCCAGCCCGGTGGTGGCCGACCCGTTGCGCCAGCTCGACATCTGCGCCACCTCCGACGGCGCGGCGGCTTTGATCGTGGCCAGCGCCGATTTCGCGCGCAAGCACCTCGGCTCGCTCGAAGGCGTTCCGTCGGTACGTGCGGTCAGCACGGTGACCCCCCGCTATCCGCAGCATCTGCCCGAATTACCGGATATCGCAACGGATTCCACCGCCGCCGTGCCCGCACCGGACCGGGTGTTCAAGGATCAGATCCTCGACGCGGCCTATGCCGAGGCGGGCATCGGGCCCGAGGACGTGAGCCTTGCCGAGGTCTATGACCTGTCCACCGCGCTAGAACTCGACTGGTATGAGCACCTAGGGCTCTGTCCCAAGGGTGACGCCGAGGCGTTGCTGCGCAGTGGTGCCACCACCATCGGCGGGAAGATTCCGGTCAACCCGTCGGGTGGGCTGGCCTGCTTCGGCGAGGCGATTCCGGCACAGGCGATCGCGCAGGTCTGCGAGCTCACCTGGCAGCTGCGCGGCCAGGCCACCGGCCGTCAGGTCGAGGGCGCGAAGGCCGGAATCAGCGCGAATCAGGGCCTGTTCGGGCACGGCTCGTCGGTGATCGTCGCGCGCTAGCCATGTTTCGTGCCTGGTGGTCAGTCCGGCGTGACGCTCGGTGCTGACAGCCACTCCAGCGCGACGCTCGGCGCTTTGGCGATGCGCGCCTAGCCCGACGATTCCGCGTCTTTGGGACTATCCAGGGTTTCCAGAACGACTTCGGCTACGTGTTTCATCGTGGTGCGCCGGTCCATCGCGGCGCGCTGAATCCACTTGAACGCCTCCGGCTCAGTCATCCCTTGGTTGGCCTGTAGCAGGCCTTTTGCCCGTTCGACGAGCTTGCGAGTCTCCAGCCGGTCAGACAGCGTCTCGACCTCGCGTTCCAGCGCCCTGATCTCGCTGAATCGGCTCAGCGCCAGCTCTATCGCGGGAATCAGGTCGGAGATGGTGAAGGGTTTGACCAGGTAAGCCATCGCTCCGGCGTCCCGCGCCCGCTCAACCAGGTCGCGCTGACTGAACGCGGTCAGCACCACAATCGGTGCGATGCGTTTGCGGGCGATCTCCGACGCAGCATCGATGCCGTCGCGGCGCGGCATCTTCACGTCCATGATCACCAGGTCGGGGCTGAGCCGCTCGGCCAGCTCGACGGCTTCCTGGCCGTCGCCGGCTTCGCCGACGATTTCATATCCCTCTTCGCGGAGCATCTCGGCCAAATCGAGCCGGATGAGCGCCTCATCCTCGGCGATCAGCACCCGGCGCGAGGCTTGGGTATCGACGTCGGTCGTTGAGCCGGTCATGACGACATTGTGTCGTGGCCCGCCGGGATCATCGACCGCGGGGTTGTGACGCTCGCCGCGCGACGACCATCCTCTATGGTGGGAGGCCGTAGCCAGCAAGCCCTCGTATCCCAACTGGCAGAGGAAACGGATTCAAAACCCGTCCAGTGTGAGTTCGAATCTCACCGAGGGCACAGCCGAGTTCTAAGCCGTTCCGTCATGCTTTCGAATGATGTCCTCAGCGCTCGTTGCGCGTAACGCCGCAACTTTGGGTAGCCAAGGCTCTACGTGAAGGTCGTACCGTACGTTGGATAGGTGATTGTCGCCGGAGCTTTTCTAGCGGAAGCGGCCGCAGCTGTCGATAACAAGCTGCATGTATGGGGAGGAGTGATATCTCATTGCGGACTGGGCCCCGAGCGGATAGTGCGGCCGGTCTTGGTGGCGTTGACGCAAGCGGAGTCCGACAACACCGACCGCACGATTGACGTCGATATCCGGCCGCCGAACGGCGAGGAAACCCTTCATCTCTCGCTCGAAGTGCCGGAAGCTGTCGCAAACAACGAAGTCGGCTTCAGTTACTGGCCGCTCCCCCTGCATCTGCCCTTCGATGGTCGCTGGGTCTTTGTATTGACCGCTGCGGGCGGAACACCGGTGTCGTTTCCGCTCATCGTGAGCGCGCTGCAGTCCCCAGCGTGACTGGCCTCACGTGTGACACCTCAGCGAGGGCACACAAATAGCGGTGCTATGCAGGCGCGATTGCCGAACGCCGCCAGACAAGATTTGAGACTGCTTTAGCTCACCTACTACCCTTTTGCTGTGGTGGTTAAGAGGTGCGGTGCCACACAATCGGCAGGTTCGCGCCGGACGCCGGACTGCGTAGCGGCAGTGCGGGCGGAACCGCACGTCCGCGATCAGCACTATGCCGAGCGCATCGCGCGGCGGCGCCGCATTTTGCGCTTCAACACATCGATGGCGATGGTCGTCAGCGCCGCTTTCGGGGTGATGCAACTTGTGGTCGCACCCCAGCTGTGGTGGACCGGTGTGATCAATATCGTCGTTGCCGCGATCTTCGCAATCATCCCCTACCTGTACCGCTTCGGTGAGCTAGTTCCGCCGCTGACTTTTATCGGCACGGCCTATGCGTCGATCTTCGTCATCTGCTGGATGGTGGGTACCGGCTCGGGCTTGCAGCTCTACTTCTTGGTCGCAGCCTGCCTTGCCGTGTTGCAGCTAGGCAGCGAACGCATCATCTTGGCGGCCAGCCTGGCAGCGGTCGCCGCTGCGTTGGTAATCACCTTGCAGTTCCTGGTCCCTCGCGACACTGGTGTTCAACCGGCATGGCTGCTGTCGCTAAACTTCGTCGTCACCACCGTGTCGGCCTGCGTGATGACGGTCGCGACGGTGTGGTACGCGCTGCGCGAGATCCGCCGCGCCCAAGAGGCCATGGAAGTCGAATACGACCGCTCCGAAGCTCTGCTGGCCAACATCTTGCCGGAAAGCATCGCCGACCGGCTAAAAGACCCGGGGCGCAACATCATTGCCGACAAATACGACGATGCTTCGGTCCTGTTCGCCGACATCGCCGGCTTTACCGAACGGGCCAGCGACATCGCGCCGGACAAGCTGATCCGATTCCTGGATCGGTTCTACAGCGACTTCGACGCACTGGTGGACAAGCACGGGCTGGAGAAGATCAAGGTCAGCGGCGATTCCTACATGGTGGTCAGTGGAGTGCCCCAGCCGCGGTCCGATCACGTCGAGGCACTGGCAGACCTTGCCCTCGACATGGCCGAAACCGCGAAAGGCCTAAGGGATTCGCGCGGCAACGTGCTGCCACTGCGAATCGGGCTCGCCTCCGGCCCCGTCGTCGCGGGCGTGGTGGGTTCTCGCCGGTTCTTCTACGACGTGTGGGGCGATGCGGTGAATGTGGCATCCCGGATGGAATCCACCGATTCGGTGGGACGGATCCAAGTGCCTGAGGACGTCTACCAGCGGCTGAAAAACGACTTTGTACTGCAGGAGCGGGGTGCCGTCGCTGTCAAGGGGAAGGGCGTCATGCGCACGTGGTATCTCGTTGGCCGCAAACCAGACACCGGTTCCGGCGATGTGCGTGCCGAGGCGCCACAAGCGGCCGGCGTCTAACTCGTAGCGCAAACCCCCCACCGCAATCGCCGTTTGTGGGAAACTTCGGCCATGGAAACCACTGCTGTTCCAAGGTTGTTGCCGCATCTGTGGAAGTCGACGCTGGTGTCCGGAATCCTGGCGCTGGCCCTGGGTGTCCTGGTGCTGGCGTGGCCCGGAGAGACCATCCTGATCGCGGCCATTTTGTTTGGCATCTACTTGCTGGTCACCGGATTCGCGCAAGTCTTCTTTGCATTCAGCCTGCACGTCTCCGCTGGCGGGCGGATCCTGCTGTTCATCAGCGGCGCCGCATCGCTGGTTTTGGCGGTGCTGTGCTTCCGACACTTCGGCGAAGGCTATGCGATTCTCCTGTTAGCCATCTGGATTGGTGTCGGCTTCATCTTTCGCGGTGTGGCAACGTCGATCTCGGCCATTAGCGATCCCACCTTGCCCGGTCGCGGTTGGCAGATATTCCTGGGTGTCATCAGCTTGTTGGCGGGCATCGTGATGATCGGATCGCCTTTCGAATCACTCGCGATCCTGACGCTGGTCGTCGGCATCTGGCTCATCGTCATCGGCGCCTTCGAGATCGTGTCGTCGTTCGGCGTCCGCAGCGCCTCCAAGCGGGTGGACAAGGCCCTGGCGGGTGCACCGCACGCCGCGGCCTGACGGGCCGAATCGTGATCGACAGGAAAAATCCGTAGCAATGATCGCGGGCCTTTACTACACTGCGTCGTAGCAACTGGGCCCCTGTCGCCAGGGAGATGACCAATGAACGTTGTCGACGTGTCGCGGTGGCAGTTCGGTATCACCACCGTCTACCACTTTATCTTCGTGCCGCTCACCATCGGTCTGGCGCCGCTGATCGCCATCATGCAGACGGCATGGGTGGTCACCGACAACGTCGCCTGGTATCGGCTCACTAAATTCTTCGGCAAGCTGTTCCTGATCAACTTTGCAATCGGAGTGGCCACCGGGATCGTGCAGGAGTTCCAATTCGGGATGAATTGGAGCGAGTACTCGCGGTTCGTCGGCGACGTGTTCGGCGCTCCGCTGGCGATGGAAGGTCTGGCCGCGTTCTTCTTCGAATCCACCTTCATCGGTTTGTGGATCTTCGGCTGGAGCCGGCTGCCCCGGCTGGTGCACCTGGCGTGCATCTGGATCGTAGCGATCGCCGTCAACGTATCCGCGTTCTTCATCATCGTGGCGAACTCCTTCATGCAGCACCCGGTCGGTGCACACTACAACCCTGCAACCCGACGCGCGGAGTTGCACAGCATCACCGCGCTGCTCGGCAATAACACTGCGCGGGCTGCATTTTCACATACTGTGGCCGGTTCATTACTGACCGCCGCGACATTTGTCGCAGCCATCAGTGCGTGGTGGCTGGTGCGTTCCGGCAAACTCGCAACGGATCACGCCGTCGCGGAATCAGATGCCCGCAGCATGTTCCGGCCAGCGGCCATCCTGGGATGTTGGGTCGCGCTCATCGCCACAATCGGCTTGTTCTTCACTGGTGACTATCAGGGCAAGCTGATGTTCGTCCAGCAGCCGATGAAAATGGCTTCGGCGGAATCGTTGTGCAACACCGAAACCGATCCGGACTTCTCCATCCTGACCGTCGGCACGCACAACAACTGCGACAGCATCAGCCGTGTGATCGAAGTACCTTACGTGCTGCCGTTCCTCGCACAAGGCCGAACCCACGACGTCACGTTGCAGGGTGTGCGCAATATCCAGCAGGACTACCAAGACCGATTCGGCCCAAACGACTACCGGCCCAACCTATTCGTCACCTACTGGTCGTTTCGCGCAATGATCGGGCTGCTGGCGATACCGGTGCTTTTCGCGGTCGTTGCGTTGTGGCTCACCCGCGGTGGCCGGATCCCCAATCAACGGTGGTTTTCTTGGTTGGCGCTGGTGGCCATCCCGGCGCCGTTCCTGGCCAACATCTCCGGGTGGGTGTTCACCGAAATGGGCCGTCAGCCCTGGATCGTTGTGCCAAACCCGACCGGCGACCAGCAGGTCCGATTCACCGTTCACGAGGCCGTCTCACATCACGCCTCCGGCATCGTCGTCACTTCGCTGGTTACCTTCACCGCGGTCTACGCGGTGCTGGCGGTGGTCTGGTTCTGGCTGCTCGAGCGCTACATCGTCGAAGGGCCCCAAGAACACGACGCGGAACCGGCCGCGCCCCGGTCGCCCAGCGATGCCGAGGTGGCACCGTTGTCTTTTGCCTATTAAGGCCTGCTGACGGAAAGGAGCTGACCGATGGGATTGCAAGAGTTGTGGTTCGGCATCATCGGAATGCTGTTCCTCGGTTTCTTCATCCTGGAGGGCTTCGACTTCGGCGTAGGCATGTTGATGGAGCCGTTCGCCCGCGTCGGCGTCGGCGAACCAGAAGCCCACCGCCGCGCCGCGCTGAACACCATCGGGCCGGTCTGGGACGGCAACGAGGTTTGGCTGATCACCGGCGGCGCGGCGATGTTCGCCGCATTTCCCGGCTGGTACGCCGCTGTCTTCTCCACCCTGTATCTGCCGTTGCTGGCGATCCTGTTCGGCATGATCGTGCGTTCGGTGTCAATCGAATGGCGCGGCAAGGTCGACGACTCGAAATGGCGCGCCTGGGCCGACTTCGGAATCGCCGCCGGGTCGTGGTTGCCTGCCGTGTTGTGGGGCGTGGCGTTCGCCATCTTGGTGCGTGGCCTGCCGGTGGACGCCAATGGCCACATCGACTTGTCGATCACCGACGTGCTCAACGCTTATACGCTGTTGGGTGGTCTGGCTACGGCGGGGCTGTTTCTGTTCTACGGGGCGGTATTCGTAGCCCTGAAGACATCGGGCGCGATCCACGACGATGCTCACCGCTTCGCGAAGTGGCTGGCGCTTCCGGTGACTGGACTGGTTGCGGTCTTTGGGCTTTGGACGCAACTGGCCTACGGCAAGAACTGGACCTGGCTGGTGCTGGCGGCCGCGGTGGTCGCGCAGCTGGCGGCGGTGGTGTTGGTGTGGCGACGCGCGTCCGATGGTTGGGCGTTTCTGTGCACTGCCTTGGTAGTGGCAGCGGTGGTGATCCTTTTGTTCGGAGCACTTTATCCGAACCTGGTGCCTTCGACGCTGAACAAGCAGTGGAATGTGACGATCTACAATGCCTCGTCGACTCCGTACACCCTCAAGATCATGACCTGGGTGACATTGCTCATGGCTCCGCTGACGGTGATCTACCAAGGGTGGACGTATTGGGTTTTCCGGCAGCGGATTTCGGCTGACCGCATCCCGCCGTCGACCGGGCTGGCGAGGCGAGCGCCCTGAGCGCGAGCAGTCGGGGGCCTCTAGATCCGCGACTGTGGAGGGCATCTGCAGGGCTGCGCCAATTCCTTCTCGCGACAACAATTTGCGGTGTAGTGATCTCGGGTTGCGCGATCGGCTCGGCGATCTTGCTGGCGCACATCGCCTCCCGGGTCATCACCGATCCAGCCGCGCGCAGCGTGGGCCGATGGGTACCGATGTTGTTCTTCCTGCTGACGGTATGGGCGGTGCGTGCTGTGGCGCACTGGCTGCAGGCCCGGCTGGGCCAACGTGGGGCCAGCGCAGTGATCGCCGATCTCAGCGGCCAGGTCCTTACGGCCGTCACGGCCCGAAAACCCAGGCAACTGACAGCCCAGCGCGACGCCGCGGCCGCGGTGGTGACCCGCGGGCTTGACGCACTGCGGCCCTATTTCACCGCTTACCTGCCGGCGTTGCTGCTGGCGGCGATCCTGACCCCGGTGAGCGCAGCCGTGATTGGGCTCTACGACCTGAAATCGGCTGTGATTGTTGCGATCACGCTGCCGTTGATCCCCATCTTCATGGTGCTGATCGGCCTGGCGACCGCTGACCGGTCCGCGGCTGCGCTGGCCGCCATGGCCACCTTGCAGGCTCGGCTGCTCGACCTGATCGCAGGAATTCCCACGCTGCGGGCTCTCGGCCGCGCCACCGGGCCCGAACGGCGCATTTCCGAGTTGGCTGCGGCGCACCGGCGTTCAGCGATGGCGACACTGAGGATCGCTTTCCTCTCTGCGCTGGTATTAGAACTGCTCGCCACCCTCGGCGTCGCCATGGTCGCGGTCAGCATCGGCCTGCGACTGGTGTTCGGTGAGATCAGCTTGACCACCGGTTTGACGGTGTTGTTGCTCGCGCCTGACGTCTACTGGCCGCTGCGCCGCATCGGGGTGGAATTCCATGCCGCTCAGGATGGCCGGGCCGCCGCCGACAAGGCGTTCGCGCTGATCGAGGACTCGGCGATCGCGGTCCCGGGTTCGCGGACGGTCTCGGCGCGGGATGCCGTGATTGTTCTCGACGAGCTCAGCGTCGAAGGTCGCGATGGGCTCTGCCCGCATGACCTCAGCGCGGTGATCCAGCCGAGTCAGGTAACGGTGCTGACCGGTGCGAACGGCGCAGGAAAAAGCACCACTCTGCAGGTCATCGCCGGAATCACGACGGCCACCAATGGTGCTGTCACCGTGGCCGGAGTCGAGATCGCCGATCTCGAGCCGAGCGCGTGGTGGCGGCAGGTGTCCTGGCTGCCACAGCGCCCAGTGCTCATCCCCGGGACCGTGGCTGACAACCTGGCTCTGTTCGGTGAACTCGCTGAACTTGAAAGCGCCTGTGTCTCATCCGGATTCGATCAAGTATTGACCGAGCTGCCTGATGGGATGGACACCGTCATCGGAAGCGGCGGCGTGGGGCTGTCGCTGGGTCAGCGGCAACGCCTCGGCTTGGCCCGCGCGCTCGGCTCAGCGGCGCCGGTGCTGCTGCTCGACGAACCCACCGCCCACCTGGACGCCACAACCGAAGCCCGGGTGCTGAGGGCCATCGTCGAACGAGCCCGCGCCGGTGCCACCGTGGTGCTCGTCGGTCACCGCGAACACGTCGTCGGAATCGCTGATCACATCATCGAGGTGGCCGGGGCGGGTGACGTCCATGATGTTCGCGTCTGATCCCCAGCTGGCCGCGCTGCGGTTGCTGCACCCGCGGATCCCGCGCTTGCTGCTGGCGATTGCGCTTGGGGTGTTATCGCTGGGCAGCGCCCTGGCGCTGGCCGGATTGTCGGCCTGGTTGATCACCCGCGCCTGGCAAATGCCACCGGTGCTGAATCTGTCGATCGCGGTGGTGGCGGTCCGGACCTTCGCGATTTCCCGTGGCGTGCTGCATTATTGCGAACGGCTGGCCAGCCACGACACGGCGTTGCGGGCCGCCGGCACCGCCCGCGAGCTGATCTACGAGCGCTTGGCGCACGGTCCTGCCGACATCGCCACTCGATTGCACAGCGGCGAGCTGGTCTCACGAGTCGGCGCTGATGTCGATCAGCTGGCCGACGTGCTGGTCCGCTCCCTGTTGCCGTTTAGCGTCGCAGCGGCGCTTGCCGTGGCGGCGATCGCGGTCGTCGCGGTCATCTCTCCGCTGGCTGCGGCGATTTTGGCGATCTGCCTCCTGGTCGCCGGCATTGTCGCGCCATGGCTGGCATCGAGGGCTGCTGCCGCACAGGAAGTGGTTGCACGCCAACACCATTCCGCTCGCGACATATCGGCGATGCTGGCACTGGAGCACGCACCCGAGCTACGAGTCGCCGGTAGGTTGAGCAATGTCGTCCGGGAGTCGCAACGCCGGCAGCGCGATTGGGGCGACGCTATCGACGCCGCGGCCCGACCGGCCGCGTTCGCGGAGGCCATCCCCACCGCGGCGATCGGCGTCAGCGTGCTGGGCGCCGTGGTGGCGGGCATCGGGATGGCAGGCTCGGTGGCACCCACCACGTTGGCAGTCCTGATGCTGTTGCCGCTGTCAGCATTCGAGGCGACGACTCCATTGCCCGCCGCTGCCATCCAGTTGACACGTTCACGGTTGGCGGGACGACGTCTGCTCGACCTGACCTCGGCCGGCGCAGCAGTGCCGACGGCGGATCCCGGAGCGCTGTCCGAATCCGGACGACCACATCCGCCGCCTGCCGGGCGGCTGCGCACCAACGGCATGGTGGCTGCACACCCTGGCTGTCGGGTGCCGGCTGCGGTGACGGTCGATCTGCCGCCGGGCGCCAGGCTGGCCGTCACCGGCCCCAGCGGCTCTGGTAAGACGACGCTGCTGATGACCCTCGCAGGTCTGCTGGCGCCGTTGCGTGGCGATGTCACGCTGGGCGGAGCACCGCTGCGCCTTTTCAGCGAAGACGAAATACGCCGTGCTATAGGATTTTTCGCGGAGGACGCGCATATCTTTGCGACCACCGTCCGGGACAACCTGCTGGTTGCGCGGGGCGATTGCCCGGATCATCAGCTGGGCGTCGCGCTGCGCCAGGTCGGTCTGGAAACCTGGCTGTCTGGTCTGCCTAATGGTCTCGACACGGTGTTGTCCGGCGGCGCGCAGGCGTTGTCGGCGGGCCAACGCAGGAGGCTGCTGCTCGCCCGGGCGCTCATCTCACCTGCGCAGATCGTGCTGCTCGATGAACCGACCGAGCACCTCGATGCCGCTGACGCCGAACCCATCCTGCGCAGCCTGCTGAGCGCCCATGGTGGTGTGTTGGCTGCCGACCGGACGGTGGTGGTCGCTACTCATCACCTGTCCAATAACATTCGGTGTCCCGAACTACGAATCGGCGCCGGCGAGTACTCTGGCGAACAATCTTCCAGGACGCCCGATCGAGAAAGCGAGCCATGACCGAACCTCCGGACAGGCCGTCGGAGAGACGCCACAACCCCGAGGGAACACCGCAAACGGCGCCATATCCATACCCATACCCATACCAACATCAGCCCGGCCCATACCGCGGTGGCTATCTACCACCGCCCTACTACAGTTACCCGCCAACGCCGGTCGAACCCAAAAACGGTCTAGGTATCGCCTCGCTGGTGATCGCGATTATCGGGTTGCTCAGCGTATGGGTGCCCATCGTCAACATCGTCAGCATCGTCCTGGGACTCATCGCGGTGGTCATCGGGTTCCTCGGACGCGGACGTGTCAAGCGGCGCATCGCCAGCAATGGTGGAGTCGCGGTCGCCGGCATCGTGCTGGGTACGCTCGCGATCGTCGTTGGCTTGGCCTTCATTGCTCTCTGGACGACGGTGTGGAGGGACGTCGGCGGCGGCGACTATATCGACTGCATGCAGAAAGCCGGTTCAGACCAACTCAAGCAGCAGCGCTGCGCAGATCAATTTCGGCAAAAAGTCCAAGACAAGTTGAGCGTCACGCTGACGCCAACACCCGTGCCGTAGACCGCTAAAGGCCGCGGCGACGCGGCATGAACTCCAGCGACAGCAACACATAAATCAGTGGCACCAGCTGAGTTAGCGACACCAGCGCATATCGCCGTTGGTCTGGCGAGCGGAATTTGCGCAAGTACCGATAGAGCGATTCAAGCGCGATCAACGGGTTCAGCAGATGGATCAGCCAGTAGAACAGGCTTTGCATCCGTCCGCGCTGCTTGTCGTCGAAGATCTCCGGGAAAGCCGCGAATGCCAATGAGACCCGTTGTGCACCAGCATTTTTAGCCGCGTTGATCATGTCGACGCTGAGCCGCTCGTCGATCCCGTTGGGCGCCCCGGGGCGACGCCAAGGCACGTCCAGGGTGATGTCGCTACCCCCACCGGCGGTGGCGTACCGGTGGAAGCCTTGCACCCGCCCGGATTTGTCTCTCGCGATGATCAGCTGAATTCCCGGGTATCGGCCCGCCAGCACGCCGTCCAAATTCATGCAGAATCCGCGATCGGTGTGCGCACCGCTGGAAGACGCCCGCAACACCTCGGTGAGCTCGGCCCGCAGTCGGCCATCGAGTTTCTGCTCGGCCACAATCTCGGTGGTGATACCGCAGTTGTGCGTGCGTTTGACCGCCTGACGCAAGTTGCGGAACTGACGCCCAACCGTTTCGAAGCTGGACACGTCGATGACGACGTCCCGACCGATCGGTACCGGACGCAACGATTGGCCCAGCACCTTCGGGTCGGTCCACAGGTGAAGCCGCCGCTCACTGCAAGCCAGCACGACGATCCGCCAGCCGTGGGTATGACACATGTTGGCGAAGTCGACGACCAGTTGAGGGAATTGCGCCTCGTCGCCGACAGGGTCCCCGCTCACCACCGCGTAGCCGATTCGCGTCCGGTATGCCAGCGCCGCGGTCCCGTCCGCGCTGAACAGGTAGCACTTGCCCGCCTGCATGGCGAACGGCGCCAGCGGGTCGCCGCTGGTGGCTTTGATCAACTCCCACACCCGAGACAGATCGCCGGGATGCCGCCGCGCTGAGGTGGCCCACATCAGCGCGAGACCGGACCCGGCGATCAGCGCGTCACCGAGCAGATCGAAAGCCAGCACGTGCGCGCAAATCCCGGCGAACAAGACGAGAACGGCAGCGGTCGCGTGCCTGGTCGTGACGGGGCGACCCAGAAAAATACCCCGCGCGATCAACGCCACCGCGGCCAGCACCGTCAACGACCATTCCACCCGGCCAGTTGCATGCCAGCCCGCGTGGTCGTGGCCGCGGACAATCGCTGTCATTAACCAACACGCCGCACTGAACAGGGCCAATGCTCCCACCCAGCGGGCCGCCGGCGAGTTGACGTGAACGACAACCCGCTCACTTGCGCGGACCCCGGGCGCGATGCCGATTGACGACTCGTGCACGCCCACCTCCGGTTGGTCGGCAATAAAATCGGGCGGCTTCGTCAGAGCACTCATCGCCGGTACGCCGCTAACGTTCGATTACCCAACCACCTCAGACGGTACGCTTCGAACCGGTTTTGCTGCGATGACATTGGGCGCGCCGCAATCGAATCGTTGCCGGCCGTTGTTCGCCGGCCTACCCCCACGAGCCTGGGAAATACTTCACCACGCCTTCTTGCACCACAGTGGCGACCGGCCGCCCGGAGCGGTCGAAGAAGTAGCCGGTCCCCAGCCCGCGTGAATCGGTGGCCACCGGCGAGGATGTGGAATACAACACCCAGTCGTCGAAGCTGACCTGGCGGTGAAACCAGACCGAGTGATTGACGGTCGCAGCGAAGATCCGGTCGAACCCCCACGAGAGGCCGTGCGTGGTGATGATCGAGTCCAGCACGGTGGTATCCGAACAGTAGAGCATCGTGGCGGTGTGCAGCGCAGGGTCGTCAGGCATCACGCCGTCGGCTTTCACCCAGACTCGGTTGTAGTCGAGCCGCTCGCCTTTATGCCGCATCACCCAGGACGGGTCATTGGTGTAGCGCCATTCGATTGGTTGCAACGCGTTGACGAACAACGGAACCTTGTCCTCGTACCCGCTCAGCAGCTCCTTGATCGACGGCAATGTCTCCGGATCGGCGACTTCGGGCGGTTCGACGTTGTGCTCAAGGCCTTGACCGCCAGACAGGTAGGAGATCATCACCGCCGCCAGCAGGGTGCCGTTCTGAGTCACCTCGATGCGCCGGTTGGCGAACCGGCGCTCGTCGCGCAGCCGCACCACCTGGAATTCGATGTCTTTGGCGGTATCACCGCCATTGATGAAATGCACGGAGAGCGCGTTGGGCGGCAAATCGCGGGTCAGCGTGCGGCTGGCCGCCACAAATGATTGCGCCATCATCAGTCCGCCGAACGTCCGAGGCGGGTTCTTAGTGGGGTGAGATCCGATGAAGACGTCGTCGCCCATGCGATGCAGGTCGAGCACCGTCATCAGCTCGTCGAAGTCAGACACCGGCTTAGCCTAATTGCCCGGCTCCTCAGCCCTCCGCTCCGCCGAGCGCATCACCACCGCGCGGCCCAACTGCCCGCTAGACGTCTTCCTCGCCGATTCGGTGCACGTGGATCAGGTTGGTTGATCCGACGGTTCCCGGAGGTGCGCCCGCGACGATCACCACCAGGTCGCCGCGTTTGTAGCGGCCGAGTTCCAGCAGCGACTTATCGACTTGGCGGATCATGCCATCGGTGGTTTGGATGATGGGGACGATGAACGTCTCGGTGCCCCACGTCATGGCCAGTTGATTGCGCACTTCCGGCAGTGGGGTGAACGCCAGCAGCGGCAATGGCGTATGCAGTCGGGCCAGTCGCCGCACGGTGTCTCCGGACTGCGTGAACGCGACCAGAGCCTTGGCATCGAGCCGTTCACCGATATCACGTGCGGCATAACTGATCACTCCGCGCTTGGTGCGAGGCACGTGCGTCAGCGGCGGGGCTTCCGTTGAGTTTTCTTCCACCGCACAAATGATTCGGGCCATCGTCTGGACCGCGGTCAATGGATGCTTGCCGACGGATGTTTCCCCGGACAGCATGACTGCGTCGGTGCCGTCGAGCACAGCGTTGGCGACATCGGAGGCCTCGGCCCTTGTCGGCCGCGAGTGCTCGATCATCGACTCGAGCATCTGGGTCGCCACGATGACGGGTTTTGCGTTCTCCCTGGCCATTTGGATGGCTCGCTTCTGGACCAGCGGAACCTCTTCGAGCGGCAGCTCGACACCCAAATCGCCACGGGCGACCATCACGGCATCGAACGCCAGCACAACTGCTTCGAGGTTGTCGATAGCTTCGGGCTTCTCGAGTTTGGCGATGACCGGTACCCGTCGGCCGACCCGATCCATCACCTCGTGGACCAACTCGACATCGGACGGCGAGCGCACAAACGAAAGCGCCACCATGTCGACGCCCAACTGCAGTGCGAACTCCAGATCCTCGACGTCCTTCTCGGACAGGGCGGGAGCCGACACGCTCATCCCGGGCAGCGACATTCCCTTGTTGTTACTGACCGATCCACCTTCGGTGACCGTGCACACGACGTCGTCGCCGTCGATGTCCTCGACCACCAAGCCGACGTTGCCGTCGTCGACCAGCACGCGGTCACCCGGCACCGCGTCTTGGGCCAACTGCTTGTACGTGGTCGAAACCCGGTCGTGGTTGCCTGCGCAGTCGGCGACCGTGATCCGCACGGTTTCGCCGTCGGCCCAGTAGGTCGGTCCGTTAGCGAAACGGCCGAGCCTGATCTTCGGGCCTTGCAGATCGGCGAGCACGCCTACTGCGCGCCCAGTCGCATCGGAGGCAGCTCGCACCCGGTCGTAGGTAGCTTTGTGATCGCTGTAGTCGCCATGGCTGAAGTTCATTCTGGCGACATCCATTCCGGCTTCGACCAGGGCTCTGACCGATTCGTCGGTGCTGGTGGCCGGACCGAGAGTACAGACGATTTTGCCGCGCCTCGCCACAACGAAACAGCATAGTCTGCGCTAGCTGATCATCTCCCGACAGTTACCGATCCGGCAGCGGGCTAACCGGTCAGTAGCGTCGGAACCAACGGGAAACCCGGCAGGTTACGCACCACCGTCCACGCCAGCATCGCGATCACGACGGTCGCCACCGCCGGTAGTGGCAACAGAGATTTCTCGGCGCGGCGGCGCAGCAGAAACCATCCGGCCAACACCGGGATTCCGACAAGCAGGAAAGCGTTGTCGGTGATTGCTGCGGCCAGGTCCCCGTGTAGCACGTCATGGATCATCCGCAGGCCTCCGCAGGCGGGACAGTTCCACCCCGTTAGCAGCCGAAATGGGCAAACGGGAAAGACCGAGTCCGGCTTGTGCGGGTCTACCAGGCCGACGTAACCAAGCGCGCCCGCCAATAGCGCACCCGAACCCAGCGC
>Ga0187781_10001732_pt1 | contig 16623 bp, 14 predicted proteins | sample 0715_SJ02_MP02_2_FD_132447 | JGI IMG/M metagenome (GOLD analysis project Ga0187781, IMG submission 132447) | Tropical peat soil microbial communities from peatlands in Department of Meta, Colombia - 0715_SJ02_MP02_20_MG | ecosystem: Environmental > Terrestrial > Soil > Wetlands > Peat | place...
GAATTTGCGCCCGGTCATGTGGCCGGCAACACCCCGCGGGTTGTAAGAAATTCAGCGACGTTTGACAAAAGGCCAATTTTCATTTCAACGCTTTGCCTAGGCGGACCGTCGGCATAACGTCGAGAGCCCGCCTCCTGTGAGGAGCGCATGCGAGACTTGAATCGATCGCCGCGTCGGTTTGTTCTGGGAGCGTTCGGACTCGTCGCCTGCGGGCTGGTGGGTCTCACAGTCAACGCCCGCATTGCCCGCGCCCAAGAACATCCGCTGACCCCGTTCTTGAGGCTTGCCAAAGAAAGCCGCAACGCCATCGCCGCCATGCGTGACTACGAGGCCCTCTTCACGAAGCGGGAGCTTGTTGGTCGCACCCTGTATACGGGGCAGATGGCCATGAAGCTGCGGCAGCAGCCATTCTCCGTCTACTTGCGGTTCGTCGACGCGAACACCGGCCGCGAGGTGATCTATGCCGGGCCGCGCTATCAAAACCACCTGATGGCCCACGAGCCCCCGGGCTCCTTCCGCAACCTCGTCGGAACAGTCTCGCTCGACCCCAACAGCTCAACTGCCATGGCCGAAGGGCGGCACCCGATTACGCAAATCGGCATGCAGAAGATGGTCGACGCGCTGATCGATCTGTGGCAGGGAGAAATGAAGTACGGCGAATGCGAATGCCAGTTTTATCCCAACGCCAAGCTGCAGGGGACCGAGTGTCAGGTCTGCGAGTGCACGCATCCGGTCCCGCGGAGGCAGTTCTTGTTCCACCGCACGCGACTGTTCATCGATAAGAAGACGAATTTCCCGGTGCGTGTGGAGCAGTGGGGATTTCCCGTCGGGAGCGGCGAACCGCCCCTGATCGAAGAATACACGTACACGGATATCAAGACGAACGTCGGCTTGACCGACGGCGATTTCGACGTCCGCAATCGCAGATATCACTTCTAGGACGCGAGGCGCGGTCCGGCGAGCGCCCGCGGGCCGGAGTTTCACAACGCGGCCGATCGCCCGCGGCAGATGAGTTGCCCGACCGCGGACGCAACATGATCATTGCCGAGCAGGTGGCGGACGTTCGTCGCGCCGTGCGCGATGCCCGCCGCCGCGACACCACGATCGGCTGCGTTCCCACAATGGGTGCGCTGCACGCCGGCCACGAAAGCCTGATCGAGGCGTGCCGCGCAGAGTGCAATTTCACGGCGGTGACGATCTTCGTCAATCCGACGCAATTCGGCCCGGGAGAGGACTTCGACCGCTATCCGCGACCCCTCGAGGAAGATTTGGCGCGCTGCCGCCGCGCGGGCGTCGACCTGGTGTTCGTCCCGGCAGTCGAGACCTTGTACCCCGCGGCGTTTTCCACGTACGTAGACGTCGAACCACTGTCACGAGTGTTGGAAGGGGCCTCGCGCCCGGGGCATTTCCGCGGTGTCGCGACGGTCGTCTTGAAATTGCTCAACATCGTCGAGCCCGATCGCGCGTATTTCGGGCGCAAGGACTTTCAGCAGCAACTCCTCGTGCGTAAAATGTGTCGAGAGCTCGACCTTGCTGTCGAAATCCGGACTTGCCCCACGGTCCGCGAGCCGGACGGCCTGGCACTCAGCAGCCGAAACCGGTATCTCAACCCGGGCGAACGCCAGACGGCCCTCGCTCTTTATCGATCCCTGCAGCTTGCCCAAGGGCGACTGCAGGACGGAGAGCGGGACGCCCCGGCGATCGCCAGTGATATGCGGCAGTTCCTCGAAACGGCTGGAGCGCGTCCTGACTACGCGATCATCGCCGACCCGGAAAGTCTCGACGAGCTGACGGCTCCCAGACAAAACATGGTGGCGCTGGTCGCCGCCCGCGTCGGACGGACGCGGCTGATCGATAATCTGCCGATTACACTCGAGTCTCGCGCTTAACTCCTGATCCCGAGCCCGGCATGCGGCAAACACTGTTTCGAATTCCACTCGACGGCACGTGGACCATCGGTCCACTCGACGTGCCGGTGTTCGGGCTTGGAGCCGTCCTGGCCGTCTGGTGCTTGATCGGAATCGTCTGGCTATACCGCAATCCGACGCAGCGGGCCCATCTCAAGAATCTGACCGCTCCTGCGGGGATCTGGCTGGCGATCGCTATGGCGATTGTGCTCGTGCCGTGGTTCGTGCAGCGACAGTCTCGCGAAGAGATCGCTGAAGCCGACCGCATCCTCGAAGCCAGGCCGGGCACACTGGAGGCGCTGATCGAGCGCTCCCAGGCCCATTTCAACATGCGGCAATACGCGGACGCGGTCGGCGACCTCCAGATGGCCCTCCGCGATCATCCGCAAAGCCCCATCGCGCTCAATCGTCTGGCGTGGATTCAGGCCACGTGCCCACAGGCGTCGGTCCGCGATGCGGCTGCTGCTTTGCAAAACGCGAAGCAAGCCTGTGAGCTGACCGCGTCCAGCAATCCCGAGTATCTTGCGACCCTGTCGGCCGCCCAGGCCGAAGCAGGCGACTTCAAGCAGGCGATCGAAACCCAGCAGCAAGCGTTACGGCTGGCGACGTCGCCCTCGCGCTCGGATGAACCCGCGACCCCCGCCGACATCCCCCGAATGCGTCGGCAGTTGCAGGCCGCCGACGAAAATCGCCCGTTTCGCGACGATTCGGCGGGCAAGAGCCTGCCGGTGTACGGCTTCGGAACCATGTTGTTCATTGGCTTCACGGCCGCGGCCTGGTCGGCCGCCAGGCGCGGAATGAGCATTGGCTATCCGCCGGAGCTCATGTGGGACGTCGCGATCTGGCTGTTCATTTCGGGGGTGATCGGCTGCCGCATCTTTTATTGCATCCAGTACGGCCAGCGCGTCTTTTTCGATTTTCACAACGGGCAATACGTGCTGAAGAGTTTGCCGGATCTGGTGCTGTCGGCGGTTAACCTGCCCGACGGCGGACTGGTTTGGTACGGCGGCCTCTTCGCTGGTGCCCTGGTCGCGGGCTGGATCTGTCGGCAGCGCAAGATCAGCTTCCTGGAGCTGGGGGACGTGCTTGCCCCCTCGCTCTTCGTCGGTCTGGCCTTCGGACGGATCGGCTGTTTTTTGAACGGCTGCTGCTACGGGGATCGCTGCACTCTCCCGTGGGGCGTTCGCTTCCCGATGGGGAGCGTTCCCGATATGGCGCTTGTGCTTCGGGGATATTTGGGGGCCGATCAGGATTTTTCGATGCGGCTGCATCCGACGCAGCTTTACAGTTCGATCAGCGCGGCCATCCTGTTTTTCCTGACGAACACTTACTTTTACTATCGCCCGCGCAATGGCTCCGTCATCGCGCTGAGCGCGCTGACGTATGCGATTGGCCGCTTTACGATCGAGTTCCTGCGCGACGACGAGCCGCACCAATTCGGCACGCCTTTCACGATTTCTCAGCTGATCAGCATCGTGATGTTTGTGTTCGCGGTGGGCTTCAGCATTTGGCTGTCGCGCCGGCCGCTCTCGCGAACCGCTTCTCCCGTCAAGAAGGCCCGGCGGCCCGTCACGGCTTGACAGGAGCGCCGGCACCCAGGACGATGACGGACGCCGCGCCGCCGCGGCCCGGATGCCGCTTGCCGAGCCGACGCTCGGCAGCGCCCGGTTCTCCGTTCGCCGCCACTCGGGCTCGTGCCAAAACGTGTCCAGCGACGACAAACAGCTCATTCGGCAATGTCTGGCAGGCCGGACGGAGGCATTCGGGGAACTGGTGATCCGCTATCAGGATCGCCTGTGCAACTCGCTGTTCCGGGTGTTGGGGTCGGCCGACGACGCCCGCGACGTCGCGCAAGACGCCTTTGTGCAGGCCTTCCAAAAGCTGAAGACGTTCCGGGGGAATTCGGCCTTTTACTCCTGGCTGTTTCGCATCGCCCTCAACGCGGCCGCCACCCAGCGACGCCGTACGCGCACCAAACCAGCATCAATCGATTCGATGCGCGAAACCAGCGGCCAGACCCCGGTCGATCCGCACCCGGAAGCGGCCCCGTCGCACTCGATGGAGCGGGCAGAGCGCCAAAAAGCCGTCCAAGCCGCCCTGTCGGCCCTGCCCTCCGAATTCCGGATTCCCCTGGTCCTCAAGGAAATTGACGGCTTGAAGTACCAGGAGATTGCGGAAATCGTCGGCTGCCCCATCGGCACAGTCCGCAGCCGCATCCACCGGGCGCGTGCCGAGCTGCGCCAACGCCTGGCGTCGCAGGTGCACGAGGAGTCTTCTGTGCCGCAAGAGTGACCCCCCCAACGAATCTGCGCGGTGGAGATCGCTCTCGCCGAGTTTTCCGGCCCAAAGTACGATTCGCGGCCAGGGTGCCCTCGCGCGGCGAAGGGCTCGCGGCCGCGGATTCGGGTGTCGGGATGGCTGTGTTTGGGCGCACTTTTTTATTTCACCGTCGCGACGCCGGCCTGGTTCTCGCGCTTGTCGGGCTGACTCTGGCCGTCTACGGGCAGGTGTTCCGCTTTGAGTTCGTCGACATCGACGACCCGGCTTACGTCATTTCCAATCCGCACGTGCTGCGCGGGTTGAACTTCGACGGCGTCCGATGGGCATTCGGTGCGGTTCACGACTCGAATTGGATTCCGCTCACCTGGCTGTCGCTGATGCTCGACGCAACATTCTTCGGAAGCTGGCCGGGAGGCTATCACCTCACGAACGCCTTTTTGCACTTGGTGAATGTGCTCTTGTTGTTCGCGATTTTCTCCCGAGCGACCGGAAGGCAATTGCAGAGTGCGCTGGTTGCCGCCCTCTTTGCCGTGCACCCCCTGCATGCCGAGTCCGTAGCCTGGATTGCCGAGCGGAAGGACGTCTTGAGTATGTTCTTCGGCTTGCTGTCGCTGTGGGCATATGTTTGCTACGCGCAGATGAATCGCGTAACGTGGCTCCGTGCGTTCGCGATTGCGCTGGCCGTGGTCTCTTTTGTCTGCAGCCTGATGGCCAAGCCGACATTCGTGACCCTGCCGTTTCTGTTGTTATTTTTGGACTACTGGCCCTTAGGCCGATTCTCCCTCGAGCCAGGCGGTATTGCGGGGAACGAAAGCCGAGCACACGCCTCGCGCACTTTGCTGGTTTTCGAGAAACTCCCGTTCTTCGCGATCAGCGCGGCGTTTTGCGCCATCGCTCTGTGGGCCCAAGCGAGCGGCGGCGCGATGCGCTCGCTGGTGCGCTTTCCCTTGCTAACGCGCTGCCAGAACGCGGCGGTCGCCTATGCACTTTACGCTTGGAGAGCCGCTTGCCCAGTCGGTCTGGCTCCGTTTTACCCGCATCCAGGGTCGCAGCTCGGCGTTTATCCGGTTGTGCTGGCCGGCGTGTTTCTCCTCGCGGTCACGCTTTGGGCCCTCGCGAGCGCGCGGCGGCGGCCGGCTCGTTTTGTGGGATGGTTTTGGTTCCTGGGAACGATGGTCCCGATGATCGGCCTGGTGCAGGTGGGCTACCAGCAAATGGCTGATCGCTATGCCTACCTGCCGTTGATTGGACTTTATGTCGCAGCGACCGAACTCGCTACGTCGCTTGCGCCTGCTGCGGTTTGGCCGAACCGTATGCGGGTGCTGACTGCTGTTGGCGCGATCGCTGCTTATACGGCACTCGGTTTCGCGCAAGTTTCTTATTGGCACGACGGCGACCGACTGTTTCGACACGCGCTGGCGGTCGCAGAGGATAACGCAGTCGCGCGGCAGGGGCTGGCGTCGGCGCTTTTTCGCAAGGGGGAAATCGCAGAAGCTCTCGCGCACTTGCAACGGGCCATCGAGATTGACCCTGGCGATCGACAACCTCACTACACGGCCGGGCGCATCTTGCACGCTGAAGGTCGATGGGACGAGGCAGCCAACCAGTTTCTCAAGGCGCTCGCGATCGACGAAAACTATGCGGAGGCGCACCACGATCTGGGCCTGGTGCTTTGCGCTCAGGGAAAATACTGGGAAGCGCTGGGACATTTCGAGCGCGCGATTGAAATCGACCCGCAACTGGTCCAAGGCTACATGAATTTGGGATATGTCTGTTACCGGCTCCAATATTATGCCGACAGCATCGCCTTCAACGAGCGCGCACTGGCGCTCGACCCCAGTTTGATCGGCTGCCATCGCAGCATCGCAGCGTCTCTGGCCGCCGAAGGACGCATCAGCGAGGCAATTGAGAAGTACCATTACGTCGCAAGCATTTCGCCGGAAGACAAAGAAGTGCGCGCAGAAATGACGCAACTACTGGAGCGCCAAGCCGCCCTTGCCGAGAAGCGGACGGAATGAAGCCGCCGAGACGCGGCCGGGCCGAGCCGGCTCAGCGAGGCCCGATCCCCGGGAGGGATGTGAAGAGGTAGTACGCTCGCGGCACAGTCGTTTCGAGAATGGCCTTCCAGCGCGCCTCCGGTCGGGCCGATTCGCTTGAGGAGATTAGCCGCTCGAGAAAGTTCGGCGGCATCTCGTACGACACGACGCGAACCTTGCTTAAGTTCAGCCGGTCCTTGAGCGATTTGACCGCGTCGTCGAGGAAGCCGATCTGGTCGACCAGTTTTCGCTCCTTGGCCTGCTTGGCCGTGAACACCTGACCGGTGGCCATCTCCCGGATTTTCTTGACGTCCAATCCTTTACGGCTGCCGGCAATCACTTCGAGAAAGCGGTCGAGGGTCTCGTCCAGGATCTCGGACCAGAGCTTCTTATCCGCCTCGGAGACCGGGCGAAACAGGCTCAAGGTGTCCTTGTAGGGCCCCGTCTTGAGTGAATCATCTTTGATCCCGACGATGTCGGACAATTTTGACATGTCGTAGTGGGGCAAAATTACCCCGATCGACCCAGTCCAACATGTCGGTTCGGCAAAGATCACGCCGTCGGGGCCTGCGCCCATCGAGACGTAGTAACCGCCGGAGGCGGCTAAGCGCTTCATCGACACGTTGATGAGTTTGTGCTTATCAGTCTCCAGCTTCCGCAGCGCGTGATAAATCTCGTTGCTATCCGCGACAAGGCCGCCAGGCGAATCGACGACCAGCACAACGCCTTTGACGTTCTCATCCTTGCTGGCCTGCTCGATGCATTTGAGCACATGCCCGGTGAAGGGAGGCATGATGGTCCCCTCCACGGTGATCAGCGCAATCCTGTCGGTGACCAGTGGATCGCCCGAGTGGAATTTTTCGCTCACCTCGCCGAGGCTGAAATAGGAGTGATACGCCGAGTACAGCATGAAATTGAAAGCGACGGAGATCAGCAGCACCAGCATTAACAGCGCGGTGCTGAAACGCCGGCGGGGCGTTTGAACGACCACCAGCGGCCGCCCGTCTTGAGCAGGCACAACAACTCGATCCGATGGCGCACTCATTGCGGAGGCCCTGGTAAGGGGAGCAAGATGCAGCCGGTTTTCCGGTGATTCCCGTTCTGCCGGCGGGGGTCGCCCGAATCGTTGGCAAAACCCCCACGCGCGTCAAAACCGAACTGGCCGCGCGTCGATAAAAGCTCTGGCCAAAGCGATTACTCCAGCCGTGACGATTATCCCTCGTCGTCCGGCCGAGTGCAATCTTCGGGCTTTGCGCATTGCGCGGCCCTGCGCTCGCGGTTAGGCCTCTCCCCAAGGAGAATTTTGGAATGACCGTATTCCACTCGCGCCCCGCGGCAGCACTCCGCCTGCTGATGGGAACCGTCGTCTCGTTTGGCCTGGCGGGCGTCGCCTTGGCACAGGCGCCGGCCGAAAGCTGGCCGTTCGACGACCACGGCGAAGTGCCACCCGCGTTACCGGCCACGCAACCGCAACCGAAGTCGGCGGTTCAGCTGCGTTTGGAAGAGTTGTATCGCCACGACGGAAGGCCCTTGCCAGATTACATGCAGCAAGACAATTCAAGCAGCCAGGCGGCTCAGCCCGGACCGGCGGGAGCGGGCGCGCCATCACCTGCTGCGGCCAACGCGCCCCCGCAACGGAATCAGCGTAACGCGTCGACGTCTCCGGGCACCGTGCGCCAGCAGCTCTCTGATTATTACCAAAGCCAAGGCAAAGCGCTGCCGGCGCCGCGACAGAGCGCTGGCGGATCTTCATCCGCCTCGACTCAGAACGCGGCCAACGCAGCGCGCCCGGCAGAAGGACACTGGTACGACCGCATCAATCCGTTCCACAAATCGACTCCGGCTGCGCCGACGCAAGGTCAGGCCCAAAATTCCGCGCCTCAACGAACCTCGGCAAACGACGTTTACCATTCGGCGCCGGTCGTGCACGAGGCGGCCCCGATCGGCCCGCCCGCGGTCAGCGTCACTGCACAGGTCCCGGTGCCCGCAACGCCGGTGCCTGTCGCCCCACCGAGCAGCTTCTTTGGCGAGCGGTCGGTTCGCCGAGTTCCGCAGCAGCCGTCTGACGGGTTGCGTACGCCGATCAGGGTTGAGCTGGGTCCGGGCGGCAAGCTGGTGCGAAAAACTCAGACACCGTCAGCGCCTGTGCCGGTTGTCGCCCGACACGCGGAAACGACTCCGGCCGCTCCGCCGATCGCCGCTGTGGCCCCTGCCATCATCACGGTTCCTGCCGATGTGCAACCCGTCGTCCCGCCGGTTCGCAACGTTCCGGCTGCCAATGCCGTGGCCGACGAGCCGGCGATGCCGTTTCAGGAATCCTCCGAAGCGGATGCTGACCAGAAGGCGGACGGCCCTTACAGCGGTTTGACCCTCGAGGACGAGCAGACCCAACTGACGCCACCGAAACCGGACGCGCCGAAGGTCGCGACACCCGCGAAACCGTCGCCAAAACAGGCGACCGCTGCCGACGCGCGTCGCGCAGACCCGGCGCGGGTCGCCCCCGTGGCACCATCGCAGGTCGCTGCCCAAAAGCGACACCATGCGGATTCGGAAAGCGAGCCAGGCCATGTCTCGATCCCGCAAACCGATACCGGCGAACCGACTGTTTCCGTGCAGCAGGCGCCTCCGCTAGCGCTTTCGGCCCCGGAATTGAGCGAACCTCCGCAGGAAAGGGCGGGCCACGTGTCGATTCCGCAAATCGGCGGCACGGGCGAAGCGTCGGGCCCTGCTTTGCCTGAGCAGTCGGAGCCCCAGCATCAAGTGGCCGCTCAGCCCGCTCGCCAACGGCAGTCGGCAGAGGAGAAACTGCGGCTGATCGGCGAGCGCGTGGGTCAGCGCGGCCTCAAGGGGTTCTGTCCCGTGATGCTTCGCGATTACCGCGAGTTGATTGATGCCAACCTGTCCTACTGCTCGGTTTATCGGGGGCACAAGTACTACTTGTCGTCGCCCGAGGCCCAAGCTCGCTTTGACGCAGCTCCCCAAGAATACGTCCCTGTTGCCGGTGGCCTGGACGTCGTGGTCAAAGTCAACAGCGACCAGGCTGTCGAAGGCTCGCTCGACTTCGCCTTGTGGTACAGGGGTCGGCTGTACCTCTTCTGCAGTCCGGAAAGCGTCCAAGCCTTTTCTGTCAGCCCTGCGGCCTACGCCGCGGCAGTTCAGCGGACCGAATAGGAGCGATCGATTCGCAGATGGTACTTTCCGAGGGAATGGATCCCTCGAGACTTCCAGGGATCGGAAGATTGGCCCCGAGCGGACGACCCAGCCGCTCGGGGCCTTTTTTATCCCACGTTCTGCAAGGCAGTTGCGAATTGCTCGGGTCAACTTGTGCCCGATATTGTGCCCTTGTCTCCTGGGGAGTGCGAATTCAATTGGGAGTCGGCTCGGAAACTAACAGCGACATGATGCCGATGTCGGCTGCTCCCTTGCCTTGTCAAAGGAGCGGCCCGGTATAGTCGTCAACCGCGCGCTCGCCTCGCGCCGCTAAAATGACGACATGAGCCACGAACCAAATCCCTCGGCAGGGAAGGTGCTGCTACACACATTGGAAGTGGCGGGAATACTTGCCGTTGTCGGGTATCTCTGGGGGCTGGTTCAAGGTGCAGGAAACGAACACGTCCTGGCCCTCTGCTTTGGTGCGGTCGGTGGAGTGGCCATCCTGCTTGGTTATGGCCCCATTGCGCACATCATCCGTCCTTTCGGTGCTTTGGCCGGATATTTCCACAAAAGCCGCACTCGGAGCGACGATGCCGGCTCTCGCACAGAAGATCGTGCGGAGTGACACCCGCCTCTTGGACGCTCGGGAACGAGCGGGCACGTGTCGGAATGGGAAGCCGGACGGTGAGGGCCGGCTTATGATTAGATGGCGCAAGCCCTACGCATCGCCGTCTGAATCCGCCCCATCGGAACCAGGGTGACGTGCGGTTGATGGGCCCTGTCGCTCTTGCGATTCGTTCAATCGCGCTCCAAGCCGGAAGACATTTCTTGAAGAGTCATTTCAATGGCCCGCGGGATTTCGTGGAGCTTTACGATCCGATCTGCCTGGCCGCTGGTGATTACCACCTTCGGCATCCCGTAAACCGTGCATCCGTCAGCGTGTTGTGCGATCACGCGCCCGCCCCGGGAACGGACAAGCCGGCATCCCTCCAATCCGTCCCGGCCCATCCCCGTTAACACAACGGCGAGCACTCTCGCGCCCATTGCGTCGACTGCGGATCGCAGAGCGTAGTCGACAGATGGGCGGCAACTGTTCTCCGGTGGATCGTCCGTGAGACGGACCGTAAAACGATTTGGACCACGACGTTTCAATAGAAGATGCCGGCCGCCGCGGGCCAGGACGATTTGTCCGGGGCCCGCACGCAAGCCATCAGCGGCTTCGGCGACCTCCAGTTCACACGCTTCATTGAGACGCGTCGCCAGCGAAGCGGTGAAGCTCTCGGGCATGTGTTGGACAACAAAAACGGGGACTTCCAGGTCGGGTTTCAGTTGAGGGAGGATTTGCCCCAATGCGTCAGGTCCGCCTGTCGAGCATCCGATGACGATTGCCTCGCAGCCAGCGGGTGGCTCCGAACGACCAGTGGGCGCCTGAGGGGGCACGGCGGCGTCGACCGGGCTCACTCGCGTATCGCGCAGCGCGGCGATTTTCTCCGCAAGGGCCACACGCAGCTCGGATTTGTTTGCGGCGGCGTCCTTTCCTGATGGCTTGAGAATGAAATCGAACGCGCCTTGAAGCAGCGCATCAGTGGTGACCTGCGCCCCGGTAGCTGTGAATCGACTGACCATCACCACTCTGGACGTCGACCGTCGCCGCTGCAGCTCCTGCAGGACGGCGATCCCGTTCATTTCGGGCATTTCGACGTCGAGAGTGACAAGATCCGGTTTGAGTTCCTCGATTTTCCGGATGGCGGACTTTCCGTCCGCGACGCTCGCAACCACTTCACATCCGGGAAGCTCGGTGATCGCGTTTCGCAACAGCGTGCGAAATAGGGCCGAGTCGTCGACGACCACAATCCGAATTGCAGACATCCTTCAAGCACCCTGGCGGTACCGCACGAAAAACGCTTGAAGGTTGGCCGGGTCAAACGGCTTGACAACGAAATCGACGGCTCCGTTTTCGATGCATTCCTTGAGCTTTTGCTTCTGGTTGACGGCGCTCACCATGACCACGGTGGCATTCGGATCTTTGGCGCGAATCGCTTTGAGGGCCGCGAGGCCGTCCATGCCGGGCATAACCATGTCCAGGGTGACCAGATCAGGATGGTGCTGCTCAAAGAGCCGAACCGCATCTTCCCCGTTCTGCGCCTCGGCCACGACATCCCAACCCGCGTTCAGAGCGATTTCGCGGATTTTCAGCCGCATGATCAGAGCATCGTCGACGATCATCAATCGGTTCATTCTAGAGACCTATCGCACCCAGCCGATCAACCCGCTTCCTTGGCGACTTATAGAACGACAGATTCGCTCCCCAAGATGTCGATCGTGACCTCTCCCGTTTCGATGTAAAAGGCCATCCGGCGCCCCTGCGTGCCCCCGCAATGTCGGCCAACGATCGGAATTCTCCGCGACGCGAGCAGAGCTTCGACCGCTAGCAGATTTTGTTCCCCCACCAGTTTTCCCGCCTCGGAGGAAAACATATTGGCGGCTCCGGCGAGCTTGGCAATGAGCTTCTCCGTGCGGCCGCCGAGTTCGTTGATCAGTCGTAGCAGCTCGGGTAATGCCGTATCGGCGAACTTCCCGGGCGCAGTGAGATCTCCCCGAGAATCCGGCAGCACGATGTGCGCGAGGCCCCCCACGCCGGCTCGGCGGTCGTGCAGAGTCAAGCCGACGCACGATCCGAGCAGCGTTTTGAGCACGTGCCCGCGCTGGCCGACCTCGATTTGCCCCATACCGACCTTGCGATCGGCGGCAACGATCTCGGTTGGCCGCGGGCCGCTCGTCAAAGAGGCCGCTTGTAGACCTTTGCTCATTGGGGACGCCCCGACGAGCTGAGATCGCCCTGGAGAAGTTGCGACAAGCGAGCGATCGAAGGTGGATCCGGGATGAGCAGGAACGTCCATTTGATCGGGGCGCCCTGCATCTCGAAACGGGCCCGCGCGAAGATGACCGAACGCCCTTCAGTGGCCTGTTCCATGAACGCCATTTGGAGGAGACTCTCGGCAAAATCTCGTAAGAAAATGGGGGGTGCCGGGACGAGAGTCACGCTCTCGTCATCCTTCGAGAGACATCTTGCCATGCCGTTCAAATAAGCACAGCCGACGATATTCATTGACTCAAGCACCGCGGACTTCTCGAACTCGTCCCAACCGCTCGATGTGCCTTTCTGCCTGCCAAGAACGATGTCGGCAAGAACTAATCCGCTGACGTCGTCGAAGGCAAGGATCATCGGCCCGCTGAGATCTCCGCCCATCTGCATCAGGCACATGCAGACTTCGTCGCCGGTGTCACCGAGAATTGTGGGCGCCTGCTCCAGCGAGCACTGGTCCACGGAGTCGATCGTGATGACGGTGGGCCGCGACAGCCACTTCGTCATTGCCTCCGACGCGGACGCGGCCCCCGCGTGGAAAGCGAGGGTCAATTTTTCGACCTGAGCCGGCGTGAACAGCGGGAAGATTGCGGCCAAGCCTCTCCTCCGAATTCCTTGTTGCCTTGCAGCTCTATTTGGCCGCCCGTGCCAAGCTCCGTTCGGCAGCCAGCTCGATCATTGCCGTCGAATCGAGCATCAGACAGACCGCGCCGTCGCCCATAATACTGGCGCCCGACAGCCCCCGAACCGGCAGGAAATTCTCGGCCAAGGGCTTGATCACCACGTCACCGCGCCCGACAAGCGCGTCGACGCACAAGCCGAGCGTCTTGCCGCGAGATTGCAGCACGACTACGTTGATCGTCGCACCCGCCGCGCCATTTTGCGAAGACGGGCTTTGATTCTCTCGGGCGGCCGGGGAACCGTTCCATTCAAAGATCCCATCCATCCGCACGAGGGGGATCAGTTCGCCGCGCACGTCGATGGTGGAATGTCGCTGGACCGCGTGGACCTGGTCGGGGGGAACCGAAACGATCATCCGCACGTCATCGATGGGAATCGAAAAGCAATCGTCGCGGAACCGGATCAGGAGGCTGTGAATGATGGCCAACGTCAACGGCATCCGGATCGTAAAGACTGTTCCCAATCCGCGCGCCGTGGCAACGTCGATCGTGCCGCTCAAGTCGGCAATCGAATTGCGGACGATGTCCATGCCGACGCCCCGTCCTGAGACCTCGGTAATCTGCCTGGCAGTGCTGAAGCCGGGTTGCCAGATGTGATCGATGATTTGCTGCTCGCTCATTTCGCGGAGTTGAGCTTCCGAGGCCAGCCCCTGCTCCAGAATTCGCGCCCGAACACGATCGACGTCGATTCCGGCTCCGTCGTCCCGCACAGTGATCAGCACGTTGTTTCCGCGATGAGCGGCCTCGAGCACGATCGTCCCCGCTTCGGGCTTATTGGCGGCGCGCCGCTCGTCGGGAGTTTCAATCCCGTGATCGATCGAATTGCGCACCAGGTGTAGCAGCGGATCGCCGAGCGCATCGATCATTCGCTTGTCGAGTTCGGTCTTCTCGCCGCTGATCGCCAATTGCACCTGCTTCCTGCGTTCGACCGAAAGATCGCGGACGACGCGTTTGAAGCGATTGAACAACGGCCCGATCGGCACCATGCGGGTATTCAGGACGCCACGCTGCAGGTTCTTCGAGACTCGCGTCAGTTGATCGATGGCTTCGGAAATTTCCGAAAACCGCTGATGGCCCTCGCTCCAGAGCGACGATTGGCCATCGAGCCCTTCGAGCTCGTCGTCGAGCCCCTCGAAGATCTGGTTCCAGCCACCCATGCCGCGGACTTCCTCGCTGAGGTGCTCGCGGACCCAGTCGAACCGCCGTCGAATCCGCTGCGTCAAGTCCTTCGATTTTCCGAACACGGCAGGCTTGCGGAAAATCGGGCTCATCGCAGCGGTAATTTGGGCAAAGCGCGCGTTGGCAACCACCAACTCGCCGGTGAGATTCATCAAGTGATCAAGGCGGTCAATGCCGATCCGCAGCGTCTCGCTCACCTGGCTGCGCTCATCGGGCGCTTGATGCTCGGCCGCGATTTCCTTCGTGACAGAAGTCCGCTCGAGAGCGATTGAGAGATCCTGCCTCCGGACCACCTCGGCCTGGATCGATTCACGCGCCGCAGGGGCTGTCCGCACCTCTGATGCAGCCAAACCGCTGTCGCCTGCCCTTAGAGGACCGGCGGTCGCTCGCGGCGGCGCAGCCGACGGCTCGCCGACAATCTCGACGGCTTCGACGCCGTCAACGCTGGCAATGCGACGGACTTGTTCGATTTCGCGATCGGTGAGGATCGTCAGCGAAAAAAGCGGAAGATCCTCAAAGCTCTGGATATCGTCGACCGAGGGTTCGCAGGCAATCACTTCGCCGATCGCGGAGAGCCGCGTCACGATCAATCGCGCCTTGAGGTCCGCCAGCTGCAGCCCAGGGCGAAACCGGATCTTGACTCGGATGCCGCCGCCGATGCTTACCCCGAGTGCCACTGAAGGGGTGCCGCCGCCAATCGATCGCGGTTGAGAGACGGAGTTGCGGCGGGCATCGAGCTCGCGCAGCCGCTGCGACAAGGACGATGCGTCCCCCTCTGTCGCGTCTCCGCCGCGAAGGCGACCGATAAAGGTTTTGAAAAAATCGACGCATTGCAGCATCAGCGTTGTGGTCTCGCGATCCACAACGTCGGCCCCGGAGCGGTACCGCTCAAACCGATCCTCGAGTTCGTGGGCGAGGCTGCCGATGACCTCGAAACCCATCATCCCGGATGAGCCCTTGAGAGAATGCAGCATCCGGAAGGCTTTATTCAGCGCGTCGGCATTGCGCGGGTCGCCTTCGAGCTTCAAGATAGCGTCGACGAGCGCGTCAAGTTCCTCTTCACACTCATCGATGTAGACCTGTCGGTACTGCGACAGGTCATCCGACGAGGACGAGCCAGGATTCATCGAGTTGTTCGGATTGATCGGCATGCGGGCGGAGCCGTCGATCAGGCTTTCTGGTAAAGAAATGTCGAGCGCTTCTGCAGCATTCCGAGCATGTCGTAGATTCCCTCAGACGGTCCGACGACCAGAAAGCCGCCGTCGGCCAGCGAGCGGACCAGGTGATCGATAACAACTTGCTTCGAGTCCCGACTGAAATAAATCAAGACGTTGCGTACGAACACGCAGTCAAAGGGAGGGTGACGCAGCGGGTCCATCAGGTTGTGTCGTAACAGAGTCACCATCTCTTTGATCGCGGGCCTCACCTCCCACGTCGGTGATCCGTCTTTGTGACTGAAATAGCGCGTGCGACGTTTTTGCGAAATCTTGTCCGCCTCGCTGAGTCCGTAGACCGCTGCGCGGGCCTTCTGCAGGGCTTGCTCGCTGATATCCGTGCCCAGGACGTCGATCTTCCACCCCGACGCGTACAGCTGGCTGTCCGCCAGGCACATCGCGATCGAATAGGGTTCCTGACCCGAGCTACAGGCCGCCGACCAGACGCGGATCCGCTTATCGTGCTTGCCGAAGAGCGCTTGCTTGCGCAAGTGATCGACGAAATCCGTCTGCAGCCACTCGAAGTGTTTTTCGGTACGGAAAAACGAAGTTTCGTTGGTCGTCACCGCGCTCAAAAAACCTTCGAGCTCAGTTTTTCCCTCCCGGGATCGCAGATGCTGCAGATACGCGTCAAAATCCGCAATCTTGGTGGCTCGCAATCGGCGACGGATCCGATTGCTCAGCAGCGCGACCTTGTTCTCCGGCACTCGAATGCCCGAGAGTTTGAAGATGAGCGTCTGAAACTGCTCAAACTCCTGCGGAGTCAGTTGAGACGCGTCCACCACTGCCATGTCCTGGGTACCCCGACACCACCGGCGCGATTAGACTTTGAACCGCGCGACCAGATCCTGCAGAGTCGACGCCTGCGCTCCTAGTTGCTCGGCGCTGGCGGCCATTTCCTCGGAAGCGGCGGCGTTCGACTCGGTGGTCTTGCCGACCGAACGGATGGCCGCCTGAACTTCCTTGGCGTTCTCTGCCTGGGCTTCCGCCGATTCGGCAATCCGCGCGATGCCAGTCGCCGACTGTTCGACGGCTTCGACGATCGAATTCAGCGATTTGCCGACTTTTTCCGACAGCTCAGCCCCTTCGGCCACACGGCGCGTCGATTCCTTGATGAGCTGAGTGATTTCCTTGGCTGCCACGCTCGACCGTTCGGCGAGCTTTCGAACCTCGTCGGCGACCACCGCGAATCCAAGTCCGTGCTCGCCCGCGCGAGCCGCTTCGATAGCAGCGTTGAGGGCCAAGAGGTTCGTCTGGCTGGCGATCTCGCTGATGACCTGAATGATGTCGTTGATCTGCTCGCTCGAC